>Ga0172379_10000934_pt1 | contig 64804 bp, 55 predicted proteins | sample GrowelOW334metaG_FD_119756 | JGI IMG/M metagenome (GOLD analysis project Ga0172379, IMG submission 119756) | Groundwater microbial communities from an aquifer near a municipal landfill in Southern Ontario, Canada - Groundwater well OW334 metaG | ecosystem: Environmental > Aquatic > Deep... | reverse complement strand
TGGTCCTGAGCTAGCTTTTGAACCAATTACATAAATAGTTTCACCAGCATCATATTGCAAAGTAAAATTACGACTTTTCTTCATTCCATCTTCGCCCTCATAAATAATTACATCACTAGTTTGCTTTTCCTTTTTTTTCTCTATTTCATCAACTACCATTTCAGCAATATTTTTTTGTTCTTCTAATTCAACGATTAAATGTCTAGGATCGTTGGCAGAAAACTCCGCCACCCCATTGCGCATTATTTTTGTTACCAATTCTCTTTTTTCTAAAATTTCCAAAGCTAAATACACCAGGTTTCGGTGCAAACTAGTGTGAGTGATGATTTGCCCTGCTTTTGCCTTCCCAAGTTCAATCAGCGCCAAATATACTTTGGCTTCATTTTTACCAAAACCTAGTTTTAAAAGCTCGTTTTCTAACATATTATCATATTATTTATGACAATATTATTATACTATGATTAGCCAAATTTGTCAAGTTTATGATTTTTTTGTCATCCTTATTTATGCTTGTTTTTAGCTAGTTTTAGCCAAAAAACCCTTGACAAGTATACAAATATATGATATACTGGCTTGTTACGATCAATAACCCGTAACACTGTTCTTTACAACTGCCAGACGAAATAGTCCATAAGATCTATTGTGAACTATTTCGTCTGGCAAAAGCAGTATGGGTTCGCAAATGCAACCTGACTGACTAATGCAGATGGCAGGCCTTCTGGTCTGCAGAGGTGTCCCATGAAGATCTCCACCCTGATCGTCCTGGTGGCCGTGGTTCTGAGCGGTGTCTCGGCTTCGGCCAGCGCCCTGACCCCGGTCTTCAACATCCGGGAGGGCTACGTCGTCCTCCTGAAGGACGGGCTCACCCCCGCCTCGGCCTCCACCCGCTACGACATCTCGCTGTCGGAGAAGGTCTCCAACAAGGTGTCCATCGCGGGCGGAATCGGGCTGGCCACCCCCAACGACAGTTGCAAGCCCAGCCCACGCCTCTCTGCAGGTGTGTCGCTGGGACTGACTGATCGTTGGTCCACCCAGGCCAGCGTGCTCTACCAGCGCAATGTCGGTTACGGCGGCAAGCCGTCTTCCGACTTGGTTGGTCTGGGCACCGGCCTGGCCTACGGAATCGGAAACGGTCTGTCGCTGTCCATGGCATTTGGACTGGCGAAGACCCTGGATGGCGGCGATTACTCGTTGCTGTTCCAGCCGTCACTGGGAATCGCATTCCTGTGACGTCCGGTTCCACCCTCTCACCCGGTTGCGCGTCCCGGTCAAAAAGACGCGCAGCTACTTTTCGAACTAAATCATTTTGGTTCAAGAAGTAATTAAAAAACCGACTGCATATCGCAATCGGTTTTTTGTTCTTAGTGTTAATCTTTACCCCACATCTCCTCAAAATAATCATTATAACTTTGCACTAGCGCCTTATTTGTAGAAACAAACATCACAGGTTCTTTATCCGCCCAATTTATAATCACAGCTTTCGGGCCATACAACCAAACAACATTGGGATTTTTTGTATCGGATAAATTATATTTTGTTTTAGTCCACAAAAATTTTGTAATCTCATGCCCTTTCATACTTGGATCAACAATGTTTCTCCAGACCAGTCCTTGTTTCATTACTGCTCGCTTTTTTATATCATTAAAAAATCCCGGATAATTTTCAAAAAAATTGCCTTTTGCGCCGATACCTTTCAACTCACCATAATCAATGGATTCCAACATAATCTCTTGTAAAGCCTTTGCGCCTGTAACAACTTCGGATTCTTGATTCCAGAAAAAATCTATAAATTTTTTTATTGCCCCAGCCACCGCTTTATTTTTTATCGAAAAAATCAGTGGATCAACGCCTGGGATGCCAATTTCCAAATAATCTTGAATAACTGAAAACCAAATAGGCATTTCCAAATCAAGAGGAAGGTGCTTGGCTTCACTAAGTGGCATTTTATTAAGATGTTTAAGTTCATCTTTATTCACATCATGTTCGACTAAAATTTTTGAATAAATTCCCTTTTTAATTCTTAGCGAATCAAACTCCTTTGAAAATTTTTCCATCGAAGGCGAGAAACTCGCTTTTGTTCCTAACATATAAAATGTATCTCCTTTTCCATATGTTAAAACTTTGGTGCGACTTTTCTTCACACCCTCTTCACCTTCATAAATTAATATCTCACGAGGTTGACTGGCGCTTTTCTTTTTTAATTGTTCAATCACTTCTTTTGCCGTTATAGCTTTTTCTTCTATTATTTCGTTCAAAAGTTCAGGGCTATTAACCCAAAATAAAAAAATTCCATTACTCTCGACTTTTGAAATTAATTTCTTTCCAATCAAATCATCAAGTGCCGTGTAGACAAGATTACGATGAAGACCTGTGTTATCAATGATTTGTTTGGCTTTACATTTACCCAAATCAAAAAGAGCTAGATATACTTTCACTTCGTTTTTTCCAAAACCAAGTTTTTCTAGTTTTTGTTCTAACATATTGTCATATTATTTATGATGATTATTTTATATGAATTTAGCCAAAAAGTCAACCCCCAACATAATTTTGTCAGCTTTTATCTGATTTTTTTGCTAATTTTAGGGATAAAATGATTGACCAATAAAGTGAAATATGATATTTTATTGAGTTGTTAACAACAATTGCTCTCTTCAGAGCAACCAACCTGTCAGAACCGCAAGGAGGTGAAAGGTGAATACATTCGTTTGGAACAGGGTGGAGTTTAAGGTTGTGGAAGACTGTGATCCAATTGCAGATCTTCACATCAACAAGCTCCGGATCGAGTCGTGCCTCAAGCGTGGCGAGGAATGCATCAAGGGCTCCGAATTGCGCGAACGCGCACGTCGTCGGAATGGCGTCCTTGGAGTGCGTGACGGCCAGCAACTGCTTGACCACCAAGACCAGATTCCGATGAAAATGCGTAAGAAGAAGATCGTGCTCACTGGCACCACTCTTCTCGCCCCCAATGGATTCAAATACACTGCCAGCCTCTGCTGGTACGGTGGTGACAACCGCTGGGACTTCGACTTCACCTTTGCCAACGGCCTTTGGGTGGGCTACGAATGCCTGCCCTGTCGCGAACAGGCGTAGAGGTGCAAAGTTTCAGGACAATTCAATGGTCCGCTGATGAGGGGTCTGGGATCATCCGGTTTGTGACTACCGGTAAAACAAAAAGTCACGCGGCTGGTAGTGACCGCTCATTCACTCCAACATCTTGTTGAGCTCAAGAAGTTATCAAAAAACCGACTGCAATCTGCAATCGGTTTTTTGTTTTTAAATTTTATTCCACCGACATCCCCCACCACAACTCAAATTGTTTTTTGTAAACTTCAATTATTTTTGGATTGGTATAAACTGTCGCGATTGGTTCGCCAAAAGAAAAAATTAAAATTACTTTATCTTTAAACAAATGTGTCTCCATCGGCGAAAAATATTTGTCTGACAGAAAACGCAAACGAACATTTTTACGAGTGTCTGCATCCAACGGAGAAACTTCTTTAGCCGCCTGCTCACGATCTTGTTCAAAAAATATCAATCGTCTATTTGGTTTAAAGTGTGCGGTCTTTCTGTGGTTCTCCATAAAAAATTCCAACACGCGATCTTGTTCCTCTTTTGTACCCACACCATATGTTGCCCCAAAAACATCATAAGTAAATCCATCTTCCAAATTCGCACACAAAATTTTATCAATCGCATCCCAACCGCGATAGGTAAACACTTCTTGGTTCCACAACAAACTAAAATAATTTCTATATACATCCGCCACCGCGCGATTTTTTATTTCAATCACCGAAAATGGTTCGGTAAAAATATTTATTGAAATTGTATCTCCAAAAATATAAATGCTGGCCGGATTATCATATGTCTGCGGTAATAATTTTACCTCGCATAATTCTGGATAGTCATTAATAAATTGTTTGTCGCGTTTTGAATCAAAATAAGTAATCATCTCCCACTTAATTTTTTTCTTGTTTTGTATTTTTATATATTCTTTGTACTTTTCTTCACCCATGTATTCAAACCATTTATCTCCAATGGAACCAAGCACTTGCAATGTGCCACCTTCTTCGATTTTTTTCAAAGTATAGAGATTGAAATTTCTAAAACCTTCCAAACCTTCGTGGACAATTATTTCTTGAGTGTCTGGATGCTTTTTTAATGCTTCAATTTCTTCAATAATATTTGTTGTTAATTGTTCTTTTTCTCGAATTTCATTCATTAGTCGGGCTGGATCTAGTGTTTTATAAATAGTAACACCGCGTTCTTCGGTTTTAGTTAATAATTGCTTTTCTATTAGTTTGTCTAAACAAATATAAACGATATTTCGGTGTAAACCTGTCTTTTTGATGATTTCCCCAGCTTTGGCCTGGCCTCCCAATTGGGCTAAAGACAAATAAACCTCAGATAGATTCTTGGTAAAACCGATAGATTGGAGGTCTTTTATCAGCATAAATGGTGTGGATAAAAATTATAGAATAACATGGTTTTTGTCACATTTGTCACCATACCAGTGACACACTGTGTTGTTTTTGCTCTTTACAGAGGCAATACTATCATATCATAAGTGTCACCATAAGTCAAGTGACACCATTGACAAAACCTTAGTTTTGTGATATTATGTTCTGTTAACAATGTTAACGTCTACCGCTGTTTTTCAACTGCCAAAAAAAATGCTACAATAAACACATAATCAAATAATTCCTTAATTAACATAAAAAGTATGAATAAGAAAATCATCAGGACAATCGTTGCCCTATTCGTCGTGGTTGTGTTAGTAATTGTTTTTACACAAAGTAACAAGAATGACACAAAAAATCTACAATCTAAAAAATCAGTTACTATCGGGATGGTTACATTTCCTGGATATGCACCGCTATACTTAGCAAAAGAAAAAAATTTTTTTAATGATGTAGATGTAAATTTGGTTCGAATTGAATCAATCGGTGATCTTAGGGCCGCTATGAACAGCGGACAGATCGACATGTACGCTGCAACGTATGATATTTTTCAAGCTGTAGAAGGTAATGAACCTCCAGGGGTTGGATTCCTTGCTATAGACGAATCACATGGTGGCGATGGCGTGGTTGTTTCTAGTAACATTTCAGAACTGAAAGACTTAAAAGGTAAAACAGTCGCCGCTGAACCTGGTTTTCCTCCTTATTTCATCTTACAATATTTGTTAAATAAAGAAGGATTAAGCTTGGCAGATGTAAGCTTCAAAGACCTTCCTTCAGCAGACGCAGGAAATGCATTTGTTGCGAGCCAGGTAGATGTTGCTGCTACTTATGAACCTTATTTATCTATTAGCGCAGATAAAAGAGCCGGAGCAAAGATATTGGTTTCAAGTGCAGATACACCAGGTTTAATTGTCGATTTATTATTTGCCTCAGAAAATTTAGTTAAAAACGACCAAGAAGTTCTTAAAAAGATTTCGGATGGTTGGTTTTCAGCTGTCGATTATTGGCAAAAGAATCCAGATGAATCAATGCAAATTATGGCTGACGCCTTTGGTGTAGATAAGGCTGAAATGAATGATATCAAATCAGGAGTTAGTTGGCTGACGCTAGAAGATAATCAAAAATTGTTTGACAAGAAACAAGTCAACAATGCTTATTTAACTTTTGATCTTGTGGGTAATATTTTAGAAAGCAACAACTCGGCAGGAGTAAGGGTAAAATCAAGCGATAAATTATCAGACAAGACAATTACAAGTTATAAGTAAATTAATATCTCCATGAAACTGTTTAGAGGAAATTATATCTTCCCAATTTCCATAGTGATTTTATTATCACTGTGGATTTTGGGTTCATGGATTAAACTTATAAACCCCATATTCTTTCCGACAATACAGGATTTTTTAACAGCGACACAAAAATTGTTTTTAGAAAAATCCTTTGTGTTAGATATTGGTATTTCTATTTTTCGAGTTTTAGTAGCGTTCTTGTTAGCTTTTGTTATTGCTCTTTCGCTCGCGCTATTGATGAGTTCGTGGAAAAAACTACACGATTTACTTTCGCCATATATAGACTTTATTAGATATTTACCCGTGCCAGCCTTAATCCCATTAACAATTTTATTTTTTGGTATAGGAGAAGGTGCTAAAATATCACTTTTATTCATTGGCACTTTTTTTCAACTTATCTTATTAGTAATAGATGATTTAAATAATGTTCCTAAAGAATATCTAGATTTATCTCATACCTTAAATTTTAGTAAATATAAAGTGCTAAAGATAAAACTATCGAGTATCGCTCCGCAATTATTTAATAATTCCCGAATAACATTGGGGTGGTGTTGGACTTATCTCGTAATTGCAGAGTTGGTTGCCGCAAATTCTGGTATTGGTCACATGATCAAGGAAGCACAAAGGTTTTCTAATATACCGGATTTATATGTCGGAATCGTTGTCATTGGAATAATTGGTTTTTTCTCAGATTATATTTTCAAAAAACTATACCCACACATCTTCAAATACAAAATTTAAAATTATGATTGAAGTCCACAAACTAACTAAACATTATTATGATCGCGAAAATAAATCTTTTATCGCAATAAATGATATCTCTTTTGATATAAAAAAGGGGGAGATAGTGTGTATAGTTGGCCCAAGCGGCTCAGGTAAAAGCACTATTTTAAAATGCGTAACAGGTTTGGACACTGTATTCGAAGGAAATATAAAAATCAATGGTTTAGACAGCTCCAAATATTTAGAAAATAATAGAATTGCATTAGTTTCTCAGCAATACTCTAATTTTCCTTGGTTGAATGTTTTCGAAAATATTGCCATTGGATTTTACGGTAAAAATATGTCTGAGACTGAAGTACGTACTGAAACTAACAAATTACTTAAACGAGTTGGCCTTTACAAGGTCAAAGATTATTTCCCCAACAAGCTTTCAGGAGGCATGCAACAAAGAATCGCTATTGCCAGAGCAATAGCACAACAGACTGACCTAATTGCATTTGACGAACCTTTTGGCGCTCTTGATGTACAAACGAGATCTCAAATGCAAGAATTTTTAGCAAGACTATGGGAAGAAGAACAAAAAACAATGATTTTAGTCACCCATGACATTGATGAAGCAATATACTTAGCGGATAGAATTATTGTCTTAGGACTAAATCCAGGAACTGTCAAACAGGTAGTAAAAGTAAATATCAAACGACCACGAAAACCTGAAATCAGATTCCATGAAGATTTTATAAAACTAAAAAAGTTCATCAGTTACATTATTCGTTCAGAATCAATCAAGGCGAGCTTGGAAGAAGGGATTGTTACTGATACTGATGTTTTCAAAATGGGATTATATATTTGGTCTGGAAACACCCCCCTTTACTATGCAAAAGATAGCGGTCTGTTTATCGACGAGTCGCTTGATGTGGAACAAATCAATTTTGAAGATAACAAGAAAAAAGTTGAGCTGTGGGAGCAAGGAAAGCTAGACGCAATAAATGTTACCCTAGATAAAGCCATCGAATTACACTCAAAAATAACAGATCTTAGAATAGTAAAGGTATTGAATCGCTCCGTCGGTGGCGATGCGTTAGTTGCACAGTCAAATATAAAATCCGTAATTGAATTAAAAGGTAAAACCATAGGACTCGAAAAAGGATCGGTGGCGGAATTTTTTCTCTCATATATTCTCCAAAAAGAAGGGATGACCTCTAAAGATGTAAAAATTAAAGATATGCAATGCTCTGAAATTGGAGCTGGAATTATCGCGGGTAATATTGAAGCTGGAATTATTTGGGAGCCATGGCTTGAAAAAGCGCTTGAACTTTCAAATATAAATATTTTAAAAACCACAAACGATTATCCTATCCTATATGATGTATTGATTGTAAACAATAAATTACTACAACAAAAAACCAAAGAGATTGAAAAAATTAAGAAGGTGTGGAATCAATCCGTCGCGATATGGAAAAAACAAGAAAAAGAGGTAATAAATATTGCCTCATCTCATGTTGGGATACCTGAGCGCGAATTAACCGAATCATTAAAAAAGATAGAATTCTTTGATACAATTCCAGATGATTTTAATTCAGTGGTTGATGAAATTATAAAAGTTTTAATAAATGATAAATTAATAAAAAATAATTATTCTACGGAAAATCTTTTTATTGAGTAAAATAAACTAAAAAAACCGACTGCATATTGCAATCGGTTTTTTGTTTTAATTATTTCACCTCCGGCAACATCTGCCACAACATCTCAAAAACAGATTTAAAAATATCCGTCATCGCCGGCACCGCGATCACCACCGCCAACGAACTTAGCTCCGGACTCACAATCAAAATTTTATCATTAAAAATATCTATCGTACTTTGAAATTTATATTTTTCAGGAAGATATTTCCACTCTCTTAATAGCGAGGTTTCTATTGGATTTATTTCGACAGAATTAAATGTTAATAGTAATTTCGTTTTAATTTTATTTTCTGCTCTTTGTCTACGAAAGTTTACAAAAAATTCTGGTTCCAATCCCTCCCATGCCGCCGTATTTCCAATTGCCAGATATTGCTTCCCTTTATACTCATCTAAAATTCCGTTATAAAATTGTTTTAATTCTTCAACTGTTTCAATAAAGCGCAAACCCGTGGCCATCACTTGTTTTTTTTCAACTAGTTCCAACATTGGAATAATACTTTCAAATGATTCTATTTTCTTTTTGAAAATACCCACCACTCTATTTGGTTTTTGAGCATAATAGAAATGGCGGTTTTTTCGAAAATAAACATTTACCATCCCTTTGGCCGCCAACGCCTGCAAAACAGGGTAAACTGTTGTCCGTTTAATGCCAACATCTTTGGCTACAACACTGGCTTGAGATCCACCCAATTTTAATAAAGCCATATATACACTCGCTTCTTGGTCGTCTAAACCGAGTTCTTTTAGAATATTCAAATTTTCCATATTTAGTTGTCAATAATTTACGACACGGAATAATATATTCTGTATTTTAGCTTATTTACTATCTTTTGTCAAGTTTGTGTGTCCCAAATGATTGACGGAATGTGTAAAAAATGCTATTATAACGCGTTATTTAATAACAAATAGCATATATGAACAAACCAAGCCAAATTGACCCTACCAAACTGTTTTCAACCAAAATCCTAAAATACGCAGTCACAACCTCAATTTTAGGAAAAGTTGATTATGTGAACTTGGACAATGCTGCCACCACTCCTCCCCTTAAAACAGTCGAACGCGGACTATCAAAATACATAACTAGCTACGGATCGGTACATCGTGGCGCGGGGAAAAAATCAAAAATCTCCACCGATGTATATGAAAACAGTCGCGAGATAATCAAATCCTTTGTTAATGCTCCGTCTGATTCATATGTTTTGTTTACCAATAATACTACTGGGGCAATCAATACAGCCGCCCACTTTTTTTCTTTCCTAAAAGGAAAAATCGCTGTGTCGTCTATTGAGCATAGTTCATCTTGGTTGCCTTGGATAAAATCTGAAGGTATCAAAGCTTTGGGTGGACAACAAAATACTTTTGGAGAAATGGATAGCGTCAACGAACAAATTCAATACTTAGGACGTCGCCAAGTATTACAATATGATGTTAATGAAAATTTTGAATTTGATTTAGACATAATAGAAAATTTACTCAAAAAAAATCATATCAAAGTATTAGTTCTTACTGCTTCTTCAAATGTTACGGGATATTGTCCTGATATTAAAAAAATTGGAATGCTTGCTCACCGATATGGCGCATATTTTCTGGTTGACGCCTGCCAATTTTTACAACATCACAAATTGGATATGAAAGAAATGGGAATAGATTTTTTGGCCGCTTCTGGTCATAAGTTTTACGCCCCATATGGCGGAGGTTTCTTAATCGGACCAAAAAACTTTCTTGATTCTTTTTTACCTTATCAAATTGGTGGCGGTAATCTTCCTTACATAACAAAAACTGGCGAGTTCTTGCGATACAGAAATCAACTCGCACACGATCCAGGCACGCCTAATGCTATCGGTGCGGTTACCATGGCTATTGCACTTGAGCAACTCAAAAAAATTGGCATAGATAAAATTTGTCAGTATGAATCAACTTTAACAAACAAACTGTTTGATGCACTAAAGAAAAACCCCAACGTAGAAATGTTTGTTAAAAAAGAAAAATTAGGAACCGTTATACCGTTTCGTATAAAAAATATGGATTCCAACGAAGTGGCCGAAAGACTTAATAGCGAATACGGAATCGGTGTAAGAGCGGGAAGTTTCTGTACCTATCACGTAATACGAAAACTTTTAGGAATAAAGAACGATAATGCCATTGTCGATTCAGTTAAACATGGCAACGTCAAAACCATTCCAGCCCTAATTCGCGCCTCTATCGCTCTATGCAATACAAACAATGATATCGAACGGTTGATCGTCGCTATAAATAAAATAACCTCATAAATATGAAAACAACCAATGTAAAACCGTCTCAGTTGAATTACGACCATTATTCATTAAACAAATATGACCGAGATATTGTAAATTCCATTCCGCACCACTTAGAAATTCATTATAATATTTTGAATTACGCAAAAAAAGCTTTTGTGAACAAAAATATTAAAATGTTGGATCTTGGAGTTGGTACTGGTCTTACTAGCAAATTAATAAAAGATGTTCTACCAAATAGCAAACTAACGGTGGTGGATTTCTCCAGACAAATGATAAACAGTGCCAAGAAAAAACTTGGCAAAAATGTAAAATATGTTTATGGTGATTACTCCAAAATTAAATTTGATATTAAATATGATTTAATAGTTTCAGTAATCGGCATTCATCACCAAAACACAGCCGGTAAAAAGAAATTATTCAAAAAAATATATTCTTTGCTTAAATCAGGCGGCGTATTTATTTTTGGAGATTTGGTGACTTACCAAGACAAACATACCGCCGCGCTTAATAACGCTTTGCACTTTCATCACTTGGTGGAAAATGCGACAGACAAAAAAACTTTGACCGAGTGGGCATACCACCACATGTTCTTAAACGATCTTGCTCCAATTGAAGATCAGATTAAATGGTTAAAGAATGTCGGATTCAAAGTCGAACTCAAATTCTTGCGCACCAACACCGCTTTGATTGTGTGTAAAAAATAAAATACTATGGAAACTTCGACAACAACACAAATTATTTCATTGAATGCTCTGCAAAAAATGGCTTTCAACAAAAAACTACCCAGAAAAAGGGTTCTACTTATTGACGGCAACATAACCGAATCCAAATATGAAGCCGACGAATATCATTTAAGATTAGAAAATCTCGGCATCAAAAGAATAGCTGGATACTTAAAAAAATTTGGCATATCGGTGGACATAGCATATCTTCAAGACCAAAAAACGTCCGCAATGGAAAATCTTATTCAACAATCCGAAATTATTGGCATTAGTAGTCAGTCTACTAGTATAAATGAATCCTTTGAGTTGTGTCGTAAAATAAAAAACAAGTATCCTCAAAAAACAGTAATCGGAGGGGCTGAACATTTTGCGCTTGATTATAAATGGATTTTACAACACCCAGAAATTACTGGGATAGATATTTGTTGTACCGGACAAGGAGAATTGCCAATGTTGGCTCTATCGTTAGGGGTTCCTTTGAAAAAAATAGGCTCAATTGCGTATACAACAAAGGATACAAACACAAATTTATGTATTGTTGAAAACACTAAAAAAACTGGTAAAAATTTTCCTCGGCTAACAGAAAACAATGCTCTTGAGATATTGATACCTGTAGCGGCTTCTACCGATGGCTCTCAAATAAATAAAATGCCTTTTTTAGAATTAGACAAACACTTCAAAAATGCCGGTTCGACAGCTACTAGCGCCGGATGTATTCATAAATGCACTTTCTGCACTAGTGATTCTTTTTATGGTGGATATGTGTCTTGTCTTGACACAGCCAAAAATGAAATAAAAAAACTTTATAAACAAGGTAAGGATTTTGTTTTTGTACGTGATGCCTTACTAAATGCCAACCCGAAACACTTTGAAGATTTTATAAATTTTATGAAACACTTCAATCAGCAACATAAAAATAAGATGGGGTGGGTTGCTTTTATGAGCGTCAAGCAGTTTGAGGGTTTAAGAAAATTTAAAGAAATGGCTGAAGCTGGCTGTATTGAAATTGCCGTTGGTGTAGAAGATGTTATCGGCAATAGAAAAGATTTAGCAAAAGGCGATAGTCTTGAAGTGGCTACAGAGTTTATTAATTCTGCAAAAAAATTTCTCATGGTGAGAACCTTGCTAATCTTAGGGTTACCCGAACATTTTCGATATACAAAAGATGAAATAAAGAAGACCATGCTTACATTTATGAAAAAAAATCCTCAAACCAACTACCGTATAAATATTTGGACACCTATCGTTGGAACTATCGATTTTGGTATGTATAGTAACATGTTTGAAAAAGAAAAAAACGCCCGAGAGAATCCAAAACTTTTTAGAAAACATGATACTATGCATAGCGTAATGGATCCAGCAAAAATGTACAAAACATTAGGTGTCCCTCTAGAAAAACAATGGCTTAAAAACTCTGAGGATTGGGCAAAATTAAGGGATGAAATCATGCGAGAATACTTAACAAGTTCAGAACATAAAACATACTTAGAAACTCTTAGAAACAAGGTTAACTTAAATAGAAAAGGCTTGCGTTATGAAATTGCGCAAGATTTTAAAAGAATAATGTTGAGAAGTATAAAAAAATAAACAAACAAAAAAACCGACTACTTTGTGTGGTCGATTTTTTTAATTTTATTTCATCTCCCCCCAACTATGTCCGATGTTCACCTCTACCTTTACCGGCACCCTCAGCTTCACCACATTTTCCATCGTCTCTTTGAGAATCTTGCCGATCTTTTCTTCTTCACCTTTTTTCACTTCTAACACCAATTCGTCGTGTACTTGCAAAAGCATTCTTACCTCTGGATATTCTTTCAATTTTTTTCCCACTTCAATCATCGCCATCTTGATCAGATCGGCAGCTGTGCCTTGGATAGGGTGGTTAATCGCCATGCGTTCGGCCGCACTGCGCATCTGAAAATTTTGTGATCTCAATTCTGGCAAATATCTTCGGCGCCCAAATAGCGTTTCACAATATCCTTCTGTCTTAGTGAATTCCAATGTCTGATCTATATACTGCTTTACCCCGCTAAATTGTTCAAAATATTTTTGGATAAATTCTTTCGCCTGAGCATGAGAAATTTCCGCGCGCCAACTTAGACCGTATGTTCCCATACCATACAACACACCAAAATTAATTTCTTTGGCCGCGCGACGCATTTCTTTGGTGACTTCTTCTAGCGGAACTCCATTGATCGCCGCCGCTGTGGCTCTATGAATATCTAAATCTTTTTCAAAAATTTCCATCATCCGTTTGTCTTGCGCCATCGAAGCCACAATTCGCAATTCAATCTGTGAGTAATCTGCACTAATCAACACGTTACCCTTTTCAGACACAAACGCCTTGCGCACTTCACGACCGATCTCGGTACGAATTGGAATGTTCTGTAAATTCGGTTCAGAACTAGACAGCCTGCCGGTGGCCGTCACCGCCTGATTAAAGGTGGTGTGAATTCGTCCTGTTTTTTTATTAATCAAAGTCGGTAATACGTCCACATAAGTATTTTGCAATTTAGCCAACTCACGATAAATTTCAATTTCTTTAATAATCGGATGTAGCCCGTGCATTTTTTCCAATTGTTCAGCCGAAGTAGATAAACCGGTCTTGCCTTTTTTTATTCCCTCGACAGGAATATCCAGTTTTTCAAATAATACTTCCCTCAATTGCAACGGTGAAGAAATATTAAATTCCATTCCGGCTAAATCAAAAATCTTTTTGGAAACTTTTTTAATACTATCATTTACTTCTACCGATAATTTTTGGAGCATCTCCAAATCCACCGCAATCCCATTTAATTCCATCTGTGCCAACACCAAAAGTAACGGCATTTCTATTTTTTGTAACAAACCCAAATTATCTGTCTTGTTCAATTCAGTTTTAATTTTTTCAACAGTTTGTAATATTAAATATAACTCCGCCGCCAACGCTTTTGCATCTACCCCGAATAAACTTTCTTGCCCACTACCCACCTTTAATTCTTTATCCAATATTTTCAACACCACACTGGCACTATCATGAGCACGACTGCCTGGGTTGAGCAGATACGACCCCACCATTACATCAAACAAAGAGTTTTTTATTTCCTGTTTTTGCAATAATAAAACCTTCACCAATTGTTTCAAATCATGCCCCACCAATTCAATTTTTTCATCGTCAAAAATCGGCAAAAATTCTTCCACCAAATTATTTTTAACAAAATACCCTTCACTTTCCACAATCACCACCAACCCAAAAAAGTCACTGGTCAAAACATCTTTCCCACTCATCGCCGCCCGACAGGCAAACTGCCCGTTCTTTTTTATTTTCTCCACCAATTCTTTTGCCTCGCTTTTATTCCCTAGTTCTTTAAAATTTAATTCAGCCATTTTCTTGCTTTTTACTGTCGTAGTTTTTTCTGGTTCCACCACATCATACTTATCAAACCCAGGAATCCGTTTCATCAAAGACACAAACTCAAATTTCTGAAATAATTTCAAAATTTTATCATGATCAAATTCACTCATCGCACAATTTTCCAAACTAAAATTCAAACCCGGTACGGCACAATCTATCGTCGCCAATTCATAACTCATCTGTGCACTTTTTTCACCCTGCGATAATTTATTCAAAACCGACGAACTAAATAAATCACTTTTCTTTTTATCTTTTTCTGCGTTTACCACTTTATATATTTCTTTCAAATCACCAAATTTCAAAATCAAATCCGTCGCTGTTTTTTCACCAATTCCAGGCACCCCCGGAATATTATCCGAAGGATCTCCGCGCAAAGCTTTGTAATCTATTACCAATTCCGGTCCAAAACCAAAACGCTTTTTTACTTCTTCTGGATTATATATCACAATATCGCTCATGCCTTTGCGCAAAGTATAAACTTTTATTTTTTCATCCACCAATTGCAGGGTGTCCATATCACCCGTCACAATATACACCTCGTCCACTTCGTTTTCAATCCTACGCACCACAGTTCCAATCACATCATCCGCCTCATACCCTTTCATTTCATAAATCGGAATACTAAACGCCTCCACCACTTCATGCACCAAAGGCATCTGATCATACAATTCCTGATCCGCCTTCACGCGCGTACCTTTGTATTGCTCAAATTTCTCATGACGAAAAGTCCCACCGGCCACATCAAAACTCACACACAAATGCGTGGGCCTCAAATCTTTCCAAACCTTGAGCAACATGGAAGTAAATCCATACACCGCATTCACCATCACCCCGTCTTTGGTGTTCATCGGAGGCAAAGCGTGATAAGCACGATGCACAATAGCGTTCCCATCAATAATTACAAATTTTGACATAAAATATTATTCGTTCTTATTTTACACGCAAACCCTTTTTTGAGCAATAAAAAAATACCCGCTTTGAGTATTAAATATAATAAAAAGGAAACGACGGCCGGACCAGAAACCCCCGAAGGAGCTCCCGGTCCGGCCGCACTGGTTGTCTCGTACGAAGCTGAGCCCTACACCAGGAGGACTACTGCTCCGCGGCCGGCCGCGGTCGAACAGACGATGCCGACCATGTTGGCGGTGCCGACGGCGCCCTCCTTCATGTCCGAGCAGAAGCCATGCTCGAGCAGTTGCCTGTGGATGAAGTCGGCCTCGGAGCTCGCGACCTGCCCGCAATCGGCGGAATTGTCGCTCCGTCTCCGGCTCTGGTTCAGGATCGAGGGAAGCACACGCATGGCTCTCTCTCCTTTTCGAGACCACCACCGATGAGCGGTGCAAGTGGTCGTTGTGACCGAACGGCGAACCGTCGGTCGTTTGGGACACAAAAATATTTTACTTGATAAAAAACACAAAGTCAATTTTATGGTACAAAAAAACATCCCAGACAATTACTTTTGAGCGGGTTATGAGCCGAGGCTCATCCTTTCGACCTCGCGGTCGAAAAAAGCGAAAAAGTCATTGTCTGGGATGTTTGTTCTACAGCACTACTGCTATTTCGAGGTACCGGTGGGAATTGCACCCACGCATAGAGCTTTTGCAGAGCTCTGCCTTACTGCTTGGCAACGGTACCAAATTTTGTATTCAAATAATACCACTTTTAAATAAAAAGTCAAAGTTTTTACTATCTCACATACCCCAGTGGATTCACTCTCACACCATTCACCTGCACCTCAAAATGCAAATGAATACCCGTGCGTCCGCGTACATTTCCAGTATTGCCCATCAAACCAATCACCTGTCCAGCCTCAACATATTCACCTGCCGACACTAACAAACGAGAGTGGTGTCCATACAAAGTCTTCACGCCATTGCCATGATTAATCTGCACATAACAACCATAGCCGCGATTCCATCCACACTGTGCAAATTCTACCGTGCCCGCTTTGGCGGCATAGTTTGGTGTTTCAAAAGGACCGGCAATATCTAGGCCATTGTGTTTCCAACCAAAATACTGAGTAATAGTTTTCACTCCAGACGGCCACACAAAACCAGACGCACTAGCCGAACGTGAAGAAGCCGGCGGACGAATCACCGCACTATAACTTGTTTGTTCGGTCACATAAGTTTTCCCATTCTTCACCGTCGTCACTGCCACTTTTGCTTCTGCCTTCACACCACCTGGCACCATTATTTTTTCTCCAATACGCAAATCTTTTCCGCCTTCATCCAAATTATTAAATTGAACAATGTCTTCAACTTTGGCACCGTATACTTTCGCAATTCTCAAAAGCGTATCTCCCTTTTTCACCACATGCATCACGCCACTAGCAGGAGGAATACTAATTTTTTGTCCCAATTTTAATGTAGCCTTTGATGTCAGACCATTTTCCCATAAAATAGTGGCAACGTTCACTCCAAACCGACTAGCAATACCACTGAGAGAATCGCCGGCCACTACCACATAATCCACCGTCTGTTTTCTACCAGAACCACCAGTTGTGATACTTCCGGTCATGATATGTGGTTTGTTTATTGCCATACCGCCAGCATATGTCCCCGCCAAATCCTGATCAAAAATTATTGGCTCGGATTGGTTCGAAATATTATCTGCACTAATTATACCTGCTCTCCAATTGTAAGTAGGGGTAATGTTGCTCTGGGGGGCTTCGGCAGACACTTCCTCGAATTCATATTCTTCTGTTCCACCAAACAAATTAAATGCTAGTGTTTTTTGGCCTGGCAAAAAAACGTTCTTTTGGGTAAAAAGTTTGGTTTGTGGGATAGCTACTATAAACAATAAAATAAAAATTATGGGCTGAATAATGTCGCGAGCTATCAATCCCGCCTCACCACCGATTCCTATTTTTTTTAAATAGAAATTGATTTTAAATCCAAAATAAGCAAAAAACCGGTAAGTTTTCCCAATAAACTCGGATGACACAAAAAACAGGCCGGAACCTATCCACCAGGAGAATCGCTTAATATGCACTAAAAAGCGCAAAATTTTTAATAAAAGGTTATATTTCATACCTTGACGATTGGGCTATTTTATCATAAGATATCGGCTGAGGCAACCTTGTAGCCAATCATCGTTGCTTCTTAATTTAATTTTTAAATCTTAACTTTGACACTTATGATTATAGTGTTAGGCGGAATTTTACCAGCACTTATCGCCATCATTTACGGCGGTGTGCTTATTCGTTGGGTTCTCAAACAGCCAGCTGGCGATGATCGCATGCAGGCAATCGCTCGTGCCATCCAAGATGGTGCCAAAGCTTATCTTTCTCGACAATACAAGACAATCGCTTATGTCGCTGTAATCGTTTTTATTTTATTAGGACTATCTATCGATTGGATTACTGCTTTTGGTTTCGTAGTGGGTGCAGTATTTTCTGGCTTGGCAGGTACTATTGGTATGTTGGTTTCGGTCAAAGCCAACGTGCGTACTGCTGAGGCCGCAAAAAAAGGTTTCAAACCAGCGCTTGATGTGGCTGTAAAAGGTGGTTCGGTTACTGGCTTGTTAGTTTCTGGTTTGGGGCTACTCGGTGTTTCTGGTTTTTATTATTTAACACATGATTTGTCCGCTTTGATTGGTTTAGGTTTTGGCGGAAGTTTAATTTCAATTTTTGCTCGTATCGGTGGTGGTATCTTTACCAAAGCCGCTGATGTGGGTGCAGACTTGGTTGGCAAAGTAGAAAAAGGAATTCCAGAAGATGATCCACGCAATCCAGCTGTGATTGCCGACAACGTCGGGGACAATGTTGGTGACTGTGCTGGTATGGCCGCCGATCTTTTTGAAACTTATGCTATCACTACTATCGCCGCAATGATTTTGGGCGGATTACTTTTCCCAAGCAATGATAAAGTTGCAGTTTATCCAATTGTGCTTGGTGGTATTTCTATCGTCGCTTCTATATTAGGAACATTCTTCATCCGATTAGGTGAAGACAAAAATGTAATGAAAGCATTGTACAAGGGATTAATTGCCGCTGGCGTAATTGCTTTGATTGGTTTTTATCCAGCTACAAAATGGTTGATGAGTGGTTTGGTTGGATATAGTGTAATGAACATTTTTTATTGTGCTATTATCGGTTTGGTACTCACTGCTTTGATGGTAGCTTTGACAGATTATTATACTTCAACAAAATATTCTCCAGTTCAACATATTGCCAAAGCTAGTACTACTGGTCATGGTACCAATGTGATTGCTGGTTTGGCTGTTTCCATGAAGTCCACTGCTTTGCCAGTACTTTTGATTATGGCCGCCATGATGGGTTCTCACTATTTAGCTGGTTTGTACGGCGTGGCTGTGGCCGCAGTTAGTATGTTGTCTTTGGCTGGTATTATCGTTACTATTGATGCTTTTGGACCTATCACTGATAATGCTGGTGGTATCGCAGAGATGGCTGAGCTGTCTCAAGACGTACGCAATGTTACTGATCCTCTAGACGCAGTTGGTAATACTACCAAAGCTGTGACCAAAGGATATGCGATTGCCTCTGCTGGTTTGGCTTCACTAGTTTTGTTTGCTGACTTCACTCACAAGCTTCCTGATTCATATCAATTTTTAATTAATGATCCAAAAGTTTTAGTTGGATTATTTATTGGTGGTTTGTTGCCATATTTGTTTGGTGCTATGTTGATGGAATCTGTTGGTAAAGTTGCCGGACAAGTAGTTGAAGAAGTTCGTCGTCAGTTCCGTGAAATCGCTGGAATTATGGAGGGCACTGGAAAACCAGACTACGGCAAAGCTGTAGATATTGTTACCAAAGGAGCTATCGGACAAATGATTGTGCCATCTTTGATTCCTGTGGTCGTGCCAATTTTGGTTGGTTACTTCTTGGGTATCGAAGCGTTGGGTGGTTTGTTGGTAGGAACAATTGTCACTGGTATTTTCGTAGCTATTTCTATGACTACTGGTGGTGCCGCTTGGGATAATGCAAAAAAATATATTGAACTTGGAAATTATGGTGGCAAGGGTTCTTTTGCACATCAAGCCGCTGTCACTGGTGACACTGTTGGTGATCCATATAAAGACACTGCTGGTCCATCTATCAATCCGATGATAAAGGTGGCTAATATCGTAGCACTGTTAATTGTAGGGTTATTACTAAAATAAAAACACCATTCTTCGTGTGTTGTCATTCCCGCGAAAGCGGGAATCCTCAAACACAAAAAAATCTCGACCATAACGTCGAGATTTTTTATTTTAAGAAATTATCCTTGTCCTAAAAAGAAAATATTTTTTCTACTTAGGACAGGAAGGATAATTTCATCTAAGCCCCGCCCCCAGGAGCAACTTGTGCTCGACTGGGGGTGTGCGTCGAAGAGGTTGATCGTCGTCAGGTGCGACGAGCCCTGAAGGTAGCGTAGCCGTTGCCGATCGTCGTGGGGTTGGGATCACAGCCCCAGCCCGGGTTGTCCCTCTGCCACTTCTTGGCCTTCTGCGTGGCCTCCTCAGCCCGTTGTTGCGGCCTGAGGTTGAACTGGAATCGAACATGTACCTCAACACGTGTCCGTTGCCGGTTTGGCTCGCGCCATGGTTTCCCCTCTTTCGCTATAGTCGCCGAGGCTGTGTCTATATAACACGACCTGGCCACGGGTGGATTTAAAAAATATACACCAACATCCTCAAAAAAGCAATACCACAGCCATAAAATTGACTTTTTTTGTGTTTTAAGATAATATTGCGAAGTATTTTTAATCATACATATATGGCTCACGTTTTAAAACAACTACCAAAATCACAAGTAGAACTGGTGATCACTGTCACTCCTACCGATTACCAAAAAAACATGGAGGATGCCGCCGGTCGTCTTTCCCAGCGCGCCGCCATTCACGGTTTCCGTCCAGGCAAAGCTCCTTATGATATTGTGAAACAATCTCTTGGTGAGATTAAAATTTTGGAAGAAGCGTTACAGTCCATTGTTGAAAAGAATTTTTTTGAAGCAGTAAAGGCAGAAAAGTTAGAAACTGTTGGTATGCCAGAAATTACTATTGAAAAAATGGCTCCAAACAATGATTTTGTTTTCAAAGCTGTGGCCGCACTTTTGCCTTCTGTAAAATTGGCTGACTTAACAAAAATTAATGCCAAGAAAAAAGAAGTGGTGGTTGGAGACAAAGAAATTAATGACGTGTTGGACAACTTGCGCAAAATGCAAGCGATAGAAGTGATCAAGGAAGGCTCCGCTACCAAAGAAGATAAGGTAGAAGTAGCGATGAACATGTCTATCGACAAAGTGGGTGTTGAGGGTGGTCAAGCTCCAAAACATCAAGTATATTTGAACGAACCACACTATATTCCAGGATTTGCTGAACAATTGGTTGGTTTGAAAAAAGATGAAGTTAAAGAATTTTCTCTAAAATTTCCAGACGAACATTACCAAAAACATTTGGCTGGAAAAAATGTTGATTTCAATATCAAGGTAAACGAAGTATATTCAATCGAATACCCAGAAATCAACGACGAGCTTGCCGCCAAGCTTGGACAAAAAAGCGTTGAGGCTTTGAAAGACATTTTGATGACCAACCTAAAACAAGAAGCGGAGAGCAAAGAAGACCAACGCATCGAAGCGGAACTTTTGGAAAAAGTAATTTTGGCCAGTGAGTTTAGTGAGGTGCCAGATGTTTTGATAACTTCAGAAAAACAAAAAATGTTTTATGAATTAAAAAACAGTTTGCAGGAACAAGGAATAGAATTTGAAAAATATTTGAAGGATGTAAAAAAGACTGAGGAAGAAATTGCCAATGATTTTGCCGAGCGTGCTCTCACTCGCGTGAAGGCCGCCATTATTTCTCGTCAGATCGCCAAAGAAAACAATATCAAAGTAGAAAAAGAAGAACTCAACAAAGAAATCGAACTTATCAAAGTAACATACAAGAACGATCCAAAAGTAGAAGAGGCTCTCAAGCGCCAAGAAGTCCTAGACACTCTAGCCGCCACTATTCAAAACAAAAAAGTGGTCGCCTGGCTGAAAGAAAAAATATTGAAATAATAATATCAAAAAACCACCGCTTAGTCGGTGGTTTTTTTATTGGACATCTCCGCCTTGAATTCTCCACTTATCAACATCTTCTAGGTTGGTGTCCGCGGTCTTTATAGTGAAATAAATGTTGATTTTTTTTGTAAACGATAGTAATGGAAAACATTGCTTCCAAAATTTATTTTGTAAATATGAATAAGAAACAAAAAACTTTCCCCTGTTAATTGAAAATTTTGAAAATGCTTTAATAGCCTCTTTGTATGTCTTTTCTTTGTTTTCAAACAATGCCACTTCGTTAACTTCGTATTTCAACTTGCTGTTTTTACAAATAATATAACCGGCGACAACGTCTTCTTTAGATATTTCAAAATATTCGTATATATTTTTGGGGTTATTTTTGTATCTCCATTTTAAGTATTCATTATTCTTCAATATAAGAAACCCACTTGTGTTGTGTTGAGATTTCGGTTGGAAATTAATTTCGTCTATTTGTTTTATATGAAAATTTGAAAAATATGGCAACGAAACAACATATTTAGTGGCCATTTGTCCTAAAATTTCGTAGTTAATTTTTTTTGAAAATTTATCGATTTTAACCCCTTCGCTATTGGAAAATCCTATATATTCAACGGCGGGGCCAAGTTTGTCTTCAACCATCAATGTAAGTTTGGAAACAATCCCCTGGCGCCTGAAATCTGGGTGAGTGGCTTGAATCGCGCAAGAATAAAAATGATTATAAATATTTTCTCCATTTACAATAGCAATTGGAGTAAAACACACAAACGCACATACCACACCCTCTTCGAGTGCGACTATGCCGACTGATTTATTATTAAAAAATTTATCAAAGTGTTTCCACAAGAAAGATTTTTCAGTAACTTTTTTATTAGGAAAACACTTGTTAAGTAATTCAACCACTTGGCTCGTGTGTTCCTGTTTATATTCCTTATATTCCATGTTTAGAGCTGGGGCTATTCGATATTTTTCTTTTTTAAATTTTGAGAAAAATATACCTCCAGTTGGAACCACAATATCTCCCACTATAGGGTGCTTTATTTTTTCCAACAAATTTTCCTCGTAGTTTTCCTCATCATTAATTACGTCGCGCATGGTTTTTACTTGTCCGCATGGTATATTTTTTTCTTCAAGTATTTTTATTATATTTTTTGATAAATATAGAGAAAATACCTGCTCTATTTCTGTTTTTAAATTTTGAATATTTTTAAGTCTAAGAATATTTGTTGCAAAGTGTTTAAAAATTCTTTTGGGTCCGTGCTTTAACAAAAATGCTTCAAATCTTTCCCATTGATCATTGTTCCCGATCGCAACCACTACCGCCCCGTTCTTTGTTTTGAACACGCCAAATGGTGCAATGGCACTATCCATATTTCCTACTTTTTTTGGATTTATATTTGTTACTGAAGTGTTGATGAGGTTTTGTTCGAGCAGATCAAAAGCCGTCCCTTTCATAGAAACATTAATTTTACAGCCTCTTTTTGTTTTTTCTCTACCATACAAGGCCGATGAAATGGCAAAGGCCAACTTCATGCCAGAAAATGCATCTACGACTGATGTTGCATTTTTCATGTCCTCACATTCTCCGTTGAGCGATATCAACCCAGACTCAGCCTGCGCGATAACATCATAATATTTTTTTACAATATTTTCGCTGACACCAGAAATAGAGGCGTAAATAACGTTCGAGTTTATTTTTGCGATTGTTTGATAATCGATTTTCAATCTTTTGGCAACATCGGGCGAAAAATTTTCAACCACTACATCGCAGTTTTTGCAAAGCTTATAAAACTTCTCCAAGTCTTTGTCGTTTTTTAAATCCAATATAATAGATTTTTTGTTCCTATTTAAAATCTCAAAATATCCGCTCCAATTGCCAATGTGTGGCGGAAATTTTCGGCTGTCATCTCCTTGTGATGGCTCTATCTTGATCACCTCTGCCCCAAAATCAGAAAAATGCCTGGTCGCAAAAGGCCCGCTAAAAACGCGCGTGAGATCTAAAATTTTAATTCCTGAAAAAAGATTCATAAAACTAGCCGCGTTTCCCGTAGTGACTTTCCACTTCTTCACTTATGTCTACATAATACGAAAGCGGTTTTTCTTCCATACCATATGAAACAAAGCTAAGGTGTTTTTCCTGGGGCTCGGTGTCTATCTTTACTATTATTTTGTTTAATTCTGCTATTAGCTTGTCTGTTGACCAGTCTTCTTTGTATGCTAAATCAATAGTCTCTTCTGCTTCGTCTAACACCTCTTCTATGTTGTCGGCTTCATCGTACAGGTCTACGCTATCACCACCACCATAATTTTCGGCGGCATCATAACTTCCAAAGTTTATTTTGGCAAGCTTTTCTTCTATTTTTTTGCAGATGGCGTCTTTAAATAGTTCGCGTTTTTTGTTTCCTTCTTTTTTGGACGATTTTTCGGTACACTCGCCGGTTTTATGCCTTCCACCACACACTTTGCAGGTGTCTTCCATATGTTCATTATTAATAATTAATTTTTTATTATTTCGAATATTGTGTTATTATATCAATATCTGTTTGACTTCATGTTTCACAAACAAGTAGATTAATTTTAACACTGTTTTAACTTGTTGTCTATGTATTTTGGCGCCCACGTCTCTATCGCTGGCGGACTAACCAACGCCCCAAAAAACTCGGCCGCTCTTGGCTGTGAAGTTTTTCAAATATTTACCCGTTCTCCACAGGGTGGTTTTGTCGCACCGTTAAACAAGAAACTTGCCGACGAATTCAGAGGTTTGTGCAAGGAATATAACCAAAAAGAATGGGTGGTTCACGCCCCATATTTTATAAACTTCGCCAGTGCCAACCCACGAATCAAACATGGGTCAATCACTGTTGTTCGTGAAGAGCTCGAACGCGCTTCTCTACTTGGCGCGGCGTATGTTATGGCTCATCTAGGTAGTTACAAAGACCTTGGCGAAAAAGAAGGACTGACACAGCTCGTAGACGGTTTAGAAAAAATGCTAAATGGCTACAAAGGCAGCGCCCAATTTTTAATAGAAATTTCTGCTGGTGCCGGCGCAATTATTGGTGACACTTTTGAAGAAATTGCCGAAATTATAAATCATAAAAAATTAAAAAAATATGATATCGGTGTCTGCTATGATACCCAACATGGTTTTGCCTCAGGATATGACATTCGCACCCCAAAAGCAGTTGAAGAAACATTCAAAAAATTTGATCAACTAATCGGTATAGACAAGCTAAAAATGTCTCACTGCAACGACAGCAAAATAGAGCTAGGCGGACACAAAGATCGTCATGAACATTTAGGCGAAGGCCTAATTGGCAAGACGGGTTTTGAGGCTCTGTTGACAAACAAACGACTTCAAAAAATAAATTACTACTTAGAAACCGAACACGACAAAGTCCGCGAAGATTTGCAAATTTTAAAAGACATCAGGAATAACAAATAGCTTTTTTAATATTAATTTTCGCCGCGCGAATTGTCTGAAGCACCGAGAACCAAACTAGGCTGTCTGTAGTAATATAAATTCGGTGCAAGTCTGAGCGCAAGAAAATTCATATTACAAAAGCGTAAAACATATGCCAAAATTAAAAATCCGCGTCCTCCCCCGCTCTTCAAAAAATGAAGTCATCGGAAAAATGTCCGATGGCACTTTAAAAATAAAACTCACCGCTCCACCCGTCGATGGAAAAGCGAACGACGCCTTAATAAAATTACTCGCCGATTATTTTAATATTTCAAAAAGCAAAATAAAAATCGTGTCCGGCAACACGAGCAAAAATAAAATGATTGAGATTGAAAATTAGGAACGGATTCCCGTCCCCACTTTCGTGGGGACAAGCTTTCACGGGAATGACAATCACGGCAAATCCATCCCCCCTTTATTCCATGGATTACATCTTAGCAATCTCCACCCGGCCTTGATTGTTCCAACAAACAGGCCGTGTTTTTTTATAGATTGTTTTCCATATTCACTACAACTAGGATAAAACCGACAATACCCATAAGGAAAAAATCTTTTCAACGGCCCATGATCCGGCGAAAATGTTTTTTGATAAACCCAAATCAAAAAAACAATCGGCATTCCCAAAAATATAGTTGCTTGTTTAATGTAATAAAGAAGGTTTTTAGGCATAATTTAAAAAACTTTTATTTTAATTGAGCGGGTTATGAAGCCGCGGCTTCATCCTTTTGCCCTCGCGGGCAAAAAAAGCGAAATAAAATAAAAGTTTTTTAAATTACCTCTTTAGCACGTTTGCCTTTTGCAATAATAGTTTCACTTCATCGCTTATCTCAGCAAAACTTTTCTCCTTGATATTCGGCTTCGCCACAAAAAACAAATAATACCCTTCCAATATTTCATCTTTGGCCATCATCGCCCTCAACACCTCCACAACCTGCCTTTTTGCCCGATTGCGCACAACAGCACTTTTAGACACCTTTAACCCAACATTCACCGCTAACTTAAGCTGTTTTTTGAACTTATCCTTATCTTCTTTGGGTGGAAAATAAGCCTCTTTTTTGGCTAAGTCTAATACTTTTAAACTAAAAAACAGATCATTTATCCAATATCCTTGTTTTAAAACGAGATTGAAATCTCGCACCTTGGTCAAATGGTTTTCTTTTCTATACATAACAATATTATACCAAATAAAAACCCCGATTCAATCGGGGGTTTAAGATTATTTGGCTTTTCTTAACAATTTTCCAGATTTTTCATCTGACACTGTTAGCTTCTTGCGCCCCTTGGCACGACGTCTAGAAAGTACTGTCCGTCCATTCTTTGTGGACATTCTTTCCATGAATCCGTGTGCTTTTGCACGATGTTTTTTACTTGGTTGATAAGTTCGTTTAGTTGCCATACCTTTTTATTTAATGTATTATGTTGAATATATTACCATATAAACGGCTTTTAGTCAACAATCCACAGTATCCCCAGTTTATCCACATATTTTGCACTTTTAGCTAATTTCCGACGTTTTAATAGATGTGTTTCTGTGCTAAAATAACATAAAAGTTTTATAAAACTATCAATCTATGACTAATAATGAAATTTGGCAGGCTGTTTTATCTGAATTAGAATTAACCATTTCCAAAGCGAATTTTAACACCTGGTTCAAAAATACTGGTATTGTTAGTTTTCAAGAAGGCCATGTTATTGTCTGCGTCCCAAACACCTTTAATCAGGCGTGGATTGAAAAAAAACACCACCACCAAATCATCCAATCTTTAGAGAGGGTCACCGCCCTTCCTATTAGAAGGATGGAATACAAGATCGAAAATATCAAAAATGTTGTGGAACAACCAATAAACACCCCTCCTTCCCCGTCGGTATCTCATGAAAACGAAAAAACACCTTCATACTCTCAACAAACTAGTCACCAATCTGTCGCTTCTCATGGATTTACCATTAACCCAAAATACAATTTTGATAGTTTTGTGGTTGGCAAAGGCTCCGAATTGGCTTTCACCGCCGCCAAGGCAGTGGCAGACCGTCCTGGTGAGGCCTACAATCCACTGTTTATCTACGGTGGTGTAGGTTTGGGGAAAACCCATCTTTTACAGGCGGTTGGCAATGAATTGTTGAAAAAAAACCCTCAAACCAATATCTTGTATGTTAGTGCTGAGAAATTTACCAACGATTTTATTACTTCTTTGCGTAGTGGTGGAGCGAGAGACTTCCAAAACCGCTATCGTACTATCGACGCTTTGTTAATTGATGATATTCAGTTCATCGCTGGCAAAGATGCCAGCCAAGAATCGTTTTTTCATACTTTTAACGAGCTCCACCAGGCAAACAAGCAGGTAATTTTAACTTCTGACCGCCCACCAAAAGCCATCCCTGCCCTTGAGGATCGCCTCAAATCTCGCTTCGAGTGGGGAATGATTGTGGATGTTTCTGCCCCTGATTTTGAAACACGTGTCGCTATTTTGGGCAAAAAGTGCCAAGAAAAGAATTTTGTTTTGGACGACAAAACCCTAAATACAGTTGCTACTATTGTTCAGAGCAACATTCGTGAGCTTGAAGGCGCCCTAAATAAAATTATTGCTTATCATCAATTAAAAAATATGGCCCCGACAGCCGAATCAGTAAAATCAATTCTTTCTAGTTTTGATTCTGCTTCGGCTAGACGTTCAGTCACATCACAACAGACCATAGAGACTGTTTGCACCTTTTTCAATGTTTCCACCGAAAATGTTTGTGGTAAAAGCCGAGAAAAGAAGCTCTCTTATCCTCGCCAGATTATTATGTATATTTTGCGTAATGATCTTAAAATGTCTTTCCCTTCCATTGGCGATGAGCTGGGCGGACGCGATCACACCACAGCGATGCATGCCAACGAAAAAATTACCAAAGAAATAGATAATGATTTAAAACTAAAACAAGAACTAGAATTAATAAGACAGCGTTTATATATCAATAATATCTAAAACATGGTTTTTTTTCTTCGCTAAATGGTGTGCAAAGAATGTTAATAAGTTGTTAATATAAAAAGAACAAGTCAACCACTTATCAACAGAAAATAAATAAACTTAAATAAATCGTTTTTCACACACACTTTTATACCAAACTGTTAAAAAATTATTCACCTTAAACTTGGCTAATTTGAAAACAAAAAACGACTTATTAACCCTTTCCACAGCCTTATTACTATTATTATTTTATATATATACTTAATTAAATAATGTAACCCGCACCATCCTTTATGAAAATAACTTGTACAAAAGATAATTTATCGAAAGCACTTTCTATAGTAGGAGGGATAGCAAATAAAAATGTGAATCTTCCAATACTGGGAAATATATTGATTAAAGCAGATGATCAAAAAACAGAAATAATTGCAACCAATCTAGAATTGGCAATAGTTGCTCACGTGAGATCAAAAGTGGATGAATCTGGTTCGTTTACAGTTCCTTCCAAAACACTTAGTGAATTTGTTAGTTTACTTTCTGACGAAAAGATTGAAATGGAATTAAAAGAAAATGAGCTAGTTATAACCTGTGGAAAATCATCAACGAAAATAAAAGGAATACCAGCTGACGAATTTCCAGTTATTCCTTCTGTAAGTGATGGAAATGGATTTTTGTTTGATGCAGAACAACTAAAGAGCGGACTAGGACAAACTGTTTCCTCTTTGGCTAAATCAGAAATAAGACCGGAATTATCAGGAATGTATTTTGGATTTAATACTTCATATTATGCCGGTTTAATATTGGCGGCTACAGATAGTTATAGATTGGCTGAAAAGAAAATTAAAATTCAACAAGGAGAAGGAGATTTTAAAATTATTGTTCCGGGTAGAACTGCTCAAGAAATAATCCACATACTGTCGTTAGCGGATAATGAAGAAAAAGAAAAAAACGTTAGAATATTAGTTGGAGAGAATCAAATTGCTATGCACTACGGTAATATTCAACTAGTTTCTCGCTTAGTAGAAGGAAATTATCCAGACTATGCACAAATTATACCAAAAGAATTCAAAACATCTGCGATGTTTGATACTGGAAAGATGAGTAAAGAAATTAAAATGGCCAGTTTGTTTACCACAATAGGTGTAAACGCTATATCTTGTATAATTAGTAGTAAAGAAGGCGTCGTAAAACTTTCCTCCACTTCTTCCCAGACGGGTGAATATAGTTCTGAAATAAGTGCGGAAACAAACGGCGACGACAATGCTATTATGTTGAACCACCGATATGTTTTGGATGGTTTAAATAATATTAAATCAGAAACCAGTATGCTGAAAATGATAAACGCAGACAGCCCGTGTCTCTTTGTACCAACCAACGACGACAGTTTTGTTTATATAGTGATGCCGATAAGACAATAATGTTTTTTTCTTTATGTTTACAGGAATTATAGAAAATTTGGGAAAGTTGGAAAAAACGAACGGCGTGTCGTTTGTTTTTTCTGCTGACCAAAGTTTTTGTAACAAACTAAAAAAAGGAACTAGCGTTTCAATCAATGGTGTTTGTTTGACGATAGTAAAAAAACCAAGCAAAAAAAGTTTTTTGGTTGAAATAATGCCAGAAACTCAGAAAAAAACCATGTTGGGTAAATTAAAAATAAAAGACACGGTAAATTTCGAACTACCAGCAACTGTAAACACGTTTTTGTCTGGGCATGTGGTTCAAGGACACGTGGATGGGGTTGGGACAGTTCAAACCATCGAAAGTGATGGCAACAGTCATTTGTTAAAAATAAAAGCACCTGGTGACGTTTTAGAGTTTGTGGTAAAAAAAGGATCAGTCGCAATCAACGGGATTTCTTTTACAGTAATTTCCGTAGATACAAAGTTTTTTACGGTTGGAATTATTCCCTTCACATGGGAAAAGACAATGTTACATGATATTAAAATTGGCGATTCAATAAACATTGAAACAGACATTTTGGGTAAATATTTAAAAAAGTTTTTAGAAAAATAATTTTTATCTTTTATGAAGGCAGAAAAAGAACTAAAAATTGTAATAGTGAGTGGGGCTTTCTGGGAAGAAATTGTCGGAAACTTGGAAAAACACTGTGTTGAAACCCTGTTGCGTAAAGGGGTGGAAGCTTCCCAAATAGAAATATTTCGAGTTCCAGGCTCATTTGAAATACCATTGGCCGTAAAAAAGCTGGCCGAGAAAAACATCTATGATGTGATAATCACCTTTGGGGCTATACACAAAGGCAAAACCTATCATTTCGAGTTAGTTGCCAACGAGTGCGCGCGAGCGTGTATGAATTTGTCTTTGGAATTTGAGGTTCCTGTAATTTTTGAAGTATTAGCGGTATATGATATCCAGGACGCCATAGACAGATCTACTCAAGTGAAAGACAATCGTGGTGTTGAAGCGGCCAACACCGCACTGGCCATGATTACTGTGCTGGATAATATAAAAAAATAATATAAAAAAACGCCGCAAGAATAAATGCGGCGTTTTTTTTATTTTTATTTTATTTCAACCATAATGCTTTTTTCTTCAGTCTGTCCCCCATTGTTTAACAAGGTTGCTTTGAGTGTGTATTGTCCGACACCAGGATAGGTTTTCCAGACAAACTCGAGCAATCCAGTGTCGGTCAAAGAATCTTCTTTGTGGTTAAAATCAAAAATATTTTTTGTCACCCCTTTGGAGTTGATAAGTTGAATTTTGATATTTTTAATATCATCCCAACGAACCGGCTTGATTTGGATTGTTCGTGGAAAATCTTCTTTTACCAACTTGATACCAGCTTCTTCTGTCCAACTAAAAGTAGCTGGGTCATAAGGGGTGTTAGTCAAAAAAACCACCTGTGCTTGACCGGCATTACCCTGGTCGTCTATGGCGGACACCTTTAAAACATGTTGCTCAGAATAAAGTTTTGTAAGTGTATAGGAAAAGCTAAAAGGAAATTGTTCACTAGATCCAATCTGTTCTTTGTCTATGGTGTAAAACACCTGCTTTATTCCCCGGGGGGCAGTGGCTTTTATTTCAATATCAATTTGTCGGCCATTTATGATTTCATTAGAAGTGGGTGAAATAATTTGTACTTGGGGTATTAGTTCAGGGCTATAATTTACATCGTCGTATTCAGTCGGAGGTTCTTCAAAAGACACTTCGCGCCCAGCATTATTTTCTCTTTGTACCCAGTCGGCTAAGGAATTTTCCCAGTTTTGATATTGAGGGTCTGAGAAAGGATTTATAAGCGCGGGTCCACGAGGATCGTCTTTATTTACATAATATAAAATGTCATGCGGTGGCAAATATGTTTTTTCGACAATCAAAGCAGAAGGAGTAGAAGGGGTAGCAATGCGTCCGCTGACAGTATTTATTTTTAATTTAATTCCACCATCGGCGCCGCGTAGAACTGGTTTGGTGGCATCGTTTGCTGGTGGAATTGGAAAAGTTTCTACAGGAGTATTTTTTGTGGACTCACGCATAAATTGATTCCAAATAAGGCCAGCCAAAGTATTTCCACCGCCCTTCATTGTTGAGGGAGTAGTATTTCCCACCCAAACACCCGCGGCAAGCGAAGGAGTATACCCCAGTGTCCAGGCATCTTTATAATCATTGGTAGTACCAGTTTTGGCCGCGACTGGTCTGCCAGGCAAAGTGAGCGAACCATTTCTACCAAACATATAGGCACGAGCCAGATCATCTGAAAGTATGTTTGAAACAGTGGCAGCGAGCTCTGGTTTTATCGCTTCCGAACCAGAATTTTCTTTCCATTCTACTAGGACATTTTCTTTTGGATCGGTAACTTTCAGGATACTTACAGGAGTGTGGTAGACTCCATTGTCAGCCAAAGTGGCATAAGCATTGGTGTGTTCAAGCAAATTCACCTCAGCACCACCCAAAACCAAAGTTAGTCCTGGGTTGCCGGTAAAGGTTGTGTAACCAAACCGTTTGGCAAATTCTATTGTTTCATTTGTTCCAACCAAATATAATGCTTTTACGGCAGGAATGTTTAGAGAACCTTGTAGAGATTTTCGGAAAGTAACTAGCCCGTGTTCTTTGCCGTCATAGTTTTTTGGTGTGTAATTACCACCGACACCAAGATCAAAATTAGTCACCGTGTCATAGACAACTGTGTCTGGAGTAAATCCTTTTTCAAAAGCGGCGGCATAAACAAATGGTTTAAAGGATGAGCCCGGCTGGCGTTTTCCTAGTATGGCCACATTAAACTGCCCATCGATTTCTTCGTTTTCAAAATCACGAGAACCGACCATGGCCAAAATTTGTCCTGTTTTAGGATCGAGAGCTACCAATGCAGCATTGTTGGCATTATATTGTTTGGCAAACTTGTCTCCATTTTCTTTTACTATTTTTTCAGCCGCCTTTTGTTTTTCATAATCAATTGTGGTAATAACTTTTAAACCGCCGTCATCAACTATTTTTTCTCCAAACTGATCGGCCAAAAGTTGTTTTACATATAATACAAAATGAGGAGCATCCATAATTCCTCCACTTCGGTATATTCTTAACGCTTCATTTTGGGCTTGGGTTTTTTCTTCTAGTGTAATATATCCTTGTTCATTCATTAAACGTAAAATAGTGTCACGGCGGTTGCGCAAAGTGTTGATGTCGTTTAAATATCTACTGGGGGCTTGAATCAGAGCCGCCAGTGTGGCCGATTCGGACAAACTGATATCTTTTGCTTTTTTATGAAAATAACTCTGGCTGGCCGATTCAACACCATAATTAGTTGACCCAAAAGGTATTTCGTTTAAATACATTTTGATGATTTCGTCTTTGGTATATTTTTTTTCTAAACGCAAAGCCAAAACCGCTTCTTTGATTTTTCTAAAAATAGAACGTTCATCACCCACCATAGTTATTTTTATCAACTGTTGAGTGAGAGTGGATGCCCCCCCAGACCCAGACTTTCGTCCAATCAAATTGTTAAAACCAGCACGTATAATACTGACTACACGGATACCACTGTGTTCATAAAATTTTTTATCTTCCACCGATACCACCGCCTTTGGCAAAAACGAAGACATTTGGTCGAGTTCAACCAAGGTTCTTTTTTGGTTTTGATAAACTTCGTATAACAAATGTTCGCCAGTGCGATCGTATATTTTGGTGCTTTGAGCAACCTGGCGGTCGCTGAGGCGGTTTGGGTCTGGTAGGTCTTTGCTAATCCAGACGACCGCTATCGTCCCTAATATAAAACTAGCCAGAACAATTATTCCAATTAAGGAGAACAGTTTTTTGCCACCCAGTTTTTGTTTACGACCGTTCTCCGGTTCTCTGCCTTCGTCTAAACGGCGATTGAATGGGTGTTTAATTTTTAAGAATTGGATAGGCATGAATTTTTGATTATTATATCTTACATTATACTACGCCCCTTCGTTGTTGACAAACTTGCCTTTTTGGCCTACAATAATGCGGTATTAAGGGAGGGGTACCCAACGAAGGTATCTTTTTTTATTCATAAAACTGGCTTTGGTTAGCCAAAAAGCAAGATGAAAAGAATTCAGACAATCAAAATTACACTTGTTTTGGCCTCTTTGCTTTTACAAAACGTCTTTCCCGTAATAGTAATTGCTGCAGAAACTGATAGTTTGGCTAAAAATAGCGGGGCAGAGCTTTTGTTCACAGAAAGCTCAGGAGGTAAACTATTTCAACCAGCCCAAATTGTCAAACTTCCAAGTAAAACTGTAATGACCGTTTTAACTGCTTATTCTAGCACCCCCGACCAAACAGACAGCGATCCGTTTATAGCCGCTTCTGGGAAACATGTTTATGACGGTATGGTGGCGGCCAACTGGTTGCCGTTGGGAACAAAAATTAAAATCCCGGCTCTTTATGGAGATAAAGTATTCACGGTAGATGACCGTATGAATCCTCGCTATGGTTATGGCCGCATGGATATTTGGATGGATGCCCCGATAGCGCAGGTAAAAAAGTTTGGAGTAAAACGTGCCCCAGTAGAAATATATTTTGTGGAAAAGTCTATAAAGGTGGCCAAGATTGATCGTATATAATAAATTTAAAAAGACACCTTTGTGAGAGTGTCTTTTTGTTTAGGCCGCTCTGTATTTATAAATAAACAATATAATAGTTATTGAGTTTTCACCCGAAACTGTAGAGCTTCAGCCAGATGGTTTAAAGAAATATTTTGTTCACCTGCTAGGTCTGCGATGGTTCGCGAGATTTTCAAAATTCTATTATAAGCGCGAGCAGACAAATGCATTTTTTCTACCGCTTCACCTAATAAATTTATAGATTCAGAATTTAGCTGACAGAATTTTTTTATTTCATTATTTCCCATTTCTGCGTTGGTGATAATATTTAAATTTGAAAAACGAGTCGCCTGAATTTTCCTAGCCGACTCTACTCGTTTTCGAATGTCGCTAGACAACTCCCCACTTTCATTAGAAGAAAGTTTTTCAAATTTTAATCTTGGAACTTCTACATGTAAATCAATGCGATCCAATATTGGTCCGCTAATTTTCTTTTGATATTTTAAAAGTGTAGATGCAGAACAATTGCAAAACTGATCGGGGTCGCTGGCATATCCACACGGACAAGGATTTTGGCTGGCGACCAAAATAAATTGAGCGGGAAATTGCAGGCTACCACGTGCACGTGAAATCGAAATAGTTCCATCTTCGAGCGGTTGTCTCAAGGCCTCCAAAACACTTCTGCTAAATTCTGGAAATTCATCCAAAAACAAAACCCCACGATGGGCTAAAGAAATTTCTCCAGGACGCGGATATTTTCCGCCACCCACCAGAGCCACGTTTGAAATAGAATGATGGGGCGAACGAAAGGGGCGCTTTTTAATTAATCCACCACGAAGCAGTCCGGCGATAGAATATATTTTAGTAATTTCTAGTATTTCTTTTTCAATAAGAGGGGGCAAAATTGTTGGAAGAGTGCGAGCTAACAATGTTTTTCCCGAACCAGGTGGACCAGAAAGTAAAATATTATGTCCCCCACTGGCCGCTATTTCCAGCGCTCGTTTGGTGAATTCCTGTCCTTTTACTTGTGACATGTCTAGACTAAAAATTTCTTCGTTGGCTGTTTCCGGTGTTTTTGTATATGGAGCGATCAAAGATTCGTCTAAAATATGTTGCGCCACCTCTTTCAAATTTTTTGCTGGCAAAACACAAACTCCCTCTATCAACACAGCCTCATCCGCATTTTCCAAAGGAACAATTAAGTTTTTAATATTTTTTTCTTTGGCAAATAAAGCAATAGGTAAAATCCCATTTACAGGACGCAAAGAACCATCCAGCGCCAGTTCACCAATCATCAGTGTGTCAGAAATATTTTTTTCAGACCCAATACTGGCCATCACAATTCCTACGGCCATCGGCAAATCATAAGCCGACCCCTCTTTGTTCAAATTTGCTGGAGCAAGATTAATTAAAATTCGAAAATTAAAAGGGAATTTATACCCAGAGTTTTTTATAGCCGAATGAATTCTATCTTTTGCCTCTTGGATTGAAGTGTCTGTGAGTCCGATTATTCCAAAATTTGTTTGTCCCTTGTTGATGTCAACCTCCACCTCCACCGGCAAACAGCTCAACCCCACTGGAGCCGCCGACCGAAGTTTGACGAACATAGTTATTGTTTAAAAAATTTATATGGTAATAAATAAAAAAGGAAACCCAAAATGATTAGAATGTCAGCCAAATTAATAACCCCTCTTCCAAACACAAAATAATCAATGGTCGCATGATAAACAACACGGTCGATTAGGTTTGATAAAGCCCCCCAAAAAATTAATGTCAGACCTGTAAAAAAATTTAGTTTTGATGGAATAAAATAATATTTAATCAAAAACCACAACAAAATTATAATTATAGGTGCAGTGAATATTATAGTAAGGGTATTTGGTAGCGGCAAACTAAAAGCCACCCCGTGGTTTTGAAAAGGTCCCCAACCAAAAAAGTTGAAGAACACATGACCATCAGAGAGAGTATGTAAAGAAAAATACTTTAATATTTGGTCAAAACAAAATAAAAAAAAGCCGCCAATAAAAATAATTAACTGACGGGCTTTTGTTTGCATATTAGATTTCTTGAGTGATGGCTTTTTTACAAGTAATACAAGCGTTGGAAGTTGGACGAGCCAGCAATCGTTTTTCATCGATTGGTTTTTTGCAATACTTGCAAATTCCGTAAGTATCATTTTCCAAGCGCGTTAAGGCTTGGATGTTATCGCGCAAAGTTTTTTCAAAGCTTTCTTCTAAAGGAAGTTCAGTGGCATATTCTGCAACTTCAGCGGCATTCTCATCGTCTTTGTCACCGTATTCTGGGAAATTACTATTATAATCTCCAGCTACACGACTATTTTTTTGAGAAAATTTACCTAGTTCTTTTTCCAAGGTCTCTTTTTCCTTTAGTAGTAAGGTTTTTATTTTTGTAACAAATTCTTTGCTAAAAGTCGTTTTGGCCATATATATTAATTATTTTCAATGGGATAATTATAACAGATTAGCGGATGTAGTCAAGTAAAAATATTTATAAAAAAATAAGGGCATAGTAACCCGATAAACATAGTTTTAAGGCTCTTGCCCTTATAGGCGCTGTACATGATCAGAGCAGTCACCATATAGATGAGCTGTCATAGACCAAGACAGTGATACCCCCGACCGCTTGAAGGTAATACCTCAGGCGTAATTCTGACACAAAAGGTCAGATTGACGCAAAGATTGAGGTTACCGGACAAGAAGTTTGGATTCGCCACTACCGCTTCAATATATTTGTACAGCAGTTGTGAATCCCCTTCTCTATTTAGCAGTTCGATGGGTTTGGTCCACTGATAAGTGGACATATAAATTGTAGTAAAGAACTACAATTTAAGTATAGCACACAAACGGAGTTTTGTCAACCATTTGTATACACTAGTCTATACAAACAGAGTTTCTTTTGTGGTTAGCCAAGAAAAGGGTGGCTAAGAAGGCGAACAGTTAAAAGTTATACACACAAGAGTGGAGTTGTGCACACACTTATCCACTTTTGTATAGACTAGTGTATACAAATTTAGTAATTATCATTGTTTGATAAACAAAAACCCACCTCGTCTAGAAAGTGGGTATTGTTTAGTTGAATTTGTGTATTATTTCTGTTTTCCAGCGACAATGTTTTGAGCCACATTACCTGGAACATCTGCATAGTGATCGAATTCCATAGAGGAACTAGCGCGACCTTGTGACATAGAGCGCAAAGAGGTGACATAGCCAAACATGGACGCAAGAGGCACCATTGCCTTCACAACCTTCATCTGGCCACGGTCAAACATTTCTTGTATTTGGCCACGTTTACTGTTTAAGTCGCCGATGCAGTCACCCATATATTGTTCTGGGGTAACTACCTCGACTTTCATAATAGGCTCCATAATCACCGGGTTGGCCTTTTTACAAGCTGTCTGGAAAGCCATCGATCCGGCCATTTTGAAAGCCATTTCAGAGGAATCCACCTCATGGTATGAGCCATCAGTAACAGTTACTTTGATGTCTACTACCGGGTAACCAGCTTGAATACCGCGAGTTAGGGATTCTTTAACACCTTTTTCAATGGCAGGGATAAATTCACGAGGAATTGTTCCGCCTTTGATTTCATCGACAAACTCGAATCCTTTGCCAGCTTCTTGGGGCTCAACAGTGAGATAACAATGGCCAAATTGACCCTTACCACCAGACTGTTTGATGTATTTTCCTTCAGCTTCGGCAGTAGTGCGGATAGTTTCTTTGTAGGCAACCTGAGGGGCACCAACATTGGCTTCTACCTTGAACTCGCGTTTCATGCGATCCACGATAATGTCCAAATGCAACTCGCCCATGCCGGAAATAATGGTTTGCAAAGTTTCTTCATCAGTCTTGATGCGGAAGGTTGGGTCTTCTTCAGCCAATTTCTGCATAGCCATACCAATACGCTCTTGGTCCTGTTTTGTTTTTGGTTCGATAGCCACAGAAATAACTGGTTCTGGGAAGATAATTTTTTCTAAGACGATTGGATGTTCTTCGTCACAAAGAGTATCGCCAGTAGTGACATCCTTGAGACCGATGGCAGCTGCAATTTCACCAGAGTAAACGTCAGTCACATCTTCACGGTGATTGGCATGCATACGAACAATGCGACCCAAACGACTGCGTTCGCCAGTTGTAGCGTTGTGCAAATAACTGCCAGCAGAAACATGTCCTGAGTATACGCGGAAGAAAACCAACTTACCAACAAAAGGATCGGTCATGATCTTGAAAGCCAAAGCGGAGAAAGGCTCGTCATCAGATGGATTGCGAACTTCTTCAGCATCAGTGTCAGGATTAATACCTTTGGTTGGAGGCAAATCTGTTGGGGCTGGCAAATAACTTACAACTGCATCCAACATAAATTGGACGCCGATGTTTGCCAAAGCAGAACCACAGATAACTGGGTACAATAAATTTTTCAAAGTTAAAGTGCGGATAGCTTTTTTGATTTCGTCGACAGATAGTTCTTGACCATTCAAATACTTTTCCATCAATTCGTCACTAGCCTCTGAAACTTTTTCTACCAACTTTGTGCGATATTCTTTTACTTTTTCTACCATGTCGGCTGGAATTGGAATCTCAACAACAATTTCACCATTTTTTCCTTCGAAATGGTAAGCTTTGCTTTCGATCACATCAATCAAACCTTCAAAAGTACTATCAGCGCCAAGTGGTAACTGAATGGCGTAGGCGTTTTTTGATAAACGCTCATGGATTGAGTCCATGCACATATAAAAATCTGCACCCAACTTATCCATTTTATTAATAAAAGGAACGCGAGGTACATTATATTTGTCAGCTTGGTGCCACACAGTTTCAGACTGTGGTTCTACACCTTGAGATCCATCAAACACAGCGACAGCACCGTCAAGCACGCGCAAAGAGCGCTCTACTTCTACGGTAAAGTCTACGTGTCCAGGAGTGTCGATGATGTTGATGCGGTGATCTTTCCAGAAACAAGTAGTGGCGGCAGAAGTAATAGTAATACCACGTTCTTTTTCTTGTTCCATCCAGTCCATTTCAGCGGCACCTTCGTGCACCTCACCAATTTTGTGTTTTTTACCGGTATAAAAAAGCACACGTTCTGTGGTGGTTGTTTTACCAGCGTCGATGTGAGCTGCAATACCAATGTTACGTGTTTTGTCTAGTGAATATTCACGAGGCATAAGTTTGTTATGTTAATTTAAAATGGAGCAAAGGGTTACTTTTGAGCGGGTTATGAGCCGAGGCTCATCCTTTTGCCCTCGCGGGCAAAAAAAGCGAAAAAGTTACCCTTTGCGGAATTTTTATTTAGCAAAGCGTGCGAAATGCGCAAAAGCCTTGTTGGCTTCGGCCATGCGATGTACGTCATCGCGTTTCTTTACGGCATCACCAGTATTTTGTTGAGCATCCATTAATACAGTTGCAAGCTTTTGGAACATTGGTTGGCCTTTTTTGTTGCGAGCAGCACCGATAATCCAGCGGAAAGCCAAAGCATTTTGACGTTCACCACGAACTGGAAGTGGTACTTGGTAGTTGGCACCACCAACACGGCGAGAACGAACCTCTACCTGTGGGCGGATGACATTGATTGCCTCTTCAAAAATTTTGATTGGATCTTTCTTTGTATCAGTAGCGATTTTATCCATAGCAGAATAAAAAATATCTTGAGCCACTGATTTCTTGCCTCGTTCCATCAAGAAGTTGGTGAATTTAGCCACCAATACGCTTCCATATTTTGGATCCGGAGCAATAACTCGTTGTTTTGATTGCTTTCCTCTCATATTTTAATAAATTCAAATTTTTAGGTGACTAAATTATTTCTTTGCTGCTTTTGGACGTTTTGTACCATAAATACTGCGACTGCGGCGGCGTTTTTCGATACCTTGAGCATCATAAACACCACGAACAATATGGTAACGTACACCTGGAAGATCTTTTACACGACCACCGCGCAAAAGCACGATAGAGTGTTCCTGTAGATTGTGACCTTCACCTGGGATATATGCGATAACTTCTGATCCATTGCTCATACGAACTTTGGCGACTTTACGCAAAGCAGAGTTAGGTTTTTTAGGAGTTGTTGTATATACCTTAGTGCAAACACCTCTTTTGAAGGCGCAGCCTTTGGCGAATACGGTTTTTCGGCGGTGCAAGTTATCAATGGTAAATTGCAATGCCGGTACTTTGGTCTTGCGGGCTTTGCTAATGCGACCCTTTTTAACCAATTGGTTTACTGTAGGCATAATTTAATTAATTTGGCTAATCTTAGATGATTTGCCGGATTTAATATAACAAAAAAACTGACCATATATAATCAGCCACGATTCTTTTGGTCCGCCCCTAGCCAAAGTATCAGATACATACGATGGTTTAGGACTAGTTCTGTGTAGATAATATAATATTTAGGCGGGTTTGTCAATAGAGATGTTGACAATTTGATTGTTTTGTGTGATACTGTTCAGTTAGTTCTTTTTAAATTATAATGGATAAATAATGTCTCAAAGAGGTAAAGGAAATTATGTATTTCTAATGTATATAGGAATAAATAATCACCCTTACCTCTCGACAATGATTGTCGCGTGGTGTGTCGGCTGGGTACCGATGAACTCTAGTTTTCGGAGTAAATCCATGAAGCACATCGCGTGGTTTTTCGTCATCGTGAGCGTCGTCCTTTTCGCAGTTCCTTCAGTCGCCCTGGCTGAGGGTCCTGGTCCGGAGACTGGTGGGGCCGGCCTGTTCGTGCAACACGCCGGGTTTGAGGACGGCACCGACATCGGCATGGGCCTCTACTTGGTCCAGCCGGATGGTCACACGACCCACTTCGCCCAGTTCTGGGTTCCGACCCAAGTATCGGGCTACGGCATGGCCTACGGCGTCACCTATGACGTGATCGTTGATGGGCTCACGTTCAACTTCGGCGGGGTCCTTTCTGGACAGAAGGGCAACGACGGGCTGTTGTACGGGGCTGGTCCGATGGTCAGTATGAAGCTGTGGCGTGCCCGCGTTTTCCTGAAAGCCCCTGTCGGCTGGCAACAGGACGTCGTGGAGAAGAACTCCTTCGGATGGGAGGTCCAACTCGCCTTGGGGGCGGGCACCTTCTAGATGGAAGGGCTAATTTGTAGAGACTAGCCATCGTAGCCCCACTCGCTACAAGCGGGCGGTGGGGCAGACGCGGTAGATGTCACTCGCCGCGCAATTTGAAAATAAAATTTGTTTTCAGATTGTGCGAGTGATATAAACGCTTTAAAAATAAAACATCTCGATTTAGTCGGGATGTTTTTGTTTGTGGAGTTATTTGTTTCCTCTGCCTACTTTTTCTTTCACCTTCTTCACCACATCGTCTAGGCGCCAGTCGGCTTTGATCAGATAGTCAAAAACCCCATATTCAGCCACTTCGTCGGCTATTTTGCCATCACTGAGGTTGGTCAATATTAGCACTTGAGCAGATTTGCCCCATTTATCCAGCCGCAGGGTTTTGAGGAATGACAAGCCGTCCATATCTGGCAGAATGAAATCTAACAAAATTAAGTCTGGGTGAAGATCTTTTGTCAAAGCCAACCCAGCTTCTCCAGTTGTGGCAAAATGTGGCTCGTAGCCTTCTTTAGTAAGTTTAATAGTGAGAGCTTCGACGATTGGTTTTTCGTCTTCCACTATTAAAATTTTTTTGGTATTTTTCATAATTTCTAGGGTCGAGCTCCGTAGGAGTTTTTAATAAATTAAAAGGCCGATAAATTTTTCTTGCCGATTTTTTTCTTTGGATCTGTTAGCGGAATAGTAACAAAAAACGAAGTGCCTTTGTTTTCTTCTGATTCAAACCAAATTTTTCCACCGGATTGTTCCACTATTGCTTTAGTGGAATAAAGCCCTAGCCCGTTGCCATCCGTAATTTTATCCTTCACATTTTCGGCGCGAAACATTTTATTAAAAATTTTATCTTGCTGGTTTTTTGGAATACCATAACCGCTATCTTTTATTTCAATCATGACATCGTGTGGACGACGCATCACTTCGGCGGATATTTTTCCACCATCGGGTGTATATTTCACCGCATTGGATAAAAGATTTTGTATAATAATTCTAATCAAGCTAGGGTCGGCATTGATAGTTGGAACATCCTTGCCAAACTTTTTTTCCACTTTTAATTTATGTTGGGAAGTTTGTACGGACAATTCACTTAAAAGCGATTCTATTACTTCGCTGATTTTTATTGGTTCTGGTTTTACTTTGAAGGTCCCCATTTCAATACGCGATACATTTAGCAACGTGTTTACCAAATCAATCATGCGATTGTTACTATCATAGATTTCGCGCAAATATTTTTTTTGTTCAGCATTCATTTTTCCTGCATCACCGGCCAACAACATTTCTGTATACCAATTTACAGTAGATAGGGGAGTGCGTAATTGGTGTGAGGCCAACGAGACGAATTCACTTTTGGCTTGGTCTATTTCTTTTTCTTTGGTAATATCACGGAAAACTTCGATAGCCCCGACAACCTCGTCTTTGAGAATTACTGGTGTGGCACTGATGTATACTGCCAGATCCACTTTGCCTTCACGCACAAATCGATAGTCCTTGGTAACTACTTGTTTTTTTGTTTCTAAACTCAGGTGTAGTGGGTGTTTTTCTATTGAAATATGTTCTCCATTGGCGTTAGTCAACAAGGAAATCTCACCCAATTTTTCTCCTATTACTGCACCCGTCCAAGACAACATTTCTTCGGCGACTTTGTTAATAAAAATAATTGCCCCAGTATTATCAGTCGCTACCACACCATCGCCAATGCTGTTTAATAGTGCCTCATCTTTGGCTTTTTCGGTTTCTATTTTTATTTTTGCCAATTCCAATTCTTCAGTAACTTTTTTGGCCGCTTTTATGGTGTGAGAAAAGTATGTGGCAGTTAATAAAAGAAAAAGTCCCTGCATCAAAAAGGCGCCACCGACCAACATTGATAATTGTCTGTCTAAAATATTTTTGAATGAATAGGCCAGCATCAAATTGATTAACAAAAACACCCACCCTAATATTAATAGGGTGATGTGGATGTCGCCGTCAATTCTTTTTTGTGCCGGAGAGGGCATAATTATCTAGTTACGGAGATAATTTGACTGGCTGGTTCGCCGGTTGCTTCAACAGTAATGCGATTATTGGCAGTTTTAGAAATAAAATATCCGGTGCCATTTGTGGTGGCAATGCTAGGATCGCTTGGGATGGCTGTAATATAAACCTCGTTGACAGTTACAGGAGACAAATCAACCAAGGCGGCGTCTGCACACGCACTACCATTTTGACTTTTACAAATTTCAGTTTTTGTAGTGGTGATGTCAGGAGGCATATTTCCTCTATTGTCTATTGCATATTGGTAAATGGCGTTTAATATAGTATTAACATCCACTCGTCGTTGCGCATTGCGTGTGTCTGCCAATTGTTTTGCTGGATTGATGGCCACAATGACGATACCTGCCAAGATGGCAATCGCCGCTACCACCAACAAAATTTCCAACAGCGTAAAACCTCTTTGATTTTGCATATATAAAAATTATTAATTTATAAATTGAATTATTAGCGTGACACTATTATACTCTCTCCGTTTTCCGATCCACAAGCCTGCATCATCATTCTCCCGCCAGCGCCTTTTTGGACTGCATAATAAGTTTTGGCTGGACTACCAAATTTTGGATCAAACGGAATGGCGCTTAAATAGTCGCTGACCAATTCTGGCGAAAGATCTAAACAGGATTCGGCCGTGGAGGAAGAGCTAAAAGTGCCTATTACTTGTGGTTCAGCACTGCCTATTTTGTAGGACGCAGAAACAGTCTTTAATTCTGGGGAAACTCCAGCTTTATCGCTTTCCAAGGTTGCTTTATATTGAAAATATTGTCCATTCATTCCGCTAAGTGTAGCGGGATTAAGCGAATTAGAAAAATAACTATTGGATGTACCATCTGGGCCGATAAAACCAGGGTTGGAGGAACAAATTTCGTCTTGGCAGAATCGTGTTTGGAATTTTAATCTGGCGGCACCACGAATATAATGATCCGTAATTTCTGTTTGAGTTAATGCTCGTTTATACATCGCAACATCATCGAGAGCCGCATCTAATCTATCACTTATTATTCCAGCTATGTATAAATTATGGTTATTTGCTTGCATTGCTGGAAAACCAAAATTATTTTCCTCAGGAACTGGTGTGCCGACCAAATTGGAAGGTCCCTTTATGCCATTAACATAAGCTTTTGCTGTACCATTATCAAAAGTAAATACTACATGATTCCACTTGGTTGGAGATATATATTTAATGTCGAAAATTTTTGTCCCTCCCGCAGGATTGCCAACATATATACGCAGATAATGTTGTCCAAAACTTGTTAACCAAAAAGCTATTTTATCAAAATTAAGAGACCTGTTTGCATAAAGAGCGCCTTTATAAAGTATTATGGCATACTGATTACCATTAACAACAGGTATTGTTAATTTACTAGGTTTTATCCAAAATTCAATTGTCGCCTTATTAGTAAGATCTAAACTATCACTATCGGCAACAACTAAATAATCATCTGCGGTGTCAGAAAAATTTATGGAATTATTAAATAGTCCATTGTTAATAGTGTTTGGGCAAACTCCACCACAACTTGCATCGTTACCATTACCTGAGCTATCAGTGAAGCTAGCCGCACCGCTTGGTTCGTTGAAATGTAGTAATAAAACATTGTCAGACATGTTGGCGTTGCCAGATGGATATCCAGTTTCAGTTTGGCCATTATTTGGTAGTTCTTTTTGAATAGGGCGATTGGTTGTCCATCCTAGAGTATTCCAAATCGCCAAAGATTCATTTGAATTTTTTATATTGGATGTGTATGTGCCAGAAATAGCATTGGCAGATAGTTTTAGATAACCCCCAGTTGAATCATAGTATGTAGAGGCCTTTGGTCCAAGAAGAAAATCTGCTTGAGTCTGGTCAGTGATGGTAACAGCAGGAGTTTCTCCTACTCCCTGGTCGGACGCCCCACTACAATCTATCGCGCATCCAGCCGTGTTCGTGCCCAACATTCTCAAAGTGTTGTCAGTAGAGGTAGGGAAGAAATTATCATGATCAAGTGAATATTGATAAAGCGCACCCAAAATTGAACCCATATCCGCTTGGCGTGTAGCGTTGCGGGCGGCTCCAAGCTGTCTGCTGGGATTAACAGCGACAATCACAATACCTGCCAGCACACTCATAGTAGCTACAACCAATAAAATTTCTAACAATGTAAAACCAAACTTATTTTTCATAAAATTTTCTCATACAAATTATATCATAATTTGGAGAGTTTGTATTTATTTTAAAAACCAGCGACTTCTTGCCATGAATTAATAGTTATTATCGGGCTGACTTGTCCAACTTCAATCTTAATTTTTCTAGTTAAATCATTTTGAGTCGCTTGGCTGGTCAAAGTTCGGCCATTGTCACCGGTTTGGATTATAGAATATGAACATTTACTTTCATCGATGATTGTCTCAAAAGTTCCAACAGTAGATGTACAGTTGGCGATTTTTGCTAAACCAATTTCTGCACATGCATTCGAGAGAGCTTTCGCCTGATTAGATAATTCTAAAACTGAGCCGTTTTGAGAGGAAGTAAGGCCGGCAGATAATAAATACAATGCCACAGCCAAACCAACCGAGCCCATGATAAGCACGCTCAGTAATATTACAAAGCCGTTTTTTTCGGTTGGATTATTTTCGTAATGTGGCAGTATCATAAAAAGTTTGTGAGTAAGTAGTTTCGTTTCTGCCTTCGGGACTAAGGTTCTCAAGATTAAAAATTATTTGTATTGAAGCGGGTTTTTCGGCGGGTGCAAGATTAGTAAACTGTAGCGAGGTGGCGGAAACATCGCTTGGTATTAGTGGATAAATGGTGCCACTTTGAGTTGAATTTATTACTTGATTTTCTAGGCCAAAAACTATTTGTTGGCCGTCTGGCATAGTGGCGGAAATTGTTTGTGGATTTGAAATATTTATTTGTGTCGCATTTCTCAATGTCTGTATGATAGTTTGCATTATAGCAACACCGCTGTTTTCAACTACCAAAACAGTTTGGTTTTTTATCCGTGATTGTAAAACAGTGGCAATAAAAATGTTTATAGTTAACAACATAAACGAAGTAATGCCCACATATAGCAGAACTTCGATAAGTGTAAAACCAGATTTTTTATTGTAAATATTTTTCATATTTATGAAGTAGAACAAACACCAGAATCCAAATTTTCAGGAGTGACAAACGACCAATCGGTCAAAAAAGTTGTTAATGAAACAGAATTTTCTAGATTATTTTCTGATAGCCAAATTACTTTGGAAATAATTTTTTTTTGGTGAACATCTATGTCTGTGATAGTGATTTCACGTAAAAAATTATCTGAATATTCCGCCGCTACAACCAGAGACCATTGTCCAGTAGAAGTAGAAAGACCAAATGTACCAACGTTCAAATCAGAAAAATTTTGGTTGCGAATACTGCGCACTGCCTCGAGCCCTTCCTCAGCCAACATGGCCGCTCGGGATCGCAAAGCTCCTTTGAGCGAGCTTTCTTGGCCATATACAATTCCACCCACCAACATAAATCCCAACAAAACAAAAACCGAGCTAGCTAGAATAACTTCGATTAAAGAAAATCCACGGTTATTTTGTTGTTTTAATATTTGCATAAATTAGTAGTCGACCATTCCCCGGGCGTTGATATTTATTTCTCTTGGATCGTTGTCTGGAGCAGTAATGGTGATGGTACCAATGTTTTGTGGCTGCCCAGTGAGCGGAGCAAAAGTAATCTCAGTTAATCCGGCGATAGTAATATTGGCAGGCGTTTCATAATATTCATCAAACGAAATATCGCGTGCCGCAAAAGAAGTGCCTTTGAAAATAGTAATTTTTCCAGTGGTTAAATTCACCCCCCAAGCTGAATCGAACATTAATCCTTGTGATAGTAAAATAGCACGGTGAATAGACTGGGTGATCGTTGCTGTCGTTAAATTCACACTATTTTCCGCCTGAAAAGAATTTATAATCGGGACCGACATACTAGTGAGCAAGGCAAAAAAAGCGAGCACCAGCATCACTTCAAGCAGAGTGAAACCTTTACGGCACGAGCTTGGTGTAGCGTTCGCTGACCCAACCGATTTGGCCGTCTGGTAATATGATGTTATACCAACCATTTTGTTTATCTAAATATGGATAAGATGTTCCAACATTTACCTTTTGTAAAATTTTGGCTTGGGTGGATGGTTCGCTACGGACATTGAGATAGCCGATGCCAGTATCCAAAATTGTTACCATTTGTGTACCAGGCACCGCCATTATTTCTGGTGGGGTGGTTGGTAATTTGATTGTGCTGGTGGTCGAGGTAGAAAAATCCACAACGGCAATCGTAGAGGTGTTTGTTTCTGTTATTATAGTAGACACCGGTCTTGGTGGGCGGGCAGCCGGTTTTTTGTTTAGCCCTCCAACCAAGCTATATATAGGAAGGATAACCGCTAGAGCGACAGCCACTACTCCGAGCCAAACTACTATCAATAAAATTGGTTCCAAAATCACACTCAAATTTTTCGTAGTTAAATCGGTTCGTTCCTCGTAGGTTTTTCCAACATTTAGAAAAATTTCTGACAATCTGCCAGAGCGTTCACCCACCACAATTAATCCTTGTACTGGAATTGGAATCATCTTTTTAATTTTTTTGTTAGCGGCAAAAAATTCTTGAAATGATTTTCCATCTTTCAAAAACAAAGCTAATTGCGAGTATAGTTTTTTATAATTATGCAACGGCGAAGCGTCGCTTAGGGATTCGATGGTGTCCACTATTGGCAATCCGGCTTGTAATAATGTCCCAACAATATACCCCATGCGCGACAACTCAATTTCTAAAATCAATTTTTTAATTCCTGGTAAATGAAATAATATTTTTTGGCCTAAAAATTTTGTCGGTTTGAAAATAAAAATAAAATATATTATTACTAGCAATGTAGCGATAGAAGAGGGAACGGCCCAAACACCCTCAGCAGATAAAAATGACCCAAAGCCGATAAGAATTCGCGTGACCAATGGAAGCTCTAAATTTAATTGTGAAAACACTGTCGCTAGACGCGGTAAAATAAACCAGGAAATTCCAATTCCGACAATCAGTGCTAGCGCCATCACAAACACGGGATACATCATGGCCGAACGAATTTTGGAACGGAACGAACGGTTTTTTTGTTGTTGAACGACAATGACGGCCAAACTTTCTTGGAGTTGTCCGCTGGACTCGCCGATTTTTATCAGCGAAATAATATGCTTTGGTAGAAGATATGATTTCTCCAACGCTTCCCACAAGCTAGACCCACCATTGATATCATCCTGGATGTTGGTAATTATTTTTTTTAGGATTTTAGAACGGATTTCAATTTTTATTGATTCCAAAGCGTCGATAATATCCATGCCCGAGGCCAAAAGCACACCAAGATTTTCTACCAAATATTCTTTTTCTTCACCCAAACCAAAAGTATCAAATCGTGATACCCGACTATCTTTTTTCTTGATAATTTTTGGCTCCTTTATTTTGGCCATGGTCGTATTTTAAAATTTTGGTGGTTCTGCAACGCGTAATAATTCTTGTAATGTGGTGATGCCGTTTTTTACTTTTTCTAAACCATCTTCAAACAAAGTTTTTGATCCTTGTTTGCGAGCAACCTTCCAAATTTCTTGAGTGGAAGGATTTTTTAAGATTAATTCTTTCATTTCCGGAGAGATGGGAATAAATTCAAAAATTGCTTGGCGTCCTTTGTAACCAGTATTGCCACACGCGCTACAACCTTTACCTTTATAAAAAGTATATGATTTGCCGGTAAAATATTTTCTCGCTAATTCCGGCACGGTTTTTTTGATATCAATTTGTTTTATCACCGAACTTACTTTGCATTGTTCACAAATTTTTCTTACCAAACGCTGGGCGATAAGTAATTCTAAAGTTGAAGCCAACAAGAATGGTTCAATTTTCATGTCGAGTAAACGCGGGACAGCGGTAGCAGAATCATTGGCATGGAAAGTGGATAATAATAAATGACCTGTGAGTGAAGCATTGATGGCAATTTCAGCGGTTTCATTGTCGCGGATTTCACCAACCAAAATAATATCTGGATCTTGGCGTACAATCGAACGCAGTCCGCCAGCAAAAGTGAGATTGGTTTTGGGGTTAACCTGAATTTGGTTTATACCTTCTACTCGATATTCTACCGGGTCTTCAATGGTGGTGATGTTTACATTGGGAGTATTCAAAATGCGAAGTAGTGCATACAGAGAAGTGGTCTTTCCAGAGCCAGTTGGGCCAGTAATGAGTATCATCCCAAACGGTTTTTTGTATGCTTTTTCTAACAGTATTTCATTTTCTGGCGATAATCCTAAATCCGGTAAATTGAAACCACGCACATATTGAGACAACAAACGCATTACCACTTTTTCTCCGTCCAAGGTTGGCAAAATAGACACGCGCAAATCAGCCGTCATGTTTTCTTTGACAAAACGCATCGCCCCATCTTGAGCAGAATAATGTTCATCGATCGGTAAATGTGATTGTACCTTGATACGATTCAAAACATTGCCAAAATATTCCTTGGGAATACGGCCGGCTTCGTTGAGTACGCCGTCTACACGAAAACGAATTACCACTTCTTTACTTTGTGGTTCAAAGTGAATATCCGAGGCGTGGTAGGCAATCGCATCTTCAATAATTTCATCAATAATTTCCGGAGCAATGTGTTCTTGTTTTTTTATAATATCACCAAAACGAGTTTCCAAAGTTTTGCGGTAAGCAATAAAAGCAGTATCAATATCTTCGGGCAATGAATAAGCCAGAGAAATTTTTTGAGTTTTGAAAATTTGTTTTAATGCTTTGGATAAATCTGTGGCCGCAGGATCGTCGGTAGCAACAACTACTTCTTTTGGTGTTTCTTTAAATAAAACAATATGATATTTGTTGGCAATATCTTCGGGAATTTTCAAAACTTGTTCTTTGGTTGGTTGTTGTGCGGGTAGTGATGCGTAATCAACATTAAGTGATTCAGCAATTGCTTGTCCCAAAAGATTGCGATTAATAAGCCCTTCGTTTTGTAAATAAACCAATGAAGTAGCATGATGCTCTTTGGCGTATTGTTGTGCTTTTTTCAGGTCATCCGCCGAAATATAACTGCCGTCAAGCAAAATTTTCTCAATTTTGTTGTCGTCGAGTTGCATATTTTTTGTTGTTTACGCGTTTAATATTTTTTTGATTTGTACTATGACTTCGGCGATAGAAGTGTTTGATTTTACATAATATCCTTTGGCGCCAAGTCCTTTGGCACGAGTAATATCGTCCTCCTGACCAAGATTTGAAGAAACAATTACCGGTGTTTTGTTATTATTGTCTTTTAATTTTTCTAAAACACCGAACCCGTCAATTTTTGGAATAATTAAATCAAGCAAAACCAAATCAAACTTTTCTTTTTTGAGCGCATTCAATGCCTGCTCTCCATCAAAGACAGCAATAGCATTATATCCGGACTTATTTAGCTTTAATTCGAGCGCTCTGGCCATCGGTTTTTCATCCTCCACAATCAAAATGTGTTTTTTAATTTCAGCCACATGATTATAAATTAATTACGAATATATTATACCACAAAAATGTGAAAACTAGAATAAAAAAAGACCTCAGTGAAGTCCTTTTGTTTTATTGTTGGTATTTATGTTTTTTTATAAGTCATCAATACTGCGCAAAAAACTACCAGGTTGGATATTTATTGGTTCATCTTCGTTAATATATTGAATTTCTTCATTTTTATCAAAAACAGTGCTTTTATAGGATAATAATGAGTGGTCATCAATCAAATCTTGGCTAATTTCAGACAAAAACAAGCTTGGACCGCCCAGCGAGGAGCCCCAACCCTCATTTGACATTGGATAAGTCAAAATTAAGTGTTTTTTGGCACGAGTAATAGCGACATAAAACAAACGGCGTTCTTCTTCCAGACCTTCACTTTCGGCCAAAGCACGACTGTTGGGAAAGGCGTCGTTGGCTACATTGATTATAAAAACCGCTTCCCACTCCAGTCCTTTGGCCTGATGAATAGTGGAAAGCACCAACCTTTTTTGGTTGTTTGTCTGTGTTTGGTTGGATGTCGGGTGGGCAAACGACTCTTGCAAACTAGATTCGGCCAAAAAATCAGATAAATTTTTGTGTTTGGTGGCAAAGGTGGCCATTTGTTCCAAATCCTTTTTTCGGTCATCACTATCTATGAATTCTGCTTCCAAATAGTCGCTATAATTCGAACTGATAATGGATTGGATTAAATCACCAGGGCTGCTTTCTGGAATATACGATTCCAAGAGAGCATTAAAAATTTTTAAGAAATTATTAAAACCGGTTTGGGTTTTTCCACCTAAAACTTCCCCAAGATTTTTTATGTCATCAATTTTTTCTAGTTTTTGCACGGCAGAAATAATTTTATTGGCAGCCGACGGTCCGATTCCTTCTTCGTGTTGGAGAATACGCAACCACGCAGAGGTGTCAGATAAATTATTTAATATTCTGAGATAACTCAAAACATCTTTGATGTGAGCGCGTTCAAAAAATCGCAAACCGCCACGATAATCATAAGCGATTCCTGCTTTGGCTAATTCCATTTCGAGCATTTGAGAATGATGAGCGGCACGAAACAGCACAGCGATTTTGTGTTCTGGAGTTCCTTGTTCAATCAGTTCATTTATTTTTTTTACAATAAAACTCGCTTCGTCGGATTGATCATTTTTTGGATATAAATTTGGTTTTATGCCATTTTCTTTTACTGCTTTTAATTTTTTTGGATATTGATGACGATTGTTGGCGATAACATTATTGGCCAAAGACAAAATTTCTTGGTGAGAACGATAATTTATTTCCAAACGAAAAATTTTCGCATCAGAATATTTTTCTTCAAAATTTAAAATATTTTTTATATCAGCCGCACGGAAAGAATAAATACTTTGGGCGTCATCACCAACTACCAACAAATTACGGTGTATTTTGGCTAATTTATCAATAATATTCGCTTGTAGTTTGTTGGTGTCTTGATACTCATCTACCAAAATATATTTGAATTGATTGGAAAACTTTTCTTGAATTGCTGGGGTGTTTAATAACAATGCAAAATTAATTAGTAGATCATCAAAATCCATTGCGTTGGATTCTTTTTTCTTTTGTTCGTATCGTGAGCTGACATCGCCAATAGTTCTAGACAGGTGCCACCAGCTATTAAATTTATCTTCAATTACTTCTTCAATACTTTTTTGAGAATTACGAGCAAAACTAATAATTGCGCCCACAACTTTCGCCGAAGGAAATTTTTCGGTGGTTTTAAATTCTTTGATACACAATTTTATCAACGCCTGGCTGTCGTCGGAATCCAAAACAGTAAAATTATTTTTGTATCCTAAATGTGGTGCGTAGTGTCGTAAAATTTTATTGGCAATGTGGTGAAATGTTCCTGACCACGGCATGTCATTCCCGTGCAAACGGGAATCCCCACTCATCAAATTTCTTACCCGTTCAATCATTTCATTCGCCGCTCGATTGGTAAAAGTTACCAACAAAATATTTTCTGGGCCAACACCTTGTTCCAACAAATAGGCAACCCGATAAGTAATAGTGCGAGTTTTCCCCGATCCCGCCCCAGCTAAAACCAAACAAGGCCCGTCGCCATTTTTCACGACGTCCAGCTGTTGCGGGTTGAGTTCTTGTTCAAAATTTATCATATTGAGTTTTCATTTTAACATGCCTGTAAGAGAAAATCAAAAGCCGCTGGATGTTTGCGGTGCATTATTTCAGTATTGTTGACAAAATTGTTGTTTTGTGCTATATTTACACGTTCTTTGAAATATATTTTGGCCAAGCTACGGCTAGTTTTTCTTTTGGTAAGGAAAAAGTAGAGGTAGCTGGGCTGCCGCTTGCTTGTCGCAAGGGCGTGGATGTGTCATCCCGCGCCAACTAGAGAGCTAACATCTTCGTCAGCAATGGTGAAGGAAGTGGGGATTTCTATGTGGCACAGTATCAGTGTTGCGGTGAACATCGTGTCGATGCTTGTGTTGGTCCTTTGCTACTTCAGGTCGAGGAGGGCTCACTCCATGCTCGACAAGTTCCATTCCGGCGAAGACAGGCCGTATTGGCGCGAGTCCTGGGATCTCCACGAGAAGGTGGAGAAGGTCCTGTTCACGCTCAGGGAGTACAAGCAGGGTGACGAGCAGACGACGGAGGCAATGTTGCAGGCGGTGGTGGCTTTGACTCCACCCGGCCGTCGTCCTTCGAACAGGGCGGTGCAATCTGCCCGCGCAAAGCTCGTGTTCGCGGCCAAGCAACACCTCGGCACCCCAAAGGTAGACAGGAAGCTGGCCGAACTGCGAGAAGCAGCCGCCCCCAAGGCGCGCTGATCGCGCCGTACCAACACAATTCGGCTTGATAAGTTGCGCATGTGATTAATGCGTGGCTAGTCGCCGCAAGGAAAATATGTGAGATTCGCCTGCGCTCACGGTACAAAAAAGCAGGCATCCATTTTCCTGTTGTTGTTAACGACATGAGAATAGAAAAAACTTCTTCTTATAGGAAGTTTTTTGTTTGTCTTGATTTTTTGTGCAAAATAGCGTAGTATTGGCTTAAATATAATTAGTATGTCATTTTTTGAACTAATCCACGAAGATAAAAAAACTGGTGCCAGAGCCGGTATTTTGCATACCGACCATGGAGATATTGAAACTCCGGTCTTTATGCCAGTTGGCACACAGGCCACAGTTAAAACCCTAGATCAAAACGACCTAGCTATTTTGGACCCAAAAATTATCTTGGCCAATAACTATCATTTGCATTTGAGACCGGGTGAAGATTTGGTTGCTCAATCTGGTGGTTTGCACAAATTTATGAATTGGGACCGGGCGATTTTGACTGATTCTGGTGGTTTTCAGGTTTTTTCATTAGGATTGCAAAAAGAAAAAAGCGACACCAAAGATCAAGGTAAATTGGTAAAAATAGATGAAGACGGCGTGACATTTCAATCTCATATTGACGGCTCTACTCATCGTTTTACACCAGAGTCCGCTACTTTGTGCCAACACAAGATTGGTGCGGATATTATTATGGCTTTTGATGAATGTACCCCTGATGATGCAGATTATAAATATACAAAGGAAGCTATGGATCGCACTCATCGCTGGGCAAAAAGATGTGTGGACGAACATAAGCGTTTGTCATTCCCGCAGAAGCGGGAATCTAGTGATGATAGATCCCCGATCAAGTCGGGGATGACAGTGCCGAAAGAATACAAACAATTTTTATTTGGTATTATTCAGGGTGCCAATCATGAAGATCTGCGCAAAGAATCGGCTAAATATATTGCCAGTTTAGATTTTGATGGTATCGCAATTGGCGGTGAAAGCATTGGCTACAACATGGAAGCTACCAAAAATATTTTGGATTGGATTACTCCATTATTACCAAAAGATAAGCCACGATACACTATGGGTGTCGGTTTGGATCCAGAGGATTTGCTCAAAGTGGTAGCTGGTGGTGCGGATATGTTTGATTGTGTAGCACCAACTCGTTTGGCTCGACACGGTATGTTGTTTGTTACGACTGCCGAGGACCCGAAACGTCGTTTGAATATAAAAAACTCCGCGTTTATCAAAGATTTTTCTCCAATTAGTAAAGACTGCGCTTGTTCAACTTGCAAAAATTATTCTCGCGCTTATTTACACCATTTATTTGTAGCACAAGAAATTACTGGTTTGCGTTTGGCTACCATCCATAATGTGCATTTTATGTTGGAGCTTATGCGTCAGGCACGGCAAGCTATTTTTGAAGATAGGTTTAAAGAATTTATAAATTTTTAAAACCCCAAAGTAATATATAATTACCTGGTATGAAAAAAATAGTTATTTTTACGGATGGTTGGCATCCATGGGTTAGTGGGGTGATTGTTTCCTTAGAAAGAACTATCGAACTTCTCAAAAAAAATGGTTTTGAGGTAGTTCTGATACATCCAGGCATGTTTCATAGCATTCCAGTATTTTTTTATCCAGAGGTAAAGCTGGCGGTTTTTGCGCAAAAAAAGATTGAGAAGATCCTTGAAGAAGAAAAACCAGATTTTATCCATATTACTTCTGAGGGGACACTAGGTCTGGCCGCCAGATTGGTTTGTCTACATAAAAAATATAAATTTTCAACTTCTTATCACACCAATGTACCATTATATTTAAAAATTAGAACGGGCTTTCTTTTTGATACCACCTACGCCTATTTGCGTTGGTTTCATAGTGTGTCAGAATCATTAATGGTGAGTACTCAAAGCTTAAAAAGCGAATTGGAGTTACGTGGCTTCAAAAATATTACGATATGCCCTTTGGGAGTAGATGCAGAATTTTTTAAACGCAGAGACAATTTAGTTACAGACACGGCTTCTTATCCATCTCCGGTATTTGTTTTTTGTGGACGCGTAGCGATTGAAAAAAACATCAAAGAATTTTTGGAATGTGATTTACCAGGCACCAAACTTGTTATAGGCGATGGCCCACAACGCCACGAACTGGAGAAAGAATATGGAGACAGAGTAAAATTTGTTGGATATAAAAAAGGTGAGGATTTGGTAAATTTATTATCCATTTGCGATGTTTTTGTTTTTCCTTCTTTAACGGAAACATTTGGTTTGGTGATACTGGAAGCTTTGGCCTGTGGTGTGCCAGTGGCAGCTCACAATGTGATGGGGCCGCGCGACATTATTACTCCTGGTGTAGACGGATTTATTGACGATGATTTGAAGACAGCAGCTATGGCTTGTTTGAATTTATCACGTGAAAAATGCCGCGAAAAAGCATTACAATTTTCTTGGGAAGAATCTGGCAAGAGTTTTATAAATAACTTGGTTAAGAAATAGTATGTTGCATTTGAAATTAATTTGTTTGGGAAAATTGAAAGAAAGTTTTTGGCGTGAAGCAGAGGAAGAATATTTAAAACGCTTACAGGCTTTTGCAAAAGTAGAAATTTTGGAATTGAAAGAAGAAAGTTTTGATGAAAAAACCTCGTCTGATATTATAAAAACAAAAGAGGCAGAGAAAATAAAAAACGCCCTAGAAAAAACTAAGGGCGCGTATGTTATCGTGTTGGACGAGCATGGTAAGCAATTTTCGTCTGTGGACTTTTCTAAAAAATTATCTGGCCTATCCAATGAAGGGATTAGCGAAATTATTTTTATTATTGGCGGACCGCGTGGATTAGATCAATCGATTTTGCAATTGGCCAATTTAAAATTATCTTTTTCTGCTTTTACTTTTACCCACCAAATGATGAGAGTGTTTTTGTGGGAACAGATTTACCGAGCCTTTATGATATCTGGTGGACGACAGTATCATTATTAATTTTTTGTCGCCATTTACAGTCTAGGTAAAGTAGTTTAAAATACTAAGGTAATAATATTTGTTTTTTTATGTCTAAACCTGTAATCGTTTCTGGTATTCAGCCGACCGGCAATCTCCATATTGGTAATTATCTAGGAGCGGTAAAAAATTGGGTGGAATTGCAAAATTATGGTAGATATCAACTTTATATTTTTGTTGCGGACCTACATTCTTTGACTGGCAAACAAACAGCCGATCAATTGAGGGAACAAACTCGAATTACAGTTGCCGAACTATTGGCCGCTGGCATAGACCCAAAGAAAACCACCTTTTTTGTACAATCTCATGTGCAAGAACATGCTGAATTGGCTTGGGTATTTAATTGTGTGACACCAATGGGTGAATTGGATCGCATGACGCAGTACAAAGATAAGACCGCCCAACACATTTCGGCTACCGCCGGATTGTTTACTTATCCGATTTTGCAAGCCGCCGACATTTTGATATATAAAGGCGACATGGTGCCGGTTGGACAGGATCAGGTTCAACATGTTGAGTTGACTCGCGACATTGCTCGTTGGTTTAATAATAAATACGGTGAATTTTTCCCTGAGACTAAACACTTGTTGACCAATGTTCCAAAAGTAATGAGTTTGTTGGAACCAGAAAAGAAGATGAGCAAGAGTTTGGGGTTTGGGCATGTAATTCAACTCTGTGAAACACCAGAAGAAATAGAAAACAAGTTAAAAAAGGCAGTTACAGCCACGGTTGGTGGAGCTATTACTCCAGGTGTTGCCAATCTGCTTGGATTACTAAAAGAATTTGGTGATAAAAAAATTTATGACCAATTTTTGCAAGCCGAAAAACAAGGAAACATTCGCTATGGTGACCTGAAAAAAGTACTTGGTGAAGCGATTGCTGACCATTTTGAATCGTTTAGGACAAAACGTGCCAAACTATTAAAGGATACTAAAAAATTGGATAAAATTTTAGTTGGTGGTTCTAAAAAAGCTCAAAAGGTAGCTATGACCAACATGAAAGCAGTGCGAAAAATGGTTGGTATTCGGTGATTATTTCCTGGGGAGATGAGCGGTACAACACCATGTTGTAAAAGTGGATCAAGATCATGAGCGGACAAAAAAGCACCATCAAGGTGCTTTTTAAGTCTGCAGTTTATGAATTTATTGTCTTAGTTTTAGTGTTGGGTCGCCTAGAATGATAGATAGGGCAAAGTGGAATTCTCTTGATTTATTATATGGAGATACCAAAGGAACATTCACATGGTTGACTATAGCCTGACCGATGCTTTCTCCGTTTGTTAATGATGTAGCAATGTTGTGGCCAAAATAACCATTAGTATTACTACCCATACCACCGGAACTATTAGTCGAACCTCTGGCTACCAAAACCTCGCTGTTTTGATTATATAATACGGAAGACAAAAAGTTTTCTTGATAATCTAAATTTCCAACAGAGCACGCATCATTCCAATAAAATATTGTTTTGATAGGATTATTGTTTATCCAGCTGATATCAGTTTTTCCGCTCCCACCCCAATAACCATGAGCACCTACCTCGGTGAAATCAGCCACACCTAGTGACAAATCTTTGTAGGCGTTACTGATTGAAAATTCCTCAGGGACACCATCTCCGTTAAAATATATTTTGGATGTGGTAGCGAGACTGAATGGAGACCAAGAGTATTGGCCAGAACGTAGATATGTTCTTGCTTGTTCATATTCTGCCAAATCCTTCGGGTTCGCCCCTGAAAGTTCGTCGATTTCAGCATATGCTCTTGGTATGAGAGACCCGTTTGTTCGATAATTATGGTTTTTTACAAGGAAGCGATTAATTGCGTCAGCTGTCGCATCGATGTCACCATTATAATACGGCAAAACACCAACCCATATTTCCCAATCAACATCACCGTCATGAATATCATAAGAATATGTACGGTTTCCTGGAGATTGATAGTTTGTGGAAGTACTAAAATTTCCATCCAAATCTTCGTAATATTGAAGACTTAGCGCTTCTTCTGGTGAATCTAAACTTAATGAAACATTTTGATAGACGCGAGGAAAATCACCAATTAAGATAGTTCCAACAAGAGAAGATTTGTCATAAATGTCCTTCAAATAGGAACGCAGCTCCTGAGGGCTATTAAATTTTTTTGTTTTTTCTATTACACTATATTCTTTACACAAATCAGTTTCGAATTGTGTTAGATTTGATTGAATTTGTGTGCTTAAATTTGGATCAACAATTAAAACGACTCTCTGGCTTGCAGAAGAGCAAATTGTTTTTTCGGATGTATCTACGATTGGTGCTGGAGGTGTCGATGTTGTCTCAACAATGGTAGATGTTGTGGAGGAAGGAATTATAGTTTCAATTGTAGAGCTAGGTACCTCCAATATAACGGTGGTATTAGTTTGCGGAATCTGTTTTGAGACTGGGGCCGAAACCACAACTGGTTCTGGAGTAGCAACCGGTTGAGATGATCCGCCACCACCGCCTCCGCCACCACCACTGATTGTCGGTTGAGGAGTGATTATGTCAGCCGTCTTTATTAAAACAGTAGTAGTTGGAATTGGAGTTGCTGATATTTTTACATCACTAGGCGTTGGTAATTCCTTTTTTAAAATTGTTGTGGATATTTTTTTAGGAACAAACTTCGTCGCTTTGGTTAGCTTTGAAAATGATTTTAGATTTTGTACCTGAATTGAATAATAATATACTTTGTTCTTTTTCGCGCTAATATCAAGCATGTTGCCATTCTTACAGGAAAGTTTTTTTATCATGGTTCCTTTGGTTTTTGGCGATGTTGATCTGTAAACAAGACAAGAATATCCAATCGAGGACTTTTGGTTGCTCCACTTCAAAAGAGTGCCTGTAGGTACAGCTTGATAGGTAAAACCAGTTGGTGTAACAGGTAGAGCAATTTTTGCTTCTACTGGAGATGTTATGGCCAAACAGAGCAAAATTGTCACTAAAACAGAGGAAAAACGCATAGTTATAACGATTAAAATTAACTTGCCATAATAGCATAAAAACGGTCTTTTGTCAATGGTTAGCCATTTATCCCACACAAGCATGATGTGGGCTAGTTATATTTGTGGTATAATAAACTTATAATATAATTAAATAAATTTATGGAAAACTCAAACATGCAACCGAGTGTCGTAAAAGCGAGCAGTACACCAAAAGATGTGTTTTTGCACCTATTTAACATTTTGACTTTTTATTTGAGTGTTATTGGTTTTATTACATTGTATCTTCAGTATATCAATGCGCTATTTCCTGATGCATTGAATTATTATTATACTGGTATTGCCGAGTCGGTACGGGTGGCGTCATCTATTTTATTGATTGCGGTGCCGGCATATTTGATAACAGCCTGGTTGTTGGCCAAAGATTTATATGCTAATCCAGAAAAGCGCGAATTCAAATTAAGAAAATGGTTAGTGTATTTTACACTTTTTGTTTCCGCAGTTACTATAATTGTTGATTTGATTATTCTGGTTTATAATTTCTTAAGCGGTGAGATTACTACCCGTTTCTTTTTAAAGATTTTGATAGTGTTGTTGGTAGCGGGAGCAGTCTTTGGATATTATATGTGGGATTTGAAACGCAAAGAATTAATTTCTCGTGTTCCAAAACTTTTGGCAGGGATTTTATTGGTTTTGGCGCTGGGAAGTGTAGTGGCCGGATTTTTTGTTGTAGGCACTCCATTTGAACAACGCAATCGCCGCTTTGATGAACAACGCATACAGGATTTGCAGACAATACAAAATCAGATTTTAAATTATTGGACTCAAAAGTCTGAATTGCCTGGAGAGGTAATACAGCTAAACGACAGCATCTCTGGTTTTGTGGTACCGACCGATCCTCAAACTAAACTAGATTATGAATATCGCATTATTAATCAATATAATTTTGAGTTGTGTGCTAACTTTGTAACAGTGAGTGATAATAATTTCAACACTCTTCCGGCCTATCCTAAGCCATTTGATTCCTTCAACCAGAATTGGAGCCATCAAGCAGAACGTACTTGTTTTAACCGCAAAATTGATCCGGAATTATACAAACCAAAACCAGCCAATACTGATATGCCATTAGTTGAACCATTAAATTAATTCATATCTCGAATTGATTATATGAAAATTTCAGCACAATTACATCAGTTTATAAATGAAAGTGCCTTATTGGTAGTATCAGGTACTCAAGCGGCAAATTTTTATATCGCCAGCGAAGGAGAGATTGCGCAAGCGGGGCAGGTCACTTTATTAAAAAGCCATTATTCTGATCGTGAAAACTTTGGCAGACGTGGATCATTGGTGTTTGAATCTGGCTCAAAGATAGAAAAAATGAAGAGATCAAAACATAGCGATTTTCTAGTTTTGGTTAAAGACTTTGTGAAACAAATATCTGGTGAACAAAAATTTAGTGCGGTGTATTTGTTTGCTCCAACCGAAATCATGTTGGATATTAAAAAAACATTACCAGCTGTGCTTGTTAAAAAAATAAAGTGTGTTTATTTGGGAAATTTGCACAAAGAAAAACCGATGGACATATTAAAAAAATTAAAGAAAAAGCCTCTTAAATAAGAGGCTTTCTTTTTTATTAAAATTTGATATAATTAAAACCATTAATATATTTTTTATTGGGGGTATGAAATATTTTATTTTGGTTGCTGTCTTTATATTTGGCAGTTTTTTTATTGGGCAAAAATTATTGGCGGCCAATACGGATATTATCATAAATGAGATTGGTGCCTATCCAACGAGCACTCATGAATGGATTGAGATTTGGAATCGGGGAGCAGACTCGATTGATATTAAAGATTGGAAATTTTGGGAAAATAGTACCAAACACAATCTCAAGGCGACGACTTCAACTGATAGTATGATATTGTCTGGTGAATATGGGGTGATTTGTCAGGACGCCGATATATTTATGTTAGATCATCCCAATTTTATCGGTTCAGTATTTGATTCTTCTTGGACAAGTTTGAGTGAAAACAGCGAAGAGATTGGTTTAAAGGATGAAATGGATAATTTTGTAGAAAAGTTTAGTTATGTATCTACCACAAATTTTTCATTAGAAAGAAGAAATCCATTTTTAGATAATTATAGTTTGGATAATTGGCAGGAAAATTCTGTTGGCAATACTGTGGGTGCACAAAATAGCAATTATTCAATAGTTGATATTAATTTCACTACTACCACCGCTACTACTACAGCAGAGTCGTCTTCTACTATGGACATGTCTACCTCTTCTGACAGTATTTTTGATTGGAGTTTTATAAAATTAAATGAAATTGTATCAGATCCAGTTGAGGGAAACGAACAGATTGAGCTATATAATAATAGTTCAAGTACAGTAGATTTATCTAGTGGTTTGATTTGTGATTCTTCGGATAGTAATTGTAAACCAGCAAATGGCAGAATCGGTGGTTATGACTGGCTAATAGTTGATTTGTTGACTGGAGGCTATCTTAATAATGGTGGTGATTCGGTGATATTAAAGGATGACAATGGTGCTGTCGTGGATAGAATTGATTATAGTGAAAGCAACTCACTTATTACTGATAAAGGACAGTCGTTAATTAGAAAAATAGACGGTTTTGATACTGGCACGGATAGTGATTGGGCGGTCACCAACAAGATAACTCTAGGAACTGCCAACGAGTTAGTGGTTCCTATCGTCAATCTGAATACTGGCGGTAATAGTGGTGGTAGCTCAGCGAATGATAACACCAACGGACATATAATTACTTCAACCACATCAACCAAAACAACAAAAACAACAAAAACATCGACCACTACAAAAACTAATATTGTTGAAACAAAAGACCCAGTCAACATTAGTTGGAAATATGATTTCCCATATGGTTTGGATGTGGGTGAGATAGGAATCTTTAGTGTCAAAGGTAGTGCCGATCCACGCGGTGGCGAAGTAAATTATTTTTGGAATTTTGGTGATAACTTTAGTAGTACAGGATATTTATCTGGGCATTCATTTGCCACTTCAGGAATATATTTGGTTTCAGTGACGGCTTCTAGTAGCGCTGGTACAACTGGTAAAAAAGAATTTAAAGTTTATGTTGGGCCAAACTTTTCTGTGGCTAATGCCAATATGAAAATTAGTGGTTGGTATACTACCAGTACAGAAGATATGGAAGAGTATATTGAACTCACCAATTATTTGGATAAGTCACAAAATATATCTGGTTGGAAAATAAAAAATAAAAGTGGCAAGGAATATGAGATACCAGTAAACACCACTATAGTGGCTTCAGGAACTTTAAAATTTTTTAGAGCAGTTCACCATCTTAGTTTTGATAAAGATGGTGATGAAATAATTTTAATATCACCCAATGATAAAGAAGTATATAAAGTTGTATTAAAAACAGAAAAAAGTGCAACCAAAGAAACAAAAACAACTTCTGCCAAGACGACAGTAAATTGGTTGTCCGTACGCGGATCAGTAACCGTAGAGCCAAAGACTTTTGGTCAACAATTTTTTTATGTTAGCGATGATGATCAAAACGGTTTTCAAATTTATCAATATAAAAAAGATTTTCCAGAATTAAAAATTGGTGATTACATTTCTGTCGGGGGAGAGGCTGCTATCGTTGGCGGCGTAAAAAGAATCAGGATAAAAAATAAATATGCAATCAATGTTTTATCAACAAATAAAATTATTGAACCGATTGATTTGAAAATTGAAGATATCTCAGAGGAAATGTTAGGCGGATTGGTAAAAATATCTGGTGATATAACGGAAATAAAAAGCACGCTGATGTACGTAGATGACGGTGTGACCGAGGTCGCGGTTTATTTCAAAAAAGGAGCGCAAATTAATAAACAGGAGTTGAAAGAAGGAGACAAGGTGGAAATAATTGGGATATTAAATCAAGGTAAAGACGGTTGGCAGATTTTGCCACGAGCGTTGTCTGATATCAAAGTAGTTGGTTATAGCGATGAAGTGCTGGCCAGTCGCATAGCGAATGATCAAAATAAACAAACCGAAACATCCAAAATGTATTTTACAACTACAGCTGGTGGTTTGACGGCGTTACTGTTGGGCTTTGTAGCCAAAGCACGTGGGGCGTTGTTAATGGCGGGAATTAAAAAAGTAGCCAGTTTGGCGACAGGAATTATAAAGAGGGGTTGATTTAGATTAATATATGTGATAGTTTATGTCTTGTAATCAGTGGAAGGGTAGCCAAGTGGTTTACGGCAACAGTCTTGAAAACTGTCGTGTCGAAAGGCACCGCGAGTTCGAATCCCGCCCCTTCCGCAGTTCGCAACGAAGTGAGTTTAAACGCTCACTTTTTGCTTATTTAAATGTTTGATTTGAATTACCTTGTTGACCAGGGTGTTTAAAAAGTTTATACTAAAATTAGTTTTAATATTATATATATGGATGAAAACGCTGGCAAAAAACTCGAAACTAATATGTACGCTTGGGGTAAAGCTTTGGGGTCTGTGGATACACCAGATAAAAATAGAGTTGATAATGTCAGAGAATTATCAAACGCATTGGGGGCTTCGAGATTTTCAGGATGGGACAGGATCCAAAAATTAGGCCTTCCAAATGACGTGCCTAGAATTTGCTCTTTGGAACATTTATTAAACAGTCCAGAAGAGATTTTACCGGAAGTTGGAGATAGTGATTGGTTTGTGCTTTTAGAACCCAAAAAGAAAGATGGTATGAGATATAGAAAGACACCTCTGAAACGTGAAGAAATATTGGAATTTGTTAAGAGCACAATAAATCAGCACGAATTAAACGTAGGAGATTATGATGTTTCAATCGTTGAAATGCGCCCACAAAAATATGGTGGAAATATTATAGTAGACCCAAAAGGAAGAATTCTGGCAGAAATTAGTAGTGGAGGTCAAGGTGTGGTAGCGGATGGTACTCATGATGTAAAAAAGCACGGAGAAATGTTTGTGGCTCGTCGCGATGAGCTTTCTGGTTTATTTAAATATTCTTGGGAAGACGGGGAGGCTACTGATGGTGTGCCATTACGAGAGCTGGTTTATAAAACAATAATGAACATACCTCACGAAGGAGAAGGCAGAGACTTAAAATTTTTGCCAGGATATTATGAGTTTAAATTAGTTGACAAAAGACGTGAAGATGGGTTAGAACCAGTTTTTATTGATTGTCGAAATGGCTCCTCTTTGTTAAATTTACCAGAATAATAAAATTTTTCGTCAGCATTGTCGGGGAAGGCTGTAAATCAAAACCCGATTCCACCGCTATTGTGTTATAGTCATAGATAGGTTTAAACAAAGAATGGACAAAACCATTCTTTGTTTGTATTTCCATATTTGGAAAGGTGTTTGACTGGTAGTCATTTTTTATGTATAATATATGTATTATGTTCAGAGTAAAATTTCCCAAAAATCAACAAAAAATATTTTTTGATTCAGTTAGAAGAAAAACAGG
>Ga0172379_10000933_pt1 | contig 64857 bp, 61 predicted proteins | sample GrowelOW334metaG_FD_119756 | JGI IMG/M metagenome (GOLD analysis project Ga0172379, IMG submission 119756) | Groundwater microbial communities from an aquifer near a municipal landfill in Southern Ontario, Canada - Groundwater well OW334 metaG | ecosystem: Environmental > Aquatic > Deep... | reverse complement strand
TATTTTAGAAAACAGGCCAACGTCTATTCTTAAGATTTTTCGCTTAGACGTCGTGCGTCGTAAGCCCGTAGCTGATGAAGAGCGATGTATCCCTCAAGGATTTTATTCTTCCCATCAGCGGTTGTATAAGAAACACCTTCTATTTTATAGAAAAGGGGATTCACTTCTTTCTTTCCATCCGGATCTGAACTAGTAATGGGAATACCCCAAAATATGGTTCCAAATACTTTTATGACTAACACCGGTCTTTCAAATCCTTCGTCGCAACTTTGTTCAGAGCCGATATTCAGACCAACGGTACACCACCACACCTGCCTCTTTTTTGGTCGCGGAAAGTTTACAAGCCCACGCAGGGCTTTCTTTATCTCATTCCACTGTTCAAGTCCTTCTTCCATATTACGAATACTATCATTACGATATTGCCGAAGGCGGCCTTGTCCTCGCATTCTCCAAACCGACCACCTCGCCAAGAGCGGAATTATCCACAGAGGGGGTTGCGCGGAAAAGGGCGGGGTGATATGTTGAAGGTTCTAGATACGAGTGAGTCACGGAGGGCTGGGAGCAAATTTATACGGGAATCGAGAAGAACGCAAAAGCGAAATTAGTCCGCGTGCGTTTGCGTGTTTGTATACAGGGCGTTTTGTGCTCACTTAATCACTTCACTGCCACCAAAATGCGTAAAAACCTCGTCCAGAAGACCTTCGGTGCGTATCGGGCTCCACGGGTACCATTTCCGGATTTGGTCGGGCATCAGCGCGGCTCTTTTGACTGGCTCTTGAAGGATGGATTGACAGAACTCTTTAAAGAATTTTCTCCAATTACTGATTATTCGGGAAAAAAGTTTGAACTCCAATTTGAAAGTTTTGAAATAGGTGAACCGAAGTATGACGAGGATTTTGCGCGCGAGAATATGCGCACTTATGAGGCACCGGTCAAGGCGACCGTGAAGCTCATCAACAAGACATTCGGTTCGGAAAAGAACCAGGATATTTTTCTCGCGGACATGCCGCTTATGACGCCGCACGGCTCATTCATCGTCTCTGGCGTCGAGCGTGTTATCGTCCCGCAGCTTGCGCGTAGCTTCGGCGCGTTCTTTGTCTCCGAGCTCATTCGCGGCAAGCCGTATTTCGGTGCGAAGATTATTCCGCTTCGCGGAGTCTGGATTGAATTTGATTCTGAAGCAGATGGCGCTGTTTTCGTGAAGATTGATAGAAAGCGAAAGTTTCCTATCACACAACTCCTCACTGTCTTCGGGGGTGGGTTGGGCGAGGCAGTCACTAAGCATTTCGCTAAAGATCCACTCGCACTTGCCGCAATCAAAGCGACGCTCGAACATGACGAAGCGAAGTCTATCGAGGAGGCATACATCGAGATTCATCGCCGTATGCGTGACGGCGATCTCGCGACTCCAGAAAACGCAAAGAATTTCGTGCAATCGCTCTTTTCGGCAGAGCGTTATGACCTCGGCAAAGTCGGTCGCCATCGCTTGAACGCGCGTTTTGGTCTATCAACAACAGAAAAAGCACTTGAAAAGCGCACTCTCACGCTCGCAGATTTTGTAAATATTGTTTCTGAAATAGTGAAGCTCAATGCTGATCCTTCGGCACGACCTGATGACATCGATCACCTCGGCTTCCGCCGCGTGCGTTTCGTCGGCGAGCTCTTGCAGTCGCGCATGCGCGTTGGCATGAGCCGCATGAAGCGCAATATTCAGGATCGCATGTCCACGACTCCGACCGAGACGACACTCCCAATGGCGCTCGTCAATCCGCGCCCCTTCCATGCGTCAATTCACGAGTTCTTTACTGCCAACCAGCTCTCGCAATTTATGGACCAGCAGAATATTCTTGCTGAACTCGAGAATATGCGCACCTTCTCGGCACTCGGTCCTGGCGGTCTCACGCGTGAGCGCGCTGGCTTCGAAGTGCGCGACGTGCATCCTTCGCACTACGGTCGCCTCTGTCCGATTCACACACCAGAAGGCCAGAACATCGGTCTCATTCTCCACATGGCAACTCATGCGCGTACCAATGATTATGGTGTTATTGAGACGCCCTATGCTCATGTGAAGAACGGTGTCGTCACCAAAGAGATTGTCTATCTGAACGCACTCGACGAAGAGAATGAGACCATAGCACACGGTGCAACCAAACTCGATGAGAATGATCGTATTCTCACCAACTCTGTTGAAGCACGTCACAAGGGTGAGCCGATTATCGTCGCACGCTCTGAAGTGACGCTCATGGACGCCTCGCTCTATCAGATGTTTTCCATTGCGACGACGATGATCCCATTCGTCAATCATGACGATGCAAACCGTGCCTTGATGGGTTCTAACATGCAGAAGCAAGCGACACCGCTCCTCACCCCCGAGGCGCCACTCGTTGCTACCGGTATTGAGTCGCATGCTGCACGTAGCACTGGCCGTCTCGTATTGGCGGAAGAAGCAGGCGAAGTGACGCATGTTGATGCGCGAAAAATTATTGTGAAAAATAAAGAAGGAAAGTCACGAGAATATCACCTACAAGGACTTACTCGCACCAACCAGAATTCTGCATTCATGCAACGTCCTTCGGTGACGCAAGGTGTCGTGGTGAAAAAAGGCGATGTGCTTGCTGACAACTCTTCAACAGCGCAAGGTCAGCTCGCACTCGGTCAGAATGTGCGGGTCGCATTCATGAGCTGGAACGGTGCCAACTATGAAGACGCCATTGTCATCTCTGAACGACTCGTGCAGGACGCGAAGTTTACGACTGTACATATTGAGGATTTTGATTGTGTCGTACGTGATACCAAGCTCGGCCCTGAAACGACGACACATGACATCCCGAATGTCGGAGAATTGCGATTGAAGAATCTCGACGAAGAGGGAGTTATTCGCATCGGTGCGGAGGTTCGCCCAGGCGATATTCTCGTCGGTAAAGTGACCCCAAAGGGCGAGACACAGCTCACACCAGAAGAGCGCCTTTTGCGTAGTATCTTCGGTGACAAAGCGAAGGATGTGAAGGACACATCACTCAGAATGGAAGGTGGGAAACGTGGACGTGTGATCGGTGTACGTGTGTTCTCACGCGAGCGTGGCGACCAGCTCGAAACAGGCATCATCAAAAAGATTGTCGTCACGGTCGCGCAGGTGCGTAATGTTAGTGTCGGCGACAAGCTCGCGGGACGTCACGGTAACAAGGGTGTTATCAGCCGTGTATTGCCTGTCGAGGATATGCCGTATGACAAGGATGGCAACCCGATTGATCTCATTCTCACGCCACTCGGCGTGCCTAGCCGTATGAACCTAGGACAGATTCTCGAGCTGCATCTTGGGCTCGCAGCGCACACACTTGGATATCAAGCAGTCGTGCCGCCATTCATCGGTGCAACCGCAGACGAGATCCGCGATGAGCTTGTGGCAGCCGGATTTTCGCGTGATGGAAAGATGCAGCTCTATGATGGTCGCTCTGGCGAGGCCTTCGCTCAGACGATTGCGGTCGGGTATATGTACGTCCTCAAGCTTCATCACATGGTGGAGGACAAGATCCACATGCGCTCCATCGGCCCTTACAGTCTTATTACTCAGCAACCGCTCGGCGGTAAAGCACAGAACGGCGGTCAGCGTTTCGGCGAAATGGAAGTTTGGGCTCTCCTCGGTTATGGCGCTGCCTACACCTTGCGTGAGATGCTCACGATTAAGTCAGATGATATCCAGGGTCGCTCAGCTGCCTTCGATGCGATTGTGAAGGGAGAATCAATTAGTCACACTGGCACCCCAGCGTCCTTCGCAGTGCTTACCAATCAGATCCGTGGCCTCGCACTCGATGTCGAACCTCTGAATCTGCCACCAGAACCGGACGCATGAGAAAAATATTTAAACATTTAAAAATTTAAAGATATGGCCTTCACCCCCCGCACATCCTTCTCGCGTCCGCCGGCCGGCAGACAAGACACTTGGAATGGTCTTCGCCTCGCGCTCGCCTCGCCTGAGCGCATTCTCGCATGGTCCTCTGGAGAAGTGACCAAACCAGAGACCATCAACTACCGTACTCAGCGCTCCGAGAAGCACGGCCTATTTGACGAAAAGATATTCGGCCCAGAAAAAGATTACGAATGTTATTGCGGCAAGTACAAAGGCATTCGTTACAAAGGTATCGTCTGCGATAAATGTGGCGTCGAGATCACGCGCTCCATCGTTCGTCGCGAGCGCATGGGCCACATCGAGCTCTGTACGCCGGTTGCACATATCTGGTTTCTCCGTTCTGTACCTTCACGAATGGCGCTCCTTCTAGGAGCGTCTGCAACTGACATCGAGAAGGTGGTCTATTTCGCTGGTTACATCGTCACGAAGATCGCAGAAGAAGAGAAAAAGCGTCTCATCACTGAGCTAGAGAGCGAATATAAATCAAAATATAAATCGCTCAGTAGCGATAAAGAGCGTGACGCATTGAAAGAGAAAATGACGCTGACAAAGGCGGAGATTGAGGGTGTCGTCGTAGGCAAGGTTCTTGATGAGCTTGAGTATCATCGTTTCTCGGTAAAGTACGGAGGTCTCTTTGAGGCACGCATCGGTGCTGAGGCAATCTATGATATTTTCTGCAAAATTGATCTTAAAGAGCTCGAAAAGACGCTCGCCGCGCGATATGCACATGCTGGCGCCGCAGAGCGCGAGAAGCTCGCGAAGCGCCTCTCGCTCATCGCTGGGCTTATTGCATCGGGTGTACGACCAGAATGGCTTTTCCTCACTCGCATTCCTGTTATCCCGCCGGCACTTCGCCCAATGGTCGCACTTGAAGGTGGTCGTCACGCGACCTCTGATGTGAACGATCTCTATCGTCGTGTCATCAATCGCAACAATCGTCTCAAGAAACTTATCGATATTCACGCGCCAGAAGTCATCTTGCGGAATGAGAAGCGCATTTTGCAAGAAGCAGTTGATGCACTCCTCGATAATTCAATACGCAAGAGCGGAGCGTCAGCTGGCGCCATGACTCTCGCGCAACGCCGCCCTCTGAAGTCACTCGCTGATTATTTGAAGGGCAAGCAGGGCTACTTCCGTCAGAACCTGCTCGGTAAGCGTGTTGACTACTCTGGTCGCTCGGTTATCGTCGTCGGTCCAGACCTTGAGCTCGATGAATGCGGACTCCCTAAGCATATGGCGCTCGAGCTCTTCCGCCCCTTCGTCATCGCCGGACTCCTCGAACGAGAGCTCGCCTTCAACATTCGTGGTGCAGGACGCCTCATTGAAGATGGTGTGTCTGAGGTATGGGAAATTCTTGAAGAGGCGATTAAGGGCAAGTATGTGCTCCTCAACCGCGCACCGACGCTGCACCGCCAGGGTATCCAGGCATTCCGTCCTCGTCTGATTGAAGGTGATGCGATTCAGCTCCATCCGCTCGTCTGTAACGCATTCAACGCAGACTTCGACGGTGACCAGATGGCCGTGCACGTGCCACTCTCTGATGAAGCACAATGGGAGGCGGCCAATATCATGAGTGCAAACAAGAACATCTTGAAGCCGGGCTCGGGCGATATGATCGTGCTCACTGGCAAGCCGCTCGACATTATTCTCGGCGTCTATTGGCTCACTAAGTCCGTAGAAAAAGCGAAGGGCGAAGGCGACCACTTCGCATCACCGAACGCTGCAATTCTAGCGTCTGAATATGGTGTCATAGATGTGCGAGCGAAAGTTAAGGTGTTGCCTGTAGAAGGCAAGGAGAAATATGTAGCATTTGACGGACATCCTTTCGAGACGACCGTTGGACGACTCCTCTTCAACACTGTGTTGCCTGCGCAGTATCCGTTTGTGAATGAAACTATTACGAAAAAAGTTCTTGCGCGTATTGTTACCGACTGCATTACCCGCTATGGTATTGATGCCGTTCCGAACATTGTGAACAAGGTGAAGCGCTTCGGCTTCGAATATGCCACCAAGTCTGGCGTATCGTGGTGTATTGATGATGTGTCCGTTCCAGAAGGGAAGACGAAGGTTGTCGAGCGTGTTGCCGAGAAAGTGGCGAAGACCGAGGAGGATTACCGCAACGGCCTTCTCTCTGAAGAAGAGAAACGTCGCATGGTGATCGAGATGTGGCAGGGTGCCAAACAAGAGATCGAGCAGCTTGTCGCTGACGAGCTTGATCCGATGGGTTCGGTTTCTGACATGGTGAAGTCCGGTGCGCGCGGTACGCTCGGCAACCTCACTCAGATGGCGGGTATGAAGGGTCTTATCCAAGACACCTCCGGAGAGACGATCGAAGTGCCTATCGCTTCATCCTTCTCTGAAGGCCTCAATCCTGTTGAATACTTCATGTCCACTCACGGTGCGCGTAAGGGATTGACCGACACTGCACTTGGTACGGCTAAGGCCGGCTATCTCACGCGTCGTCTCTTCGACGTTGCTCAAGATTCTATCGTGACTGAAAAAGATTGTGGTACGACACGGGGGGTCAAGATTAATCGCATCAGCGCATCTGGTATTCAGATTGATTATGCTGAAGCGTTGTGTGGTCGCGTGCTCGCTGAGGATGTGAAAGATGCGGATGGTATTGTTCTATTTAAAAAGGGTCACTATCTCTCTGCAGGAGATGCAGTAGCTATTGCCGCTTCCGCCGTCGCGTCAGTTGTTGCGCGTTCGCCGATGTCTTGTGAGACGCGCTACGGCATCTGCCAAACGTGTTACGGCATGGATCTCACGACTCAAGACGTCGTCGATTTGGGCGAGGCGGTCGGCACCATCGCTGCGCAAGCTATCGGTGAGCCAGGCACGCAGCTCACGATGCGCACTTTCCATGCCGGCGGTGTGGCGTCAGTTGGCGGCGACATCACCAGCGGTCTCCCGCGCGTTGAAGAAGTGTTTGAAAAGCGTTCTCCGAAGAATCCGGCAGTTATCTCCAAGTCTGAAGGTATCGTGATGGAAATAAAGGATGAGGGCCGTGAGAAGGTGATTGTTGTTGCACCGGTTGCTGGGCAGGGGAAGAAGGACGGCTCAGCATACGAATATCTCGCTCCGTATCCACGCGTTGCGTTGGTGAAGGAGGGTGATACGGTTGTGCGCGGACAAATCCTCACCGACGGTTCGGCAGATCTCGACGATCTCTTCGAGTATGCTGGTCGTGCCATGGTGCAGGAATATATCATCGCCGAGGCATCTAAGATTTATGAATTGCAGGGCGCACATGTCTCACGCAAGCACCTCGAGGTTGTGGTGAAGCAGATGTTCTCACGCGTGAAGATCTCTGACGCTGGTGACACCGATTATTCAGTTGGCGACGTGGTTGAGGATTGGGAGTTCGCTAAAGCGATTGCGGAGATGGATGCGGCAAACAAGATCGCACCACAAGCAAAAGAGATTGTCCTTGGCATCAAGGAGAGTGCACTCTCTCGCCGATCGTTCCTCTCTGCTGCATCCTTCGAGCAGACGACGAAGATTCTCATCAACGCGGCACTTCGCGGCTCGGTGGATCGCTTGCGCGGCTTGAAGGAGAACGTCATTCTAGGTCGCCTTATCCCGGCCGGCACCGGCTTCTCTGGAAGCAAGAAGTTCGCGGACATTGCAAAGCTTCAAGCTTCGCGCCCAGCGCCAGTCCACTCCGACCGCCCGAGCTACTCCGCACGTCCAACTCGTGCACTCTAGTTTCGAGACGATGTAGAATGCACCTATGACCGACACGGTGCAGCAGATTAAAGAACGCCTGAATATTCAGGATATTATTGCGCCGTATGTGAAGTTGAACAGAGCTGGAAAGTCGATTGTCGGGCTCTGCCCATTTCATAAAGAGAAGACACCTTCATTCCATGTCTCGATTGAGCGCGGGACGTGGCACTGTTTCGGTTGTGGCATTGGTGGAGATGGTTTCTCTTTTATAGAGAAAATCGAGGGTGTTGACTTTAAAGGCGCACTGAAGATTCTTGCTGAGAAAGCGGGCGTCACTATTGAATATTCTGGTGGGGGGAAAGGTGAAGATAAATCAAAAAAAGACAGATTGCGTGAAGCAATGAGTCGCGCGAGTGAATGGTATGCTCTTAATCTCGCAGGCAGCTCGGCAGAATCGTATGCGAAGAATCGCAATCTCACTGACGACACTATTAAGAATTGGCGCCTCGGCTTCGCTCCTGATGCGTGGAGGATGCTTCTTGAGGCGTTGACCGCTGAAGGATTCACGGTACCCGAGCTTCTCGCGGCCGGATTAATTAAAGAAGCGGACGGCAAGAAAGGTACATATTATGACCGCTTCCGCAATCGGCTCATGTTCCCGATACGCGACGGCGTTGGTCGCGTTGTCGCATTTACCGGGCGCGCTCTCGCGAATGATGATTTGGCAAAATATTTGAACAGCCCTGAGACCGAGCTTTACCATAAATCAGAAATTCTTTTTGGCATGGATAAGGCAAAAGATGCCATACGCACGCGCGGCTTCACCATGCTCGTTGAAGGACAGATGGATGTGCTCCTCGTGCAACAAATTGGTTTTGAGAACGCAGTAGCACTTTCCGGGACGGCTCTTTCTGAAAAGCATCTTGCACTCATGAAGCGGTACAGTGACAATCTCATGTTGGTGCTTGATGCTGACGCTGCTGGTCTCTCGGCGACTGCAAGGTCTGCGGAGTTGGCACTTCGGCAGAGTCTAAGGGTGAAGGCAGCACTCTTACCGAAGGGGAGTGATCCAGCGGAACTTATCAGCACAGATCCAAACGACTTTTCGAAACGGGTAAAAGATGCAAAGCCGATTGTCGATTTCTTCCTCACTGTTCTCTCAGAGCGCGAACGCAATCCACACCGGTTGATCTCTCTCGCCGAAAAGATCGTGCTACCACTCATTAGTGCTATACCGAGCCCGATGGAACGCGAACACTTTATGCAAGCCGCTGCTCGTACGCTTGGTCTCTCAACAGAGACAGTTCGCGAATCGCTGAAACGGTTACCGAAGGATTCGCCGGCCAGCCAAGGTTCGACCTTAAACCCGAATTCTCAAGGTCGCTTGCCGACTGCGCGTTCTCCGATGGAGATGCGCGGCGAGCAGCTCCTCGCCGTCTCCCAGGTTTATCCAGATACGTCACTTGCAGAAAGGGTAAAAACGGGTTATCTTCGAATTACTGGAGCTCAAGAGTTGCCGCCTGAAACTTTGCCAGAATCAGTCCTGTTCCAAGTAGAGCAGACGTTCGGCGAGAACCCTGAATGGGACGCGGCAGACGAGCTTCTACACGCCTTTGAAGAAACGGTTATCCGTGAGGCGTATCAAGAAGCAGTAGTGCAATTGCGCAAGAGAGAAAATCAAGGAGACATTTCTGCGATACAAGAGGCACAAGAAGCATGCGCGAAGATTTCTGCGCGTCTTGCTGCGTTTGGCGGTTGATTAAACTATTTTCAAGATGGCAAAAAAAATTATAAAAAAGAAAAAAGTTGTTAAGAAAATCCTGCCTGCCGGCAGGCAGGCGCTGAAGAAGCGAGTAGTAAAACATGTGCCTGCGAAAAAGAAAATAGTAAAAAAGGGGGTTAAAAAAGTCGTGCGCACCAAGAAACAAGTCGTCCGCGCGGCCGTGCGTGGTTCGAAGACGAAGGCGAGCTCCCAAAAAGCTTTTTCAGCTGAAGCGCTCATAGAGAAGGGTAAGGAGCGCGGCTATGTCACCTATAGTGAAATTCTCAAGTCATTTCCGCATGTTGAAGAAGACGTCAGCTTCCTTGAGTCGCTCTATGAACGCTTCGCTATCGCAGGCGTTGATGTGCTTGAAGGTGGCATGCTTGAGGATGCTGCCGACGAATATCTCGCGACGCGCAATATTAAAGATCGTCACTCAACGAGCTACGATTCTATACAAATTTATCTGAGAGAGATTGGTCAGTATCCGCTCCTCACCGCTGCTGAAGAGCGCGAGCTCGCCCAGCGCATCGAGAAGAGTGATGCCGAAGCGCGTAATATCCTCGCGCGCAGCAACCTGCGTCTCGTGGTGTCGATTGCTAAAAAATACGTTGGTCGCAGTCCTGATTTAACGCTTCTGGACCTCATTCAAGAAGGGAATCTTGGGCTCTTCCGCGCGGTAGACAAGTTTGACTGGAAGAAGGGTTACAAGTTCTCAACTTACGCGACCTGGTGGATCCGTCAGGCGATTACTCGCGCACTCGCCGATCAGTCGCGTACTATCCGCATCCCGGTCCACATGGTTGAGACGATTGCCAAATATAAGCAAGTCTCGCGTCGCCTCTCGCAGATGTTGGGGAGGGATCCTCAGGCAGAGGAGATTGCGATCGAGATGGGCGTCGAGCCAGAGAAAATTTATCAGATAGAGAAGATTAATCAGGATACTCTCTCACTTGAGAATCCGGTTGGCTCAGATGATGATGACCGCTCGACCTTGGGCGATTTCATCGCTGACACATTCCTCCCGTCGCCAGTGCAAGAATCTTCGGAGCGAATCCTAACCGAACAAGTGCGGGCGATTCTTGATGACCTCTCGCCAAAAGAGCGCAAGATTCTCGAAATGCGTCATGGTCTCACGGATGGCATCTATCACACGCTTGAAGAAGTGGGGCGCGAGTTCGGCGTTACGCGCGAACGCATTCGTCAGATCGAAGCCAAAGCATTGGAAAAAATCCGCACCCATGACAAAGCCAGGCATCTAAAGTCGTATTAAAAAAGGGAAGTATAAAAAAGAGAACCCGCGCCACTCATCAGAGTGGCGCGGTCTTTTCATGACAAAATTTCGGTATTGATGTCATGCACCAATTCCTCTATTTTTTCTGAAGGAATTTTGGCTGCTTTTCCTGCTTCGTCGAACATGCAGACAATAGTAGCCCTCGAAACTATTCCTGTGTGAATGGTGAGAAACCCCTTTACAATCCCAAAAGCAACTTCTCGTTGTTGTACTCTATCCATAAAGCCCTCCCTACTTCGTATTTTTATAACAAGATCACCTTTCGCCATTATACATAATTCATATCTATCGTCAAGCGTCTGGTATACTGATGCGATGAAGAAGAAAGTGGTGAAAAAGAAATCAAAATATCCAATCAGGCACTGGAGTCACTCATCACTCATGGCGTTTTTGCGGAATCCACTCGCTTGGTATAAGCGGTATGTTGAAGAGATATACGATACTCCTCGGACGCCCGCATCAATAATCGGGAGTGCAGGACATGTTGCACTTGAGAATTTCTACCGCCAAGTGAGCGAGAGTCAAATGAGTACTCACTACTCATTTGACCGAGCGAACGCTGGAGGAAAGCCTTCAAAGAAGGCTTATAGCGATGTAGAGAAAAATATCGCGATTCAGATGGGGCTTGAATATCTGCGCGCAATCGGGGATTCAGATATTGATTTCGGTAGGGCAAAGACGCGCAAGGCGAAGAAGCAAAAAAGGGCAGAGATGGAGCGCGATTATCTGCAGGCAATTAATTTTTATCTCGCGAAGCCGCCAAAGCACAAAGTGCTCGGGGTTGAGGTGAAGGGTGTAGTGAAAGTGGAAGGGCTGCCACTGCCTATTAAAGCAGTATCAGATTTGGTAGTAATCTCAACGCTGGATAAAAATGCGGTTGATATCGTGGATCACAAGTTTGTCGCAGCATTTAGTAAGGGGGCAGAGAAGCCGATCTTCGCTATTCAAGCGATTTTTAATTACTACACCGTGAGCGTACTCTTCAATAAGCCAGTGCGGCGCTTTATCGTGTATGAATGCAAGAAGACGAGAAATGCCGACGGGTCAAAACAGGTGCGGCGCTATGTGCTCGACTTCAGCACATTGCAGGATGAGTTTGAGGTATTCCGTCGGCTCATCACTGATGCGACCGCAGAGATCTCTCGCCGGCGTATTTATCTCCCGAACCCTTCCGATATGTTTGAAGGGGACAACTCCTTTGATGTGTATCGTCTTGGGCTCATTCCGTAAGGTGACACCTTACTCCGTAAGGAGTCACCTTACGCTACTGCGCTAACGCCTGATCAATAAGGAGCTTCACCGCGTCGTAGGAGTAGCCGCCGGCCATGACGACAGGCGCTTTGCCCCTCACGAGAATGAGGGAGAATGGCGTACCACTGGCGCCCATGTCGAGTGCGTTCTGGCGATCGGCAGTGATGCGTGCGTCGAGTGTTGAGGATGCAGCGGCATAGCAGGTGGCGAAGTCGTCACTCCTGATACCAGCCGCAGCAGCGATCGTGCCATACTTTGCAGGATCGATCGGCTGATTCGCAAAAAGAGCATCGGTGAATTTCCAAAATGCATCATTGCCCGCTGCTTGCGCGGCGCACTCGGCAGCACGAGCATTTGGCATCGCATTTGGATGAATCTCGGTAAGCGGGAACTCGCGGAAAACCCACGCAACGTCACCGCTGGCACCCTCATTCGCGATGATTTGGTTCAACGTCTCGTGAAAGCCCTTGCAAAAAGTGCAGTCAAAATCTGAATACTCAACAATCATCACGCGCGCTGCAGGATTCCCGAGAATATGGTCACTGCTGGAGACGGGCCGCACGAGCGCAGGATTGCCAGTAGCAGATGGCACGGTAGTGTGTCGCAAAGAGAGGTACACTGCTCCCGCGACGACGATACCGCCAAAAATAATTGCTACAGGGATGGTCAAGGAGGATTTCATAATTGGAATGCGTGAGTCATGATGGGTAATGTTGTCGCGGCGCCGCTCCAGCTTGACGTGTCGAGTTTGATATCCCGAATATCTCGCAGATCTTTATACTTCAACACACCATGCTTGAGAGCATAGTCATAGAGCTCTCGCGTGAGGCGGACATCTTCAATACAATATTCGCGCACCTGATCTTTTTTCCCTTCGCGCCACCACTCGCCGGCCTTGAGTCCATCGCCCGATTTACCTTTACCGAGTGTTGCTTCGGCGAGCGATTGAAGCCGAATGCGGCGACCAAGAACCTTTTGCACCTCACTTAAGAGATCAAGTGATCTGATGTGAGAGAGATTTCCGGGGTAATAGCGATTCAGGAGCGGGATATCAAAGGAGTCAGAGTTGAAGCCGATAAGCATGTCTGCATTTTCTATAATCGGCCAGAGCATCGGGAGTTCTTCTTTTATATACGACATATATTCGCCGGTGAGCGAGTCGTGGACGCCAACAACGATAAGTTCTTGCTCGTTCACATCAATGTGTCCGCGTACCGCGGAATTTGAGATTGATTCAATATCAAAGGTGAGTGCGCGCATAGTTTAGCCTGCGCGTAATCGCGCGGGTATTTCAGAGACGGGCAGCCCCATCTCCTCGCCGGTTGCAAGAATCTTCATGCGGACGGTGTTACTCGCTACCTCATTTGCGCCATGGGCAATGAAGAATGGGATGCCGCGCTTCACAGCATCTTTTATTTGGTCACCGAGCGAGCGGTCAGTCAGATTGACGAAAACGCGGCAATTTTGTTTGCGGAGTGTGTCAGCAAATAGTTGTGCAGCGGGAATGTCACTCACACTAGGCGTGCCGAGATAGAGTTGCGGTTTTCCGGCGTTCGTATCAAGTGCGAGTTTGTGGGCTTCGAGAAAGTCTGTCAGCGTGATGTCGCCCATGCCGAAGCCGACCGCGGGGATAGGGTCGCCACCCCAGAGCGCGACTAATTTATCAAAACGTCCGCCTCCGAAGAGCGACCGAGGATTCGTTGGATTCGTGTCGTACACCTCGAAGACGATGCCGGTGTAATAATCAAAGCCGCGAGTAATGCTTGGATCAAAAACGACATTACCAACACCGCGCGCCTTGAGCGATTCAATAAGGTCAAGCAATTTCTTTTTTTCAATAGCGACGGTCGGATCTTCGCTTGAATTCGCGATGAGTTCGAGAGGGTCTTTTTTAGGAGTGAGCGCGACAAACGCCGCGGCGAATGCTGTCGGGGTCATCTTCGCTCTCCGATCAAGCAGATGGAGATAACGTTTGGTTCGCTCACCGGTAAGTCCAGAAGCCATGCAGGCGGCATTGAGGAGCGTACGAGAACTCATGCGGATAACGAAGTCGTTCTCCTTCGCGCCGAATGCCTTTAGAAGTTCAGAGGCGATTTTGACGATCTCAATGTCCGCCTCGTTTACGCTGCCACCAACAAGGTCGACATTGAGCTGATAGTGTTCACGCGAGCGCCCCTTCTGTGGGCGTTCATAGCGAAAGACATTCGGGATCGAGAACCAGCGGAGAGGGAAGGCGAGCTCGCGGCGTTTGCCGGCAATCATGCGCGCGAGTGTCGGCGTCATCTCAGGGCGGAGTGTGACGCGGCGGTCGCCGCGATCCATGAAGGTGTACGTTTGTTCACCGACAATTTCCTCAGACGTTTTTGCTTCGTATAATTCAGCTCGCTCAAGTGGTGAAGCGTTGTATTCTTCGTAGCCACAGAGTGTCAGTGTCTCACGCATGCGCGCGAACATCGCCATCTGTCGCGCCCAGTCAGTGGGATAGAAGTCGCGAACGCCTTTATACGGATCGGTTGAAAGTGGTTCGGCCATTGATAGGATTATATCATTTTGATACAAACGACGCGTGGTTGATCATACTGGTCAAGCAGTATTTCAGCCTTAAAACCTTGGTCCTCAAATAGCTTCCGGGCATCCTCGGCGGTCGGGCTGTCGCACTCAATCCACGCGACTCCAGCATCCGTAAGGTGACACCTTACGGAATTGGCGATGCGGCGAATCAGGTCGAGGCCGTCGGCGCCGGAGCGAAGGGCGAGTGCAGGCTCATAATCTGCGACGCTCGCCGGCAATTCGCGATCATCAGGAATGTAGGGAGGATTTGCAGCGATAACATCAAACTTCATATCTCCAAATGGTTCGAACAAGTCACCGATGCAGATGTGCGCACGCTTGCCCGCCGAAGCCTCGGCGAAGGCGGGAGACTCGTCCAAATTATTTTTGCGAATGTTTTTCAAAATAGTCGCTTCATGCGCTGGATCAATTTCGCCAAAGTAGACTTGCGCGTTTGGCAACTTCGCGAGTGCCGCGCAGCCAATCGCCCCTGATCCAGAACACAAATCGAGAAATTTAATGTAGGACGTCCGACGTCCTACATTGGTTAAGAGTTGCTCCGTCCACCATTCGGTTTCGGGGCGGGGGATGAGTGGTTGAGAGTCCAGATAGATTGTGAGGCCTAAGAAGGGTTGGTCGCCGATCTGGTATGCGAGCGGTTCGTCATTGTCGGTACTTTCCATATAAAGACGTTAACACGAAACACAAAGAAGCCCCGCTAGGCGAGGCTTCTTTGTGTTTCGACGAGGGGGATTAATATCCGCCGCGGCCGTAGCCACCGTTGCCACTGTATCCACCACGATCACCGCCGCGATCGCCACCTCCGAATCCGCCTTCGCGGCGAGGAGGACGATCACCTTGTGGGCGAGCAAAAGAAACGGAGAGCGTACGCCCGTCCATCTCCTTGCCATCCCAACGGTCAATAGCTGCCTGAGCTTCCGCCTCGGTAGCCATCTCGACGAAGCCGAATCCGCGTGAGCGGCCGGTCATGCGATCGCTAATAATGCTCGCCGAGACGACGTTCCCGGCCTCGCTAAAGGCCTTCTTCATATCATCTTCTGTCGAGCGATAAGGGATACCGCCCACGTAGAGCTTGTTCCCTTGTACTGATGCTGCATTGTCCATGTATTGGATTTAACTGAGTAACCTCGCCGAAACTGAACACTTGCGACCCCTTAAGGCCGAGCGAAGTTCGAATACTCTGCGAGTGAAGATAGTATGACAGAAATGCCGAAAAAGCGCAAGCTGAGTCCGCGAGGTGGGGACAACTAATATCCGCCAGAGAAGAGTCCTGGGATAAGAACCCCAATCATGCTGAGCGCGAGTAGTGTGACGATAATGACAGCAAATGTGCGTTTCATAACTATATGTTAGCAGAAGTCGAGCAAAAATAAAATGTATAATTGAGGAAATGCGCATATGTACTCTCGTCGTTATGTTCCTTATCATCACAGTATCTGGCATACCAGTATTCGCTCATGCCGTTACCATTTGGCGCTCTGCCACGAACCATTCTGACGAAGTGCTCGTGTATTCATTAGCTACGCCCCGCTGGTATGAGAAGGATGGCGAACTATCCAAGTTATTGGATACATGGAGTGGGAGCGATTTTGTTACAACTGCGAGCACAAGCGTGCACGTGTGGGCTCGATGGAATGGCATTTACGGCTCAGTACTCGATATAATTTTTAACGCCTCCCTCGGAGGAAATCCTTTTTTTGGTACCGGGAGTACCACAGCGGCGATAGTCATGCCGATCAACGACTATTATTACCGTCTCAATGTTTATGCTTCTACTTCTCTAGAAGAGTACGAGGTTCCTACGCGACGAGGAGTCACCATTCATAACGGAGATGAATTGTGGGTTGCTCTCATTCCTTCGTGGGGAGGGTATGGAGCGAATCATTGGTTCGGCTCAAACGGTATGATGCCGTATGTAGAGATGTGTGAGGGCGCATGCGATCCTGAAGACACGCCGCCGCCCGCTCCGGTGACTCCTCCCGATCCTTGTGCCACGCCGGGTGCCTGCGCCTCTAACGTGCTGTTCTTTCCCGGGATTGAAGGGAGTCGGCTCTATGAGGGAACGGGATGTGGGGGAAGTGCTGAAGAGAAGCTCTGGGAGCCGCTCGGTGAATCATTGTGGAAGATTCTGCGAGGTGCGGGTGATGAGAAAGTGCAGCAATTATTTTTGAATGATGTGGGTGAGAGTGTGTGCAGCGATGTGTATGCAAAAGCAGATGACATTATTGATTCTGTCGGCGGCAGCAACATCTATAAATCGTTTATTGATGAGATGAATGGGCTCGAGGCCGATGGTACTATTAATGATTGGAAGCCGATCGCCTATGACTGGCGACTCTCGCTCAGCGAGCTTCTGAGTCAGGGCACAGAACGCGACGGGAAGATATATTATTCAGAATCGACCACCACGCCCTACATCGAGCAGACACTTCGTGCGCTCGCCGCGAGCTCGAAGACAGGGAAGGTGACGCTCATCGCGCATAGCAACGGCGGTCTCGTCGCCAAAGCGCTCCTGAATCAACTTGGAGGTTCAGCCTCCAAGTTGGTGGATAAGGTCGTGATGGTCGGCGCGCCGCAGAGCGGCGCGCCTGTTGGTGTTGGAGCATTGTTGTATGGATACGATCAGGGCATTTCTTCGTGGGGCATCCCAATCTTGCACAGCGACGTTGCTCAGAAGCTCGCAGAGAATTCGCCGATGGCATACCACTTGCTCCCGTCGCAGAATTATTTTGATAGCGTCGCGAGCGACGCTAGTCATCCCGTCGCCAGCTTCGCTGGCGACGCCTACGCGAGCGAAATTTCCACCTACGGCGCCACCATCAATAACTCATCCGAGCTTGATACATTCATTCTCGCATCCACGACTCTTAATGCAGCGCTCGTTGATTATAAAAACGTCACGCATTCAGCACTCGACAGTTGGGTGCCCGAGGGTATCGAGGTTGATCAGATCGCCGGTTGGGGAGCCGACACCGTTGCTGGGATAGATTTCTACACGCCGATGTTGGCGGATGCCATCACGGCGCTCGCTCCCGCTCGTGCCTATCGGCCAATATTTACCGAGGATGGCGATGGTACTGTCCCCGTCCCGAGCGCTCTCATGATGGCTCAAAACACTGGGGTGAATAGGTATTGGGTGAATCTTTTTGCTTACAATAAAGAAACGCACTCCAGTCGAAGTCATAAAGATATTTTTGAAATTCCATCACTCGAATATTTTATAAAAAACATCATTACAAACAGCACCAGCACACTTCCAGCATACATTTTAACCAGCCAACCATCGTCAACGAATAATAAAAAACTCACCTTCTTCCTCCATTCGCCACTCACGCTCCAGCTTGAAAATTCTGAGGGAAAAATCACTGGCCTCGCGGCAGACAATTCAATAACACAAGACATTCCAGACTCTACGTATGGCGAGTTTGGCGAGGTGAAATATATCACCGTGCCAGAAGGTAGTTATCAACTCACAATGCACGGCCAAGCAAACGGTACTTTTTCACTTGATATACAAGAATCATCGGGTAGCGTTGTGACGGCATTAAGCACGATCGCCAATCTGCCGACCACACCTAATACTCTCGCGAGTTTAACCGTCTCGGGCGGCATAGATACCGTCTCGGCACTCACTGTTGATGAAGATGGCGACGGCGCAAACATCATAATCATTACATCCAAACTTGGAGAGACTGTGAATTATGTGCCGCTTGAAGACCCTGAGCCCGTCGAAGAGCCGGAGCCGGAGCCGATAGTGAAATCATCAGGAGGCGGTGGCGGCAGAAGGGTAGTTGAGAGTATCTCAGTTCCCGTTGTTGCACCCACTCTGGCAACAACTACACAGATAGTTGCCACGAGCACGTCAACAGTTGCCACAGCAACCCCCTCGATTTCACCAGTGGTAAAGAAAAAAGCAAAAACAGTAGTGTTTACCGCACCGCCAAAAAAGGCGAGTGTGATCCCTCAAACCGCATCGGTGTTTCAAGCTTCTCAACAGTCGGCCTTAAAGAATTTGAGCGCGACAGTCTATAATGGTATCAATGGATTCTGGTCTGCACTAAAGAAATTCTTTTAATCCAAAATGAAAAACAAAATCACTCAGTTTGTTCCAGCCATGCTTGCGATACTCGCTATCGCGTTTCGTTACTTCGGTCTTTGGTGTACCAAAGCAGGCAATTTGTGTTACGGGACATGGCTAGATAGAACATTTCTTGAAATAACGAATCCTCTTGATAGTTTCGCCCGCTATTTACTTGTTGTCACCCTTATTCTCATCTTTGTTCCGCGAAGCACATTCAACTCCTGGCTCAAATTCGCTGCTTGGGTGCTTCCTCTCGCGTTCATCTATATTGCGATGACACCGGTATGGGATAGCTCTTGGCTTCCATTTGTCCGCGATGACGCCGCCCTTCTAGCAGGCCAAATCTTCTCCGGCATTTCACTCCTCCTCATTCTCTACAAATGGATCAAATTCCGTAAGGTGTCACCTTACGATAAATAGGGAAGTTAAAAGTAGTATGAGTAAACCATTTATAAACGCATTATCGGCGGCGGCGTATATTACACTAGTCGTGTCAGTGATATTTTATACGCCAGAGATGAATATCCCGGAGAATACCATCATGATCCCCATCGCCATGCTCTCCTTGCTCGTTCTTTCTGTCGCGATGATGGGTTACTTCTTCGTCTATCAGCCCGTGCGACTTCTCATCGAGGGCAAGCAGAGAGAGGCGACTAAATTCTTCATCACCACCGTCGCCTTCTTCGCCTGCATCACGGGCGCGATGGTCTCAACCTGGCTCATCCTCATCCAAGTGCTTTAAATCCGTAAGGTGACTCCTCGCCGCGAGGTGTCACCTTACGGATTCGCGCTAATAATTGGTGTGGTGGTAAACTATCTCTGATGAGAATTATCTTTTTTGACACCGAGACGACAGGGAACAGTGACGGCGATCGGCTCTGCCAGCTCGCGGCCAAGGAGCGCTACATCGACGAGCCGCTGGTGAACGCCACCTATAAGCCGCCCGTGCCGATCTCGATCGAGTCGATGGCTATTCATCACATCACCGAGCGGATGGTCGCGGATAAGCCCTCATTCATTGATTCGCCAGAGTATCCGAGCATCAAGGATCTCTTCGAGAGCGATGAAGTCATCTTGGTCGCGCACAACGCCGCCTTTGATCTCGCGATGCTCGCGCGCGAAGGCATCCGGCCCAAGCGCAATATCTGCACCTATAAGGTCGCCTACGAGCTCGACCCCAACGACGCACTGCCGAATTATCGCCTCCAGTATCTGCGCTACCTGCTCGATCTAGACGTTGATGTCGAAGCGCACGCGCATGACGCCTTCGGCGATGTACTCGTGCTCGAGGCGCTCTTTGAACGACTCGCGAAGAGGATGATGGAGAGGCACGGGCTGGAAGAAGCCGCGCTGGATGCAATGCTCGCCATCTCAGCGCGGCCGCTCCTCTTCACCACTATCCGCTTCGGTAAATATAACGGTAAGCGCCTCGAAGATGTCGCCAAGACCGACCCGAGCTATCTGCAGTGGCTCCTGACCGAAAAGAAAAAATCTCCCGCCGGCGAAGAGGATTGGATCTATACGTTGGAGCATTATCTGAAGCCGCAATCATCGTCCTCCGACGCCGAGCCGTTTTAAAAACAGTTTACCGATTGATTAAAAAATTCCCAGAATACCAGAAGGGAATTACTTAGGACAGTGTATTTTTACGTGGCTGCCCGTAAAAATACACTGTCCTAATGAAACTGTCAAGTATATTGCAACACATGTTTGTATAAAAGATAGCCCTCTGGCAGTTTTAGAAATAAATGACGTGTTGGAATCCTTAAACATACTGTTAAAGTATATCACAAAAACACGCTCGTCGGGTTATTGCAAGGTTAAGTCTCGGAGTTCCAGTCCTCGATTTTTGCTCCAAAAAGTGGGATAATCACAAATTATGGCAAACAGTAATCTCGCGAATGCGAAAAAAGCAAAGAATGACGAGTTTTATACGCAGTACAGCGATATTCAAAAAGAGGTGGAGTCTTATCTTGAGTACGATCCTAACACTTTTAAAGGTAAGGTGGTTTACAGCAACTGTGACGATCCATTCGAAAGCAATTTCTTTCGCTACTTCGTATTAAATTTCAACAAGCTTGGAATAAAACAACTTATCACTACAAGTTACAAACCCTCACCCGTAGCCAATACACAATTGGGATTATTTGGTGATGATAAAACTCTTGCCAAGTCAAAAGGGCGACCAAAAATTGTCGCTAATAAATTTATTATTAACGAAGTTGGTGATGTGGACGGTGACGGCTCTTTCACACTAGAGGATATTTCGAAGCAACTTCGAGCAAATAAAAATAACGAATGGACACCACTTGAGGGGGATGGTGATTTTCGCAGCGAGGAGTGTGTTGAACTTCTTAAACAAAGTGACGTTGTAATTACTAATCCACCCTTCAGCCTTTTTGGTGAGTATGTGAAGCAACTTTTTAATCACAAGAAGAAATTTTTAATTATAGGAAATATAAATTGCATTAGCTATAAAGATGTTTTTCTAAAAATCAGAGATAATGAAATATGGCTGGGTAATGGAATGGGTCGATGGATTTCTGGATTTATAGTACCTGAATCTTATGATCTGTTCGGAACAGAAGCTCGATTGGATGAAAAAGGAAATAGGATTGTCTCGACGAACAGCTGTCTGTGGCTTACAAACATTGACCATGGACGTCGTCATCAACCACTATCTCTCATGACAATGGCTGACAATAAAAGATTTAATAAAAAAATAGCAAAGAAAGAGAATACTTACAAAAAGTACGATAACTATGATGCAATTGAAATACCATTCACTGATGCCATTCCTAGTGATTGCGACGGTGTGATGGGTGTACCAATTACCTTTTTGGATAAATATAACCCAAAGCAGTTTGAAATTATTGGAGGTACAGCAAATGGGCAAGTCCCAAGTGAATATAAAATTGGTAATTTCAGAACTTACAATAATCCCATCGCAAATGGCATTAAGATTTATCAAAGAATACTCATTAAACATAAGAAAAAATAGCCATGAAAACAACCCTAAATAAAGACATTACTATTGAGGAAGTTTGTGACGGCTTCGTCTACAATGTGCTCGAAGGAAAGGGTTTGTTTGGTCTTTCTGGCAAGTTAACTATTCAGCCAGAGTATCAGCGTAACTACATCTACGCTGACGGCAAACGTGACGTGGCAGTCATAGACTCGATTTTAAAGGGTTATCCGATTGGTTTAATTTATTTCAATCAAATTGGTACTGACAAATTTGAGGTGTTGGATGGTCAACAGCGCATCACGAGTATCGGTCGATTTGTAACTGGTAAATTTGCAGTCAAAGACAAAAATGGTCACGAGCAGTATTTCAGTGGTATGGCTACCAGTCAACGCGAGCAAATAATGAAGACTAAATTGTTAGTGTATTTGTGTAAAGGTGATGAGCCCGAGATCAAGGATTGGTTTAAGACAATCAACATCGCTGGAGTGCCATTAACCGAACAAGAGATTCTTAATGCAGTATATTCTGGGACATTCGTCACTCGTGCTCGCGAAGAATTTAGTAATAGCCAAAATGCCAATGTGCAAAAATGGAGCACATATATCGCTGGCGATATTAAACGCCAGGCATATTTGGAACGTGCTTTAGATTGGGTTTCTGGCGGTGCAATCGACAATTACATGAGTATGCACCGCAATGACAAAAATATTACCGAACTAAAAAAGCACTTCGAAACCGTTATTGACTGGATTTCAACCACGTTCACAGATGTTGAGAACGAAATGAAGGGTCTTGAGTGGAATAGGCTTTACGAAATTTACCACAAGAAGAAATACAATCCGACTACTATCTCTGCTTCTGTTCAGAAGCTCTATGCTGATGGTTTCGTAAAAAGTCGAAAAGGAATTTTCGAGTATGTTTTAGGTGGAGAAGTTGAAACTAAACTACTTGAAATACGAGTATTTGAGGATCCAACTAAGCGTTCAGTTTACGAAGCTCAAACTGCTATCGCAAAGAAAAAGGGCGTTTCAAACTGTCCTCTCTGTGCTATTGGACATGATGCGAACAAGGGCAAGATGTGGAGTTTTGCTGAAATGGACGCCGACCATGTAGCCGCGTGGAGTAAGGGTGGCGCTACTTCGGCAAAGAATTGTCAGATGCTCTGTAAGACACACAATCGAGCAAAAGGAAATCGATAATATAAAAATATGGGAATGATATTCAATACAGAGGACACAAAAGAAGAAATATTAAGAAAGATAAACAGCAGTCAAGGAGTCACAGAAACAATACAAACAGGCCTTGCTTTTCTGAATTTCAAGCTTCAAAAAGAGTTGTTAGAAGGTCAAAACGAATATAATAGAAAACAATTAAAATGGTCTAGAATATTAGCGCTGGCAACAATAGCATTAGTAATCGCAACGTTACTTCTAGTTAAATTTAGCTAAACTGGTTCAAATATTAAGCCCGTAAGGTGTAAGCCCGTAAGGTGACACCTTACGGTGAGTGATAGATGATTTGTGTTCAAGATCTTGGCGTGATCTAATGCCGAGATGGCAGACAATCATCCCGCGGGAGACGAAGGCGAGAAAGAAGTAGTGAGGCTTATACCTTGCCCGAATTGCGGCAAGGCACTAATGCAGTTACCAAAAAACTATCCCCTTTATGACGTTCAGTGTACCGGATGCTCTTTTCGGGCACAGGTAAAAACAAACAAATCAAAACCAAAAAAGGAAATTTTTGGCGCTGGATGGCAAATTATGGAAAAGGTTTTGAAATCCGGATTCATCACTCCACCACTCATCGCGAATTTCAAATGGAGGGATAAAGCAGGAAGTCATCAAGAAATCAGATTTTACCCCTTTGTTTCGAAAAAGAATTTGAAAAAACATCAGCTGTCGGCACATGCAAGAAGGGCTAATTATTGGATGTTTAATTATATCGGGCTAGATGAGTTACCATATTTCGTACTCCACACCTCCTAGCTATTGACGAGATTGAGTATTCGATCAAGGATCGGCTATATGAACAATAACCGAATATACACCTGCACGAATTGCAAAAAAGTAAGTGAAATGATTGGTGTTGTCCAGGCAGAATTGCATTATTATTCTTTTAATCTCAATACAAATCAATGGGAAGATTCTCATGGAGATGAAGAAGTAAAGTCACAGAAGCTATTCTGCCTGCACTGCGAAAAGACTATGGATTTGGTATCACAGATAGTTTTATTTCATTGATCTAGATTCACAAGGTGGTGCATAACACCTAAGGCGTTGCTTCAGAAATGAAAGCAAGAATTAACAATAAGGGATATACTCATTGCGTGAGTGAAGCTGACCAAAACGGGCAAGAAATGGAACGAGAGGTGATCTCAAATCAACTAAGAGAGCATTTCGCATTTCCCTATAAAGACTTTTCTAAACCCGTCCGGTGGATAGATAGTGTGGGGTTTAGTCTTGTCAGAAAAGCCTCGAATGGTTATGCCTCTTTATATAAAATTGGAATTGTTGATGAAGTACTACAGAAGGATTCGACAAGAAAAAGTCTATGGATCAGCGTTGGGTACGGGAAAGAGACTATCGAGGGTATCACATATACTTCTGAAAAACGTAAACTCTCAGATCCAATTGATTTAGATTTTCGTGATGAATTTTCATACGATATTGGCGCGGAAAAGTTTTATTATCATGAGAAGGAAGTTACCCCAATTGAGGTACTCACAAATATAGAAGAAGCTCACATGAGACCGACCAAAAAGGTCAATGGATTTATTTTGCGTTGTCGATTGTGGTTTTGGAGAGAATTGCTACCTTTTCTTGTAAAAGGATTTGATCTTTTCCTCATTGGGTTACTATGGATTGTCTCAGGGGAAAGAATAAAGGCGGATATTTTTGCCAGGATGATGCGGAAATACTCAGAAAGTGCTCAGGAACGTATCCCAGCTAAAGATGTTGAGTATGAAGAATCTAAAACCATGGATTTTTTCGGCTATAAAGCCAAACGTTGGTCGGTGGTATTTTATTGTGCTCTACACTTGTTCATCTTTGTACTTTCCCTTTGGAACAGCATTGAGTATTTATGGCTAACAATCATATTCACAAGCAATTTTCTTGCGCTCTGTTACGTAGTCGTTTCGTTCGCTATCACCGAAGCTTTGATTCCTCAAGTCTTAAAATCGATGATAAATAAGATGACCCCAAAAATATTCAGCGGCGTTGCATTTAAACGTCTTAAAATATAAATAAATCCGTAAGGTGACACCTCGCGGCGAGGAGTCACCTTACGGAATGTCAAGAAGTTATACACATGATGTCCACATTTAAGACATACTGTGATATAGTGTCTGTATGAGCAATAAATACGCGTCACTTATAAAGGATATTCGGACGAAGAACGGAGTCTCGCAGTCAGAAATAGCCAAGAAGCTGGGTATTTCGCGCACATCATATATTGCAGTAGAGCAGGGGAAAAGAGAGCTGACAGTTGGTGAGTTTGAAAAGCTACTCGGCATCCTCGGTGTTTCTAGAGAAGAATTTGAAGGCGGAGAGATTCCAAACTACGAGAAATATAAACAAATGATTCTCGCGTTCCTGCGTCTGAACAAGAATGTTCCAAAAACTAAGTTGGCAAAGTTGCTCTATTTTGCTGATTTTGCTTGGTTCTATAAGCATCTCGAAAGCATGAGTGGGATGCAATATCGCAAAATCCAGTATGGGCCAGTTGCCGATACCTACTTTCGTTTGATCGATGAAATGTTTGATGCCGGCGAGATATCCATTGAGCAAACTGAAAATGGTGCGATGCTGGTATCTGAAACTCGAAGCGGTGCTAAAGCAAAATTATCTGAAATTTCAAAAGAAGAATCAAAACTGATTGAACATATTAACGAGAAATGGAGAGGGAAGAGAACTGCCGACATTGTCACATTTACGCATAAGCAAATGCCGTACCTATTTGCAGAGGACAACGACATAGTCTCGTATGAGGTATTCGGACAGGAGAATCCTGATGATATTTATTAGCTATGAAGTACGAGGTCAATTTCAGGCCTTATACTGAAAGGCATTTCATCCGGACTTTTGCGAAGAAATACAAAGGCGCGTGGGATAAAACGCTCAAATCACTTGTTGTGGAATTTACTTTTGCCGATGTCCTGTTTGAGAAAAGTATTGCAGAAACTATTTGCATCTCTGCCGATAACGACATACGGATTTGTAAGACGGAGTTTAAAATTCTTGGTACCGAAGTGTCCCGGCATGCATCGGGTAATAGATGTATTATCGCCGTACAAAAAAGCACAGCGATTGTACAAGTACTTCTTGTTTACGCAAAAGGCGATATTAGAGGATCAAACGAAACTGCTGGCTGGAAAACTGTCATAAAAGATAATTACTCTGAATACAGAGAACTTTTAAACCCGTAAGGTGACACCTCGCGGCGAGGAGTCACCTTACGGGGTGCGGGTACGTGCGTGATGGTATAATTTGCAAATGAACACATACGAAACGTACCAAACATTGATCAAGCCCGAATGGGCGCCGCCGGCGTGGGTGTTTGGGCCCGTGTGGATGGTGCTGTATGCCATTATGGTTATCTCATTTGGCAAGGTGTTCTATCGGGCTTTCATCAAGAAGGATATGTCGTGGAGAATCGCTCTCCCGTTTGTTCTCAATCTCATTTTCAATTTCTCTTTTACCTACTTCCAATTCGGATTAAAAAATAACACCCTCGCCGCAATCGATATCCTCCTCGTCTTAAGCACGCTCATCTGGGCGATGATTGCTATATATCCGCGGATGAGATGGGTCGCGCTCGCTAACATCCCGTATCTCGCATGGGTCAGCTTCGCGACGGCTCTCCAACTAACCATCACGTTTCTTAACTAAATATAAGCATGAGCAACAAATACATTGAATACCTGAAGAATAATCCGCAGGGGTACTGGTTCAAGCGCAAGCTCTATGGCTGGGGCTGGGTCCCAGTGCGATGGCAGGGTTGGGCGGTGGTCGCTGTTTCAATGCTTTATATTGTCTTGGTTTCTCTGGACTTCTCCGAACAGGCAGAACTCGCGAAGGCGCTCGGCGCAGATCCGACAAATGGGGACCTAATTTCTTTTTTCGCCAAGATTGCGCTCGCCGTCGTCGTGATAATCAGCTTCTGCTATTGGAAGGGTGAGAGCCCGCGCTGGCAGTGGGGCGTCCCTAAGGATTGAAATTAATCCGTAAGGTAAACCCGTAAGGAGACACCTCGCGGCGAGGAGTCACCTTACGGAATAAGCTTGATATAATAAGCTTATGAACAACCGAAAAATTTGGGCGGTGTTGGCAGTAATTGTGGTCTTGGATGGATGTTGGTATCTCTGGGAACGCTCGCAAGAAGTGACGCCTGGTACTCTGATTGGTGGAGAGAGAAGCGAACAAGGATGCCTCGGCCTGGCCGGATACAGCTTCGACGAGACTGTAGGTGCTTGCACTCGCAGTTTTGAATTGACGCCGGATATCAGACGGGCGGCAGGGATCGCTGTGGCCTCAGTCGGCCGCGATTATGCACTCACTGTCGTCTCATTCAGCTCATATGAAGAAGTTGGTGCATACGACATCACGCTCGAACGCGGAACGGAGCGCGCGCGGCAGACGGTCGTCATTCGCAATTGGCAGGTAACAAAATAAACCGTAAGGTGACACCTTACGGATCGTGAGTTACGCACCCGCCTCGGCTTGCCGAGGCGGGGGAGCTGTATCATTAAATCGTTAGCCGATAACAATAATTTTGTATGGATCAACATATGAGCCCGAGCAAAACTGCCATCACCTTTGCGGTTTTGCTGGGCGGTTTTCACCTGGTGTGGTCCGTCTTGGTCGCGCTCGGTTGGGCGCAGGCGATGATGGACTTCATCTTCTGGGCGCACATGTTTAGCCTGGCATTCGTTGTGAAGGCCTTTGACGCGACGGCAGCCTTAACGCTCGTGATTATCACCGCGATCATGGGATACATCTTCGGCTACTTCATGGCGATCATCTGGAATCGTCTCCACCGCGCGTAATACACACGTTGGGAGAAACTGGACAGGTTCAACTTGTCCAGGTGGTAGAATTACGTCATTAACAATTAGTATTCATTATGGATATATCATTGGTTGCTGCAAAGATTTTGGGAGTGTATCTCGTCGTCAGCGGTCTCTTTCTTATAATTCGTGGGAAGACAATTCCGCGTTTGCTCAAGGATTTCTTTGATCACCCAGCTGTCGTGTATCTTGCTGGTGTCATTCTCATCTTCTTGTCATCGCTCATGTTGATCCAAAACAACGTCTGGGATGGCACGTGGAAAACGGTCATCACTATCTTCTCGTGGCTCGTCCTCTTGAAGGGTATCGCATACATTCTCGCTCCTGACTCGTTGCACAAGTTTGTAAACAAGAAATTGCTCAGTATGCCATTTAACGTTTATGGAATTATCGCGGTTGCCGCAGGCATCTTCCTCTACACCATCGGTTAAATACCGGTTGAAGGCCCATCTGATATGATGGGGGAATGAATAAGTACCTCGTCACGCTTGGAGCATTTGCGCTGGCTGTTGCCATCGCGCTTTGGGTGATCGGTATACGCAAAGCGCAGGCGCCTGGCTCGCAGGCCTGCACCATGGAGGCGAAGATTTGTCCCGACGGCTCCGCCGTCGGGCGTACCGGGCCTAATTGTGAATTCACACCGTGCCCAGATGCCGCGGCCACCAGCACCCTCGCTATAGGTGAGAGCGCGACCATAAACGGCACTACCATCGGCGTTCTTGAGCTCGTCGAGGACAGTCGTTGCCCGGTAGATGTGCAGTGCATTCAGGCGGGTACCGTGCGCGTACTCGCTTCTGTTGATGCGTATAACAAAGACTTCACTTTCACACTCAGTAAGTCACAAGTTGTTGGGAATGCGACTATCACGCTTGCCTCGGTGACTCCCGCACAAAAGTATGCAAAGCAGACTCTGAAGCCAAGTGACTACCGCTTCACCTTCACTGTCGTGCCGAAGGTGTCGACTACTCCTGATGGCGGGAAAGCCTGCACCATGGAGGCAAAACTCTGTCCTGATGGTTCGTATGTTGGTCGCACAGGTCCCAACTGCGAATTCACCCCGTGTCCGACAGAAAGCACCTCCGGTGTGAACGGAACCATCTCGCTCGGGCCGACCTGCCCCGTGATGCGAGATCCTCCTGATCCGCAGTGCGCCGACAAGCCGTATGCGACAGCGATAACGGTATATCGTGCCGGCTCAAATACCCCTTTCATGTTGGGGAATTCAGACGCGACTGGCGCATTCAAATTCTCACTCCCGCCTGGCTCATACACTCTGAAGGCAACAGGTGGCACGATGCTCCCGCGCTGTAACCCGGTAGATGTGACCGTCACGGCGAACACCTACGCAACTGCGAACATCTCGTGCGACACCGGTATTCGTTAGGAGTTGGAGTGTTACATCGCGAGAAACACTAAGCCGATCGCAATCAAGACAAAGGATGCAACTTTAATCCATAACTTTTTCTCTCGGAAATAGACGTGTCCGGATATCATGCAAAAAAGGATATTGAACGCGCGTTTCCCGGCGGTGATAATCGATGCCGCGCTAAAGAGGTATGCAAAACTCATAACGACACTGCTCACGCCCATAAGGAATGATTGCGCGAAGAACACCGGACGCTCGAGAAGGCGCAGTGGATTTTCCTTTGTTTTAACGAGCGCCATAGTCAAAAAGAAAATAACAAGGACGAGGCTCACGATCGCTTGTTCCGCCGAGACCGAATTAAAGTGACTAATATCATATTTGAAAAGAGAAATCGTCACGACGGCGTTCACCGCGATAAAGGTGACCAGCCAAGCGCCCTGCCGACGGATGCCATGGTTCATGAAGAGTAGGATGAGACTCACGATGATAAGCACCATGCCGGCTATTTGGGAGAGACTCACTGAATAGGCGAGAATGATGTCAGTAACAAGCAGGAGGGGGATAGTGATGACACGCAAGAATCCAAACGTGCTTCGATCGGCGCGCATTACCGCATAGACCGCTACATATTCTTGAAGTATCTCGAGTCCGACACGCGGAAGAAATGTCGGTAATGAGGACATGCTGAAGATAAAACCATGGGGAAAACCCGCAATAAGGAAATTTTTTGGAATAAGAAAGGCAAGTGTGAGGAAGAATAACGTCGCCCAAAGGGAATTGAAGAAGCCCAGAGAAAAGACACTCTCTTTTCCGCGTGCTATCTCCCACTTGCCGACTGACGCACTTGCTTCTTCAGCGGCTGATGCACCGGCGGTGAGTAATAAACCAAGCATCTTGGTATTATTGCACACCCAATCTGGTAAGATGCCTGAATGACTCAAGGCGAAGCGCTGACGATATTGAAGACGGGTGCGAACGTGTTCCTCACCGGAGAACCGGGGAGTGGAAAGACGCACACGATAAATGAATTCATTGGGTGGCTGCGGAGTTCTGGCATCGAGCCCTCGGTCACTGCCGCGACTGGCATCGCGGCTACACATGTCGCCGGTATGACACTCCACTCATGGAGTGGTATCGGCATCGCAGATCATCTCTCGCGAGCTGATGTAGATCGAATCGCGACCAAGGAGCACATCGCGAAGCGCATTATGAAGGCAAAAGTGCTCATCATAGAAGAGATCTCAATGCTCTCTGCTGCGACGTTTGAGATGGCAGACAAGATTTGTCGCGAGGTGCGCCGCGTTGACGCGCCATTCGGCGGACTCACCGTGATCTTGGTGGGAGACTTTTTCCAGCTCCCGCCTGTGTCGCGCAATAAGAATGTCGAATTCGCGTATTCCTCAAAGCTTTGGCGCGACTTGAATCTGCTCACCTGCTATATCACCGAACAGTATCGGCAGGACGATAGTGAATTTCTCGGTGTGCTCTCCGCGATTCGCGCTGGCGAGGTTGAAGAGATGCATCACGAGCAACTCATGGCGCGTCATGTTGAAGCAGCGGATCTTCCACTAGACGCCCCCAAGCTTTTTTCACACAACGCCGATGTCGATCGCATCAATGCCGGTGAGCTCGCGAAGCTCACGGGCAAATCAAGCAAATTCACAATGAGTTCAAAAGGGAAGGATTCGATGGTTGAGGGGTTGAAGCGTGGCTGCCTCTCGCCCGAAGTGCTTGAATTGAAGGAGGGCGCGGCAGTGATGTTCACCAAGAACTCGCCGCAAGGGAAGTTTGTGAACGGCACACTCGGTGTAGTTATCGACTGGGCATTTGATGGGGCACCGATCGTGAAGACGAAGGATGGATTGAAGATAACCACTGAGCCGATGGAGTGGCAGCTCGAGGAACAAGGCAAGGTCAAGGCCTCAGTCGCGCAGTATCCGCTCCGGCTTGCCTATGCGATGACGGTGCACAAGAGCCAGGGGATGAGTATGGACGCGGCGATCATGGATCTCTCAAAGGCGTTTGAATATGGGCAGGGATACGTCGCTCTCTCTCGCGTGCGGCGACTCTCCGGCGTGTATCTTACGGGATTGAATCAGCGCGCGCTGGAGGTGCATCCGGAGATTTTAAAAAAAGATAGAGACTTCCGCGCCGCGTCAGACGCGGCGCGTGATGCATTCTCTGAAATGCCAGAAGCAGAAAAAATAACGATGCAAAAAAAGTTTGTGAAGGCGATGGGTGGAGCCTTTATAGACCCAAGCATCAAATCTCAAATCCCAAATCCCAAACAAATAATAAATTCAAAAAATAAAATAGGATTGCCGGGTAGGTTAGCAGAGACGCTTCAAGCCGCGCGAGATGCCAAGAGTTTGAAGCAGGTAGCGAAGGATCGCGGACTGACCGTGAGCACTATCGTTAAACATCTAGAAGAGCTCTCCGAGATAGGGAAGTTGGTGCGCGGCGACTTCGCACATCTCGTGCCGATCGACATCGTTGACGAGGTTCACGAGGCGCTCGCAGAAAATAAAGATGGTCGCCTCTCACCAATTTTTCACGCCCTCGGCGGCCGCCACTCTTTTGAGGTCATCCGCCTCGTCCGACTTATGCATAACTAACATGTAGGACGTAGTACGTCCTACATAAAAATATGGCCTAAAACCTAGCTTTTTTGTGAATTCTGTGGATGTCAGACATCCGCAAGAAGTTCTTTTATGAGAGTGGCAGTTTCGGAGGGATCTTTAACACTTTTTGTTTCAGCAGAAGTTTTAAATACTGCTTCGTCGTTGCCGCCAGCAGTGAGCTCGTCGCCGACGTAGAGCGATTCGGATTCATCAATACCGAGACGCTTGCAGAGCTGGCGAACGCCGTAGGCTTTATCAATATCACGTTTGGTGACATCGATCGTCGTCGCACCGCCCATGCCAACTGAAAAGTTTGGCAGGCGCGCAGCGATCGCCGCTTGGAGCGCATGGCGCTTGGTGTGATCGGGATCCCACGCCTTCTTCTCAACGATCGGTGCTTCTTGGCCGAGCGCTGACATCGTCACTTGTCCACCGCGATACTCGATGCGCTCGCCCCACGCCGGCTCAGCAAAATTGATAAGGCCGGTCTCCTCGGCCGCCGCGCGCATCGCCGCGGCGATAGTATCCGACTCTTTTTCTGAAAGGCGTTCTTCATAAATTTTATCCCAGCCGCCACTGTCTACTCGGAGAGAATGTGAAGGATGGAATTCGTAGAGTGCGGCACCGGATGTGGGGAGCAGATAGAGATTCGCGAGATTCGCATCGACGGGGAGCCTCGCGACGACCTGTTTTAGGAATTGTGAGAATGCACCGCCCGAGACGATTGCTACTTTTATGCGCTTCAACAGTTCACAAAGCCTCACTGCCATTTCTGGCGAAATGGGCTGCTTGCTCTCGGCTAGCGTGCCATCTAAATCGAAAATGATTAGCTTCATGTCAGCGCGTCGACAATATGCGCGAGCGAGGCGGTCGCGACACCGAGCACTTTATCTGCTGCGCCGTAGTAGAGGAAGATCGTGTCACCGCGCACGACCGCGCCGCAAGAGAAGACGACGCGTGCCACGGTACCCTCTTGTTCATATTTCTCAAGCGGCTCGAAGATCGGGTCGGCGGTGCGCGCAAGGACTGTTATGCCGTCGGTGTCGAGAAGTGCCGCGCCGAGGCGATATGTCGACTTGCGCGAGACGCCGTGATAGATCATTAGCCACTTGTCGCCTTGACCTGGCACACTGACTTTAATAGGTGGGACAGCACTCCCGACCTTCAATCCATCCCACATGCCGTGTCGTGGAGCTATAACCTCGATGCAGCGGCTCGCGCGCTTGCCTGAAGAGAGATCGGGCAAGAGATCAGCAACAATCCTGTTGTTGACACGGTGGTAGAGAAGATAATTCTCACCGATTTTTTCTGGCAAGAGCGCGAGGTCCTTATCATCGACGCCGTCGGGCGTGAGAATGAATGGCACACTCCATTTCTCCCACTGCCGCGCGACGAAGTCGTCAACACTGATTGATGAGATTGCTCCCGCCGGCACCCGCACACCATCATAGGCGGTGTAGGTCATGTGGAGCGTGTTGTCGATGCGCACGATGCGCGGATCCTCGCAGCCAGAATTGCCGGTTGGGCTGCTGTGCTTCATTTCAAAATCGGCACGAGGCACATAGATCGGCTCAGTTAAACGTTCGTCGATAGCACTACCATCTTTAGAGACTGCGAGCCCGACGGTAGAGGTGTTCGCCTTATCCATCGCGCGATAGAGGATATACGCCGAGCCGTCAATATCGATCGCAGCAGCGTTCATCACCTCACCGCTCTCGAACCCTTCGCCTTGGGGCGAGAGAATGGGATTGTTCGCAGAACGGATGAATGTGCGCGCGGGTCGCTCAGGGTCAAGCGCGCGCAAGAGATCAGCAAGCTTCACTCGCGCCTTGGCGCAGACGGTATCTGCTGCGCCATACCAGATCTCGAGAAGGCCGTCTGCATCAACAGAAGTGCTGGTGGGGAACACGATGTCAGGGACGAAGCCGTATTCTTCATAAAATTCTTGTGGCACAAAGATAGGCTCAGTGCATGAGATACGCTTCTGTGGATTGTCGCGGCTCAGGAGTTCCGCCTCGAAGGAGAAAACACGCTTGTCGCCGGCGTGGTAGTCCTGAATATAAGAATAGATCAGTAACCAGCCGTGTTCGGTCAGGATCGGTGCTGCACCGACCTCAACATGGTCTTGGTCAGTCCAGCGCATCTCGGTGAGTGCATGATCGGAGAGGTGGTCGTGCCAGCGATGCCAATATTCGTGGTCAAAGAATTCTTCAATCTTTTTTGCACGTGCGATCGCAATGGTCGGCCACGGATGATCATCTGTTCGCTCGGTGTGCGCGGTGAGCAGCAGCACAATATCGCCGTCAATGCGCTCGGGGAAGAGGGTCGCGGCCTTGGCATTAAAAGGCGTGATGAGATGTCGCTCGGTAAAATTATCTGGTGAGTCGCCGATCGCGAGGGCGACCTTAATATTGTCAGCGCCGAAGGGATAGCCGCCGAGCGCAGTGTAGAAACAGTACCACCTACCCTCAAAGAAGCTTACGCGCGGATCCTCGCAGCCGAAGTGATCCCATTTTTCTTGTGGCGCGATCACCTGTTGCCTTGATGAGAAGTGGACGCCATCTTCGGCAAAGGCGGTGCCGATAGTAGAGAGATTCGGGTGCGTCCCTAGGGCATCTTGTGATCCGACTGCGCGATAGAAGAGGCGTACACCCTCTGGAGTACGCACAGCTGATGGATTAAAAGTGGCTATAGATTCCCAAGGTCGCTCGCGTTGCGGCGCGATTATGGGGTTATGTGGCTCTCGTCGGATGACAAACATATGATTATTGTACCGCTTTCACCTTCTTCGGGAAGCCGATATACGCACGAATAACTTTTGCGCCATTCACTGCGAGTGCAATTGAGCGCATACATCCATCATCAATGTCGCCTGCCATAACACGCTTAAGTCGCCGCCTCCCGCGAGTGCCTGTGTTGCCCTTGAAAATGATAGGTAAGAGATATTTTTCTTTTTGTAACAAATCAACATTAGTTGCGAGCATGTTGGAGACAGCATATCGCGCACGCTTGGTGAGAGACCTTGAATATTTTCCTAAAGCATCACGCACCTTGTCCGCTGTCTCTTGAAGTGAGCCGTTCGTCCATGGGAGTGGTAATCCGCCAGCTCTCTCCCAGACTCCAACCTCGTTTGTTGCAACCTCTCCCAAATACCAGTCACTTGCATCATAAGCACGAAGCCGTGGTGCGTATTCGAGTCTTTTGCCAAGTTGGGAATCGGTCATCTGGAGACCTTTTTGTTTTGATTGTTGGAATTCCTTTAAGAATTCTTCTCGGGATATTTTGTTTAAATACCTCCGACCACTCTTTTGAATGCGTATGCCATTTGCGATAACAAAAGTGCGTTTTACCTCGCGAACATTAACTTTTTTTAGGATTTTCATATCAGGTTTCTTGTGCGGGGATTGTCGTGAGGGAAGTCTGATTTCCCTTTATAATTGCATCAAGGAAGTCGTCCAGTGGCGCGGTCGCGACGCAGACGACCTTGTCCGCACCTCCATAGTAGACAAAGAGAGTCCCTTCGCGCACGACAGCGCCGCAGGCATAGACGATGCCCGGCTTCCCGGCGTTCTCGTAGTGTTCATCTGGCTCGATAACGGGCGCAACAGCGCGATAAAGAATCTTGGTCGGGTCAACGAGATCAAGCAGCATTGCGCCGAGCTTGTAGCGACTCGGCTCGTGTGCGTCATGTGCATGATAGAAGACGAGCCATCCCTTATCTGTGCGGAGGGGCGGCGGGCCAGCACTGCGCACGTGCGTGTGCCAGGCGACAAGCATGTCAGGTACTCTTTGCGGATCGGGACTCGTGAATTTCCTCAGGGTCAGGTCTGCGAGATCATCAATGAATTCTACACGCACATGATTTTCATCATCGCCGATAATACTATGCAGAATAGCGAATTGCCCCGCAATTTTTTCTGGGAACAACATCCAATTTTTTTCTCGGTCGCTGTGCGTGAGAACGATTGGTCCCTCCCACCGGTGAAATTGTTTTGCGAGGAAATCTTCTTCACTCATTGAGATCACCCCAACGCGGAGCATCCAATTTTCAAACATATTGAAGGTGACATAGACGCACCCATCTATAACGACCATACGCGGATCCTCACACCCGCCCCAGCTACCGCCCGAGGGATACATCACTGGAGAATAACGGCGGCGCGAGCCAGGCAGGCTCCCGCCAGGGTTGCGCGATGCATAGGCGGGATATGGCAGACGCTCGTCGAATGTGATGCCATCAGCGCTTGAAGCGTAGCCAATGCGCGAGACGCCGTCGGTGCCTACCGCGCGATAGAGAAGGTGTGTCCGGCCGCCGATGACGGCCGCCGCCGGATTCAATACCGCCTCCGCGGTCCACGGATGACTCCCCGGTTTGAGGATTGGATTACGAGAAGATTTGCTGAGTAAAAGGCGACGGAGATGCAGAATCTCCACTAGTTTTTCTCGAATAGGTTTCGAGAAAGCAGCACCAAGAATCGCTCCGACAACGAAGAAGGAAAAGAGCAAAGCGATCATGTTCACGATGAAGGGGAATGTCATAGAAAGCTCTGTTAACAATACCATTCACGCGGTGCATCGAGACGTGCTATAGTCGCAATATGTTGGTAAATATGTGCATCGCAAAGCTACATCGAGCAACGGTAACAGACGCCGATCTCAACTATGTCGGCTCAATCACGATAGACGAGGTACTGATCGAGGCTGCTGGGCTAGTGGCAGGGCAGATGGTGCAGGTCAACAATCTCTCGAATGCCGCCACCTGGCGCACCTACATTTTGAAGGGTGAGAAGGGGAAAGGGGATATAATTCTAAATGGTCCACCAGCGAGACTCTTCCAGAAGGGTGACAAAGTTGTCATTCTCAGTGAGGGATTGGTTGATTCTAAGGACGCTGCGAAGACGAGCCCAACGGTCGTCTTTATGGATGAAAAAAATCAGATTACTGAAGTGAAAAAAGGCTGGAGACCAGAGTGATTTTGCCTATTGACATAAAATTGTCAATATGGTAGTATAGAAATAACGAGGTAGCTACTGGCTATTTCGGTAACCAAATTCAATGCTAAACATCGGAGCCCTTATGGGGTTTTTCCTTTTGTCAGGAGCCACTATGGCAACCGCACCAGCGAGTGTCCCTGTTGCGCCTGCGTTACCGAGCTATCCAGTGACGCTTACCGCCTATAATGCTGTGCCAGAACAGACCGATGACAGCCCACTTGAGACGGCGTCTGGTGCGTACTCAAATCCAGAAATTATCGCGGCTCGCTCGCAAGATCTCGCGAAGGAGCTCCCCTTCGGCACCATCGTTGAGCTCGTGATTGAGGGACCAGTTCTATCAGGGAATTCGTGCGGCTACAACATCGTCAAACCGATCATCGGTTATCGCGTTATCGCTGACACGATGAACGCGCGCTACACAGATCGCATTGACGTGCTTTTTGATACCGATTCAAACTACACACTTGCTGATGGTAAGGTGAAGAATGCTGGCATGATACTTGGTATCTGTAATGGCATTACCGCGCGTGTTGTTGGTTTCGTAAATCTAAACAAAACGAGTCGCATCCCAAAGACACAATCTGAGCTCGTCGCGCTCGTAAACGGTACGAGTAAGACTATTGCGCTCAAATAAGGTGACTCCTCGCCGCGAGGTGTCTCCTTACGGATTAAATGCGGTATGCTAGAGGCGTATGAAGCGCCTCACTCTGAAAGAATCAGGACTCACTCCAAAAGAATACGAGAAGCTGAAGAGTCTCTCGACGCCGATTAAGATTCAAGATTTTCTTGATACGTTTCCTTTCAATTTTGAGAAGAAGGGCGATACACATATGTCGCCTCGCCGCGTTTTGAAGGAGAAGAAGGCGCACTGCATCGAGGGAGCGCTTCTTGCTGCTGCTGCATTATGGATACACGGCGAGCCGCCACTCATCATGAATCTCTCGCCGCGCTATGGGCGCGGAGATGTTGACCATGTTGTCGCACTCTACAAGCGTGGCGGATTCTGGGGCGCGATTAGCAAAACGAATCATGCGTGCCTACGCTTCCGTGATCCGATTTACCGCACGCCGCGCGAGGTCGCGCTCTCTTATTTTCATGAATGGTTTATCAACGCGACAAGAGAAAAAGTACTTGAGCAATATTCAAAACCGCTTGATTTGCGTCGTTTTAAAACAGAATGGATCACTGCAGAAAAAGATTGGTGGGAAATTGATGATGCCCTCGACGAATTGCCCTACTACGACCTAGTGCCAAAAGGGAATTGGCGCCTCGTCCGCCCCGCAGACTCCATGGAGCTCAAAGCAGGCTCTTTTATCGAGTGGCAGAAGTCTAATCCAAAGACTTAATATCAAGGCCTCGCCTCGCTGAAAAGTGGCCAACACCAGGTGTTGGCCAAAATATGGTTAACTTGACGAGATTGTAATTTGAGTGTATGTTCCTTATCGGATACAATAAAAAACAAAACAATTAAGAAAGGAGAAGGTGTCATGACTGAAAAGATGGGTGTGTGTATGGCCATGGACTTGCCACTTGCAAGTCGCCGCACTCTGGCCGTCCGAGCGGTTAGAGAGATTAGGGAGCGGATTAGAAAAATGACAGAAACTGAACTTGAAGAACGGCAACATGAATCAGAAAAGGATAAGGATATGCTGAAACAAATCCACAACGAAGAAGCGCGCCTTAAGGTGGAAGAACTTCAGAAAAGACTGGAGAATGATGTGAACAAAGCGGCAGATGCCTTGTACAAAGCCTTTTGGGAAACTGGGATGTATACCATTTGTTCTTTGCTTGGGAAAGATGCGGTTGATTTCGCACTGGAAACAACAAAGAACGAAAGTCTCGGGAATTGATTTCCAATTTCTTTACAAAAGAATGCCGCCCACAAAAGGCGGCTTCTTCTTTTCTTTATGCGCGCATGCCCTTGACAATATTATACCAGCTGCTATATTAGCAGCGGAGCAAATAAATAAAAAAGGGGGTGTACTTTGAAAAAATCACAAAGGTTAAAAGCGTCAGGAGGTACGGATGTCTTCAATCGTTTGGATGAAGCATACGCATGCTGGGAGGAGGACATGTGGCGAGCGCGAATGAGGCGCCGGCTTCATCAGTTTGTAACCCCTGGGTACAACCCAAGTATTACTGAAGTCGGATTTCCAGTTGATGGTGCACATAAGACCAAACAGCTTCTCCTAGAGTCGGTCTCGAGGAACAATTTGGATTATTTGCTTCCCGCGTTCCGTTCGAAGATAACTTCAATAGGGTTGCCGAGCATTGAAAAAATCCAGCAGGTCAAAGACACGAGGATCATGGGACAAGGAAATGCGCGGTTTACCGAAGAAGAAGAGGCGGCTACGCTGTGGGAAGAATTTCACTTTCCATATTATCTTGGGAAATGGAATGCGTCTTCGCGTCGGATTTATTACATTCCGACCGATCTGATGCTTTTGCTCGAAGTAACAAGGTTGAAGGGGTTGACGTTTCGTAACGCGCGACTACCTTTTTCTTCGTTCGGTATTGCATTGGAGACGCCTCTCGTGAATGAAGACGACAAGGAATTGGATTTCTTCCTCATCGGAGATTGTTCGAAAGAAGTATTCGCATTCTATGGGCTCGCGCGCTCTCTTTCGAAGGTGAAATTGGTTGATCGGACCCTGCGGGCGAAAATCAGCGAAGCTGCAGACAAAGGTAATATTCGTCGATTCGTGCATTTGGCCGAGAAAGAGATGGGTCGGTCTTTACAGATAGGGGAGCATTGGGATTCGTATGTCGATATCGGCATTGAAGAAGATGACATGGACGAGGATCTGGAAGTTGCGATGGCTGAAATCACCAAAGCTCAAAAAGATTGCTGGTTGGTGAGATTCATCCGCATACTCTTCGGACTTTGTGCCTATATGAGCACTTTTACTGCTGATAACGGTTCGATTCCGGAAGTGGTGCAGAAGACTTCCTACACAAAAAAGGTGTATGCAGGAGCTAAAGATGGCCCGGCACTCGTGACTTCAGCGGAAGTCTTAAAAGTCCAGAGCGTTATTCGACTCTCGACCGAAGAAAGGGAAATCATTCGTGATCAGCTTTCAGGCCGTGGTGGATGGGAGGTAAAAGCACATTTCAGAGAAGGGTATTGGCGGCGCCCTAAGGGTGAAGGCCATAATCCAGATGCATCAAAGACAGTCTGGGTACGACCGACATTAGTTCGACGCGATCGTCTTCCTGACAACACTCTGCCACTTGGTGCAGAAAAAGTTCTTTACGCGTAATGTTTATTAAAAAGCCGTCGATTCGTTCGGCGGCTTTTTTGTGCTAAACTGCACTGATATGAAAGGATACATCACACATATTGAACAAGAGACGAAAGAGAACACCGATTATCGGCGGGTGGTTTATACCGCCAAACACTGTCAGTTAGTGCTGATGAGCCTTAACGCGGGCGAAGAGATCGGCGAAGAGGTGCACACACTTGATCAGTTTTTCAGATTTGAAGAAGGGCAAGGCAAGGTGATTATTGACGGCGTCGAACATGATGTGAAAGATGGCGATGCAGTTATAGTGCCAGAGGGCGCACTCCATAATGTCATCAACACCGGCCCAGGCGCGCTCAAGCTCTACACGATCTACGCACCGCCCAATCATAAAGACGGCACGGTACAGTCCACCAAGGCAGACGAGTTTGAAGAACACTTCGACAGCGTAACTACGGAGAGTTAAGCAAAGATATATGACAAAAAAGAAACCGGTATATCCGGAGGGTGTCGTAGTGAAAAAATCGAGCGCAGGTATGGGGCTTTTTGCGACCAGACCCTACAAGAAGGGTGAGCGTGTCATAGAGTATGTTGGCCGCTTTCTCGCACCAGGAGAGGAATATTCCAGCCGAAGCAAATATCTTTTTGAAGTTACGAAGAAGAAAACGATTGATGGCACAATGCGCGAAAATATTGCGCGCTACATCAATCATTCGTGTAAGCCGAATTGTGATCCAGAGATCGAGCGCGGGCGCATTTTTATTGATGCGATTAAAAACATCAAAACGGGTGAGGAATTTACTTATAATTATGGCGAGGAATATATCGATGAGCACATCAAGCCCTACGGATGCCGGTGTGTGAAGTGTAAAAAATAAAAAACAAGGGGCACCCTCGTTACGAGGGTGCCCCTTGTTTTTGCTTGACCTAAGAGTTAGATCTTGCTAACGCCAACGGCGTTCGGACCCTTCGGGCTGTCTCCAACCTCGAAAGAAACCTTGTCTCCCTCCTGGAGCTCGTCGAACGAAATGTTCTTAAGCTCGTTGGAATGGAAGAAAAGATCCTTAGAACCATCCGGTGCACCGGCGACTTTGATGAAGCCGAAGCCCTTGTCGTTCTTCTTGATGACTGTTCCTTCTTGCATACGTGATAGATATTGTGTGTGACTAAGTTATCAAATCAGTAGCCGAAGTAGAAGCTCGATCCCACTTCTCTGGATCCAGCGCTGGTTGATTTCTATATGATACCATACTTACTATAAATATGGAACTACCACAGCCAGAGGCGTTTACCTGCAAGTGCTTGTTTGGACGCGAGTGGATTCGCTCGTTTCTTGGGGCACTCCTGCTGCTTGGTCTTGCATTCGTGTGTCAACACGCTGCGACGGTCTATGCACTCTCGTACCTGCTGCGCCCGACCTCGACCTATGTTGGCGATCTTCTCCTCGATAATCTACCTATTGTTAATTTGAACTTTATTGTCATAGAGATTGCGTTGTTTGCCATTGTCTTCGGTACATTGTTTGTAGTGTTCTTCCGTCCACGCTATATCCTCTTTTCTCTCAAGGCGCTCGCACTCTTCATCGCAATTCGAGCACTCTTTATGTCGCTCACCCACGTCGGTATCTATCCGGGTTATATTATGCCGGGCACGGGAATTTTTGCCGATATTTACTCATACTTCAATATGCAAACCGGATTCTTTTTTTCTGGTCATACGGGAATGCCAATCCTCATGGCGCTCATATTCTGGAAAAGACTGTTTGAGCGCAACATGTTCTTGATATTAGCTTTCGTTTTCGCAGTTTCGGTACTCTTCGCGCATATTCACTACTCGATCGATGTGCTCGCGGCGCCCTTCATGGCGTATGTCATATTCAATATGTCTCGGTATCTCTTCAAACGGGATTATGAGCTTATCGACTCACATTAGTCATGTTTAACAAACGAACCCTCCTTCGCTTCGCTTCGGCGGGGCGCACGTATCTCGACTGTGCATCGGGCATAAATGGCAATCCATCATCTCCTCACACTGAAGGACGTCGTGCAAAGCTGATACTAGAAGACGCTCGGGTGACCATCGCACGTCTTGTTGAGGTACAGCCAGACGACGTAATTTTCACCAGCGGCGCGACCGAGGCGAACGCGCTCGCGATTCTTGGCAATTTAGGACTTACGAAGTCCCCAATATCAGGGCCAGTAATGTCAGGACTTCGTAAGTCCAAAATTCATATGCTCTATCTGCCGAGCGCGCACGCTTCTGTTGTTGAGAATATGAAATTGCTCAGTGAACGCGGTGTCGAAATTGAGGCACTTCCGATCAGGGACGGATGTGTTGATTGTGAAAAGTTGAAAGAGTTGTTGCGGCCAGAAACAAAACTGGTCAGTATGGATGCCGTCTGTGGAGAGACGGGTGTTATTTGGAACACAAGGGAAGTTGCAGAAACATTGAAAAGAACGCACAACGGAGGAAGCAATTTCCTTGCTCCTTCGGGCCTCATAGGAATGAGTCAGCCAGTCGCAGAGGAAACCACTTCCTCCTCCGTGCTCCACGTTGACGCAAGTCAAGCGCCGCTGACTGAAAAAATAACTCGTGCGCATTTCGGTGCTGACCTGCTCACGCTTGACGGATCAAAAGTTGGCGCACGCGGCATCGGCACTTTGATTGCACATCGCACCATTCCGATTTCTCCACTTTACTTAGGTGGAGGCCAAGAGCGAGGGCTTCGCCCGGGAACTGAAGTACCCGAGCTCGCAGAGAAGTTCGCGGCCTGCCTCCGGCAGGCCGCGCTTAGCCGCGAAGCATTTCTTGCTGCTGCAAAGAGAGATAGGGCAGAACTCATCAAGAAAATCTCGAGCATCCAACATATGTGCATAAACGAAGGCAGTAATCAATCTCCAAATATTTTAAACATTTCTCTTATTGGCCGTGACACTGATTATCTGGTCGCACTCCTTGATGAAGCGGGATTCGCCGTCTCTACACGAAGCGCATGCGAGACCGATTCGCAGACGGGTTCTCGTGCCGTCTTTGCCATCACGGGAGACCAAGATCGTGCTCGCGCGACATTGCGTATTTCCTGGGGGCCGAGCACTCGCTCGCGCGAATTGGTCCATTTTGCCAAAGCACTCGTACAGGCAGTCGCGTTTATTGACAGCAGTGACCAACGGTAGCATTATAGTCTTATGAATATAGAGGAACTATCTAAAGCGCAGCTCATATTGCTTACGATTTTGGTCAATTTCGTCACGGCGGTCGCGACGGCTATTTTGACTGTTTCGATGCTTGACCATGCGCCACCGTTCGTTACACAGACCGTAAACCGAGTGGTTGAACATACCATAGAAACGGTTGCTCAAGTAGCACCGTCAATTATTCAGGCTCCGGCTCCATCAAACCAAGATCTCGTGACGGCAGCAATCGGTGCGGATGCGGCTCGCGCCGTTGCCATTTATGATGGAGAGACTGGCACTTCAACACCGGCTATTGCAATCGGTACTTATCTCCCTAAGTCGCGCGCTATCGCGACTGCGACTCAGGACTCCCTTCCGAAAGAAGCACTTATCGAGTTCACGAACGGTGCATATATCGACGCATCTCTCGCACATCAAGGAAGTGGTATTGCTATATACGGATTCGCAGACGATGCGGTTTTACCAAAGGCCGTTTCGCCGATCTTGATTGCTGAAGGAGATTTGAAGCTTGGTGCGACCGTGCTCGCGCTCAGCGCTGATGGTTTTGCCGCTACGGGCATCATCGCGCGTGTGAGTGCGAAGGGCATTTACACCACTCTGCCTGATATAGGTACTGGGAGTGCGGCGGTCGATCTTTCGGGCAACCTTGTCGGCATCGGAGTAGGTTCGACGCCAGGGCTCTTAATAAGTGCAAGTAAAATAACTGCGCTTCTCACTGCAACATCAACCACCGCAACTTCAACAATAGCTCGCTAATCGGATATGCCTCCCTTTAATAATTTCACTACCAAGGCCAAAGAAGCGGTGCGCCGCGCGCACGAACTTGCCATCGAGCGTGGTCAGAATCATGTTTCGCCGCTCCATCTGCTCGCTGCTCTCGTGCTTCAAGAAGAGTCACTTGTTTTCTCAATGCTTGATCGCATGGAAGTCGACACCGTCATGCTTGCCGATTCTGTGCTTGAGCACTTAGAGGCGCCAGAGAGTTCCTCGGTTCTCTCTCCTGCATATCAGATTTATCTCACGCCTGATCTCGCACAGGCACTTGAGGCATCGGGGAAGATTGCGGCGCGTATGAACGATACGTTTGTCGGTACTGAGCACCTTTTCCTCGCTGTTATAGAGCATCCAGGTGGTGCTGCAGATATCCTCACGCGCTTCTCGATCAATCAGAATGCAGCACTCGCTATACTTAAAGAGTTAAAGAATTCAAAAGACGGTCAGATTGCAGAACCGAAACAATTCCGCGCACTCTCTAAGTACGCACGCAACCTCACCAAGCTCGCTGCCGACAATAAACTCGATCCAGTTATTGGTCGCGACAATGAAATCAACCGCGTTATTCAGATCCTCGCGCGCCGCACCAAGAACAACCCAGTGCTTATCGGCGAAGCAGGAGTCGGGAAGACAGCGATTGCTGAAGGTCTCTCGGCACGCATGGCGACTGGCGACGTCCCTGAATCACTCAAGGGCAAGGAGCTTCTCTCGCTCGATCTCGGGCTCATGATCGCGGGCACTAAGTATCGCGGCGAATTCGAAGAACGTATGAAAAATGTGATGAAGGAGGTGGAGCGAGCAGAAGGGAAGGTGATCCTCTTCGTTGACGAGCTCCACACCCTCGTTGGAGCGGGTGGAGCCGAGGGTTCACTCGATGCGTCGAATATGCTCAAGCCCGCTCTCTCTCGCGGTGAAATTCGCGTTATCGGCGCGACAACGTTGAAAGAGTATCAAAAATATATAGAAAAAGATGCGGCACTCACGCGTCGCTTTCAGTCAGTGTTTGTATCGGAACCGACGGTGGAGGACGGCATTGCCATATTGCGCGGTTTGCGCGACAAATATGAACTCTTCCACGGCGTGCGCATCACCGACGGTGCTATTGTTGCTGCAGTTGAGCTCTCGTCGCGCTATATCAGTGACCGATTTTTACCGGACAAAGCCATCGATCTTATTGATGAGGCCGCGAGTGGCTTGCGCATCGCGCTTGAAAACAAACCGCCTCTGCTCGAAGAGACTGATCGCAGGATTCGTCGTTTGGAGATCGAAAAGCAGGCGTTACAGAAAGATTTGGATGCAACTGCATCCGCCGGGAGCGGATCCGCCTCTGGCGGAAAAGAGATTAAGGAACGCATCAAGGATATCGATAAAGAAGTAGCCGACTTGAAGGAGAAGACAAGCGAACTTGAGTTGAAGTGGAAAAACGAGAAGGACATATTGACTGGTATTCGCGCTGCCAAGACTGAGCTCGAGTCGCTCAAGATTCAAGCAGATAATGCTGAAGCTGCTGCTGATCTCGGTACCGTTGCGGAAATTCGCTATGGCAAGATACCGCATATTCAAAAAGATTTGGAAATGAAATTGAAGCGATTGAAAACGCTTCAAAAGTCGCGTCGTGTGTTAAACGAAGAAGTGGCTGAGCAGGATATCGCCTCGGTTGTCTCGCGTTGGACCGGTATCCCTGTCGTGCGCATGCTTGAAGAGGAAGCCGCAAAGCTTGGCCGCATGGAGGATTCTCTCAAAGCGAGCATCATCGGCCAGGATATCGCTGTTAAGAAGGTCACCGATGCTGTGAAGCGCTCGCGCGTGGGCATAAGCGATCCTAATCGCCCGATTGGCTCATTCCTCTTCTTGGGGCCCACTGGAGTGGGGAAGACCGAGCTCTCCAAGAAGCTCGCGGAATTTATGTTTAATGACACCGATGCGCTCGTGCGTATCGACATGAGCGAATTTATGGAGAAGCACTCGGTCGCAAAGCTGATCGGCGCGCCGCCGGGCTATGTCGGCTATGAAGAATCTGGCACGCTGACCGAGCGTATCCGTCATCGTCCATATGCGGTGGTACTCTTTGATGAAATCGAGAAGGCACACCCAGAAGTATTCAATATCCTTTTGCAGGTATTAGACTCTGGCCATCTCACTGATGGTAAGGGGCGCAAAGTTAATTTCAAAAACACGATTATCGTGTTGACCTCTAATATTGGCGGAGAGTTCATCGATCGACTCGCGCATATCGGTTTCGGCACTGCCGGCGCGACTGAGGCGACACAATATGAAGAAACGAAAATACGCGTGATGGACGCGCTCAAGGAGCACTTCCGCCCAGAGTTCTTAAACCGTCTTGATGACATCATCATCTTTGATGTTCTGACCAAGGAAGCTCTTGCGAAGATTGTCGACACGCAGGTTGAAGAGGTGAAGAAGCGACTCGCACAGAAGCGTATCGCGCTGGTGATCGAGCCTCCGGTGCACCTCTGGCTCGCAGACAAAGGGTACAATCCGCAATATGGCGCGCGTCCGCTCCGCCGCACGATCCAAGACAAGATACTCACGCCGCTCGCGACACTCATGGTTGATCAGGGCGTGACAGAGGGCGGTACGGTGACGGTCTCTCTCAAGAATGGCGAACCGCATTTTGAGGTGAAGAAGAAACGCGCGCCTTCGGCGCGCGCAAAAGCGGACGCGATTGCGTAAAAGTCCCGTATCTGCTAGATTTCTCATATGTCACAAGAACGTCTTATCCGGATGCAATCATCCGCCTCAAAACATATATTGATTGTCCACAAAAACAAGAAGAAAGTGGAGCGCAAAATTGCATTGAAAAAATATGACCCAATTGCTCGGAAACGTGTAGCTTATAAAGAAATCAAGTGGAAAGGCAAGGGAGGATGACAAATCAAAAACCGCCTCGTCAACGAGGCGGTTTTTGATTTGGCGGGCCCACCAGGACTCGAACCTGGAGTCGCTCGGTTTGGAGCCGAGAATTTTAGCCTTTAAACTATGGACCCTTTCTCAACTCACTTTATCACATTTTCTAGGAAAGCTCTCGCTACGGCGCAGACCTTCCGAGAGACATAAACATCGTAGTACATAACATGTATACAACCCGGGTATCCTTCTTTGGTGTTTTTCCCCGTATGAGGTTTCCAATATGTTTGTCGGAATTGGCTCTGCGGAATTTCAGTTATCACTGACCAAAACCGTTTTTGCACATTCTCATTGTGGTATTCGTGAAGATGCATTCTCACTCGAAACTTTCGTTCGTCGAGTTCAAATGCGGTACGCATAAGTTTCAAGAACGCTTGGACAAGGACCGGATCAGAATTAGTAAAAGTGAACGTCTTATCATTAAGAGTTTTTGCTCCTTCGCACCAGTAGAGGAGTGAGCAAGTCACGAGGGCTGTGTATTTATCGAAATTCATTTTCTCGATAATGTCTATGGATTCATTTCGAATACGAAGTAGATTTTGCTGCGTTTTTGCCATCTTTGATTTTCTGGCTGCTTTTTGCCCCGCGGTCTGTAGGGAAGCGATTCTCTCTTGTGCCTTAGGAGGCAGATCAAGATCTTTTACCCAGAGCGAAACGGAACTTTTGGCAACCCCAAGTCTCGCAACTATCTCGTTGAACGTCTTGCCTTGTCGGCGAAGTCGAATCGCCTGTTCCTTTTCTTTCAATTTCATGTACTCATTTTAACATGCACAAGACCGTCTCTTTGATATGTGTGGGGAAAGCCGCCCCAAGCTGCAGCGAGGGGCGGTATGATGTAGATATGCGTTCTCGCGCTCCTTTATTCGCATTCCTGTTGGTAGTGGTTTCTTTTGCATTGCCGCTCGCCGCGCATGCGGCGATACCGTTTTTTGGGCCGATTATCCCTCCACAAAGCGTAACTGGTGTAGCTGGTTCAGATGTTTGTGCTGCTGGGTGGGGGATGATCATTATTGTCATAAATAACATCATCAGCTTCCTCATCACGATTGCGATTGTATTCGTCGCGCCGCTCACCATCGCCTACGCCGGTTTTCTCTATGTTGTGAATCCGATGAATCCGAGCGGCATTACGAAAGCGAAAGGTATTTTATGGAATACCGTCATCGGCATTGTTGTCGCCCTTGCCGGCTGGATGATTGTGGATGCTGTGATGGCAGTGCTTTATAACTCAACGGCTCCTGTTTCTGATGGCAGCACTCTCGAAACATGGTCAAACATAATAAATTGGAATGGTAATCCATGTTTGATTCAAGCAGGGTCAATGAAGGATTTAAAGCAGGCGGTGCCTACAGCCGGTGTTACCGTGGTCACGCCACAAACTGGCACGACTATTTCGACAGTTGGTCCGAGCGGGCAATCAGTCACCGTTTCATTTGCGCCGACGCAATCTAATGCGAGTCTCCAAGCTGGTTATACCGCAGCGAGTGCGTATAGTGCACAGATAGCAAGCGCGTGCAGTGCGAGCACCATTCCAAACTGTACAACAGTCATCACTGCGCTCATCGCGGCGGAATCAGGAGGAAAGCCGACCACAGGATGTAATTCATCGGGATCGTGCGGCATCATGCAACTCACACAAGCGAATGGAGGAACGAGTTGCGCATCAACCAACACTGTGTGTATCAGTACGCAAATAACCAAAGGGGTCCAACTCTTTCAGAAGGGATACAATAAATTCCCGAATATCCCGAACGCACTTGCAGCGTACAATAGTGGTGGCACTACGCAGGCAAGGCAGAGCGCAAGCGGATTGAACTCCGCCATGGTATCTAGCGTAAATTGCCAAGGCTATTACGCATGGCAATGCCCGATTAATCCAGGCGGTCTCGTAGAGACGCAAAACTATGTCGCAAATATTTGCAAAAACATTGCCTCGCACGGAGGTACGTGCAACTAGTTTTCGTCGAGGAGCTTACGAAGCCACGCTTTTTGACGACGGGCATACTGCCAGAGTTTGGCGGAGAGTGTTTCGATAAGCAACTTAGGGGTCGGACCCCCAAGTGAGAGATCGGCTCCTGAGTTGAGAAATTCGCCAACGATTTTGTATTCAAGACCTAGTTCGTTGAGGCGAGTGTCGCCGACTTGCTCGCGCACACGCCGGACTTCATCAATGAGTCCGCGCTCGAGTGCGTTCACGAGGCGTGCGTCAATCCGCGCGCGCAATTCTTCTTTCGGTAGGTCAATCACGATCCAATCTACAGACAACAAGGGTGCCCCTTGCAGCAAGGGGCACCCTTGTTTTGAATCGCGCGCGGGGACTGAGCCGAGAGAGTTGATGATCTCAAGAGCGCGGATAAGACGGCGGCGATTCTGCGGATCGAGCTCGGCGGCGCGGCGCGGATCCTGTTCTCTAATTCGCGCGAATAGTTCTTCAGTTGGGAGCTTTTCAAGTTCATCACGCAATGCGGGATTTGCATCAGTGCCCATCGGGAGGCCGTGCAGAAGCGCGTCAAAGTAGAAGTGTGTTCCGCCCGCCAAAATGGGTAGTCTTCCACGTGCTGAAATATCTTTTATGAGCTTCGTGGCGTCCTCAACAAATTCTCCAGCGGAATACCTTTGGGCGGGCTCGCGAATATCAATCAGATGATGCGGTACTCCACGCATCTCTTCTTTGGTAATTTTCTCCGTGCCGATGTCTAAGCCGCGATATACTTGTCGCGAGTCAACCGAAATGATCTCTCCGTTTTGCTTCAAAGCTTCTTCGACCGCGCGCGCAGATTTACCCGAGGCAGTCGGCCCCGCGATGCATAAAATCTTTATTGGATGTGATAGTGACATTTTTGAATCCATCGCGCCCCAGCACGAAAACGCTGGTGCTGAAGGTGGGAATCGAACCCACAACCCTTGCGGGACACGATTTTGAGTCGTGCGCGTATACCAATTCCGCCACTTCAGCGTTTTCATGCGGGGCACGTCTACCAATTTTTACCCCGTACCAAATGTCTTCATTTGGTGTGGGGCCGCCATCCCTACATGTGGATTGTAGGATACCATATGTTAAAATTATTTATATGCATGAGGATACTGGTTACGTGCCGACCAAATATGACTCAGTTTTTTGGATTGATCTCGACCGCATTCAACCCAACCCTTATCAGCCGCGGCGAGATTTCAGCGAAGAAGGCCTCAGATCGCTCGCTGAGAGTATTCGCCAATATGGGGTGCTGCAGCCGCTCGTCGTGAGCCGCACTGACGTCGAGAAGCCCGAGGGCGGTCTCGAGAGTCTCTATGAGCTTATTGCAGGTGAGCGCCGTCTACGCGCCTCGAAGCTCGCCGGTCTCAGACAGGTGCCCGTGGTAATCCGCCATGGCGATACGAATCTCACCAAGCTTGAGCTCGCCATTATTGAGAACTTGCAGAGAGAAGATCTCAACGCGATTGATCGTGCGAAGGCTCTCAAGAAGCTCATTGATGAATTTGGTATCTCGCACGCCGAGACTGCGGCAAAGATCGGCAAGAGTCGTGAATATGTCTCAAACTCACTCCGCCTTCTTTCGTTGCCAGAGCACATGCAGAGCGCCATCGTGGGGAAGGAGATCAGCGAGGGACATGCGCGGGCGCTTCTTGGGCTTCATGATCGCCCTGAAGAGCTTGAGACTACATTTAAGGAAATAATATTGAAGCGTTTACCGGTTCGTGCCGTTGAGCGTATTGTGCGCTCTATCGCGCAAGAGCGCGTTCGCAAGCACCATCGCAAGACGCCTGAGATGATTGAGCTCGAGAAATCACTTACCGAAACCTTAGGCACGCGCGTTATTATTGAAACGAATGCGGAAGGCGGCCGATTGCTTATCGACTTCTTCTCGCCTGACGATCTCTCAGCTCTTGTGGCATCGATTGCGGCGAGCTCGGCCTCGTCATCAACAGCTGAATTGTCTTCGACAGAAGCAGGAGAATTCCCCAACACTTCTCAAATTGATCTTATTGCTCCTGCGGCGCCTGAAGAGGCAGATGATGATGAACTATATTCCGTGACTAATTTTTCGGTTTAAAATAAATTTTCTTTTTCGACGAGCAGGCTTAGCCGGCTCGGTCATGCCAAGCGCATTTCGAATATGTCGGCGTGCGAGTGAGGTGCGTGCGATCTCAAGCCACTTGGATGATGGGTGTGCAGAATCGCGTCTGATGATCTCGACAACCGCACCATTATCAAGCTTCGTGTCGAATGAGACGAGCTTCTCATTCACCTTCGCCCCTTGGAGATGGTTCCCAAGATCGCTATGTATCGCGTAGGCGAAGTCAATCGGTGTTGATTCTGCGGGGAGGTCAATCACATCGCCATTCGGGGTAAATACGAATACACGATGGGAGAAGAAATCCTCCTTTAATCCCTCAACAAACTCTTCAGATCCCGCAACGTCACTATGAGCTTCAGCGAGCTCTGCGAGCCATGGCGGGACCTTCACTGCGCCGGTAACTTCACTCCTCTTTTCTGACACCTTCATTAGTGAAGGGATAAGCGAGCGAACCCATGGGAATGAGAGGGAAGAAAACATATTTTTCTGAACCACTTTATCGAGCTTCTCGACTCTTTTACCGAGCTGTTTGTAGGACATGTGCGAAGCAATACCGAACGATGCACGTCGATGCATCTCCTCGGTGCGAATCTGAATCTCGACAATACCTGCTTCAGGCGTCACGACGGTCGTATGGAGTGATTGATAGCCGTTCGGCTTCGGGAAGGCTATATAATCTTTAAATTCGCCCGGCAATGGTTTATAGAGTGCATGCACAATCCCGAGCGTCGCATAACAATCTTCAATCTTCGGTACGACAATGCGCAGAGCGGCAATATCGTGGATGAGACTAATGTCGTCATGTTTTCTTTTAAGTTTTTCATGTAGACTCCACAAGCCCTTCATACGAATATCGGTACGAAATATAGTTAGACCCTTTTTAGCCAATTCTTTTTTAAGTTCCTTTTGCACATCTGCAAGGCCGACCTCAGTCTCCTGCGTTTTCAACTTACGAACTTCTGCAGCATGCGATGCTGCGTCAGGATCTACATAAGGGAAGGCGAGATCCTCAAGGAGACTTTTCATTTTCCCCATCCCGAGACGATCGGCAATTGGGGCATAGATCTCAAGTGTCTCAAGCGCGATACGTCGACGCTTTGACTCAGGCACGTGCTGAAGTGTCTGCATGTTGTGTTTGCGATCGGCGAGCTTCACGATTAAAACTCGAATATCGCTTGCCGTTGCGACCAGTAAACGTCTGAGCGATTCGGCATGGCGTTCAGCGCCGCGATATTTATGTCTGCCAAGTTTAGTGACGCCATCGACTATGAACGATACTTCTTTGCCGAATTCTTTTTCAATCTCTTTCTGCTCGATGCAGCCATCTTCAACAGCATCGTGGAGAAGCCCTGCGGCGATTGTCGTCGCGTCCATGTCATATTCCGCAAGTATCTTTGCGGTCGCTGCGGGGTGGATAAAATAGGGTTCGCCCGAATGGCGTTCGCGGCCCTCATGCGCCTTCTTCGACACCTCGTATGCCTTCTCGATAAGGGCGACATCCTCAGCTGATGGATTAGACATCTCGCCAATAATCTCCTTGACGGTGGTCATGAGGAGTACTATACACCCATGTCTTGTGTCTTGCTTATTTTAGGTAATCGGCGGCTTCGGCGGGAGAGAGAGAATCAGGAGTGACAGAGTCTGGAAGGTAGATGCGACGGAGGCCTTTTTTTAAGAAGAGACCCTGTTTTGATTTATAGAGGACGAGTGATTTGCCGGTGCGCGGATGTTTGCCGATTTCTTTTACTATTTCAACACCCTTTGGAGGTTGCTTTGGTGTGGCGAGGAGAGTGAGTGCTTCATCAAGAGTGATGGTGTATGGATCGCCCACTTTGGGCTTAAGGGAGCGGAATTCGCCATCACTGCCGACATAGGGGCCGAAGCGTCCGGTCGAAGCGAACACCGCTTTACCGGTCGAAGGGTGCATCCCGAGCTCACGCGGGAGCGAGAGATACTTGAGTGCATCTGCAAGGGTCACGTCTGCAGGATTCGTACCCGCAGGGATACTCGCGCGCTTGGCGGCAACCTTTGGTCGCCCTCGGCCTTTCTTCGTTTTCGAGGGTTTTTTTGTTTCCGACTCCTCTTTCGTGCTTCGTGCTTCGTGTTTCGTGCTTTCATCTTGCAGTGCCATTTCCACATACGGTCCAAATCTTCCCGTCTTCACATAAATAGGTGCACCAGTCTCCGGGTGATTCCCAATTGGTTCATCACCGTGCATCTCAACACCTTCTTCATTTCGTGCACCGAGACAGTCGGGATAGCGTTTGCAGCTCATGAAGACACCGCCGCGACCGAGCTTAAATTCCATCGGGCTCCCGCAGAGTGGGCAAGAGAATTCGCTCGAAGCATCGCCCAGCGACGTTGCCTTAGGCAATTTATCTTTTGCATGCACTGCTTTCTCAAATGGGCCATAGAAGGCCGAAAGGGTTTCGGTATAGCCGCGCTCACCACGCGCGATCTCGTCGAGTTCATTTTCCATCTCTGCAGTGAAGGTGTCGCTCACGTAGGTAGGGAAATGTTCTTCAAGCCAGCCAGAGACGACCATGCCAGTGGCGGTCGGCTTCAGTGCACGGGCGAGCTTCTCGACGTAACCACGATCTTGAATCGTCTTCATGATAGAAGCATAGGTCGATGGGCGGCCGATGCCACGCTTCTCTAATTCTTTAATCAACCCAGCTTCGGTATATCGATTGGGCGGCTCAGTTTGCTTTTCTTCTGATGAGAGCGAGAGGAGCGTGAGCGGGTCGCCCGTTGCGAGCTTCGGCAACTCGACATCTTCACCGCGCGCTTTTGTATCAAGAGCCAGCCAACCAAGGAAGATGATGCGAGAACCGTTGGCGGTGAAGAGCGGAATACTTGCCTCGCCGGAGTGAGACGAAGGCGGGTCAGCCTTTGCAGAAATGTTCGTGCGCATCACGCGTGCGGGGGCCATCTGCGAAGCGAGAGAGCGAACACGGATGAGCTCATAGAGCTGTGTTTCGTCTGGCGTCGACCCCGCGCGTGCTTGAGAAGGGTCGGTGGGGCGGACTGCCTCATGTGCCTCTTGCGCATTTTTGCTTGTGGTTTTATAGACGCGCACCTGGAGATATTCTTTGCCAAATTGCTTTTCAACAACACTCGCCATCTTCGCAACCGCCTCCTTCGAGAGGTTTACCGAGTCGGTGCGCATATAGGTAATATGGCCGGCTTCATAGAGCTTCTGCGCTGCACGCATCGTGCGCGAGGGCGCGAAGCCGAGACGGGTCGAAGCAGTCTGTTGGAGGGTCGAGGTGGTGAAGGGCGGACGAGGATTACGGTCCTCGGCTTTTTCAGTTACGCCGGCAACACTCCACGTAGCGCTTCTTCCATCTTTCACAATTCTTTCCGCCTCTTCTTTTGTTTTCGGCTGTTCGGTGCAAATGGTATTTAAGGTCGAACCTTGAGAATCGGATTTAAGGTTCGACCTTGTCTGAAAAAGCGCGTTAAGAACAAAATAGGTTACGGGTATAAAAGCCTTAATCTCGCGCTCTCTCTCAGCGAGGATGCGCAGTGCCGGTGATTGCACACGACCAGCCGAGAGGCCGTAGCGTACTTTTTTCCAAATCAATCCCGAGAGATCGTAGCCGACAATACGGTCGAGCACACGCCGAGCCTCCTGCGCTTGTCGCAGATTCTGATCAATATCGCGCGGATGTGCGATAGCGTCCTTGATAGCGCTCTCGGTAATCTCGTGATACACGACTCTCTTGATTGGTTTCGTGCTTCGTTTTTCGTGCTTCGTTTTTCCCGAATCATCCTGGATGATTTGGGCAATATGCCACGCGATCGCCTCGCCCTCACGGTCGGGGTCGGTTGCGAGATAGACCTCGTCTGCCTTTGCCGCTGCGCGCTTTATCTTCTCAATGATCTCGTGCTTATCAGCGGAGATAACGTAGCGCGGGATAAAGCCGCCCTCAATATCGACGGCGTCCTTGTTGCTCTTCGGCAAATCGCGCACATGACCAACTGAAGCGAGAACGTCGTAGTTCTTGCCGAGATAGTGCCCTATAGTGCGCGCCTTGGTTGGCGATTCAACAATAAGTAATTTGGTGCTCACGTTATTAACTCATAACGCGTGTACCTATATATAGTCAAGCGACTTCGATACAAACGGGATGATGATCGGAGCCCATGCGGTCGGCAATAACTTCAATATGTTTGATAGAGAATGAAGGGGAGACGAGGATATGATCAAGCTGGCTCTGCGCGAATGCGTGCGTGTTCTGCCCGCGGAGTGGATTGCTTAAGGCGTGCGCAGAAAAACTCTCCTCAATGCGTGTCCTCTCACGATGATAGAAGAGCGCATCACTCAGAGATCCGCCCAGGAGCCAATTAAGAGGGGCTATAAAAGGCGATTCGATGATGTTGAAATCACCACAGACAATGGTGGGTTGTGCAGAGTCCTTTTTCGTCATTGCCAGCTCAAATTCTTTCAGGCGCCACGTCGGCTGGGCGAGGATGAGATGGAGACATAATATGCGCAATAATTTTCCTCCCACACTAATGTCCGCGTATAAAGCACCGCGATTCTGGATCTTTGAGAACTTTTTATCCGGCATGATGAGGACAAATAGCCGCGTGCGCAGAGGGAGATGATGCCAGTATTCTGGGAAGCGAATACCGCCCTGCGTCGTGATGGGGTGTCGCGAGAGAATGACGTTGAACATGGGAATTCTTGGTTCGGTAATCTTCTCGACGTCAATGCAATAGGCGATATGAAATGGGAGCGATTTTAATCGTGAGAGAAAATTTTCGGGCACCTCTTGCAAACAGAAAATATCAAAGTCAGCATCACGGATAAAAGAAAAAGCGCGATCGAGTTCGCGATTGCTGAACAGCATGTTCCAAGAATAAATAACCATATTTAAATGTTCAAATATTTAAAGATTCACGTGCGGCGCCATGCACCGAATTCTTCACGCGCGAGGCCGCGCAGCTCAAGTGCGACGAGGGCAGTGAGAGTCTCACCAGCAGAAGCGAGGCTCCCGCGGAGAATCTCATCCCGCGTCTTCGGTTCGTCAATCATATTCCATACAACAAGCTCAGCATCTTCAAGGTCGCTCGGCGCTACGGTTGAGCTTGTTTCTCTGGGTGCGATATGAAGTGCTTCAAGAATGTGCAGCGGCTCACAGATGAGTGCTGCGCCGAGGCGGATGAAGAGGTGTGGGCCGAAGGCGTGTGGATCGCCGATGCGGTGGGGGATGCAGAGTAGGTCGCGGTTATACTCGCTCGCCAGCCGAGCCGTGATGAGCGTGCCCGACTTCGGTCCCGCTTCAATCATCAACACCGCATCAGAGAGCCCGACCATGAGCCGATTGCGTTCGGGGAAATAATAGATGCGCGAAGGTTGGTCAGGCGCGTATTCAGAGAGGAAACCGCCGCCTGCTTTTAAAATTTCTTTTGCAAACGGGCGATTGCTTCTCGGATAGAGCACAGTATCGCCGAGACCGGAGCCGGGCACTACGAGCGTGTGAAGACCGGCGGCCAAGGCCGCCTTGTGTGCGCAAGTGTCCATGCCGAGTGCGAGGCCGCTCACAATAGAGATAGGATACCCGGCGAGGCCGGCGATGAGTCGCTGGCATGCTTCTTCGCCATAGCGCGTCATCGCGCGGCTGCCGACGACCGTGAGCAACTTCGTTCCTTCTGGCGGCAAATTACCCCGCACCCACAGCCGCTTCGGCTGTTGCGGGATCTCCAAGAGTTGTCCCGGCCACTCACTCTTCTCTAATTCTCGTATCTCCATCTTTGCAGTATAACCGAGCCTCAAAACATGCTATTACCGTAAGGCGACGCCTTACGGTTTTTCTCGTGTTATAATGTTAGTTGACAATCGGATATGTTTAGTATAAGTTGCAAGCAGAAGTTATTTCGAAAAAGAAAGGAGAACGCACATGCCCATAGAGCACCACGTTTTTCATGTCGACTGCAAAGGGAGGGGCTTTGACCTCAAAGAGGTTTTAGAGAAATCAATCAACGTCGAAGTATCTGTTCGCCGGAACGAAAACGGGAAGAGTATCTCTATGTCGGTCAAATGTCCTCATAATACTGGGGGTCATGGACAGAGGTGTAAGGCGTCGCATCCGGAGGTAGATAAAGTTGGGAAGGGTGTACTTTGTGCTTTTGCTGTTGATCTGCCCCATGCTTCGGATATGTACTCCCGCGTTCTGCATACCATGGAAGCCTTCCCAAGGATCTTGGATGCTCTCGGTTTTGGGTAAACCCGCCCGCCGCAGAAATCGCCCATTGGATTTCTCGGTGGGCGTTTCTGTTTGTATAGCCAAAACGGGTGATATACTGGAGCGCATATGTTGGACATACGCTTTATTCGGGAGAATGCCGATATTGTGAAGGCAGGGGCGGTGAAAAAACACATTGAGGTTGATATTGATCGCCTGCTCTCTGTTGATGACGAGCGCAAGAGATTGCGACAAGAGCTTGACGCGAAGCGCAATGAGCAGATTCGCCGCAGCAACGAGATGCCCCGCGTTAAGGACGAGGAGCGCGTGAAGCTGCTTGAGGCGATGAGGCATCTCAAAGATGGTATGACTGAGAGCGAAGAGAAGCTGAAGCAGGTCATGGATGAGTGGCAGAAGTTGATGCTCACCGTACCAAACATTCCTGACATGTCAGTGCCAGATGGCGAGAGCGATGCGGATAATAAGGAGGTGAAGAAATGGGGAACGCCTACAGAGTTTTCATTTAAGCCGAATAATCATGTTGACTTGATGACGGCGCTAGACATTGCTGACTTCGAACGTGGCTCAAAGGTGTCTGGATTCCGCGGCTACTTCTTGAAGGGCGATGGCGTGTTGCTCGCAAATGCGGTATGGCAACTGGCATTGAAGCATTTTTCTGCAAAAGGTCTCCTGCCGATGAGTGTGCCATCGCTTGTGCGCCGCGAATCGTTTATGGGCACGGGCTACTTGCCACAGGGCGAGGAGGACCTCTATAAGACACAAGACGGCGAATATCTCGCCGGCACTGCCGAAGTTGCCACTATGGGTTATTACATGAACGAAGTGCTAGATGAGGGTAAGTTACCGGTACAATTCCTCTCATTCTCGCCCTGCTTCCGTCGCGAGGCAGGCGCACACGGAAAGGATGTCTGCGGTCTTATTCGCGTGCACGAATTCTTCAAATGGGAGCAGGTCATTCTCTGCAGGTCTGAACATGACGAATCAGTTCGCTTGCATGAATGGATTAATCGCAATACTGAAGAGTTTATCGAGCTCTTGAATATCCCCTATCACACCGTTACCAATTGCGGCGGCGACCTCGGGCTTGGGCAGGTGAAGAAATATGATATTGAGCTTTGGGTCCCCGGCGAGGAGACGTATCGTGAGATAAGCTCGGCATCCTACTTCCACGACTTCCAGACGCGTCGGCTCAACATCCGCTATCGTGATGCAGAAGGGAACATGCGCTTCCCGCACTCCTTAAACTCCACTGCTATTCCGACACCGCGCATCCTGGTATCAATTGTTGAGAATTACCAACAAGAAGACGGTACGATTAAAGTGCCTGAGGCCCTGGTGCCCTATGTTGGGAAAACTATCATCGGCGGAACGCGGTAGTGACAGGTTGGCTGCGCGGCGGCGGCAGGGCCGCCGCCGCGGGCTCATCGCCTTTGGCGTTATTCTTTGCATCATATGTGGCGCGCTTATTTGGGGACTTCAACAAAACACAGCGCGCATTGCGCGTGTGCAGATCTTTGGTGCAGATCAATCGTTGTCAGAGATTGCGCATACCGCGATGCAGGGGGAATATCTGGGAATCATTCCGCGTGACTCAATATTCTTTTTCCCAGAGGATCGTATTCGTGCAGACATTCTCGCAGCACACGCAGAGATTGCCGCAGTTTCAATATTCCGCAACGGCCTGACTGGTCTAACCATCAAAATAGATGATCGCATCCCCGTCGCACGGTGGTGTGGTCTCGCGCCTGACGCAACAAGGTTCGACCTTAATGCAAGTTCCTCAAGGTCGAACCTTGTTACATCGAACTGCTACCTTTTTGATGTGAAGGGGTATATCTTCGCTGCTGCCGCAACAACCACACAAACGATCAATTCCTTTGTTTTGTATGCGCCTCTTGCGAATGAGATTTTAGAACCACTACGTGCAACTATCGCGAATGCCGAAAAACTTCCCTCCGCTTTTGACTTCGCACGCCAGCTCACAACCCTTGGTTCATCGGTCACGCGCATTATCCTACGCGATGGTGAGGTAGACACCTATCTCACAAGCGGCACGCGCATCACCTATCTTCTCGACGATGAACAGAATGCTTTTACCGCGCTGGTGTCTGCTCGTGCGAACATGAATCTCGCGGATGGCTCGGTTGAGTATGTTGATCTGCGTTTCGGCGGCAAGGTGTATCTGAAAAAGAAAGGTGATATTTAGGGACATCGTAAGTCCCTCATGCAATTTGGACTTACGATGTCCAAACATGGATGGTATGGTACTTTGCATTTATGGATAACTTTTGGAATAACTTACCGAGGCCGTTTTTTGTCATGGCGCCCATGAAAGACGTCACTGACGTCGCCTTCCGTGCGCTTATCGCCAAGCACTGCAAGCCCGACGTCTTCTGGACGGAGTTCGTCGCGGCAGACGGTCTTTATCACACCATCGAGAAGTACGAGAGACAAGGAGACTCCTCGCGCAAGGTGACTCCTCGCAGCGAGGTGTCTCCTTGTGGGAGCGCTAACGAGTTGAATCCGCTCCTGCGCGATCTCGCTTTTGACAAAGAAGCAGAACGGCCAATCGTCGCACAAATTTTTTCAAGCAAGCCAGAGATGATCGCGTATGCGACGAAGCTCGTTGCCGAACTCGGCTTTGATGGCGTTGATATCAACATGGGCTGCCCTGATCGCGCGATAGAGAAGCAGGGGTGCGGCTCGGCGATGATTAAGAATCCAGAACTCGCGCGCGAGATTATCCGCGCTGCAAAAAGTGCGTCCACACTGCCGGTATCAGTGAAGACGCGTGTTGGCTACAACAAAGAATCGCTCGACGAATGGTTGCCGGTCATTTTTGAAGAAGCGCCTGCGGCTATCACGATTCACCTACGCACGCGCAAAGAGCTCTCACTAGTCCCGGCGAATTGGGAACTAATGAAAAAAGCAGTAGAGATTCGCAATCGCGTAAATCCCGATGTGCTGATCATAGGTAACGGTGATGTTGAGAGTGTTGAAGAAGGGAAGCATCTTGTCGCAGAGACCGGCTGCGATGGTATCATGATCGGCCGCGCGATGTTCGGCAACCCATGGATCTTCTCTGGTCTCTGGGATTCTCAGGGACATCGGATGTCCTCTTCTGAAATTGAACATCCGATGTCCAACCATGGGCTCCCCGAGAAATTAGATGCTCTAATTGAGCTCGCCCACAACTTTGAAAAAATCTCCCCGCCCAAAAACTTCTCTATTCTTAAAAAACATATCAAAGCATTCGTCACCGGCTTCGCTGGAGCTGCCGACCTCCGCGCCAAATTAATGGAAGCCACCTCCGCCGCCGACCTTGAGCGTATCGCAAAACAAGGTTAAACCTTGAGGATTCGGATTTAAGGTTTAACCTTGTTTTGCGTTATACTGCACCCATGGCGCATCAGAGTTTATACCGGATACATAGACCGACAACATTTGCGGACGTGATAGGGCAAGAACATGTAACGAAGCCATTGGAGGAGGCAGTGAAGGCGAAGAAGATCGGCCATGCCTACCTCTTCGCCGGTACGCGAGGGTTGGGGAAGACTAGCGTAGCGCGCATCTTCGCTAGCGCGATCGGCTGCGGCGAGAATGATCTCTATGAAGTTGATGCCGCTAGTAATAATAGTGTTGAGGATATTCGAGCGCTCACCGAGGGCGTCTACACTTTACCTTTCCAATCTCCTTATAAAGTTTATATTCTCGACGAAGTGCACATGCTCTCAAAGAGCGCATGGAATGCTTTTCTTAAAACGCTTGAAGAGCCGCCAGCTCACGCAGTTTTTATTCTTGCCACTACTGAATTGGAGAAAGTCCCAGAGACCGTGCAGTCGCGCTGTCAGGTATTTGAATTTAAGAAGCCGACACGCGCCATCCTCGCTAAGATGACTGCGGCTGTGGCGAAAAAAGAGGGCTACACGCTCGCGCCTGATGCCGCCGACTTGATCTCGATGCTGGCCGATGGTTCATTCCGCGATGCTCTCTCGGTCTTGCAGAAAGTGCTGGGTTCATCAGCAGACAAAAAGTTATCGCGAGCAGAAGTAGAGCAGGCGACCGGCGCGCCGCGCCAAGAACAAGTGCATGCGCTCATAAACGCGCTCGCCGCGGGCGAGCGCGGGAAGGCTCTTGAAGCGATAGAGCAGGCAGCAAAAGCCGATGCTGATATGAAGCTCTTCTTGCAGCTCGTGCTTGAAGCGCTTCGTGCAACCTTGCTCATCAAATTTGCACCCGACCTCCGCGCCTCACTCCAGAGCGAGCTCGGCGCGGACGAATTTGCCGCGCTTGAAAAATTCGCCCTATCAAATGTAGGACGTCCGACGTCCTACATTACGCATCAGACACTCCTGGCGTTTTTGATCGCCGCCGATCGCATCCGCTATGCACCCATTCCCGTGCTGCCACTCGAATTGGCGATCTTGGAACTCTTTCCCGAAAACGCAACTAAGTGATAATGTATCTCTATTGGGAGATCGTCTAACGGTAGGACAGCGCCCTTTGAAGGCGTGAATCGGGGTTCGATTCCCTGTCTCCCAGCCCGAATAAAACTTGGGTCAGATTCTGAAAAATTTTCCCGCGCGGCGCAGAGCGCCGCGTATGGTGGAGAAGGGATTTCTCGGACTTCTTTGTTATGCAAGTGCAGGTTCGAGCCGAAGAGTTTTTGGAGGGGGGATTTTTTGGAGGGGGTATCTTCTGATTTTGCTATTTCGTCCAGCATTGACGCCTCTTTTACCCATTCTCGCATCGGTTCGAGCCAGTGTCCGGCGTTCGCTTCAAGACGAGCCGTTTGCTCCTCGACCGACTTCTTCTCCAACACAAGAACGCGACGGCGCGCGAGGTAGTCCTCGCGCTCGATGTCTTGGGCGATATAGAGGTCGGTCAGGCGGTCGAGCTTGCGGGAAATGTCGTGGATTTTGTCCCGCAATTCTTGAACGAACGCCGCGGTCTGGAGAGACGAGGTATTTTCGTCTTCTGCTATCAACCTTTCAAATTCTGTCTGCCACGCCGAAGGCATCGCGTAGTTTCGGATTAACTCATCCAGTTGAGGTATTAGCGCTTCTTCTCGAACATACGGCTGGGAGCATGCACCTTTCTTTTTCGTACAGCGATAATAAACATAATGATGAGCGTTGCCGTTTTGCTGGTGCTTCGTCTTTTCTTCAGCCGTAATACCCATACCGCACTCGCCACAACGCAAAAGCCCACAGAGATCCTTTGGCTCGTTCTGGGCTTTCATCGGATGACCGCGTTCGACAATGACTCGTTGCACTTTGTCGAATAGTCGCTTTTCAACGATGGGCGTATGTCGCCCTTCGCGTATTTCGCCGCCGTATGTAAAGAGGCCAACATAGAATGCATTGGTGAGAATGAACCTCACTCGGTCTTTGTGAAAATGGAGACCGCCAAAACTTCGCACTCCATTTTCATACATAAAATTAGAAATATCTTCAAGCCGCGAATTACCTTTTGCATATAACTCGAACGCGGAGCGAATCACTTTTGACTTCTTGCGGTCAATAACAATAGTCTTCGCGCGTACATCATTCAAATAGCCGACAGGCGCAGTACTTGGGAATTCGCCACGCTTCACTTTGGCGCGCAAACCTCGCTTCACATTGGAACTCAAATCGCGAATAAACTGATTCGCCATGCCGAACTCTACCGACATCATCAACACATTGTCGCTCGGATAATGACTTCGGTCGTGCGTGCGAATATGCTGGATAATATTTTCTTGCAACAGCCAGCTTATCTGCCCGCCGTCCACCGGATTACGCGACAAGCGATCGAGCTTCCAACACACGATGCCCTGTGCCTCGCCCTTATGTATCCGCTTCAGCATTTCATTGAACACCGGACGGCCGGGCATTTTCGCGCTCCGCTTCTCCACGAACTCCGCGACGACTTCTAACCTCTCGCTTTTGGCGAGCGCTCGTAATTCGGACAACTGCGCCTCAATGGACAAAACTTGTTTGTCCTCAACATCGGTAGATTTTCGTGCGTAGAGAAAATAGCGCATAGGAGTATTATACAATGACCATGAACATAGGACGGAACGAAAAATGCCCATGTGGAAGTGGTTTGAAATATAAAAAATGCCATATGGGAAAAGAACAAGATATGGGTAAAAATACCAAAAGATATCGTCATTTTTCGGGCGTTGTTTTCGATGGCTCTGGAGCCAATCTTTCGCTCTACGAAAAAAATATGACTTTGGTCGAAGCGATCATCGATATCTTTGGATTTACGGAAGGGCGAGATTTAAGTGATATCAAGAGAACAGTCTCTCGCGAGCATGTAGCGGAATTGCATAAATTGGTGGCATGGCTTTGGCCACCTGATACGGACGTGACGAAATTTCTACCAGCCCCATCCAATAATTTGAGAGCACTCTATATGGGAAATATGCGGCCTCAAACAATTTTGAGAAGTGTCGGGAGATATTCGTTGTACTGCGACGAAATACTGGTAATGGATCCTTTCATGAATCCATGGTTCATAGCACCTGACTACAATCCCATAATGCACCCAGAGGAGTACGTCTCTAATACATGGAAATGGGTGTTATTTATTATCCAACTTGCACCATGGATATACGATAAACAGGTATTGTTGCTTCCAAACCCTCTCGACTTCGACTCGTCGTTGCGGAAAGAAATGTGGGCTAGTGCGGAGAAACGATTAAATCCACAAAAGAACGATTTGCTGAAATTCCTCGAACAAGACGATTCCATGGGAGAAACTGCAAAAGAGGAATTTAAACGAACATGGATGTCTATTCCTGAATATGCACAACGAAAGAAAATAAAAGAGTTTGACAATAAAATGACGGAAGAAGAGGTCGATGGAATGATTAAGTATATAGACAAAATGAAGGAAGAAGATCCTTACTTCGTGACAAATCCAAACGAAAAAGGAGGATTTGGTATCAGCACCCATACAATGGGCGGGAACTTGGAGCAGGGTTTATATATTTCTCAGCTAACCGGAGCTCATTTATACACAGATTTTGAATTTAGGTGGAGAGAGATTTTATCAGCTCAAACAGATACATCAGAAAAAAGCCCATGGAGTCCCATTGCGTATGGCTTCCAAAATCTCGATTTCAAATTTTTGGACGGCACAGATTTGAAATTCGTCCATAAAATAAAAGCAGACGGAAGATTGTCTAATTTGCGGAATTTCCTCCGAAAGACATGGAAAGAAGTATCAGCAGACGAGACACCAAATTATGAGAAGGCAAACAAACTTGCTTTGGAATTTGCAGACGAACTGAAGGAACAGTATTCAAAAGCAGAGTCTGAATGGGAAGGTATAGACACAGATTTAACAAAATGGCTCTTGAGTAGAAGTGGGCTCGGGACCCTCGTTGCTACTGGAGGTGTAAATTGGACGATCCCCGCACTCGGCTTTGCAATGGAAGGCGTAAATCAGCTACTTACAGCACGGCATGAACGAAAGAATTTCAGGAAAAATGTACCACTTTCGGTCTTTGTTGATTTAAAAAAGAGAAAGTAAAGGGAGCTTTGCTGATTAGAACTTTTCAGCGAAGGGGCTGGTGCGCGCACGGGTGGGAGGGGCAAGCACACTACGGGCGAGTTTGTGTTGTATTACCCCCTCCAAAAACTCTTCGGCTTCTGAATTTTGAACCTGCATTGCAAGTCAGAGAAATCCCTTCTCCACCATACGCGGCGCTCTGCGCCGCGCGGGAAAATTTTTCAGAATCTGACCCAAGTTTTATTCGGGCTACATTATACGACCAAGTCCGAACTTTTTTCCAGCGCGCCCAATGATTACTCGCCCGCTCGCAGACTCGCGGGCTCGCCGCCGCGGACGGCGGCCCCTCGCTCCTGCCGCTCTCTATGCTT
>Ga0172379_10000932_pt1 | contig 64859 bp, 65 predicted proteins | sample GrowelOW334metaG_FD_119756 | JGI IMG/M metagenome (GOLD analysis project Ga0172379, IMG submission 119756) | Groundwater microbial communities from an aquifer near a municipal landfill in Southern Ontario, Canada - Groundwater well OW334 metaG | ecosystem: Environmental > Aquatic > Deep... | reverse complement strand
TCATCGCGACCAGATCGGTCGTTTCGAGAGTAACGATTTGCGCCGTGGTCAAACCGGCGATCTGCGTCGGGGTCAACGCGGCAGCCTGCGCCGTGTTCAAACCGGCCACTTGCGCCGTGGTCAGGCTCGACAACTGATTCGTCGTCATGGTTACAAGCTGGGACGTCGTCAGGCTCTCAACCTGATTCACGCTCAGCGACGAGACCTGGGTCGAGGTCAGCGCCCCGACTTGAGCGGTGCTCATGACAACCAGGTCGGTCGTCTCAAGCTGGCCGAGTTGCGTTGTTGTCAACTGTGACATCTGTACTGTCGTCAATGCGCCGGCCTGACTTGTAATCAATGCCTTCACTTGCGCGGTAGTAAGAACGGATATCTGGTTCGTCGTCAGCGCAGCAATCTGGGCTGTCGTCATCACAACCAGATCGCGCGTTTCGAGGTTGACGAGCTGCTCGGTAGTCAAACCCGCAACTTGCGGCGTTGTCAGCGCCGCCGCTTGGGCTGAGGTCAGTCCCACCACTTGCGCAGTAGTCAAACTGGAGACTTGAGTTGTCGTCATGGCGGCAACCTGAGCCGTCTTCATTACCAACAGACCGGCATCCCCCAGAACTTGCAATTGATCGGTGCTCAACCCCGCCACTTGCTTGGTCGTCAAGCTGGACACCTGAGTGGTCGTCAACGCATCGACTTGCGCGGTGGTCAGCGCCCCGACATGGCTGGTCGAAAGCTGCGCCAGTTGAGTGGTTCTCAAAACCGCAATCTGCTCGGTAGTCAACGCAGCAAGTTGCAAGGTGCTCAGCGGAGCGGACTGCGTTGTCCCCAGCGGCGCAAACTGCGCGGTTCCCAGCGCGACCAGCTGCGCGGTATCGAGAACGACCAGTTGCGTCGTTGTCATGCCAGCCAACTGGGCAGTCGTCAGCGCCCCAACCTGCTTCACTGTCAGGCTTGCAACTTGCCCGGTAGTCAACGCAGTGATGCTGGCCGGATCAAGTGCGACCATCTGAGTCGTTTTCAGAACGATCAGATCCGTTGTTTCCATAGCCGCGAGTTGGCTAGTCGACAACGCTGCGAGCTGACTAGTCGTCAAGCCGAGCGCCTGAACCTGGGACATGGCCGCGATTTGGCCGGTAGTCAGTGCGGCGATCTGCGTTGTCTTCAACGCGGCGAATTGAGACGCTTTGAGCAGAGTCAGATCGGCGGTTTCCATAGCCGCAATCTGGGCGGTGGAGAGCTCGGCGAGCTGGGTGGTCTTCAAAACCTGAACCTGAGTCGTTGTCAACGCGATGATCTGATCCGAAGAAAGTGACCCGATCTGAGCTGTCGTCAACGACATTACCTGAGCAACAGCCAGCGCCGCCACATCCGTGGTTTCCATCGCGCCGATCTGGCTGGTTGTCAGCGCGACAATCTGCGTGGTCTTCAACGAAGCAACCTGCACGCTGGTCAACGCGGCCACCATCGTGCTGCTGAACACATCGAGCTGTTTCGTCGTCAGGAGGGATACCTGCGCTGCAGTCATCCCAGCTATTTGCGTCGTATTCAATACGCCGATCTGGTTCGTGGTCAGCGCCACGATTTTACTTGCGGTGATCGATGCGAACTGCGCGCTCGATAGCGCACCAATTTGTGTCGTGGTAAAGCCCGTGCTCAATTGCGTTGTCGTCAGCGCGCCTATCGCACTGGTTGTCAGCACAGCAATGTCCGCAGTTTCCAGCGCCGCCAGTTGCGTGGTCGTGAGCGCGCCGACCTGGACGTTGGTCAATGCTGCGATTTGGCCGGTTGTCAGCGCAATCACCTGGTCGCCGGTAAGCGCGGCGATCTGGGTGGTTCTGAGCGTCGCGAGTTGGGCGGAAGTCAATACCGCGATATCCGTCGTTTCGATAGCGGCAATTTGCTTGGTCGTCAGCGATATCAACTGAGCGGCGGCGATGGCGGCAACCTGTTCGGTTGTCAGCGCAACGATCTGATCGGTAGTCAGCGCCTGGATCCGGCTGGCGGAAATCGCCTGGATCTGCATCGTATTCAGCGCGGCGATATCAGTCGACGTCAGCGCGGAGAGTTGGGCTGTGTTAAGGCTTGCAATCTGAGTCGTGCGCAACCCCTCGACGCCGAGGCTGAGAATATTTGCCCCCAACACGCTCAACTGGGTCGTCGTCATGGCGGCCACTTGCGAGGATGTCAGTGCGCCCAATTGATCGGTCGACAGCGCCGCTATCTGGGTAGTCTTGAAGCTACCCACCTGCACCGTCGTCAATGCGGTCACATCTTCCAATTCCAATGCGCCGATCTGGACTGTCGTAAGCACCGCCAACTGCGTAGTCTTCAGCACGGATACCTGCTCGGTTCCCAAGGCGGCAATCAAATTGGTGCCGAAAGCGCCGATTTGCGACGTCGTAAGCACCGTCAACTGGTTGGAAGTCAAAACCGACGCCTGCTCGGTTGTCATCGCCGCAATCTGGTTGGTCTTAAGCGCCAATACTTGCGAGGTTCCCAACACCCTCAAGTCGGTGGTTTCCATTGCCGCGAACTGGCTGCTAGTCAAGGCAGCCAACTGCGCATTGGTCAAAGCGCTTACCTGCGCGGTCGAGAAACCTTGGAGCTGCTCTGCGGTCAGCGCCGGCATCTGGGTGGTGCGGAAAGCGGAAACCTGCGTCGTGCTCATCGAAGCAAGGTCAGTCAACTCCAGAGCGACAATCTGATTTGTTGTCAGCGTAGCGACTTGCAGGCTCGTTAACGAACGCACCTGAACCGAAGTCAAGGCGATAACCTGATCGGTGCTCAAGGCAACAAGCTGGCTGGTCTTGAGCGCGGCAATCTGATTTGTCGTCAGCGATGCCAAATCCACAAATTCCAATGCCGCGATTTGCGCTGTCGTCAACGCCGCCATCAACTGCGATGGCATCGCCTGCATTTGTACTTCCGTCAGCGCCGCGATCTGGTCCGTCGTAAACGCGGCGATCTGGGTATCCTTCAAGAAGGCAAACTGCTCAGTCCCCAGCGCGCCGATGTCATTGACTTCCAATGCCGCTACCTGCGTGGTCTTGAGCGCCGCAAGCTGGGCGGAGTTCAGCGTCTGCAACTGCCCCAGACCGTTATCGTTCAAATTGGCAATTTGGGTGGTTGTCAGTGCGGCTATTTGCGTCGCTTTCAGCGCCGAAATCTGGTACGTCGACAGAACCACCATCTCCAGCGCCGCGACTCCAGCCGTCGTAAGCACAGAGATGTCCGCCATTTGTTGCGCAATGGCCTCGCCGCTTTGCATCGCCGCAATCTGCGCCGTATCCAGCGCCGCTAATTGAACCGTGCTCAGCACGACCCTAGGTGCCGTATTGACAGTAGCAGCGGTGGTCTCATAAGCCCCCACGCCCAGAGAATACATCTGTGCCGCAGTCAAAACAGCGAGTTGCGCAGTGGAGAATGCCGCGACCTGTTTCGAATCCATCGCGACAAGCTGCTGCTCACCCAGTCCGCCGATCTGGACGGTAGTCAACGCCTCGAACTGACGGGTAGTCAGCCCGGCCATCTGAACCGCGCTCAATACCGCCAAATCTTCGGTTTGAAGCACAGCGATTTGATCCGTACTCAGCCCCCTCACTTGAAGCGCAGTCAAGCCGGCCACTTGCACGGTCGTTAGAGCGACTACTCGATCCGTGCTCAGCACGACGAGCTGCGCTGTTTTCAGCGAAGCGATCTGCGTGTTCGTGAGCGCAGCCATGTGAGAGTTGGTCAGTGCGGCGATCTGGTCGGTCGTCAATGCAACCAACTGGGTTGCGCTCAGCGCGGCCAGATCGGTCGTTTCCAGCACCGCCACCTGATCGGTTGTCAAGGCCTTGATCTGGGCCACACTCAGCACTTTCACCTGCGCCGTCGTCAAGGCTGCGACCTGAGTGGTGAGCAATGCGCCGATTTGCGTCGTCGTCAAACCCGCAGCATTCAACGCGCCCAGATCGGTGCCTTCCATCTCGATCAGTTGAGTGGTCGTCAGATTTTTGATCTGGGTCGCACTCAGCGCCGTTGCTTGCGCGGTGGTCAGTCCGACAATCTGAGCGGTGGTCAACGCGGAGAGTTGCACGCTATTCAAAGCCCCGATTTGCGTAGTCGTCAGCGCAGCCACATTGGCGACCTTCAGCAAGGCGACCTGTGCGCTCGTCAGCGCACCGACCTGGGACGCGTTCAGCACGGTCAGATCATCCGTCGCCATCGCTTCCACCTGATTGGCGGTCAGGCTCTTGAGCTGATTGGCGGTCAGTAACTTCGTCTGAGCCGTCGTCAATGCGACCACCTGATTGGTCGTCAACGCAGACATCTGCGTCGTGGCCAGCCCGGAAATGCTCAGCACGGCCACATCGTCCGTCGCCATCGCCGCCACCTGGTCGGTGGTCATGCCCTTGATCTGAGTCGCGCTCAGCGCCTTCGTTTGCGTCGTAGTCAAGGCCACAACCTGGACGGTATCCAGCGCGGCCAGTTGGGTCGATGTCAGGCCGGCGATGTTCAGCAAGGCCAGATCCACGGTCTCCAGTTCGAGCACCTGAGTGGTGGTCAGGCCCTTCAGTTGCGAGGCCGTCAATAACGCTGCCTGCGTCGTAGTCAATGCGACGATCTGAGCGGTCGTCAACGCGGCAATCTGCTTGGTGGTCAGCGCAACAATTTGCTTGCTCGTCAATGCCCCCGTATTGCTTACCGTCAATGCGGCGATCTGATCCGTATCCAGCGCGCCAATCTGGGTCGCACTCAATACCGCCAAGTCATCCGTGGCGAACGCCGCCACCTGGGCCGCGGTCATCCCCTTGATCTGCGTTGCGGTCAACGCCGCAGTTTGCGTGGTAGTCAGGGCGGTCGTCTGCACCGAGGTCATCGCGCCGATTTGTGTCGAGGTCAGGCCGTAAACGCTCAACTCGGCCACATCGACCGTTTCCATCGCCGCCACCTGATCGGTGGTCAGCCCCTTGATCTGGGTCGCGCTCAACGCCTTGGCCTGAGCGGTAGTCAACGCGGTCACCTGAGTTGTAGTCAGCGCGCCAACCTGGTTGGTCGTCAACCCGGCAACGTTCAGCACGGCCAGATCGGTAGTCTGCATCTGAACCAGTTGGGCGGTGGTGAAGCCCTTCAACTGGGAGGCAGTCAGCGCCGCCGCTTGCGCCGTGGTCAGCGCGACCACTTGGGCGGCGGTCAGCGCGGCGATCTGCTTAGTCGTCAGCCCGGCGACCTGTTTGGTCGTCAGCGCAGCCACATTGCCTACCGTCAGCGCGTCAACCTGGGCGGTCGTCAATGCGCCGATCTGGGTAGCGGTCAGCGTGGTCAAATCATCCGTCGCCAGCGCTGCCACATGGGATGTGGTCAACCCCTTGATCTGGGCGGCGGTCAACGCCGCCACCTGCGCGGTCGTCAACGCGACCACCTGTGCGGTGGTCATGGCGCCGATCTGCGTCGAGGTCAAACCGGATACGGCCAGTTGGGCCACATCGACCGTTTCCAGCGCCGCCACCTGATCGGTAGATAGCGCCTTGAGCTGGGTCGCGGTCAGCGCCTTCGCCTGTGCCGTGGTCAAGGCGGTCACCTGAGTTGTAGTCAGCGCGCCAATCTGGTTGGTCGTCAACCCGGCAATGTTCAGAACTGCCAAGTCGGTGGTTTGCAGCGCAGCCAGTTGATCGGTGGTCAGCCCCTTCAACTGGGTGGCGCCGAGAGCCGCCGCCTGCGCGGTTGTCAGCGCGACTATCTGGCCTGCGGTCAACACCGCGATTTGCGAGGTTTTCAGCGCCGCGATCTGGGTCGTCGTCAATGCTGCCGCAATCACATCCCCCATGCCGGCGACTTGGGCCGTCGTCAACGCGCCGACCTGGGTCGCGCTCAACGCGACCAGATCATCCGTGGCGAACGCCGCCACCTGGGCCGTGGTCATCCCTTGGATCTGGCTAGCGGTCAGCGCCTTGAACTGGGTCGTCGTCAACGCATTCACTTGTGCGGAGCTCATCACACCGATCTGCGTAGTAGTCAGCCCGGAAACCGTCAACTGGGCCACATCGAGCGTCTCCAGCACAGCCACCTGATCGGTAGTCAGCGCCTTGAGCTGGGTTGCGGTCAGCGCCTTCGCCTGCGCGGTAGTCAGCCCCATTATCTGGTCCGTGGACAACACGGGGAGTTGCGTCGTCTTCAACCCGGTGATGTTCAGCGCAGCCACATCGGTGGTTTCCATCACGACCAACTGGGCGGTTGTCAGGCCTTTCAACTGGGTGATGCTAAACGCAGCTACTTGCGCCGTATTCAGCGCAACCACCTGAGCCGTGGTCAACGCGGCGATCTGCTTGGTCGTCAGCGCGACAACCTGTTTGGTCGTCAGTACCGGCGTATTGGCTACCGTCATCGCCGCAATCTGCCCGGTCGTCAGCGCCGCAATCTGGGTCGCCGTCAACGCGACCAAATCGTCCGTCGCCAGCGCCGCCACATGAGACGTGGTCATCGCCTGAATCTGGCTGGCGGATAATGCCGCCGTTTGCGCCGTCGTAAACGCCACCACCTGCGAGGTCTTCATCGCCGCGATCTGCGTCGAGGTCAAACCGGCAACCGTCAACTCGGCCACATCGACCGTTTCCATCGCAGCCACCTGATCGGTAGTCAGCCCCTTGATCAGGGTCGAGGTCAGCGCCTTGGCCTGAGCCGTCGTAAATGCCGCCACCTGAGTGGTGAGCAATGCGCCAAGCTGCGTCGTCGTCAGCCCGGCAATATCCAGTGCGGCCACATCGGTTGTTTCCATCGCGACCAACTGGGCGGTGGTCAACCCCTTCAACTGGGTGGCGGTCAGCGCCTCGGCTTGCGCCGTAGTCAGCGCGACCATTTGGCTGGTGGTCAATACGGCGAGTTGATTGGTTGTCAGCACGGCGACCTGCTTGGTCGTCAATGCCGAGGAACTGCCGGTCGGCAGCCCGGCGATCTGGCTCGTCGTCAAAACGGCGACCTGCGCGACAGTCAGCGCGGTCAAATCATCCGTTGCCATTGCCGCCACTTGAGCGGTGGTCATCTGCCCCAACTGGGATGCGGTCAACACCGCCGCCTGCGCCGTGGTTAAGGCGACTACCTGAGCGGTGGTCAGTGCAGAAATCTGCGTCGTTGTCACATCGGTGATGCCCAATGCGGGAATGTCGGTCACTTCAACTGCCGCAAGCTGGGTCGTAGTCAGCGCCTTGATCTGGGCTGCGGTCAACGCAGCCACTTGCGCCGTCGTCAATACCACCACTTGCGCGGTATTCAGTCCGGGAATTTGCGTCGTCGTCAGATCGGAGATGCTCAATGCGGGGATGTCGGTCGCTTCAAAGGCCGCAAGCTGGATCGTGCTGAACGCCTTGATCTGGGTTCCAATCAGCGCGTCCACCTGGGCTGTCGTTAGCGCGGCCACATGAGAGGTCGTCAGCGCGGCAACCTGCGTCGTTGTCAGACTGGGGATCAGTTCGGCGCTAATCGCTTCCACATCGCGCGTCTCGAAGACAGCCACCTGAACCGCCGTGAACGCTTTTAACTGGTTTGCCGTCAATGCCGCCATCTCGGCCGTAGTCAAGGCCACAATTTCAGTCGTTGTCAACGCTGCAATTTGTGTAGTTGTTGTCGACGTATCAATAGCCATTTTCAGCACCCCTTAAAATCTGCCAGAACCGACACCGAACCCAAGTCGCTCCGACATTAAAATAATCCGCCCGAATTCCTGGGCGAATCGAAAAAATACAATATCCGTTTACCACCGACTCCGTTACACACGCACCCCACCGTTCAATCAATGGGGATACTAAAGCCCTGACGAGTTTATCGGCACGATCCCTGTGAAATTTAATCCTTTTTAATTAACAAAATCAATCCGATGAAAAACAACAGGATACCAGCAACAGGTAAAGTCATTTCTACAGCGAAAGCCGTTTTTCATCTGTTTGCATGATGCATACCATTGCACATAGTAGTCCATCGGAACGATTATCCACAATCCCAAACACCCCATTAGCACAATAAGATATACATTTCCTCTTTAATTCAACGATTCAGCCGGATGAGCCCGCGCTTGGCATCGTCCAGGCCGCAACCACGATACCGGCCTCATAGAGCAACCACAGCGGGATCGCCAGCATGAATTGCGACACGACGTCCGGCGGGGTGAAGACCGCACCGACGATAAAGGCGCCGACCACCACATAAGAGCGAATTTCACGCAGCTTCTCGACCGAGACCACGCCCATGCGCACCAGTACGATGACCGCCACCGGCACCTGAAAGGTGATGCCGAACGCCATGAACATGCCGATCACGAAGCTAAGGTATTCGTCGATATCGGTCATCACCGCCACGCCCTGAGGCGCGACGCCGGTGATGAAACCGAACACGACCGGAAAGACCGCAAAATAGGCGAACGCCATGCCGGAGAAAAATAACAGCGTGCTGGCGGATACCAAGGGCCACACCAGACGTTTCTCGTGCGCATACAGACCGGGCGCTACAAAACGCCACATTTGCCACAGGAGATAAGGCAATGAAACCAAGAACGCCGCCATCATCGCCACCTTGATCGGCACGAAGAACGGCGTGGTCACCCCGGTCGCAATCATCTGCCCGCCCTTGGGCAACTTCTCCAGCAGCGGCTGCGCCAGCAGTGTGTAAAGTTCGGCCGCCCAAGGAAACAAACAAAGGAACACCAGCAACAACGCGACCGTCGAGTGCAACAGGCGGGAGCGCAACTCCAGCAAATGCGCGATCAGGGTTTCAGAGGTAGCCATCAGACAGCGCTATCAGGAGGGGGGATGGGCGGGGACGACTGCGCATCAGTCGCTGCCGGCGTTTTCCGGTGCTGCGCCTGCAATATGTGCTGCTCCAAGGTTTTGCCGTCCTCGCGCAAGGTCTTGCCGACGGCGTCGATTTCCTGATGGATGCGAGACTGCATCTGCCGCGCGTCGTCGAGCGCGATATCGTTCTCGATATCGCTCTTGACCCGATGCACATAGCGCTGCACCTGTCCCCACAGCCGTCCGGCAGTTCGCGCCACTTTCGGCAGTCGCTCCGGCCCGATGACGACCAGCGCCACCAGCATGATGATCGCTATTTCGGAAAGCGCGATATCGAACATGTCTTTCGGTTATTCCTTGGACTTCACTTCACCTTCGATAACCTGCCCGGCTTGCGGCGGCTGTTTGGTGTCGTCCTCGCGCACACCTTCCTTGAAGCCCTTCACCGCACCGCCAAGGTCGCTGCCGAGACTACGCAATTTCTTGGTGCCGAACACCAACACCACCACCAGCAACACGATTAACCAATGCCAGATACTGAACGAACCCATAATGCGCTCCTAGATGATTAACTACGTTTGACCATGGGCGGAATGTTGCCGCCGCCGATGATATGAATATGCAAATGAAACACTTCCTGCCCTCCGCCCTTGCCCGTATTGATCACGGTGCGGAAACCGTTGTCCAGCCCCTGCTCTTTCGCCAGCTTCGGCGCCAGCAGCAACATCCGGCCCAGCAAGGCGGCATGCATCTCTTCCGCGACCATCAACGAAGCCAGATGCAGCTTGGGCACCATCATGAAATGCACCGGAGCAACCGGATTGATGTCGTGGAACGCCAGCAGTTCGTCGTCCTCATATACCTTGCGGCAAGGAATCTCGCCGCGCGCAATCTTGCAGAAGAGACAGTTGTCGCTCATTTTCGGCTCGCCTTTTCCGCTATGCCAGACACGCCCTCCCGGCGTGCCAGCTCATTCAGCACCTCGTCCGCAGTCAGCCCCTTGTGCGCCAGCAACACCATGCTGTGGAACCACAGGTCGGCCACTTCGTACAGCAGATGCTGCTTGTCGCCATCTTTGGCCGCCAGCAACACTTCGCCGGCTTCCTCGATAACCTTTTTCAGGATCGCATCGTCCCCCTTACTGTACAGCTTGGCGACATAGGACGAGTCCGCTGCCGCCCCCTTGCGCGCTTCCAGCGTTTCGGTCAGCCGTTGCAGGATGTCGTTACTCATTTTTTTTATATATCTCGTCCGGATTCTTCAGAACGGCGTCCACCTCGACCCATTCGCCCTTTTCCAGCTTGCTGTAAAAACAGCTTTCGCGTCCGGTATGACAGGCGATGCCGCCCTGTTGTTCAATCTGGAGCAGAATCACGTCGCTGTCGCAGTCCAGCCGAATTTCCTTCACTTTCTGGATATGCCCCGATTCTTCGCCCTTGTGCCACAGCTTCTTGCGCGAGCGCGACCAATACACCGCCTCGCTCTTCTGCCAGGTCAGCCTCAATGCCTCGCGGTTCATCCATGCCACCATCAGCACCCGCCCGGTCGCCGCATCCTGCGCGATAGCCGGCACCAAGCCCTCGTTCGACCAGCTCACTTTATTCAGCCAGGCTTCGCTCATAACCGCACCTCGATACCCTGCTGCGCCATGAACTGCTTGGCCTGCTGCACGGTGTATTCGCCGAAGTGGAAGATGCTCGCCGCCAGCACCGCATCGGCGCCGCCCAGCTTAACGCCATCGGCGAGATGCTGCAGATTGCCCACGCCGCCGCTGGCGATCACCGGGATCTCCAGCGCATCGGTCACTGCGCGCGTCAATGCCAGATCGAAGCCACTCTTCTGTCCATCGCGATCCATGCTGGTCAGCAGGATCTCGCCCGCGCCCAAGCTTTGCATCTTTTTCGCCCATTCCACCGCATCCAGACCTGTAGCCTTGCGTCCGCCGTGAGTGAATACTTCCCAGCGCCCCGGTGCGACCTGCTTGGCATCGATGGCGACCACGATGCATTGCGAACCGTAGCGCGCCGAGGCATCTGCGACCAGTTGCGGATTGACCACCGCCGAGGTGTTGATGCTGACCTTATCCGCCCCCGCATTCAGCAGGTTGCGCACGTCCTGCACCTCGCGCACGCCACCGCCGACGGTCAGCGGAATGAACACCTGTTCCGCTACCTGCTCGATGATACGGAAGATGATGCCACGGTCGTCCGAACTGGCGGTGATGTCGAGAAAGGTCAGCTCGTCCGCGCCCTGCTCGTCATAACGCTTGGCGATCTCCACCGGATCGCCCGCATCGCGCAACTCGACGAAGCTGACGCCCTTGACCACGCGGCCGGCGGTCACATCCAGACAGGGAATGATGCGTTTGGCTAACATTAAATTTTGGGCGACAGCTCGTCCGCCAAGGCTTGCGCAGCGCGGAAATCCAGTGTGCCTTCATAGATTGCGCGACCGGTGATCGCGCCATGTATCCCTTCGGAACGCACTGCGCACAAGGCGCGCACGTCGTCCAGATTGGTGATGCCGCCGCTGGCGATGACGGGCACATGCAGCGGACGCGCCAGTTCCACGGTCGCTTCGATGTTCACGCCGGTCATCATGCCGTCGCGGCCGATGTCGGTGTAAATGATCGCTTCCACGCCATAGCCCTCGAAACGCTGCGCCAGATCGGCGACATCGTGGCCGGTGAGCTTGGACCAGCCATCCACCGCGACCTTGCCGCCCTTGGCATCGAGGCCGACCATGATGTGGCCGGGGAAGGCATCGCAGGCTTCGTGCAGGAAGCCCGGCACCTTGACGGCGGCAGTGCCGATGATGACGTAAGTCACGCCGAGGTCGAGATAGCGCTCGATGGTCTCCAGGTCGCGGATGCCGCCGCCCAGTTGCACCGGTATCTCGCCGCCCACCGCTTCGACAATGCTGCGCACCGCCGCTTCGTTTTTGGGCTTGCCGGCGAAGGCACCGTTCAGGTCCACCAGATGCAGGCGGCGCGCACCTTGTGCCAGCCAGTGTTTGGCCATCGCAGTCGGGTCGTCGGAGAACACGGTCGCGCCCTCCATCTCGCCTTGGCGCAGGCGCACACATTGGCCGTCTTTCAGATCGATGGCGGGAATGATGAGCGTTGAAGTATCCATGATTTAGAAAATTAGAACGTGATTACACGGGATTCCAGTTGATGAAATTCTGCAGCAGCTTCAAGCCCGCAGCAGCGCTTTTTTCCGGGTGGAACTGCACCGCGAACAGATTATCCTTGGCCACCGCGCACACGAAAGGCTGAGGGTAGTCGCTGGTTGCCTGCGCGATCGCTGCATCGCGCGGCTGCACATAATAGCTGTGTACGAAATAGAAGCGCGCGTCCTGGGCGATGCCGTCCCACATGGCATGGTCGCCGTGATGGACCTGGTTCCAGCCCATGTGCGGCACCTTGAGCTTGTTGCCCTGCGCGTCTTTCAGACCCGAGGCGAAGCGTTTGACCGGCCCGGCGAACAAACCAAGGCACGGTGTATCGCCTTCTTCGCTGTGCTCAAACAGCACTTGCAAGCCCATGCAGATACCGAGGAAAGGTTTGCCATCGTCGATCACCTTGGCAATCACACCATCCAGACCGCGCGTACGGATCTCGCGCATGCAGTCGGGCGCAGCCCCCTGTCCGGGAAAGACCACCCGGCCGGCGGTTGCAATCACTTGAGCATCGCCGGTCACAGCGATCTTTGCTTCCGGCGCGACTTTGCGCAAGGCCTGTTCGACCGAGCGCAAATTGCCCATTCCATAGTCTACGACCGCGATATCGACCATCTGACTTACAGCGTTCCCTTGGTGGATGGCATCACGCCGGCCATGCGCGGATCGAGCTCCAGCGCCATGCGCAACGCGCGACCGAAGGCCTTGAAGATGGTCTCGGCCTGGTGGTGGGCGTTATTGCCCGCCAGATTGTCTATGTGCAACGTCACCAGCGCGTGGTTGACGAAGCCCTGAAAGAATTCGTTGATCAGATCCACCTCGAATTCGCCGACGCTGTCGCGCACGAAATCGCAGTTGAACACCAACCCGGGACGGCCGGAGATATCCAGCACAACGCGCGACAAGGCTTCGTCCAGCGGCACGTAGGCGTGGCCGTAACGACGCAAACCCTTCTTGTCGCCCACCGCCTGATTGAATGCCTGCCCCAGCGTGATACCGATGTCTTCTACGGTGTGGTGCGCGTCGATGTGCAGGTCGCCCTTGGCAAGGATGTCGATGTCGATCAATCCGTGGCGAGCGATCTGGTCGAGCATATGTTCGAGGAACGGCAGCCCGGTGTCGAACTTGGCCTTGCCGCTGCCGTCCAGATTCAGCTCGACGCCGATCTGGGTTTCCAGTGTGTTGCGTGAAACTTTCGCGCTACGCATGATTTGCCTTATGCGAATTGGTTAAGAGTGTCCTGCAATGCCGCCATAAACTTCGCGCCCTCTTCGGCCGTGCCGACGGTCACGCGCAGACAGTCGCGCAACATCGGATGCCCGCCGCTCAGGTTCTTGATCAGCACGCCGCGCTGCTTGAGACCGTCGAACACGGCCGTCGCATTCGCCACGCGGAACAGCAGGAAGTTCGCCTCGCTGGAATAGACCTGCACCCCGGCTACCGCCTCCAACTGACGGTACAGCTTGGCTCGCTCCTGCTTGAGCTGCTCCGCCTGCCGCAGCAACACATCGTGGTGATCGAGCAGCTTTTCGGCGACCAGTTGCGGCAATACGCCGACATTATACGGCAAGCGCAGCTTTTCCAGCTGCTCCAGCCATGCCGCGCTGCCCGCCAGAAAGCCCAGCCGCAAGCCGGCCATGCCGAGCTTGGAGAAGGTGCGCATCACCAGCAGGTTCGGGTAGCTCGCCAGATAAGGAATGAAGCTGTCGCTGGCAAAGGCGTAATAGGCCTCGTCCACCACCACCAGGCCGGGCGCAGCCTCGATGATCCGCTTCACCGCGTCCGCGGAGAACAGGTTGCCGGTGGGATTGTTCGGATAGGCCAAGAACACCAGCGCGGGTTGTTCGCGCGCTATCGCCGCGAGGGTCGCGGGCAGATCCAGAGAGAAATCCGCCGCCCCCGAATTTGAGATAAGGGGCACGCCGACGTAGCGCATGCCGGTGAACGCCGCGATCATCTTGTACATCACGAACGACGGCTCCACGCTCAACAGGGTCGCGCCGGGCTTATTGAGCGCCAGCGCCAGCAGTTGGATCAACTCGTCGGAACCGTTGCCGAGCAACACATCCATCCTTTGGGGCAAGCCGGTCGCCGAACGGATCTTTTCCTTGAGCGAGGCCGCGCCCGGGTCGGGATAACGGTTGATGGGAGCTGACGCAACCGCCATGGCGATCTCGTCGCGCAATTCAGGCGGTATGGAATAGGGGTTTTCCATCGCATCCAGCTTGACGTAACCCGCGCTATCCGGCACGTGATAGGCATGCAAATCGAGAATTTCGCGGCGCACCAGAGTCTGTGCGAGGGATGCGGCGGGAGCGTAAGACATGGGTGAAGTTCAATAAACGAGAGCGACTACAGTGGTGCGCAGCTTACCATAAAACCGCGCAAAGCCAGCCTCCAGGAGCGCGTAATCAGACCTCCGGCTTTGGGCTAAAGCCCACGCTGGACTCGCTGCCGCTGAGCATCTTTTGCATCCCGATATGGGACTTGATGTTGATCAGAATGGGGGCGGAAATATTGACATACATACCGGCAATCGATGGGCGGCCTGCGCCGCTTGCATCCGGATGCTTGGCCGACAGCGTCGTCAGCACCAGAACATCGCCCGGCTCTTCCAGCTTGAGTTCGGCGGCTTCGCTGTCCGACAGCGCCAAGTCGTAATTAAAACCAAACAAGGTCGGGTCCGTCAGCGGCAACAACACATCGGCATCATCGATGGACTGAAGGTAAACAACCACACCACCCGCCCAGCTTCCCTGCTCATCGATCTCATGAAACAGCTTCCACTGCGTGCTTTTCTCAAATCCCGGAATTCCCCGCGGAAAGGTAATAATCTGGGAAGGATCGACCTCCAGTTCGCCAAACCGCGTATCCACCTTAATGCTCGCCATGACTCCCCCTTATTGTGAATTTTGCATGCCGCGCGAATACTCCAGCAATACGCCGCTTGTGTAAAGAATTTTTCATCGATCTCAGCAAGATGTTGCTGGTGGAGGTAAGGGTGTAGTAATCTTTTCCTCCGCCGGGATTCCAGAATAGCGTCCCGGCACTGCCTTGGCATCCCAACATCCGGGGCGCCCAACTTGAACGGCATAACCAATCATCCCGACCGATCCGATGCAAAAAGCCTCATCCAACCAGCTGGCCAGCCCCTCGCCGGACAAGCTTCAGGGCTTCATCGCCAGCCTGCCCGGCATGGCATGCCAGATCGAGTTGCAAGAGGACGGCCACTTCACCTTCCCTTATGTCAGCGAAGGCTGCTTGCCGCTGCTCGGCATCACGGCCAGCGACCTGCAGGCCGACGCATCGCGTTTCCTCGAACTGATCCATGCCGAAGACATCCAGCCACTGCTGGAGAGCATGAAGACATCTGCGCAAACCCGCTGTTTCTGGAACTGGGAAGGGCGCATCACCCTGCCGGACGGCGAAACCAAATGGATCAGTCTAGGTGCCACGCCACAAGACACGCAGGGCGGAGCGCCACGCTGGGAAGGTATCCTGCTCAACACTACCCAGAGCAAACTGGGCGAACTCGAAGTCAAGCGAGTACAGCATCAACTGCTGGAGCTCTCCTCGCATATTCAGGATGCCAAGGAACAGGAGCGCTTGCGTATTGCGCGCGAGGTTCACGACGAAATCGGCAGCCTGTTGACCGCGATGCGGATGGACCTGTTGTGGCTGATCCAGCGTCTGCCCAAGGACAGCCCCATGCTGACCGAAAAAGCCAAGACCATAGAGGAACTGGTCAACCGGGCAATCACCTCGGCCAGTCATCTGGCCCACCGCCTGCGCCCCGGCTTTCTCGACTGCTTCGGCATCATCGCCGCCATCGAAATCGAGGCTCAGGAATTCAGCAAGCGCAGCGGCATCCCCTGCACCATCATCAAGTCACAGGAGAGTATCGACTTGCCAGAAACGTACGCGATCACGCTGTTCCGCGTGTGCCAGGAGACGCTGAACAACATCCTGAAGCACGCCCAGGCCTCGCATGTGCAGATCGAGATCGTCAAAGGCGCCGACCACCTCGAACTGATCGTCTCCGACGACGGCGTCGGCTTCAGCGAGGCCGCCCGCGACAAGCCGCATTCCTTCGGGCTGCGCGGCATCCATGAGCGCGTCGCTCACTTGGGCGGCACGGTCAAAATCGCCAGCACGCTGGGGCTGGGGACGCAGATCGCGGTATTCGTCCCGTTGCCGGAAGAAACTCCGCAACAGGCGCTATTCGGGGGAGCATCGATATGATCGACATTCTGGTGGTGGACGATCACGCGTTGATCCGTAAGGGCCTGATCATGCTGCTCGAAGAGAACCCGGAATTCCACATCAAGGGCGAAGCGGAAACCGGCATGCAGGCTATCAACATGGCGCGCGAACATAAATTCGATCTGGTGTTGCTGGACATCTCGCTGTCGGACAAACACGGCATAGACGTGCTCAAACAGCTCAAGTCCGAACAACCCGACATCAAAATCATCGTGTTGAGCATGTATCCGGAAGACCAGTACGGCCTGCGCGCGCTGAAGGCCGGGGCGATGGGCTATATCAACAAGCAGAGCGCACCGGAAAAACTGGTCGGCGCGATCCATCAGGTCGTCGGCGGCAAGAAATACATCAGCCCGGCGCTGGCAGAACAGCTGCTGAGCAACCTGATCGGCGAATCGCAGGAGCAGCTGCACCAGAGCCTGTCCAACCGGGAATACCAAACGCTGTGCCTGATGGCCTCCGGCAAATCCCTGACCGAGATATCCGAGATCATGGTAGTCAGCCCGAAGACCGTCAGCGTCTATCGCGCCCGCATGCTGGAGAAAATGGGTTTCAACAACAATGCCGAGGCCGTACACTATGCCATCGCCCACGATCTAGTCGAAGCCAAGAAATGAATCATCGCTACCTCTGAGTCAATAAGGGATCATGAACAAGCCTTCCGCCACCCCCTCCGAACTGGCTCGCGAGACGCTGATTAAGCTGGCCTCGCACAAAATGCCGCCGACACCTGGCAATTACGCCAGAATCTATGCCGAAATCAGCGGCATCCCGATAGCCGATCAGGCTGGCGCAGAAAAAATCCTGCACCGACTCGCCGAACATCTCGGTCACGACCCCAAGGCAGCATCACAGAGCGCCGCATTGCAAAAAGGGATAGAAACGGAAAATTGGGAACTTTGTTTTAAAGAACTCCAGAAGCTACTAACGCAAACCAGTGACAGCGAACCCGCCATGCCGTGGGCCAACCTGATTCGCGACCTGCTGCGCCAGCTGGAAACCACACACAAGGGGATAACACTCGCCCGCAAGAAGGATGGCGTGGAAACCGTATTGAAACGTTTCTCCGCGAACCCGGAAACCCTGTTTGACAAGCTGAACGGCTTGATGCGCTCATGGGCGGAATCGCCGGTCGCCACGGCGACAGCCGAGGTCGAAACGAAACCAGCCGAAGTAGCCGCAATTCCTGTCGCCAGCCCCGCTGCCGCCATGGCAGTGGCGCCGACCGCCACCGGAAACATCGTCAGCCAACTCTCTGAAGCGCTGGCCCAAGCTCTGGAAAGCCTGTTCAGCGCACTGCCGGAATTAGCAGCAGAAGCCCCGCCCCTGGTGCAACAGGTACGCAACATCCAGACGCCCGAACAGATGTCCGCGCTGAACAAGCAGCTCCGCCACTTCTGGATCAGGGTTGAGCTGCACGCAGGGGACAAGATCAAGATCCACGACGGGCTGATCCGCTTGCTGCGACTGCTGGTGGAAAACATCGGCGAAATGGTCGAAGACGAAGAATGGCTGCACGGCCAGATCGCCATCCTGCAGGAAATCATCGCCAGCCCGATCGACCGGCGCAGCATCGCCGATGCCGAACGCGGCCTGCGCGACGCGATCATCAAACAAGGCCTGCTCAAACAAAGCCTGATCGAGGCAAAAAGCACACTGCGCAGCCTGATGACTACTTTCATCGACCGATTGGGCGAGATCACCGTCAGCACCGGCGACTACCACCAGAAAATCGAGGGATACAGCAAGAAAATCAGCAAATCCAAGAACATTGCCGACCTGAGCCACCTGCTGGAAGACATCATGCAGGACACCCGCACCATCCAGACCAACGCGTTACGTTCGCACGAGGAACTGGTCAACACCCGCAAGCAGGTGCAGGAATCCGAGGCCAAGATCAGACAACTGGAACAGGAACTGAGCCAGGTCAGCGAGCTGGTGCGCGAAGACCAGCTCACCGGTGCGCTCAACCGGCGCGGGCTGGATGCCGCCTTCGAACACGACGCCGGTCAGGCCGACCGCACCCAAAGCCAGCTGTGCGTCTCGCTGCTGGACATCGACAACTTCAAGCGCCTCAACGACACTCAGGGTCACCATGCCGGAGACCTGGCGCTAGTCCACCTGAGCGCCGTCATCAAGGAGGCGCTACGCCCCAGCGACTCGGTCGCCCGCTACGGCGGCGAAGAATTCGTCATCCTGCTGCCCGACACGTCGCTGGAAGAAGCGACCGCAACGATCGAACGCCTGCAGCGGGAACTCACCAAGCAATTCTTCCTGCATGAGAACGAACGCATCCTGATCACATTCAGCGCAGGGGTAGCGCAACGCGCCCCTCAAGAACCGCAGGAAGAGGTGATCGGCCGTGCCGACAAGGCCATGTATCAAGCCAAACACACCGGAAAAAATCGCGTCGTAACTGCGAAATAGCCAATCCGCCTGCGAGTCCGCCCTCGGAACGAGGGCCTCATCGGCACACAACGCGAAACTCGCATTAGCGAGATCCCCCTTCTCCCCCTGCGCTAATTCCATCCAGCCGCGAGATTGACTCGCGAGAACTTGCGAAACACCACAAATCGCACAAATACCGTCTGGAAACATGCAAATGGCGGGTTTTTATTGCTGTATTCAACGCTTTAAAAGCCCGACACAGCAAATATCATTCGACCTGCTTATTCGTTGCGTGCTATCGAGCCTGACAACACTGACAAATATCCGGAGGGGGGACGGAATAGCCCTCAAAACTCCAGTCGTATTTAGTAACTAAATGGAAATGGGCGGCCGAACAGCCGGGCGTAAACCGAAATTCAAGGAGAACTAAAATGCCACAAGTCATCAATACCAACATCGGGTCCCTGAATGCACAGCGCAACCTGAACTCTTCTCAGGGCGCAATGCAAACCGCATTGCAACGCCTCTCTTCCGGCTTGCGCGTCAACAGTGCGAAGGACGATGCGGCAGGTTTGGCGATCGCCTCGCGCATGGAAAGCCAGATTCGCGGCATGAACATGGCAATACGCAATGCCAACGACGGCATCTCGCTGTCACAAACGGCCGAAGGCTCGCTGGCAACTATCGGCGCCAACCTGGCGCGCATGCGCGAACTCGCCGTTCAAGGCGCCAATGCAACCGCCAATGCAGCCCTAACCCCGGACATCGCATCGATTGACCTGGAATACACCCAGTTGGCAGAGGAAAACGCGCGCGTTCTGGCCTCCACCAAGTTCAACGGCACCATACTGTTGACTGGCGGAGCCAACCTGACTTTCCAGATCGGCGCGAACAACATCCCTGGGGAAGACCAGTTGACCATCCAGACCGGCGCCATCGCACTGGGCACCTCCGCAAGCGTGCCGCCAGCCGGGATGGTCGATCAGATTGGCGCTCAAACCGCACTTGGCACCCTGGATGCCGACATTAAAGCTGTGGCAGACTTGCGTGCCACCTTTGGTGCGATGCAGTCGCGTTTCGAATCCGTAATCAACAACCTGTCAATCGCAAGCGAGAATCAATCTGCCGCCAAGAGTCGCATCATGGATGCCGACTTCGCCGCAGAAACCGCCGCACTGACTCGCGCCCAGATTCTGCAGCAAGCGGGCACCGCAATGCTCGCGCAAGCCAACCAGATGCCGAACAATGTGCTGCAACTGCTGCAATAACGCACCTGGTGGATTAACCCGCAACCAAGGTTAAGTCCGCCGGCATAGTGCCGATAACACTGCCAACGCGACCAAGCAACCCCTCCGATTGGGTTGCGAGCATCCTTTCCGCGCAAGAGCCTCCAGAGGCGCCAGCCGGACGCGCCGCAATCAGGTCATGGGATTTCACGCGCCCATGGAAATGGCATGGCGGCAGCCCAACAGCCGATTGATGCGGCAAAGAGCCAACCAAAATCTCCTAAAGTTTTCCCGCAAGGCTCCGATAACAGGCTCAACGGCGGTTGATTAAGCCCGACACTCGATGACGGCAAACCAACGTGAACGGCTAATCGGCCGGGTAAAAATCGAAATTTAAGGAGAGCTAAAATGGCACAAGTCATCAACACCAACATCGGATCCCTGAACGCACAGCGCAACCTGAACGCTTCTCAGGGCGCAATGCAAACCGCATTGCAACGCCTGTCTTCCGGCTTGCGCGTCAACAGTGCGAAGGACGATGCGGCAGGCATGGCGATCGCCTCGCGCATGGAAAGCCAGATTCGCGGCATGAACATGGCCGTGCGCAATGCCAACGACGGTATCTCGCTGGCGCAAACGGCAGAAGGCTCGCTGGCAACTATCGGCGCAAATCTTGCACGCATGCGCGAACTTGCCGTTCAGGCTTCCAATGCCACCGCCTCCTCCGGCACCAATAACGACGTCACGTCGATCGATCTGGAATATACCCAGTTGCAAGCGGAAAACGCCCGGGTTCTGGCCGCAACCAAGTTCAATGGCCAAGTGCTCCTGACAGGTGGCACCTCTCTGACTTTTCAGATCGGCGCAAACAGCGTCGCATTAGAAGACCAGTTGACCGTCGCTACCGGCAGTATCGCACTGACCGCCACTACCGCTTTGACCGACCCGGCTACCGCACAGCCTGAACTTGCCAAGCTGGATGCCGATATTGCAGCAGTGGCGTCAACGCGCGCCACGTTCGGCGCAACTCAGTCGCGCTTCGAGTCCGTGATCAGCAACCTGTCAATCGCCGCCGAAAACCAGTCCGCCGCTCGCAGCCGCATCATGGACACCGACTTCGCGGCAGAAACCTCTGCGCTGACCCGTGCCCAGATTCTGCAACAGGCCGGCACCGCGATGCTCGCGCAAGCCAACCAGATGCCGAACAACGTGCTGACTCTGTTGCGTTAAGGGTTAAGGTCTATTAATCTCCCGACTGGGTAACCGGTCGGGAACTAGAGGAAGGAGAGGCAAAATGCTTATCCAGAATACAAGCAACATGGCACAGGCTCCACAGCCTGCCAGGCAGGCCAGCGATGGCCTGCCTAGCGTCGCCGTTGCCGTCGCCTCGAGTCCACAGGCCAAACCCAGCGCACCTGTCGAATTGCCCGAAGTCGCAGTCAAGAAAGTGGCAGAGGAACACCCTTCTGCCACCCAATTGCAAAATGCGATGGAGGGTATCAACAAGGCGTTACGGCAATCAGGCAAGAGCTTGGAGTTCAGCGTGGACGAGAGCAGCAAACGGCAAATCGTCAAGGTGGTCGATACCGAGACGGGGGATGTAATTCGCCAATTTCCTTCCGAGGAAATGCTAGCGATTTCGCGCTCGATCGACATGATCCAGCAAGGCTTGCTGATCAAACAGGAGGCATAAGGGGATAACCATGGCAGTCTCATCGGCAACTAGCGGCGGCGGCATCGACGTAGCAGGAATCGTCAGCCAGTTAATGACCGCTGAACGACAGCCATTGGCTGCCCTCAGCACCCGAGAGGCCAGTTATCAATCCAAGATTTCCGCTTTGGGCACCGTAAAAAGCGCCCTTTCGGCATTTCAATCGGCGGCACGGAGCTTGAGCGACCTGAGCGCCACCCCAAGTAATACCACAGCCTCATCCGACAGCACCTTGTTCACCGCCACCGCGAGCAGCGCCGCGGCTATCGGTACGCACACGATAGAAATCGGCAATCTAGCGCAGGCGCAAAAACTGGCAGCCACCGGACAAACCGACACGACAACGGCAATTGGAACCGGTACGCTGACTTTCGATTTCGGCACAACTACCGCCGGAGTGTTTGCTTCCGGAGGTGCGGGTACGAAGACTGTCACTATCGACGAGACGAACAACACGTTGCAGGGTATACGCGACGCGATCAACGCGGCAAATATCGGCGTGACCGCCAATATCGTCAACGATGGCGGGGCCACCCCTTACCGCCTGACCCTGAGCAGCAGCGCAACCGGTCTCAGCAACACCATGCAGATTGCGGTTGCCGGCGATACCGCGCTGTCCGATTTGCTGAATTACGATCCGAACGGCGTCATGAACATGACCCAGACGGCAACCGCACAAAATGCCGCGCTGATAGTCGATGGCGTAGCGGTCAGCAAGGCCAGCAACACCGTCAGCGATGTCATCGATGGCGTAACGCTTACTCTGCTGAAGCCAACCACCGGCCAAGAATCCATTGAAACCAAGCGCGACACTGCCGCATTGCAGGCCGCTGTAGAAAGCTTCGCGAAGACATACAGCGACCTGAACAAGACCCTTACCGACCTGACTGCATATAACGCCACGACTCGCAAAGCAGCCGCGCTGCAAGGCGACTCGGTCATACGCGGGATGCAGACCCGGCTTCGCAGCATTCTGAGCGCCGAAGTCGCTACCGGGGGTACGCTCACCACACTGTCCCAGATCGGCGTAAGCACACAAAAAGATGGCTCGCTCAAGGTGGACACCGCGAAACTAACCGCGGCCATCAACGGTAATTTCGGTGATTTTTCCGCGTTACTTGGACGGCCGCTAGGCTATGGCTATGCCCTCAACGAGTTCGCGTCCACCACGCTGGGCTTCGACGGTGCTCTCACCGGACGCACCGAAGGACTCAACAATGCGATACGCGACATTGGAAAACAACGCGACGCGATCAATACTCGCTTGGTATCCGTGGAGGCACGTTACCGCCGGCAGTTCACCTCGCTGGACAGCATGCTGAGCAGCATGGGCCAGACCAGCTCTTACCTATCCCAGCAACTTAGCAAACTCTAAGACAGGAGATCACTATGAACGCGTCGTTAGCCATCAAGGCCTATACCAACGTCGGCGTCGAATCCAATGTCATTGCGGCCGATCCGCACAGACTGATTTCCATGCTATACCAAGGCGCTCTACAGGCTATCGCCAACGCCAAGAACGCCATCCAGCGCAAGGATATTCCCGCAAAATGCTCGGCAATTTCCAAAGCGCTGCTGATCATCGATGAAGGCCTGAATGCCAGTCTGGATAAAAAAGTAGGAGGAGAACTCGCCGGCAATCTGTCGTCTCTCTACAACTACATGTGCAGCCGTCTGGCCCAAGCCAACCTAAAAAACGATATTGCCGCTCTGGACGAGGTCTCTACACTGCTCGCCGACTTAAAAGGTGCGTGGGACAACATACGTCCGCCTGCGGCATCGGCCAATGCCGTCACGCCGTTGCCGATATCGACCGCAGAGCCATTATCCAGGCCTGCCGCCATCAGCAGGGTGCAAATGGCGTACGGAAGAGCTTGAAATGAATACACATCAAGTCATCGAAAACTATGAGTCGCTCTCCGCGCTGACCAACCAGATGCGCAATGCGGCAGAACATGGCGAGTGGGAAGAACTCGTGCAGCTCGAACAGCAATGCAGCCGAAAAATCGCAGAGATGAAACCCGTTGACGAAAACGTCGCACTGGACGAGCGCTCGCGGCAACTCAAGATCCAGTTGATCAAAAAAATCCTGGCGAACGACGCTGAAATACGCAACCGCACGCAGGCATGGATGGGTCAATTGCAGCGCATCCTGCAAAGCAACCACCAAGAACAGCGACTGCAACGGGCATACGGCGGCTGAATAGTCGCTACAGGTGCGCGGCCGGACTTCGCCCTCTTGCGCCTCCTGAAGCCTGCAGCAGATCGCGCCCGCCGCCTCGTGCATCTGGCCTGACAGGACGTCCCCATGCTGCCCGCCAACATCGTCAACGCGCTTCAAACGCTCGCCAAATCCGCGAAACCCACACTCTCGCTGGAAGTCACGCCACCAGCCGCCATCGGAAAATTCGAACCTGGGCAACAACTGCAAGGAGCGGTCCAATCGAAACTGGCTGAAGGGTTATTCAAGGTGCAAATCGCCGGCCAGACCCTGCAGATGAACTTGCCAGGCAACATCCAGAGCGGCGATACAATCAAGCTGCAAGTGGTTGCCGTGCAACCCAGGATCACCTTCAGCATGATGGCTTCGACCAGCCCGCTGCCGACTGCGGATCAGATCGGCGCGTCTGCGCGCCTGCTGTCCAATCTCGCAAACCTCCCGATAGAGCGGCCATTGGTTCAGCAAATGGGAGACAAGGCCGTGTGGGCAGCTGCGCAACAGGCTCCCGACACAAAACAACTGGCCGGCGGGTTACGCGAAGCGCTAAGCCAGAGCGGGTTATTCTACGAGTCGCATCAGGCGCAGTGGGTACGTGGCGAGCGCAGCATCGGCCAACTACTGGAGGAACCACAGAACCTGCTGACCGGCAAAACAATGCTGCTGTCGCACAACGGTTTACCGGCGGACAAGGCATCGGCCATGCAGGCGCAATCCGCCTCGCCCTCGCTATCCAAGGCGGGCGAGACTCCGCTGCAAATAGCCAGAGAGGTGCTGCCGCTGGTCCAGCAACAATTGCACACGCTGGAGAACCATCACATGGTATGGATGGGCCAGGTTTGGCCGGGGCAGCAAATGCAGTGGGAGATTCAGGGTGAGCCGGAGCACCGGAGCGGGCAACATGAAGAACGGCAATGGAGCACCGAGATGGAACTATCCCTGCCCAGGCTGGGCGACGTCCGCGCCCGCCTCGTATTCGCCGAAAACGGACTGCGGCTGACGCTGCATGCAACAGATGCGAGGACGGCCGATCTTTTCAACCGCGCGCTACCGCAACTCCGGGACTCGCTTGACCATGCAGGCATTGCACTAACCACTGCCGTGGTAGCAAAACCATGACCAACGACAAGCCTTCTTCGCAGCAAGTCGCCGTCGCACTCGCATACGGTCAGAACAACGGCGGCGCCCCCAAGGTCGTCGCCAAGGGGCGCGGGCTGATCGCTCAAGCCATCATCGAACGCGCGAAACAACACGGCGTATTCGTGCATGAATCCGAAGATCTGGTTGGATTACTGATGAAGGTCGAGCTGGATCAGGAGATCCCGCCACAACTCTATCTTGCCGTCGCAGAATTATTGGCATGGCTGTATCGCCTGGAACATGCCGATGCGCCGCAAGCACCGCCATTCGTCAAGCTGTAACCTTAAATTTCCACAGGCAGTTTGCTATCATTCCAAAATGAAGAAAAACATTCCCCTGACTATCGAAAGCCTTACCGACGCTGACGAAAAAGAATGCCGCATCATCTCGATGAAACAAATCGAGGCTATCCTGCACGACATCGCCACAAGCGGGACGAACGCGGCGCTTTATTACAACGCCAAGCGGGAATTCATCATGACCACGATACTGGATAGCGATGAAGACGGCCTGTGGGTGGAACAGGGACGCAGCGCAACGGAGAATCACCACATTACCGAGAGCCACAAAATTACGCTGGTAAGCTCGCACAATCAGGTCAAGGTGCAATTCGTCGTAAATTCCGCCAGCCGCGTAACCTATGATGGTCATCCGGCCTTCTTTCTGCCGATACCGGCCTCCCTCTATCGCCTGCAGCGCCGAGAATATTTCCGGCTATCCCTGCCGTCATCCGAGCATTTGCGTTGCCTTATCAACATCGCGAAGCCCAAAGAGGGGAATGCACCAAGCGATGCAGCACCACTTGAAATGACCATAACAGACTTGGAAATACGGGCCGCAGACATCAGCGGCGGAGGCGTTGGACTGGTCTGCATGGAGGGTGAATTCGAATTCGAACCAGGCGAGATCTATACCGACTGCCAGATCGAATTCCCCGAAATCGGGCCCATCCATGTAGCGGTTCTCGTCAAGAATATTATCCCCTTGTCCACGAACAAATACGGAAAAACCCTCAAACGGGTCGGCTGCGAATTCATCGATGTCGACGGACAAACATCCGGAAAACTACAACGCTTCATCACGGACAAACAGCGAATGATGGCCACAAGCAGCTTAACTGTGTAGCTCGGCATCCCCCCGGCAGATCGATGCGCTCGTCGCCAATTCACCTAGCTGGAGCTTTGTCGCCCCGATACAGTTTGTTATCATTGTCCAATGAAAAAAGATATCCCCCTGACTATCGAGAGCATTACCGACGCGGACGAGAAGGAATGCCGCATCTCTTCTGCGAAACAAATAGAAGCTATCCTGCGCAACATCGCTGAAACCGGAACGAACGCTGCGCTTTACTACAATCCCAAACGGGACTTCATCATGACCACGATACTGGATCTCGATGAAGACGGCATGTGGGTGGAACAGGGACGCAGCGCAACGGAAAACCACCACATTACCGAGAGCCACAAAATTACGCTGGTCAGTGCGCACAATCAGGTAAAAGTACAGTTCGCCGTCAATGCCGCCAGCAGCGTGACCTATGACGACCAGCCGGCTTTCTTTCTGCCGATGCCGACCATCCTCTACCGCTTGCAGCGCCGCGAATACTTCCGTCTATCCCTGCTGCCGGCGGAACAGTTGCGTTGCATTATCGACACGGTGCGCCCCAAAGGCCCCGATGCACCACAAGAGGCAATTCAGCGAACGGTTCCGGTAATGGACATCAGCGGCGGCGGCGTAGGACTGGCCTTTATGGAGGGCGAGATAGATTTCGTGCCGGGAGAAATCTACACGGATTGCCAGATTGATCTCCCCGAAATCGGACCGATCCAGGTAACCTTCGTCATCAAGAATATCGTCCCGTTATCCACGAACAAACTGGGGAAAGCGCTCAAACGGGCCGGCTGCGAATTCAAGGATATCGACGGCCCGACCACCGTCAAACTGCAGCGCTTCATCACCTACAAGCAGCGATTGATGGCCGCCAACGCTTCGGCGGCTCTGCTATAGCGCCTTCAGGGCGGCAGAGTTACACCTGCATATTCATGATGTCGTTGTAAGCCTGCACGACCTTGTTGCGCACCTGAACGGCGGCTTGAAAGTTGATGCTGGACTTCTGCATCGCGATCATGGTGTCGCTCAGGCTGATGCGCTCATCCCCCATCACAAAAGCCTTTTGCATGGTCTCGGAATTAGCCTGCGCCTGGGCGATGCCGTCCAGTGAAGATTTCAATACGTCGGCGAAATCGAGCTTGCCGGGTTGCGTCGCCCGCTCGGGCTCGCGCAACCCTGCCGCTGCCGCCTTGGCTACGCGCATCTGCGCCAACAAACTGTCTATTGCCGGGGTATTCAAAGTTTTCTCCTTTTTCAGGCATATGCACATTAACCGACCAGACGCCAGACAAGCCCGATGAAAAGGCATGGATTTGCGGCTGTATTCGGCTTTTCAAAAAGCCGGGGCAATACTGATAATACATGCAGCGTCCGAACATCCAACCTCAGGAGTGACTTTAAGTCATCATGGCAGATCAGGAAAACATTACATCCAGTCGTTTCAGCCAACTCACGCTCCAGCAAAAACTGGGGCTGGGCGTTGGCGTGGCTGCGCTGTTTGCGCTATTCGCCGGTGCATGGTTGTGGAGCCAGACGCCAGACTACCGCATCCTGTACAGCAATCTGTCCGATCGCGATGGCGGTGCGATCATCGAATCACTGCAGCAAATGAACATCCCCTACAAGTTTGCCGAAGGCGGCGGCGCCCTGCTGGTCGCTTCCGATCGAGTGCATGAAGCGCGCCTGAAGCTGGCCTCTCAAGGGCTCCCCAAGGGCGGCAACGTCGGCTTCGAACTGATGGAAAACCAGCGTTTCGGCATCACCCAGTTTGCCGAACAAGTCAATTATCAGCGCGCACTGGAAGGCGAATTGGCACGTTCGGTGCAAAGCATAGGCGCGGTGGCTGCTGCGCGCGTGCATCTAGCCATCCCCAAGCCCAGCGTATTCGTCAAAGAGCAACAGCGGCCCAGCGCCTCCGTAGTGCTCAGCCTCCAGGGCGGGCGACTGCTCGATTCGTCCCAGGTCAGCGCAATCATCCATTTGATTTCCAGCAGCGTGCCGGAGATGTCCGCCAAGGATGTGACTGTAGTCGACCAGAACGGCACGTTATTGAGCGCGGAACATAACGGCAACACTGGCGAGGGTTTGGACGCCAACCAGCTCAAATATGTGCAGCAGATTGAACAAAGCTACATCAAGCGCATCGAATCGTTGCTCGCCCCGATGCTGGGCGCAAACAACATCCGGGCACAGGTATCCGCCGACATCGACTTTTCGCGCACCGAGCAGACTTCGGAAATTTTCAAGCCCAATCAACCCCCGAACGAGAGTGCGGTTCGAAGCCAGCAGATATCCGAGACACTGAACGGCAACGGCCTTGCGGCCAGCGGCGTGCCGGGCGCGCTGAGCAATCAGCCGCCGGTTCCCGCAACCGCACCTATCGTCGCTGCATCCCCTGCCGTTGGAGTACAGCCCGGCAACGACCTCAACGTCTCGAATCTGCAGAAGGAATCCACCGTCAACTATGAAGTGGATCGCACGATACGCCACACCGTACTCCCGATCGGGGCAATCAAACGACTGTCGGTTGCGGTGGTGGTAAACGGCAACCGCAAGACGACCGACGCCAAGGGCAAAACCTCGATTCAAACCCTGTCCGACGCCGACAAGGAACAAATCAACAATCTGGTCAGAGAGGCGATGGGATTCGATCAGAATCGCGGCGACAGCCTGAATGTTCAGGTTGCATCTTTCACCGACACCACAGAATCCGTCGAGGAAGCGCCGATATGGCAACAGCCGGATGCCATAGAATTGGCCAAAGAATTGCTCAAGTACGCACTGATTTCGGCAATCATGCTGTTCGTTATCTTCCGCATCATCAAGCCCGCGCTCCAGCATCTGCAAACCATAGCAAGCGACACCGGAGGATTTACGGCAGCGCCGCCACTAGCCGAACCGGAAGTGACCTACACGCCCAGCACGCCGAATTTCGAGCATAGCCTGCAGACGGCGAAACAATTGGCACAACAAGAGCCTAAAATTGTCGCCAGCGTGATCAAGGAATGGGTGAATCAATGACGGACGGCGTAGAAAAAAGCGCAGTTTTCCTGATGTCGCTCGGCGAAGCGGAAGCCGCGGCCGTGCTGAAATATCTCGAACCGAAGGAGGTGCAAAAGATCAGCGCGGCGATGATGAAACTGAAGAATCTCAGCCGCGACGAGATTTCTCAGGTGTTTCACGAATTCATGGTCTCCGCATCCAGCAAGACCACCATAGGCATGGATTCCAGCGACTACATCCGCAACATGCTCACTCAGGCGCTGGGCGACGACAAGGCGTCCGGTCTGCTGGATCGCATCATGCACAACAGCGACACCAGCGGCATCGAAAGCCTGAAGTGGATGGACCCTGGCGCGGTGGCGGAAATGATCGGCAACGAACATCCGCAGATCATCGCGACCATCCTGGTTCATCTGGAGCCGGATCAGGCTGCCGAGATTCTCAAGATGCTCACCGAACGCACCCGCAACGACGTGTTGCTGCGCATCTCCACGCTGGATGGCGTACAGCCGCTGGCATTGCGCGAGCTCAACGATGTGCTGAGCAAGCTGATGTCCGGCGGCGGCACCGGCAAGAAGACTTTGCACGGTGGCGTCGAAACCGCGGCGGAGATACTCAACTTCATGGGCAATACGCTCGAAGCGGAGATGATGGAGAACGTGCGCAACTACGATCCGGAACTGGCGCAAAAGATCGAAGACAAGATGTTCGTGTTCGAGAACCTGCTGGATGTGGACGATCGCGGCATCCAGCTGATCTTGCGCGAGGTCCAGTCCGAGTCGCTGATCGTGGCGCTCAAGGCCGCCAGCGAAGAATTGCGCGAGAAGATATTCAAAAATATGTCTGCCCGCGCGTCGGAAATGATGCGCGAAGATCTCGAAGCGAAGGGCCCGGTGAAACTAAGCGAGGTCGAAGCCAATCAAAAGGAGATATTGAAGATCGTTCGCCGCCTGGCAGACGAAGGCCAGATCTCCATAGGCGGCGGCAGCGAGGAGGCTTATGTCTAGCGTGCTCATCCCCAAGGAAGAGCTCACGGCGTTCCAACGCTGGGAGTTGGCTTCTTTCGACCATCCGTCGAAGGGGGGCTTGGGCGTGCACGGAAAAATCGAGCTTGCCACCGTCGCCGAACTGGAACAAATACGTCAACAGGCTTACGACGAGGGCTACGCACAAGGTCATGATGCCGGCTATGCCGCCGGCGCACAGCAAATCCGCACAGAAATCGGCCAGGTTCAGGCCGTGATGCAACAATTGCAGACCGAACTCAATCAGATCGACGTGCAACTGGCGCAATCGCTGCTGAATCTGTCGCTGGAAATCGCAAGAAAAATGGTCGGCCAAACGCTGCAAGTCAACCCGGAAGTCATACTGGGCATAGTCAACGAGGCTATCGGCAGCTTGCCGCATTTCAACCAGCACGCACACCTGGTTCTGCACCCCGAGGATGTCGAGCTGGTGCGCAAGCATATGGGCGATCAACTGTCGCAAACCGGCTGGAAATTGCTGAGCGACCCCAGGATCGAACGCGGCGGATGCCGTGTCGAAACCGCCCACACCAAAGTGGATGCGACCGTCGAGGCGCGCTGGAAACGCATCGTCGAATCGATTGGACAGGACAAGTCATGGCTGGCCTGACCCCTTCCTCGCATAACGCCAGATGGCGCGGCCTCCTCGACGAAGGACGCGAGCACATCGCCCAATGCAACACCATGCCACCCAGCGGCCACTTGACCAAGGTGACCGGGCTGGTAATGGAGGCGGTCGGCCTGAAGATGTCGGTCGGCAGTACCTGTTTGATCCACCTGCCGAACGGCGTCGTCGCGGCCGAAGTGGTCGGATTCTCCGGTGAAAAATTGTTCCTGATGCCGGAAAACGACGTCTATGGCCTAGTGCCAGGCGCACGCGTCACACCGACCGACACCGTGCATACGCCTACGCTGGGCGAAAAACCGGCTCCCCCCAAACAGCGAGCCACCGACTCGGCCAAACATCTGCCCGTCGGCGACATGTTGCTCGGACGGGTGCTGGACGGCGCCGGACGACCGCTCGACCAGCTTGGAGCATTGCGCGACACCGGCTCCGCACCGTTGCAAAGCCGGCCGTTCAACCCGCTGGAACGCGCGCGCATCGACACCGCGCTGGATGTCGGCGTGCGCGCGATCAACAGCCTGCTGACCGTGGGACGCGGCCAGCGCATGGGCCTGTTCGCAGGCTCCGGCGTCGGCAAGAGCGTTCTGCTCGGCATGATGGCGCGCTATACCAGCGCCGACGTCATCGTGGTCGGACTGATCGGCGAGCGGGGCCGCGAGGTCAAGGAATTCATCAACGACATCCTCGGCCAGGAAGGGCTGGCGCGCTCGGTCGTCGTCGCCACGCCGGCCGACACCTCGCCGCTGATGCGATTGCAAGGCGCCGCCTATGCGACCACCATCGCCGAATACTTTCGCGACCAGGGCAAGAATGTGCTGCTGATCATGGATTCGCTGACCCGCTTCGCCATGGCCCAGCGCGAGATCGCGCTCGCGGTCGGCGAGCCGCCCGCGACCAAGGGCTACCCGCCTTCGGTGTTCGCCAAGCTGCCGCAACTGGTGGAACGGGCCGGCAATGGCCTGGTGGGCAGCGGATCGATCACCGCCTTCTACACTGTATTAACCGAAGGGGACGACCAGCAGGACCCTATCGCCGACAGCGCACGCGCCATCCTCGACGGCCACATCGTGCTGTCGCGACGACTCGTGGAGCAGGGCCATTACCCGGCGATCGACATCGAAGCGTCGATCAGCCGGGTGATGTCGCATCTGGCCTCACCGGAACATCTGGCACTGGTACAGCACTTCAAGCACCTGTACGCCCATTACCAGCGCAACCGCGACCTGATCAGCGTCGGCGCATACGTTCGGGGCAGCGACCCGTTGCTGGACGAGGCGATTGCGCTTTATCCGAGGATGGAGCAGTTCCTGAAGCAGGGCATGTTCGAGCGCGAAGCCTATCAGGCGAGCCTCGCCCAACTCTCGGCGCTGTTCATGCCTGTGCACTAGCGAGCTGAGCCATGACCAAACCCTTCTCTCTCGCAACCCTGATGAACCTAGCGGAACACAGCAACGAGTCCGCGATCCGCAAACTCGGTCAGCTGAACCTGCTTCAGCAGAGTGCACAGCAGAAACTGGACACCCTGCAGGGATTTCGCAGGGACTATCAGGCGCAGATGCAGAAAGGCGCCCAGGAAGGCATGAGTCCAGTCGAATTGCGCAATTTCCAGCAATTCATCTACAAGCTGGATGAGGCGATCGCCCAACAGCGCAAGCAACTCGAAAGAAGCCAGGCATCGACCCAGTTGGGCCGCAACGAATTCGACGTTGCCCGGCGCAAGCTGAAATCGCTGGACACGCTGCGGCAGCGTCATATCGAAACGCAAAGGAAAAACGCCGAAAAGGCGGAGCAAAAAGCGCAGGACGAACACTCCGGCAGAGCGGCCGCCCGCAGGATGAGCGACCATGACGAGCATGACAGCCCGGCGAAGAACTAGACGATGCACAGCACCCGCAGAAGGAGACGACCATGAACAACCTATTGATCAGCAGCGCCCCCCAGCCGTCCGGCAACGCCGCGAATGCATCGCAGCCAGACAGCGCGAACGGCGCCAATGACCCGGCCGCCGCGCCGTTTGCCCAGGTGCTGGCACGCAAGGTGGACAAGTCTCCTCCGCCAGCTTCGGATGCCAATGCCAATGCGGATGCTTCCGAAAACAGTGCAGCCCTCCCGCCCCCGGATCAGGCGGTAGTTCCGGTTGATGCACTGAACGCCATCCTGTCCCAGATCCCGGTAGAAATGCGCGGTACGAATGCCATGGATCGCGCAGCAATGCTCGCATCGGGCGACCGCACGGCTGCGCTCGATCCGGCCACCCTGCGCATGGCCGCATCCTCCCCCGCGACAGAGGTTCCCGTACCCGCATCAGCCAAGGATGGGGAAGCATTCCACACCGAACTGCCCGGTCAAAGCATCCCCTCCAACCCGTTAACCGGCATGGACAAAAATGCTGCCGGCAAGACCAGCGCCCCCCTCGCCATGTCCGAACAGCAGCTTCTTACCGACGCCCTGCGCCAGAGTGCTGCCTATCGTCAGGATCTGACCACCAGTCTCGTCCAACCCGCGGCATCCCAGATAAGCGCTGCCTCGATCTCTCAGGCAACGATCGCTGCAATGACAGGCCTCTCCGGCAATCAACCGACCGGCGCCACCCAGACTATCTCCACCCCATTAAGCAGCCCTGCCTGGGGAGAGGATTTCTCGCAGAAAGTCAGCTGGATGATCTCGCAAAAGAACCAGGTTGCCGAGCTGCACCTGAATCCGCCCAACCTCGGGCCACTGGATGTGGTGCTTAAAATATCCGACAATCAGGCCACCGCCCTGTTTACCTCCCCCCATGCCGCCGTGCGCGACGCGGTAGAGAGCGCCATGCCTAAACTTCGCGAATTACTGGCCGATAACGGCATCATGTTGAGCAATGCCACGGTCGGAGATCAGTCGCCACGCGACCGCAGTGCGGAAAATTTCGCAGATCGGAAGGGCGGCGCATCCTCTGGAAGCGGCTCTGCCGACGATGCGAGCGAAACGTCCGGAACTTTGCAAACGTTGCCGGTACAACGGCACAACGGAATGGTGGACACATTCGCCTGATCGCAAAACTACGCATTACATAACAATAATTTACGGCATCAACCGGGTTATCATTGCCCCCGGAATCCAGATTATCAACAAAGGAACAGAATATGGCCAAGGGAACCAAGCCGGGCTCAAAACCTGAAGCACAAGAGGAGGTAGTCGAGGCTGCTCCCAAGAAAAGCAAGAAGAAGCTCATCATCATCGTCGTTGCTCTGGTACTACTGCTGGCCGTCGGGGCCGTGGCAGCGTTGCTCTTGCTCAAACCGGCGCATCCGACCGGAACAGAGAATACCGACGCAGCCGGAAAGACCGAAACAACCGAGACGCCCACCGAACCTGCCAAATTTATCGATCTTGGAACATTCACCACCAATTTGTCGCCAGAAGAAGGCGATCGTTTCATACAAGTCTCAATCTCGCTCAAAATAAGCAGAGCCGAACTGGAGACGATGGTCACAACCAGCGCACCTGAAGTAAAACATCGCGTAAACATGCTGCTGCAGAGCAAACTGCCATCCGAGCTGGCTACGGCTGAAGGCAAAAATAGACTGGCCGCTCAGATCAAGGTGCAGATCCAGTATGTACTGGGACTGCGCAAGACGGCTCCGCTTATCGGTACGGCCCAAATGGATGCACCCGCCGATCCCAAGGTAAAGGGCGGATTGGACGAAGTGTTGTTTACATCATTCATTATCCAGTGACATGAAAGCTGACCAATAACGGCCAATGAGCGAATTCCTCTCACAAGACGAGGTCGATTCCCTGCTCAGGGGAGTGACCGGCGAAACGGACGAAGCTGACACCAGCGCGGAACCGACCGGAGGCGTTCGCCCATACAATCTTGCTTCGCAGGAACGCATCGTACGTGGGCGCATGCCCACGATGGAAGTCATCAACGAGCGCTTCGCCCGTCTGTTCCGCATCGGCCTGTTCAACTTCATCCGCCGCACGCCGGAAATTTCCGTCGGACCGGTGCGCGTGCTGAAGTTCGGCGAATTCATCCGCAACCTGCATGTCCCCACCAACCTGAACATCATTCAGGCCAAGCCGCTGCGCGGCAACGGCCTGTTCATCTTCGATCCGAATCTGGTGTTCCTGGTGGTGGACAACATGTTCGGCGGCGACGGACGTTTCCACACCCGCGTCGAAGGACGGGAGTTCACCCAGACCGAGCAGCGCATCATCCAGAACCTGCTGGTGGTGGTGTTCGAGACCTACGGCAAGTCATGGGAGGCCGTGCATCCGCTGGAGTTCGAGTTCGTGCGTTCCGAGATGAACCCGCAATTCGCCAACATCGCCACCCCGAACGAAGTCGTCATCGTCACCACATTCGATATAGAACTGGGCGGAAACGGCGGCTCGTTCCATGTCTGCATGCCTTACTCGATGCTGGAGCCGGTCAAGGATCTGCTCTACAGCACAATGCAGGGCGAGCACTTGGCGATGGATCATCGATGGCTGCAACTTCTGTCCAAACAGGTACAATCCGCCCAAATCGAACTGGTCGCCACACTCGGCCAGGCGGAAATCCACATGGAACAAGTCCTGAAAATGCGCGCCGGAGACATCATTCCGCTCGAAGTCGATGAAAACATCGTCGCCACCGTGGATGGCGTGCCCGTAATGGAATGCAAATACGGTTCATTCAACAATCAGTACGCGCTGAGAGTCGAGCGTATGCTTTCGACCAGCGAAGGAGAGGGTAATGGCTGACGAAACCGGCGCCAACGAGGACGCGATCACCGCCGATGACTGGGGGGCCGCGATGGCCGAGCAAACATCCACCACAGCGGCCGACGATTGGGGTGCGGCGATGGCCGAGCAGACAGCCGTCGAGAGCAAACCGGTCGAGTCGGCCAAGCCGCATGTGTTCGAGAAATTCGGCGCGGTCGGCTCCTCGACCGGCCAGAACGATCTCGACATGATTCTGGACATCCCGGTGCAACTGACCGTGGAACTGGGACGAACCAAGATGCCGATCAAAAATTTGCTCCAGCTCGCCCAAGGCTCGGTCGTCGAACTCGCAGGCATGGCCGGCGAGCCTCTGGACGTGCTGATCAACGGCTTTCTGATTGCCCAGGGAGAGGTCGTGGTGGTGAACGACAAACTGGGCATCCGCCTGACGGATATCATCACCCCGTCCGAACGGCTGCGCCGCCTGAATCGATAGCATGAGTCGCCTTCACTCCCTCTTCGCCACCGTTATGCTGGCGGTGCCCGTGCTGGCATCGGCGATGGATGGCACTCGCCCCACCTATGCACCGCCGCCTCCGGCTGTCAGCTCAAGCAGCATCGTACAGATCATCTTCAGCCTGCTTCTCGTGCTTGCCGCCATCGTTCTGGTCGCCTGGCTGCTAAAGCGCATGAATCTGGCGCAACAAGGCACGGCCGGCTACCTCAAGGTGATCGGCGGCGTTGCGATAGGCCAGCGGGAGCGTGTCGTACTGGTGGAAATCGATGACATCTGGCTGGTCGTCGGCGTCGGCCCCGGACAGATACGCACACTGCACACACTGCCCAAGCCGGCAGGCGGGGCTTCCGATGTCACGAATTCGAGCACCCCGCCTGCATCGACCGACCGCAAGTTCGCCACGATGCTGGCTTCCGTCATCAGTCATCGCCCCGCAAGCAGGAAGCCCGATGCGCACTAGTTTTTTCGCATTGCTGCTGCTCGCTCTAATCGGTCTCACCCAACCCACCTGGGCGGCGGAAGTAGGCATACCCGCACTAACCAGCGCACCGGCGCCCGGCGGCGGCCAGACTTACAGCCTGAGTCTGCAGACGCTGCTGCTACTGACCTCGCTGAGCTTTCTGCCGGCGATCCTGCTGATGATGACCGGATTTACACGCATCATCATCGTACTGAGCCTGCTGCGCTCTGCGCTCGGCACGCCGTCGTCCCCACCCAATCAGGTACTGATCGGGCTAGCGCTGTTCCTGACGTTCTTCGTGATGTCGCCTGTGTTCGACAAGATGTACACGGACGCCTACCTGCCCTACAGCGAAAACAAGCTGGACTTCACTCAGGCCGTCGACAAGGCCAGCGTCCCGCTGAAGACCTTCATGCTGCGCCAGACACGGGAAGCCGACCTTGCCTTGTTCGTCCGCATCTCCAACAGCGAACCGCTGCAGAGCGCCGACCAGGTGCCGCTGCGCATCCTGGTGCCGGCCTATGTCACCAGCGAGCTGAAGACCGCGTTCCAGATCGGCTTCGTGATCTTCATCCCGTTCCTGATCATCGACATGGTGGTCGCCAGCGTGCTGATGTCCATGGGTATGATGATGCTGTCCCCATCGATCATTTCGCTGCCGTTCAAAATCATGCTATTTGTGCTGGCCGACGGCTGGAATCTGATCCTGGGTTCGCTGGCACAGAGCTTCTACACCTGACAGAGCCGACATGACACCCGAAGCCGTCATCACCATCGGACAGCAAGCCGTCGAAATGACCCTGCTGATTTCCGCGCCGTTGCTACTGACTGCGCTGGTCATCGGTCTGGTGGTCAGCATCTTTCAGGCGGCGACCCAGATCAATGAAATGACGCTGTCCTTTATTCCCAAGATGCTGGGCATCTTCGTGGTGCTGATTTTTACCGGGCCGTGGATGATCAGCATGATGGTGGACTACATCCAGCGCCTCTTCGGCAACATCCCCTGGATGATCGGGTAAACAAGACGTGCAGGAACCCGCATGATCAGCGTCACCAGCGCACAGCTCGATGTCTGGCTCGCCGCACTGGTTTTTCCGCTGGTGCGCATTCTGGCGATGATCTCCACCTCTCCCGTACTAGGCAATCAACAGGTGCCGAAACGGGTCAAGATTGGGTTGTCCGTCCTGCTCGCCATCCTTATCGCTCCGACTATCCCGGCCATACCCCAAGTATCGGTCGGCTCCCCGCAAGGCCTGCTGATTATCATTCAGCAAGTCATTATCGGCGTGGCAATGGGCTTCACGATGCGCCTTATTTTCACCGCCATCGAAATGGCCGGCGAACTGGCAGGACTACAGATGGGTTTGGGATTCGCCAGCTTCTACGATCCGGTGAACTCGTCTTATTCGCCGATCGTTGCACGCTGGCTGGGCATGATCGCCATACTGGCCTTTCTGGCCATCGATGGACACCTTTACATGCTGTCGGCGCTGGCGGAAAGCTTCGCCACCTTGCCCATCGGCAGCGCCATGTCGAACGAAGGCTTTTACAGCGTTGCCAGCTGGGGAAGCAGCATCTTCACCTTTGGCCTGCAAATCGCTTTACCCATCGTAGCCGCGCTGTTGATCACCAACATCGCGCTGGGCATCCTGACCCGCGCCGCACCGCAACTCAATCTGTTCGCAATCGGCTTCCCCATCACGATAACCATCGGATTTGTGGTGCTGATGCTATCGATGCCCTACTTCATCCCGCTATTCGACCGGCTGATTCAGGAAGGTTTATCTGCGACGATCTGGCTGGTGAAACCCGATCAGAGGTAATCGAACAACGACATGCCCGAGACTTTGGCGAAAGACTTCTGCGCGGCCTGCAGATAAATCTGCTGCTGCGACAAATCGCTCAGCGCCTTGGTGTAATCGACGTCCTGAAGCGCAGAAAGCGACTGCTGATACTGCACCCCAAGATCCTCGCCAGACACCTCCAGCGCATCGAGCTCATTCAGCCGCACCCCCACGGAAGATCGGCTGGTCAAGACGTTGTCCAGAGCCCGGTCTATCTGGTTGATGGAATATGCCAAACGGCCTCCGAAACCTGCTGCCGGGCCATTCAAATTTGCAATCATGTCCGACAGGGTTTTAAATACGCTCTCGTTGCTGCTGGGAGACACGGTGAAAGTATCGCCATTGATCGGGGTTCCGCTGACACTGAACTGCATCCCATCGAAGCCGATGGCCTGTCCGGCGACATAAGGCACGCCTACCAGAGGAGAAGCGAAGGTGGCCAGATCGGTCACGTTGTAAGTCAGCCCCCCGTTCCCATCGTCAAAGAAAGTCACTTCATAATTATTGCCGGTCAACAAGGTTGCATTAGTCACATTGCCTACAGTGGCCACTCCCGTTCCCTGATTGGAAAGACCTGTATTAACATTTGTGCCGCCCTGAACGACAAAAGTGCCATTGCCATTTTTGACACGCATGAACACATCGGCCCCACTCTCGCTCGATGGCATTTGACGAGACGCATTCACTTGTATCAAACGCTGTCCATCGTCGCCCGCGTAGGCCACGCCTGCCGGTGTATCGATGAATGGCTGTGTCTTGGACTGAAAACCGGCGAACAGGAAGTTGCCTATCCCATCGTTACTATTAGCCAACCCCACCAGCGCTTGCAGCTTGCCAGTCAAAGCATTGGCAATCATCTGCCGATCGTTAACGCCTAATGCGCCATTCCCGGCGGAGATCGCTGATTCACGCACATCCTGCAACAAACTAGTGGCGCTTTGCAGTATGCTTTCCGTCAGTGACATGGTGTGGCGAGCAGCCCCCCGATTGACGGAATACTGCGTATTGACGGCACTGGACTGCGAAAGGCTCAATGCCTGTGCTGCCGCCACCGGGTCATCTGCCGGAGTAATGAATTTCCGACCGGTTGAAACCTGTTGCTGCGTCTGCAGCATGCGCTGCTGCTGCAGAGACATTGCTGCAATGTTGCTATCGTACATCGAGTTGGAACTGATACGCATGATTCACCTACCTCCCTAACGCCAACAACTCATCGAATAACGTACTGGCAATTTGCATCGCCTTGGCGGAGGCCTGATAGGCCTTCTGAAAGCGTATCAGGTTGGCCGCCTCCTCATCCAGATTCACTCCCGAGACCGCCTGTTGTTGTTTGAGCGTCTCGTTGACCATATTGGTTTGCGCCAAGCTGGTCACGTCCATTTCATGCGTTCTGGTGCCGATCAACCCGACCAGTTGCCCATACGCGGCTTGGAAAGTTGCCGTACCGTTGGACAGGGTGTTCTGGTTCTGCAGACCGGCCAGCAGCAAAGCATTGCGGTTGTCGCCGGTAGCATTGGTATTAGGCGAAACCGTGAAAACATCCCCCGCCGCCGGGATGCCGGTGATATTCACCGTCCAGCCGTTGTAGGTAATGTCCTGCCCGGCCACATAGTTCTGCGCATCCACAAAGAAGGGATTGAGGGGGTCGGTCACATCGTCGACGGTGTATGTCTGCGGAACGACTGCGGGATCGGAGAAGGTAATGCTGATCGATCGCTGCAGATCCGGGTTCAGCGGCAACGGAGGATTGACGGTTCCGCTGCTGATGCGCCCAGTCCCGATATTGGTCAGGGCCGCAGCTCCGCGTATCGGCGCCGCCGCCGCAATCTTGGCGGGCTCGCTGATCGCAAGTCCAATGCCGCTGGCGCCATTAGCTGTGGGGCGAATCAAGAAAGAATCGCCGGCGGCGAGCGCGCCCGAAGTCAGCGTGACCTGAAAACCATCCACGGCAGGCAAGGCGGCCGGATCAATCCCGAGGTCGGTCACCATGTTGTCGGAAAGGCGCAACATCGAGTAGGTGGTGCCATCGAAGCGCAACTGGTAATCGCTGGTGGTCAACAGATTCACGTCGACGATTGCACCCGTCATCGTTGCGCCGCCGGTATTAATGGCCGCAGGGCTGATTCGTGGCGCCGCCATGGTGAACAGATTCCCGCCCAGAACACCGCTCAAGTCCAGCCCCATCTGATTCTGCTGATTCATGCGATCAGCCAGACCCAGCGCAACCCGACCGAGCGCATTGCGCGCCGGCTCAAGAGTTTGATCGCGAAACACCAGATAAGCGCCCAGCGTACCGCCCTGTAAATTGCTTTGCTGGATCGGAGCCTGTTGCCCGTTGATATTGTAGGCAATCTCAAGCTTGCTCGAATCGGAAGGCGATTGAACAGCCTGCAACCCATAGGTATTTTCGTCGACCACCAGCGCCTGGCCGGTGCCGATAAATATGTTCGTCGTACCATCCGGTTGCCGCAGTACTGTCGCCTTGACTTCGTTATTCAACAGACTGATCAACTGATCGCGTTGATCGAGCATGTCGTTGGGCAAAGCTCCTTGGCTGCTGGCAGCCGTCGCACGCTTGATATTGCCATTGAGCACGGCGATCTGCTGGGCATAACTATTGATCGCGCTGACGGTGCTGGTTATTTGCCCGTTAATACCATCTGAGATCTCAGTAAAACGCTGATCGATCGCTTGAAAACGATTTACGGCATACTGCGCGCTACTGATGAAGGCTTGACGTGAAGGAATGGATTCCGGATTGCTGGCAACGCCGTTCATTGCGTCGAAAAGCTGCTGCATCGCCGGGGATGCTCCAGCAGCCGGATCTGCGATCAAATTGTCGATCTGACGCAACGAAGTTGCGTAAGAGGTCAGATACGACGCCTGTGCCTGCTCCTGAAGTAACTGAGTGGAGAGGAATTGATCGTAAATACGTTTCACACCGGTAACGTTCACCCCCTGCCCGACAAATCCTGCGCCAGTCTGCTGCGCATTGCGCGAAGCCGTCTCTACAACTTGACGTGTATAACCCAAGGTGCCGGCATTGGCGATATTATGTTCTGTCGTCGTCAGACCGAACTGCGCAGCGCTCATTCCACTAAGCGATGCACCAAACAAGCCGTTTCCCATGTCTTACTCCTTAAAATGCCATACCAGCCCACACAGCAGAGTTATCGGCGCATCTGGTGCGTTCTTTACGAAACACACTCAACACTCCCCGCCAAAACCACAATGGGGCATCAGGCTTTAGCCGCATCGATCATCCCCATTACCTTGGCCAACTTATCGGCATAATGCGGATCCGTCGCATATCCGGCGCGCTGTATCGCCGTGGCCATCCCTGCCGGGCTGCCGGCCTGCTGCATCACCTCTGCATATCGCGGATTGTTGCCGATCAGGTTGGCATGATCCTGAAACGCTTCGGCGTAAGATGAATATGCCCTGAACCGTTCGACCTGCTTGTAAGCGATCCCGTTCCTATACTCGGTGGTCATCACCTCGGCGACCTTGCCATTCCACCCCGAAGTGGCCTTGATCCCAAACAGGTTAAAACTGTTGCTGCCGTCCGGCATGCGAATCTCGCGTTTGCCCCAGCCGCTCTCCAGCGCGGCCTGCCCCAGTATCAGTTGCGCCGGCACGCCGCTAGCCCGGCTCGCCTGCATCGCGAACGGCGACATGCGGTCCACAAAATTCTGCTGCGCATTCTCGCTGTATGCCGACGGCAAGGCGCTCATCCCCTGCACAGCCGGCGGCTGAGCGCCGGAAGATGCAGGCAACGCCGCCGGCTTCCCGGTTTCGGGTTGCCCCGCCATATTGCGGCTCAATTGCTGCACCATGATATCGGCCAGCCCCACGCCCCGGCTTGCCATGTTCTGCGCCAATTGCTGATCCAGCATACCGGTGAACATCCGCGTCTGTTCGTTATCGAACATGCCTTCCTGCGGAGTCGCTTCGCGCATGCTTTTCAACATCATGTTGAGAAACACCGATTCGAACTGCTGTGCCGCAGCCTTGAGCGCCTGATCCGGCGACTGCTTGGCCTGTGCGCGCAATTGCTCCAGATTTCGTGAGTCAAGCGCCAGCTTGGCGGATATATCCAGGCGCTCGACCATCAGATGATCTCCAGTTCAGCGCGCAACGCGCCGGCCGACTTCATCGCCTGCAGGATCGCCAACAGATCCTGCGGTGTCGCCCCCATTGAATTCAGCGCCTTGACTACCTCGCTCAGGTTGGCGCCCTGCTGAAGATGCACTAGCCCCCCCTTGTCGCTCTTCATGTCTATCGTGGTCTGGTCGACCTGCACGGTCTGTCCCTGTGCATTGGCATTCGGCTGGCTAACGGTAATGTCGGTATTGATCACCACGGTCAGGTTGCCGTGCGCTACGGCGCAATCGCTCAACGTGACCGCCTGATTCATCACGATCGAACCGGTGCGCGCGTTGATGATGACCTTGGCGATACCCTGGGCCGGCGAGACTTCCAGATTCTCGATCTTGGAAATAAACGCGACACGCTCTCCGCCGACAGGCGCCAGCACCCGTATCACCCGTCCATCCAGGGCCGATGCCAAATCGGGGGCAATCTGGGAGTTGATGACCTCGACGATGCGCGCTGCGGTGGTGAAATCGCTGGCATTCAACTCGAGATGGATGAAATCCCCTTGCCCAAGCAGCGTCGGCACGGCGCGCTCCACCGTCGCACCGGACGGCACGCGGCCGACACTCAGGTGATTCACCTGCACCGAAGCCCCGCCCGAAGAAGCACCCACGCCACCGACCAGCACGTTACCCTGCGCCATCGCATAGACCTGCCCATCGGCGCCCTTCAGCGGCGTCATCAGCAGCGTGCCGCCCCGCAGACTCTTGGCGTTACCGATCGATGATGCCGTGACGTCGATGGTCTGCCCAGGCTTGGCGAACGGCGGCAATGTGGAGGTCACCATCACTGCCGCCACATTCTTGAGTTGCAGACTGGTGCCGGCGGGCAAGTTCACTCCCATTTGCGACAGCATGCTGATGATGCTCTGCACCGTGAACGGCGTCTGCGTGGTCTGGTCACCACTGCCGTCGAGCCCGACCACGATGCCATAACCGATCAATTGGTTGTCGCGCACTCCCTGGATGCTGGCCATATCCTTGATGCGCTCGGCCGATGCTGCCAACGGCAACAGCATCAACAGCACAGACAAGATCGGAAAAAGTCGCTTCATCACCCTGCTCCTCGAAAGGACCGGAAAGCGCAGATTGCGAAAAGAGGCTCGGCCCCTTCACGCATTCAATCCACCCTCCCCGATCCTAGAACGGCAACACCGACATGAAGAACCGCCCCAGAAAGCCCAAGGTCTGCGCATCGTTCACGACTTCGCGCATCGCGCCAGCGTTCCGATACTCGATACGCGCATCGGCCACCTGGTCTGACTGCACGGTGTTTGCAGCCGTGATTGTAGTCGGATTGACCACGCCTGAGAAACGAATATATTCATCGCTGCTGTTGATGCCCACCTGCTTCTCGCCGCTGACCAGCAAATTTCCGTTCGCCAGCACATCAATCACCGTAACCGAAAGCACCCCGGTCAAATCCTCGCTACCCGCCCCGGCTCCGGCTGTACTGGTACTGTTGCTGCTGGCGCCAGTTGCCGAAAACTGCACCAGCGAAAAGGCCTTCTGCAGCAATTGCGACAATCGTCCTGTTCCGGTCGTCACCGTCGGCGTATTGGCATTCAGGCTGTTCGCCGCACTGGAACTGCTGCTGGACTTTCTGTTGGCCGTGGTCTTTTCGACCACATTGATGGTCAGAATATCGCCGACATTGCGCGCGCGCCTGTCCTCGAACAAGGGGCGCTCGTTCACACCCGCGTGAAAAATTGCGCCGTCGGCATAAATCACCGGTTTGCGCTCAACCGGCTTGACCGTCATCGGCTGATGGACATTGGTCGGCGGATTACTGACGCAGCCAACCAAAGCAAGCGACACCACCCCAAAAAAGCACTTGGCCAACATTTATCATTTACCTCGCCGCAAACTCGAACCGCTCACCCGACATCAAGACTAAAGCTGCGACAGCCGCTGCAACATCTGATCAGAGGTCTGGATGGATTTGGAATTGATCTCGTAGGCGCGTTGCGTCTGAATCATATTCACCAATTCCTCCACCACATTGACATTGGAGGTCTCGACATAGCTCTGATTCAGCAGCCCCGCCCCATTGGTCCCCGGCACATTGGTGCTGGGCGTACCCGAAGAAGCCGTCTCGATATAAAGATTTTCGCCCTGGCTCTGCAAACCGGCCGGATTGATGAAGGTCGCCAATTGCAGGCTGCCGATTTGCACCGGCGCGGTCACCCCGGGCTGGGTGACCGTAATCACGCCGTCACGGCCTATAGTCAGATTGGTGACGTTCGCCGGGATAGTGATGGCGGGTTGCACCGGAAAACCGCTGGACGTGACCAATTGCCCCTGACTGTCCTGCTGGAAAGCGCCATCGCGAGTATAGGCCGTCGAACCGTCCGGCATCAGCACCTGAAAGAAACCCGCCCCCTGTATCGCCACATCCAGCGAATTGCCGGTTTGCTGCAGATTGCCCTGCGTGTGGATACGCTCGGCGGCCACCGGGCGTACGCCGGTGCCAATCTGCAAGCCTGACGGGATCTGAGTCTGCTGCGACGACTGCGCGCCGGGCTGACGTATGGTCTGGTAGAGCAGATCCTCGAACACCGCGCGCGAACGCTTGAAGCCGTTGGTGCTGACGTTGGCCAGATTATTGGCGATCACATCCATCTGGGTTTGCTGCGCATCCAGGCCGGTCTTGGAAATCCACAGGGAACGTATCATGATTTACCTCTTAATTTTGCTTCGGTTATCAGGCTGCGATGTTCATGATCTGGCTGGCTTGTCGGGCATTGCCATCCGCGCTCTGCAACATCTTCATCTGCATATCGAACTTGCGCGCCAGCGAAATCATGCTCACCAGCGCCTCCACGGTGTTCACATTGCTCCCTTCCAGACTTCCGGGCACGACCTCCACCTTCGCATCGGCGGGCGCATCTGTGCCGTCCTTCAGCCGAAACAGGCCATCCCCTCCGCGCTCGAGCTGCGCCTCCGGCGGATTGACCAGCTTCAACCGCCCCAGCACCACCACCGAAGTCGCCTGGGGACCACTAGGCACCGTCGAGATCGTACCGTCCTTGGCGAAAGTCACCTCGGTGTCGGGCGGAATGGTGATCGGACCGGTATCGCCCATCACGGTCAGGCCGGTGCGCGTCTGCAACACGCCGCTAGGCGTGACCTGCAAGCTGCCGTTGCGGGTGTATGCCTCCCGACCATCCGCCCCCTGCACCGCGACCCAGCCCGCACCATTGATCGCGACATCGAGATCGCGCCCGGTCTGCTGGAACGGCCCCGGGGTGAAATCCGCGCCGGACGTAGAGTCCACCACAAAAGTGCGCGTCGGCAGCCCTTCCCCAACCAGCGGCACCGCACGAAACGTATTCAGCGTCGCGCGAAAACCAGGCGTACTCGCATTCGACAGATTCTCCGACACCGCCGCCTGCTGCTGCAGCACATGCGAAGCACCGGTCATCGCGGTGTAGATCAACTTGTCCATATCCCTCTCCTGGCTCGGGGCGCTTCAGGTCAAGGCGAATCGCCGAAACCTGACCCCTTATGCACCGCTATCGCCCCGATTTCAGTTATCGCAGATTCACGATCGTCTGCAATATCGTATCCTGCGCCTTAATGGTCTGGGCATTCGCCTGATACACGCGTTGCGCGGTGATCATGCTTACCAGCTCAGCAGTCAAATCCACATTGGAATCCTCGACTGCCGACGATTGCAACAAACCAAGACTGCTGGATCCCGGAATGCCTGGCAACGGCTGGCCGGATGCGGACGTTTCCGCCCAAGCATTATTGCCCAGCGGCTGCAACCCCTGCGGGCTGGTAAAGTTCGCCAGCACGATCTGGCCCAGCGGGCGCGATTGTCCGTTGGTATAACGCCCGAGTATCACCCCGTCAGAGCTGGTCGTGAATCCGCTCAAACGACCGGAAGCATAGCCGTCCTGAGACAGACTATTCACCCCGAAATTTCCGCCATATTGAGTCGATTGCCCGAAATCGAAATTCAGCACCTGCGTCGGGTCTACCGTCACCGAGGCAGGAAACAAGGTCGCCGAAGTCGCCAACCCCCCGACTGGCGCAACCAGCTTGCCCAACGAATCGAATTGCAACTGAGCCAACTCGGTTGCCGGAGGAACTGCCGTCGCCCCCGCTACCGCCGCGCCATCCACCGTCAGGTAGGCATTCCAGTTATTCGTGGCCGCAGGGGGAACAGCCCCATTCGACTGCCGCTGAAAATAAAGCGTGGCCACATGACTGCCACCGAGACTGTCGTACACAGACAGAGAGGTCGAGCTATTGTATGAGGCCGGGTCCACCGGATTGAACGCCGTATTGACCGGCAACGCCGTACGCGAATCGAGATTCAAGCCGACCGTCAAATTACTGGACATCACCGGGGTCAAGTCGGCCGTAGCGAACTGCAACGGCTGCAATTGCGCCTGAACGATAGCGCCGTTCACCGGCATATAGCCGGTCACCTGATTACCCTGGTTGTTGACGAGAAAACCGTTCTTGTCCAGCTGGAACTGCCCGTTCCGGCTATAGGTAATCGCCCCCCCCGCATCCACCATGCGGAAGAATCCCGGCCCACTGATAGCCGTATCCATCGGATTGGTGGTATTGGTGACATTCCCCTGAGTGAACTGCTGCACGACATTCGCAACCTTGGTACCGATACCGATCTGCAACGACCCGCTTCCGGACAGCGATGCCGCATACATATCCGAAAACTGCGCAAAAGACTGCTTGAAACCGACCGTGCCGGAGTTCGCCACGTTATTGCCGATCACATCCAGATTCTTGGCTGCTGCATTCAATCCGCTCAATCCTTGCTGGAAGCCCATGATGTTCTCCTTAGTCTAACGGTCATGGCAAATGCGCCATCCCGGATTATGAAACTTGCCTTGACCACCCCTCTCCTCAATCCTCTCCCGCAAGCGGGGAGAGCGCAGCGAGAGGGTGCGAAGCCAGGCGAACGAGTCGCTACGCGAATTCCTCGTTAAACGATTTGCCTTACCTGGGACAGCGCAACGCCATCCATGGTACCAACGCTCAAAGCGACTCCCTGCTTACCCTGCGTGACACTGTTCACCATGCCGAACTGCAATGTAGAAACATCCGCCGCCTTGCCATTCTGCATCGCGCTCGCAGTGAAGGTATAACTGCCATCCTTCAAAACGACGCCCGCATCGTCACGACCGTCCCACTGCCAATTCACCAGACCGACCGGCTGCGCGCCCAGATTGACGTTGCGCACCACCGCACCAGACTTGTCATAGATCGCAATATCCAACCGGTCCACGGACTGTGCCAGATCCACGCCGCCAAACGCCGCGCCACTGCTCAAATCCACCCCCTTGCCCGGAACCAGCACGCCATGACCGATCATCGTGGCAGCCTGCAAACTCTGATTGGACGTCATGCTGTCGCTCAACGCCTGCAGCGCGGCATTAACCTTATCAATGCCGGTAACCGTACTGAGTTGCGCCATCTGCGAGGTCACCTGCGCATTGTCCAGCGGATTGAGCGGATCCTGATTTTTCATCTGCGTAACCAACAGCTTCAGAAAACGATCCTGCGTAGCCGAGACTGCAGACGCCTCCGTAGAAGAACCGGCTTTCGCCTTTGCGTTCAGCGCCGCATATATATCCGCCGCCGCACTGCCACTTTGCACATTGTCGACCATATCAGTCTCCTTTCATCAATTGATTACTGGCCTATGGTCAGCGTCTTGAGCAACATCGTCTTCGAGGTATTCATTACATCGACATTATTCTGATACGACCGCGAAGCCGAGATCATGTTCACCATTTCATCCACAACATTTACATTGGGCATCGCGACATAGCCACGCCCGTCGGCCATCGGATGCTTGGGGTCGTAGACCATTTTCATCGGAGAATTATCTTCCACCACCCCGACCACCTTCACGCCCTGCGCCCCACTGCCGTTCACCGGCATCGCACTGAACAGCACCTGCTTGGCGCGGTATGGCTGCCCATCGGCGCCAGTCGCACTATCGGCATTAGCCAGATTACTGGCCACCACATTCAGGCGCTGCGACTGCGCCGTCATCGCCGAACCCGCCACGTTGAAAATATTGAACAACGACATGATCGCCCTCCTTAACCCTGTATGGCCGACAACATACCCTTAAGCTTCTCGCTGACGAACATCACATTGGCCTCATAGCGCAATGCGTTATCGGCGAACTGGGCACGCTCCACATCCATATCCACGGTATTGCCGTCGGCGCTCGACTGCAGCGGCTTGCGATACATCACCGGAGAGCCCATAACCGACTCGCCAGCATTTCCCGACAAATGAGCCGGTGCAGTCTGCACCACCGGAAGCCCCTCTGCCGTCCCGGCCATCGCATTGCGCAAGGCGCTGGCAAAATCGACATCCCTAGCCTTGTAATTGGGCGTATCCGCATTCGCCACATTGGAAGCCAACAACTCCTGGCGCGCCGCGCGCAAATTGAGCGCCGTCTGCTGAAAACGCAACGCCTCATCCAGTTTATTGATCATCCCGCCCTCCCATTTGCACCCAGAGACACCTGTACGGCTTGCATACTAATCGTCCGAACTGCGCTGCCATCCTGCGATTAGCGGCAATTTTCAGCTTCAATTCGGAACTTCCAAAACTTCCCTAAATCGCTCAGGACAAGGACAATACCCGCATGAAAACACCTCTGGCGCTATGCCTGCTCCTGCTGCAATCCATCGTCGCCTATGCGGCAGGCGCGCCTTCCGCCCAGAGCCACGCGCAAATCACCAAACTTGTTTCAGCCTTTGTACAACAGCAGACCGCAAGCTTGGCCGGCAAGGTCGATTATCAGATCGAAGAACTGGACCCCCGCATCGTGCTCGCCCCCTGCGCCAATCTCGAAACCTTTCTTCCCGGCGGCAGCCAACTTATCGGCAAGACCTCAGTCGGCGTACGCTGCGCGGAACAGAATGGCTGGCAAATTCTCGTTCCGGTACGGATCAGGATCACGCTGCCATTGCTGGTCAGCGCCCGACAGCTACCGGTCGGACATACACTGCAGGAACAGGATATTTCCCGGCAAACAATCGAGATATCGCGCACGGACGGCTACACCGACGCCAAGCAGGTAATCGGCAAAGTGCTGCGTTACAGCATCGCCGCCGGGCAGATATTGCGCGACGATATGCTGCGCCCGCCTTATAGCGTGACACAGGGGCAGATCGTCCAGACCACGACCCGAGGCAAGGGGTTCAGCATACGGGGCGAGGGCGTCGCCATGAGCAATGCCAGCGAGGGGCAATCCGTTCAGGTTCGCGTTGGCTCAGGGCGCATGATCAGCGGTGCCGCACGAAACGGGGTCGTGGAGATACCCCCCTGAAACCACCCAAATATCTTTTTGCAAAACGCTTGCTTTATACCTACTACCACCCTAAAGTTCCGCCGGATTTTGCCGATACAAGGCACGTGACAAGAAGTTCGGCGTCGCCAGATTGAAAGGACAACCGTGAAAATCGAAAAAACCAGCAATCCGCTTCCAGCCAGCCAGATGGGCGAAGGCCGGGGCGCGACCCCGCAAAAAAGCGGCTCCGCGCCGACACCCCGACAAATGGAGAGCACCAGTGTGTCTCTGGGTTCCACTGCCGCACAATTGCGCAGCATGGAAGGAGGCCCGTCCAGCATTGATGCAGCGAAAGTGGCGGAAATCAAACAGGCCATCAGCGAAGGGCGTTTCAAAATCAATTCCGAGGTTGTCGCCGACCGCCTGATCGCCACCGTGCGCGAGCTGATCGGCGAGAAGGCCTGATCTTGCCAAATCAAGCGCCATCGAGCCTGACAGTCGCGCTGTCCGCCGAACGATCGGCGTTGCTCGGCTTCATTGCCCTGCTGGAACGCGAGCAGGCCGCACTGATGGAGAATCGCGGCGACGCACTCCCTGAACTATCCGAGCAAAAAACCGCTGCTGCCATCAAACTGAACCAGCTCGCCGAATCACGGCGCAAGCTGCTGCAACAGAACATCCCGCAACAGAATACCGAAACAATCACCTCCTGGCTGCGCGCGCATAGCCCGGACGGGCTGCCCTTGTGGCAGGACATTACCGCCCTCTCTCAACGCGCCAAACAGCTGAATCAGATCAATGGCGAACTGATCCAGATGAAACTGCGACGCAACCAGCAAGCGCTGACCGTCTTGAGCAATGCCGTGAACAAGGCGGGAGTGTATGGCCGCAACGGACAACCTGATTTTTCTCCGGGCAGCGGTCGATCGCTGGGCAGCGGTTAAGCCAGCATTTTTTCAATCGACCTTCACCGTCTCGCGCTCGGCATCGGGCGACACGATCGTAATAGTCACACGGCGATTTCTGGCTCGCCCCTCCGGATTGTCGTTTGGCGCCAGCGGCTGATTCGACGCCAACCCGACTACCGCCAATTGTTTTGCCGGCACACCATTGTCGATCAGCAAACGAACCACGCTGCTGGCTCGCGCTGATGACAACTCCCAATTCGAAGGAAACTGCGCCGTCGCAATCGGGACATCGTCTGTGTGCCCCTCCACCTCGATCGGCAATTCTTCCTTGCTCAACACCGCGGCCACCTGACGCAACACATCCAGCGTGGCAGGCTGCAACGCTGCCTCTCCAGTCCTGAACAACGTGCTTGCGCTGATATCGATCTCCACGCCGCGCGTGGTCTGATTGACGCTAACCTGACGCTGATCGATCAACGTCGACATCACCTGACTCAAACCGGCGCTCAGATTCTTCATGTGGGCCTGTATCTTGCGCTGCTGCTCGCCCAGACGAACGGTCTGCCGATCCACCATGAACAGCATGGTTTGCCCCTGCGGGGCACTCGCAGCGGACGCAGAGCCATCCTTGTTGAACGCGCTGTTCAGCGCATCGCCGAACGACTTGTACTTTTCTTCGTTGACCGAGGAAATCGAATACATCACGACGAAAAAGGCGAACAGCAGAGTGACGAAGTCGGCATAGGAAATCAACCAACGGTCGCGATTGTCATGCTCGTAACGTTTGATTCGGCGCGTCATTATGGCCTCAGCGGATATGCCCGGACGTAAACCGGATTCGCTACACTTCTCACGTTAATCGACATAGCTGCGCAACTTGATTTCGAGCAGCCTCGGATTGTCGCCGTTGGCGATACCGACCAGACCATCCACGACCATTTCGCGCAAGTTTGTCTGCTCCATAATGATGGACTTCAATTTGTTGGCAATCGGAAGGAACAGCAGGTTCGCAAATGCCACGCCGTAGATCGTTGCCACGAATGCCACGGCAATGCCACCGCCCAGCTTGGCCGGCTCCGCCAGATTCTGCATCACATGCATCAGACCGAGCACCGCTCCGATAATACCTATCGTGGGCGAGTAGCCGGCAGCCGCCTCCCACACGCGCGCGGATTGCCAGCGCAGCTGCTCCCAAGCATGCGTATCCACATCCAGCACCTCGCGGATCTTGTCGCCACTGTTGCCGTCGACCAGCAACTGCAAGCCTTTCTTCAGGAATGGATCGCCCACTGCGCCGGTGCGCACCTCCAGCGCCAGAATGCCCTCCTTGCGCGCGATCTGCCCCCACGAGATCAACTGTCGAACCAGTTCGGGACCCTGCATCGCCGGAGGCCTGAATGCCCAGCGCCCCATCCGGAGCGCCATGACGAACACCTTGGGCGGGCATTGCACCATCACCGCCCCCAGCGTACCGCCGAACACGATCATGAAAGCCGCCCCCTGAAACAGAATCTCGAGGTCGCCGCCCTCCATTATCTGCCCGGTCAGAATGCCGGCCACGCCCACCAATAACCCCAACAGCGTGAGCCTGTCCATCAATAACCCTTCATCCGGCTGCGCAACCTCGCCACGGCCTGGCTATGCAACTGCGAAACACGCGATTCGCCGACGCCGAGCACCTCGCCGATTTCGCGCAAGTTCATGTCCTGTTCATAGATCATCGCCATCACCCAGCGCTCGCGCTCCGGCAAAGCCTCGATCCCGCGCACCAACTCAGTCCGGAAACGCTCGTCCGACAATAGCTCCAGCGGATTGTCGTCGCTGGCAAACTCGAAACGCTCGAAAAAGTCGTCATTGTCCTCGCCGTGGAAATCCTCGTAATACACCAGTTGCGCACCGCGCGACGCCTGCAGCATCTGCTGGTATTCGGCGAGGGACACCTCCAGATCGGCGGCGATCTCGGTCTCGTTCGGCGCGCGCCCCAACTTCTGTTGCAAACGGCTGATGGATTGCTCGATGCGCCGCATGTCGCGGCGCAGGCTGCGAGGCAGCCAGTCCGCCTCGCGCAACTCGTCCAGCATCGCCCCGCGGATACGCTGTGTCGCGTAGGTCTCGAACTGCGCTCCGTGAAACTCGTCATAACGGCTAGCCGCATCCAGCAGCCCCATCATGCCCGCCTGAATAATGTCGTCGATTTGCACACTGTGCGGCAGCTTGGTCATCATCTGATGGGCGATACGTTTCACCAGATGCGAGTGATCCCGCAGGCATTGCTCTTTATCGTTTAATCCACTGGCCTTATACATGCTGCTAGTTTACAACGTGAGCGATTTCCTTGCTGATGCGGCGCAACGGCTGGGACGCTTGGCTCATCAGACTCTGGATGATGGTTGCGACTCCGCTTTCTGCCTCGTCCCGGGGCGCCGGCAGATGCAGCAGATTGTGCGCCAGCTCCAGGTATGCCTGCGCCGATGCAGATAACGGGAACGCGTCCAGCACCGGCTTGCACATCTGCGTCGCGCAACTGAGCTTGTCGTCGAGCGGAACATGCCCCAGATATTCCAGTCTCACCGTGAGATTGCGGCGCGCCACCTTGGCCATGTTCTCGAACACCGTCATCGCCGCCTTTTCGCTAACTGCCTTGTTCACCAGGATGCCGAACCGCATGCGCGCATTGTCCAGCGCCAGCCGCTTGATCAGCGCATAACTGTCGGTAATGCCGCTGGGCGTACCCTCGACCACCACCAGCAGCGATGCCCCGCTCGCAAGGCCGGACGAAACCGCCGCAGCCTGGCCGGCCAGCATTGCCCCGTCCACCAGCATCACATCCACGCCGTTGCTGATCTCGGTCAGCGCCGACTCCATGCGCTGCCACTCGTCCCACTCCAGCCCGGGGCCGGAAAAAGCTGCGGCACGGCCGACGCCCTTGACGGACATGCGCGACACGGCCAGCGCCTGCATCGCCCGCGCCGCCGGCAACAGGCCGAAGCCATGCCCCCAGATCAGCGCATCGTACGCCCGGCAGCGCCCCTGCGCGACATCCAGCAGATCGAACTGCGCGGACAAGGCCAGCGCATCCAGCAGATTGTCCGGCGCACGGTTCTCGTCCAGCACCAGCACATCCTTACCGGAGCGCACCAGCGCCGCAGCCAGATTCAGCGTCGCGCTGGTGCGCCCCATGCCGGCCTTCCCGGCGACCACGGTCACGACCTGTGTCTGGCTACCCACCAGCAGACGGCGCAAGCCCTCCGCCTGATCGACTCCGCCATCAGAGCGCAAGGCTGGCCTCCTTGCCAGGCATCTCCGCCATCATCACCGGCAGATCGAGATCGCGCAGCGTGAACGGTTTTTTCTCCTCCACCGGCTTGAACGCCCGATGCAGCATGTAATCGAGATTGGTGGTGTGCAGATCTTCCGGCACGCGCTGGCCGTTCGCCATGTAGTGCAGCACCAAACGATGGCGCACCGCCACGTCCAGCACCGTACCCAGGCTGGCCGCCTCGTCCAGCTTCGTGGTGATGCAGCCGATCACCCTGTCGTTGCGGTACATGCGCACCACATCTTCGAGCGTATCGCCGCTGCTGGTGGCGTTCAGCATCATCAAACATTGCACTCCGGCCGCGTCGAACATCTCGGCCTGATCGCCGACACGCTGGTCGCGCTGCCCCATCCCGACGGTGTCGATCAACACCAGATGCTTGTGGCGCAGCGCCGACAGCGTCAGGCGCAAATCGTCGGCATCCTTCACCGCATGCACCGCCACGCCGAGGATCTTGCCGTAGATCTTGAGCTGTTCGTAAGCCGCGATTCTGTAACTGTCGGTAGTCAGCAGCGCCACCTTGTCCGCGCCGTAGCGCACCACCGCGCGCGCCGCCAGTTTGGCCGTGGTCGTGGTCTTGCCCACCCCGGTCGGCCCGATCAGCGCATACACCCCGCCCTTGGTTACGATGTCGTTCGCCTCGCTCGCGACCAGCAGATTGCGCTTGAACACCTGCTTGATCCATTGCTCGCCCTGCACGCCGTTGGCCGGCATCCGGTCCAGCAGCTGGCGCGCCAGCACCGAGCTGAACCCGGCATTGAGCATCCTGCGCAACAGTGCGGCACGCTGCGGATCGCGCTGCTGCACGTCGTTCCAGTGCATTGCCGCAAGCTGTTGCTGCAGCATGCTGCTCATCGTCTTAATCTCTTTCAGGATGTTTTCCTGCACTTCCATCGCCTGCGCCGGCACCACCACAGACTGGACGAGCGGCGACGCATAATCCGCTTGTGCGGGTTCAGCCGCCGGCAGCTTGCCGTGCTGGCGTGCAGCAACATCCGCCGACTCGATCGCATGCACGGCGCCATGCGGCGCAACGCGCGGCGCCGGCTGCTTGAGCCGGGGAGCGCCCGCCACCGGCTGATGGGTTGCTGCCGCCGGCCGGGGCTGGGCGGGCTGTCTGGCTGCGGGAGAAACAGGATCGTCGACTACCGAACGCGCCCACTCGTCGGCCGTGATGCCGCCGCCCCAGTCCGTTTTCTGCGCAACCGCCTGCTCGGTCAGATGAGCAATTTCCTCATGCGCCAGAGCGATGATCTCCACCCCATTCTCCGTCTTGCGATTCGACAGGATCATCGCGTCCGCTCCCAGCTCGTCGCGTATCTCCTTCAGGGCCTGACGGGCCGTCGGGGCGAAGAATTTTCTGATGCTCATGCTCTACCTCCTACCATTGCGGTAACCCGGATCGTCTTGAAGTCCGGGACTTCATCATGCGAAATAACCCTGATGTTCGGCACCGCGCGCTTCAGGAAGCGCGCCAACAAATCGCGCAACTGCGTCGGCACCAGCATCACCGTGGGCAAACCCATCTGTTCCTGCTGCTCGGCAGCGGCGCGCGCTTCGCGCAGCACGGTGTCGGCCAGCCCCGGCTCGATGCCGATGCCGTTCTGGCTCGATTGCATCGCCTGCATCAGGACATACTCCAACTCCTTGTCCATGCCGATCACCTGCAGTTCCTGCGCGGAAGGGTAGAACTGCTGCACGATGGCTGGCCCCAGCGCGACCCGCACCAGGCCGGTGAGCTGGTATGGGTCCTGGGTGCGCGCGGCGTTCTCCGCCAGCGTCTCGACGATGGTGCGCATATCGCGGATATGCATGCCTTCGTCCAGAAGATTCTGCAGCACCTTCTGTACCGCACCCAGCGGCAACGTCTTCGGCACCAGATCCTCGACCAGCTTCGGCGCGATTTTGGCGAGATGGTCGAGCAGCTGCTGCACCTCCTGACGACCGAGCAACTCCGCGGCGCGCGTGGTCAACAATTGGCTCAGGTGAGTCGCCACCACCGTGCCCGGATCGACCACGGTATAGCCCATCATCTGCGCATGATCGCGCAGGCCGGTCTCTATCCACACCGCCGGCAGACCAAAGGCCGGATCGCGAGTATGCATACCCGCCAACTCGCCCGTCACACTGCCCGGATTGATCGCCAGCAACTGATTCGGATAAGCCTCGCCGGAACCGACCTCGACGCCCTTCAGCGTGATGCGGTAAGCGTTCGGGCGCAGATCCAGATTGTCGCGAATATGCACCGGCGGCGGCAGGAAGCCGATGTCCTGAGTAAACTTTTTGCGTATGCCCTTGATGCGGCGCAGCAGATCGCCGTCCTGCGTTTTGTCCACCAGCGAGATCAGGCGGTAACCGACTTCCATACCCAGCACGTCGACCTGCGCGACGTCGTCCCAGCTGGCTTCGGCTGCCTCCGGGATGACCGCGTTCGTCGCCACCGCCGCCGCAGCCTTTTCTTCCTCGCGCGCCGCGGCTCTGGAGCTGGTTTGCGACAGATACCAGGCCAGCCAGGCCATCGCGCCGCCCAGCAACAGGAAGGCGAAGTGCGGCATGCCCGGAATCATCCCCAGAGAACCGATAATGATCGCGGTCAGCATCAGCACCTGAGGTTGCTTGAACAGCTGCTGAACCAACTGCTGGCCGATATTTTCTTCGCTGGCCACGCGGCTCACCACCAGACCGGCCGCGGTGGAAATCACCAGCGCCGGAATCTGCGCGACCAGACCGTCGCCTATGGTCAGCAGCGTGTAGTTCTTCGCCGCGACCGCGATATCGAGATCGTGTTGCAGCACACCGACCACCAGACCGCCGATGATGTTGATGAACAGGATGATGATGCCGGCGACTGCATCGCCGCGCACGAATTTGCTCGCACCGTCCATCGCGCCGTAGAAGTCGGCTTCCTGCCCGATCTCGGCGCGACGTTTGCGCGCCACGTCTTCGCCGATCAGGCCGGCATTCAGGTCGGCGTCGATCGCCATCTGCTTGCCCGGCATCGCATCCAGCGTGAAGCGCGCGCCCACCTCGGCGATGCGCCCGGCGCCCTTGGTGATCACGACGAAGTTGATCACCACCAGGATCGAGAACACCACCAGGCCCACCGCGTAATTGCCGCCGACCAAGAAGTGACCGAACGACTCGATCACCTTGCCCGCCGCATCCGGCCCGGTGTGGCCTTCCAGCAGCACGATGCGGGTGGAAGCGACGTTCAGCGACAGCCGCAGCAGCGTCGTGATCAGCAGCACGGTGGGGAAAATCGCGAAGTCCAGCGGCTTGTTGGTGTTCATGCTGACCAGCAGCACCATGATCGAAACCGCGATGTTGAACGTGAACAGGATATCCAGCAGCATCGGCGGTAACGGCAGCACCATCATCGCCAGAATCAGCACGATGAGCACCGGGCCGACCATCCCCATCAGTCCGGCGCGCTTCAGAAAATCCTGTATCAGCTTAAAGTTCATGGTTTATCGGTTCACGCCCCCGCCGCAGCCGGATCGAGTTCGAGCGGAACCGGCAGTTCGGCGGGCTCCGCCGGACGCGCGCCGCCGATCGTCTCGTAGCGGCGCAACTGGTAAACATAGGCCAGCACTTCGGCGACCGCGGAGTACAGCGCCTCGGGTATGGTATCGCCGAGATCGGTGTGTTTGTGCAGCGCGCGCGCCAGCGGCGGAGCCTCCAGAATGGGCACATGATGCTCCGCAGCAATCTCGCGGATGCGCAGCGCGACCAGATGCGAACCCTTGGCCACCACCACCGGCGCACGCGCTCCCTCCTCGCTGTACTTCAGCGCCACGGAGTAGTGCGTCGGGTTGGTCACCACCACATCGGCAGTCGGGATCGCCGACATCATGCGGCGACGCGCAGCCTCGCGCTGCAACTGGCGAATGCGCCCCTTGACCATCGGATCGCCCTCGGTCTCCTTGGCTTCCTGACGCACCTCTTCCTTGGTCATCATCAATTTCTTGTTGTGATCCCACAGCTGGAACGGCACATCGATCAGCACGATCAACAACATGGCACCGACAATAATCATGAAGCCCGAACCGATCAGATGACCGGTCGCCGGAATTGCTGCGGCGGCGGACTGCAAGCCGAGCGCCATCACCGCATCGCGATTGCTCCAGATCACCCAGGCCGCCACACCGCCCACCAGCGCGGCCTTGGTCAGCGCCTTGACCAACTCCACCAGCGCGGTGCGAGAGAACATGCGCCCGAGACCGGCGATCGGATTCAGCTTGGAAAATTTGGGCTGCAACGCTTCGACACTGAACAGCCAGCCGTTCAGCAACAGCGGCGAGAAAGCCGCCGCGATCAGCACGGCCAACAGAAACGGCAGGAAGGCGATCAGCGCATCCATCGCGAGTTCGTACAGCCGCGGGATCATCAGCGCGCTGTCGAAAACCATCTCGCGGTCGAGCACCAGCCCGTCGCGCAACATTTGCACCATGCTCTGCGTAAGGGATGCGCCCATAAACCACAACACCCCGCCACCGGCCAACAGCACCGCGAACGTGGAAAGCTCACGCGAACGGGCGACTTGACCCTGCTCTCTTGCCTGGTCAATTCGCCGTTGTGAGGGTTGTTCTGTTTTTTCTAGGTCGCTATCTTCTGCCATATCGGCTCCTGCTGGACATGGCGATTATCTGCGGAGGCTAGTGCATCCAATCCGGTGAATAAGGGGTGGTTTTGCAGTCTATTCAGCAACCTTTGTGGGATTCTTACACCCGTTTGACAAGCCGGCCACTTCATGATGCACCGCCACACCCCATAACGGCGGCCTTTGCGAGCAATCTTCACACTGCGCAACGGAGCTGCGAAAATCCCGCACAAATATGCTGCAACGAATTGACCAATAAGGAAATCTCACACGCCAGCACATACCTTTCGCCGGCGGAGCTCGATGTTGTAAACAGGCTGATTGATGCGCGTAGGCCCGACGCCGCAACGGCGAAGGGTTATGACTGATAACCGGTTACCGCCTCAACTTATTCTGCGTTGCGGATATTGAAAATCCTGCTGAAGTTCGCCACTTCCAGCACCTGAGAAACCACACCTGAGGTATTCAGCAACGAGACAGCCTTGTTGGCGCCTTTGGCACGTTCGTTCAGCAACATCAACATCCCCAGCGCCGAACTGTCCAGATAATCCACTCTGGACATCTCGACTTCGATCTCGCGCACCGCCACATTGTCGATCAGGGGCGTATACGACTCCTTGAATTCGCGATGCACCTGAAAATCGAAACGCCCGGACATCGATATGCGCGCAACATTGTCATGTATCTGTACGCTGATAGCCATCATCACTCCTTCACTGTTGAATGTTAATTTTGCACTTGCCGCCTTACATGGCATCCAGCCGAAATCAGTTGGTCCCGGAATTTATCACAAGTAGCCGAAAGCGTTTGTCCCGACATCAAACGACACTCAAGACTCAGGCGCAAATGTAATAGGCGACGACCTCGTTTCCCTTCCCGGCGAATTCCAGCCGATAAGCCATTCCTCGCACCAGCGCCAGTCCCCGCCCATGCTGCGCCGACGCCGGCACATCGCCCGGCCCGGCAAACAGCGCGGCATGATCGAAGCCGTCGCCACTGTCCTGCACGCGTATTTTTATGCCATATTTACCCTCGATCATCACCTTTTCGATCTCGATTTCGATCGATGCGCGACTCAGCGCACGCAGGCCCTCTTCGCGCAAATGCAAATAATGCTCGAAACCTTCTGCGCCATGTTTCAGGCCGGAGTCGAGTTTCAGCACGCCATGATCCAGCGCATTGTTGAACAGTTCCGACAGGATCACGTACAGCGCCGCATGATATTCTGCGGCGGCATGGATCTTCCCGACCATCTGGGTCAACAGCGGAACCGCATCGAGATATTTAAGTTCATCCTCACCCAGACGGAACGTCAGCTTCCAGCGGCTGCCCGTTTCACCGCTACCGGAATGGCTCAAGTGGCACATCAACCCGTCCAGCTCGTTCTGCGGCGACAGGTTCACCAAGGCCAGCGACACATCGTCGTGCGCGGGCATCCCCTGCAAGTGTCGCTTCAAGGCTTGAGCCAAGCTATCAAAGCGGCTACCGGGGACATTGCGCAGCAGGACTTCCTGAATACGTTCCCTGCCGAACTGTTCGCCAACGGGGGATTCCGCTTCCGGCAAACCGTCCGAGAACAGGAACAGCTGCCCATCCTCCTCGTAATGGAACGCCTCGACCTCGGGAGAAAATCCGTCTTCGCCGAGTATCCCCAGCGGCAAATTGCGCGAATGCCATTCATGCAGCACCCCTCCATCCTTCCCGATCAGGATGAGCGCAGGAATCCCGCCGTTCCACACCTCGATCACCCGGTCGCGAAAATCCACCGAAACCAGCGCCGCGCCGACAAATCGATCCGCTGGCATCAGGCGATAAATCTTGGCATTTAATTCTTCGGCGATGCGCGACACCGGGAAGCCCTTCTTCGACATCGCGCTGAACACCTGACTGAGCGGCAACAGATTCATTGCGGCAATCAGTCCATGTCCTACCGCATCGGCCAATAATACATGCAGATGTCCATCCGGCGTGCGCGCCGTCAAGATCAAGTCGCCGCTGTAATGGGTTGCCGGACTGATCATGATGCGCACGGCGGGATCGGGAGCGCCATAGGCCGCCGTGATACGCCCCATAATGTCACTGCCGATGCGCAACTCCTCCTCGGTGTGGTCATGATATTTTTCCAGCGCCTGTATCTTCGATGCCAACTGCCGGTACAGCTCCTCGATCTGGGCGATGAAACCGTTGAAGGCCAGCGCGATATGCCCGAGTTCGTCTTTCCCTCGCACCCGGGCACGTCTGGAGAAATCTCCGGACTCGCGCACTTCCAGCATGGCCTGCTCCAGTTCCACCACCGATCCCGTGACTCTCCTGATGATCCAGCCGATCAACAGAAACAGCAGTAACTGCAGCAATATCTGGCCACCGACGAGGACAAGACCGAACCTGCTCAGCTTGCGGTACTCGGCTTCGAGATCAACGACCAAGCTGATCGCCCCCAGCACTGTTCCTTCCGGCACTTGATGGCACTGCAAACAGTTGGTCCCGTGGCTATCCTTGCCCGCGGCAAACGGGACGGACACATGCAAGGTGCGCTTGCCGTCGTGAAAAATCTCGGCTTGCGACACATTCGCGGACATCGCCGCGAGATCCAGCGCATCGCCCAGCAACTCGTCCGCAACATTGTCGCCATACTGGTTGCGCACAGCAGCAGCCCGCACCAGATGGAAGTCCGTCACCCCCTGCTGCTTCGCCATCTTGCCGAGGAAAGCGGCGCGCAGCTCCGGGTTTGTGATCGAGCCACTCAACATCATCGCATTCAAGCTCAGGAACGACTGCGTCGCGCTATTCTCGGCGCGCAGCCGGACATCCGCGAGCATATTCTCCTCGAACCGGTGCATCACCCATATCTGCGCCAGCGGCAGCACGAGCAGCAAGGACAGCTGGATAGGCAGGTGCAGCTTCTTGGCCAGCGAAAGATTGCGCCACCATGTCTTCATGCAGCGCTCCGCCGGCAAACCGCCCGAAATGAAACGAAATGGGAACCGTACATCATCGCTAAACCCGGTTGCCTCGACCGCAGCTCGCCAGATAATCCAGCGTCCGGCGCGCGACGTTCTGCAACGGCAACACCTCGGCCGCGCCGCCCAACGCGATCGCCTCGCGCGGCATGCCGAACACCACGCAGCTCGCCTCGTCCTGCGCGATCGTGAACGAGCCGGCCTGCTTCATTTCCAGCATGCCCTGCGCGCCGTCCTTGCCCATGCCGGTGAGGATAATGCCCATCGCATTCGCACCGGCGACATTGGCCGCCGAACGGAACAGCACATCCACCGACGGACGATGGCGATTCACCGGCGGCCCCTGGTTCAACTCGGTCATGTAGTTCGCGCCGCTACGCTTGAGCAGCAGATGCGAATGACCCGGTGCGATGTAGGCATGGCCCGGCAGGATGCGCTCGTTGTGCTCCGCCTCCTTGACCGAAATCTTGCACAGACTGTTCAACCGCTCAGCGAACGACTTGGTGAAGTTCTCCGGCATATGCTGGGTCACCAGGATGCCCGGCACATCGGCCGGAAAACGGGTCAGCACCTCCTTGATCGCCTCGGTGCCACCGGTCGACGCGCCGATGATAATCAGCTTCTCGGTCGACGCGAAACGCACGGGCACATTGGAAGGCAGGATCGCATCCGCGGAAAGCTTCTCCTGCACCACCATGGGCGCGACCGTCTTTTTCGCGTGCACATGCGACTGCGCGGCGGCGCGTATCTTGTCGGCGATCTCGGCAGCGTATTCCTCCATGCCGCGCGCGATGTCCATCTTCGGCTTGGAAACGAAGTCCACCGCGCCCAGTTCCAGCGCGCGGAACGTGATGTCGGAACCGCGCTCGGTCAGCGTCGAGACCATCACCACCGGCATCGGCCGCAAGCGCATCAGCCGTTCGAGGAAATCCAGCCCGTCCATCTTGGGCATTTCCACATCCAGCGTCAGCACATCCGGATTCAGCGCCTTGATCATTTCGCGCGCCACGATCGGATCGGGCGCCGCGCCGACACACACCATATCCTTCTCGCGGTCGATGATCTCCTTCATCACGTTGCGGATCAGCGCAGAGTCGTCAACCACCAGCACTTTGATTTTGCGATTTTCCATGTTCATTCCAGCCAGATAATTTTGTTACCGCCGTAGGGGCACGGCGGCGTCAATTCCACACGCAGCTTGCTGCGTAGTGGATTGCCCGATTTTGTTGCGCCGCGCCCCCCGCACAATCAGTCGAACAATTCCACGTCGCCCTCCACCTTGGAATAGCGCAGGCGCAGCTTGTATTCCGACTCGCGATCCACGATGGTGTTGTTGTGAACATTCCTCAGCTTTTTCACCCGCACCAAGCCGGTCGCGGGAAAAAAATATACCTTGCGCGGATAGATATCCAACAGATCTTGGGCCAGCACCGGAATGTTCTCGGTATGCAGAAACTCCAGCACGAATTCCGCATTGCGCTCCCCCACGTTACCGACCGTAAAGCCGCGCAACACCGCGCCGCCGCCGAACACCTTGGCCTCAAGATGCTCGCGCTTCGCGCCTATCTTGAGCAGCTGGTTGATCAGTATCTCCATCGCATAAGCGCCGTAACGTGCCGAATCGCCAAGCGGGCTCCCCTGATCGCCGCCCGCATCCGGCAGCATGAAGTGGTTCATCCCGCCGATGCCGCTCCTGCGATCGCGGATGCAGGCGCACACGCACGATCCCAGTACCGTCACCAGCACCATGTCGCGCGCAGTCGCGTAATACTCGCCCGGCAATATCTTGGCTGCTTCAGTGCCGTGCTCGCGATCGTAATAAACGTTCGGGGCCAGAACCTCTTCGTAGCCATGCACGGTCATCCGCGCTCCCTTTCCCTGCTCGGCAGCAGGCCCGAACCATGCTGAGCCCGGTGTTTCGCCAATTCGTACACCGTCTTGCCGCGTAGCGATAACAGATGCCCGGCGTTATGGAAACTCTCCGAATGTCCGGCGAACAACAAACCGTCGGGCTGCAATAACGGGACAAACCGCTCCAATATTTTAAGCTGCGTCTGCTTGTCGAAATAGATCATCACATTGCGGCAAAAAATCGCGTCCAGCGGACCACGCACCGGCCATTCCGGGCTCAGCAGATTCACCTGCCGGAAGGTGATCAGGTTGCGCAACTCCGGGCGCACCCGCACATAGCCTGCTTGCGCCCCGGCTCCCTTGAGGAAAAATCGTTTCACCAGATCGGGCGACAGCTTCTCCACCCGCTCCAGAGGATAGATGCCGGCCTCGGCCTTGGCCAGAACATTGGTGTCCAGATCGGTCGCGAGTATCTTCACCGGAGGCGTAAACGTGCCGAACGCATCCACCATCGTCATCGCCATCGAATAAGGCTCCTCGCCGGTCGATGCGGCGGAACACCACAACTCGATATGCCTTCCCTTGTGCTTGAGCGCATGCTCGGCCAGCAACGGAAAATGGTGCGGTTCGCGAAAGAATGCCGTCAGGTTGGTGGTCAATGAATTGACGAACGCCTCCCATTCCGCTGAATCGTTGTTCTCCAGCAGCGCCAGATACTCGCTGAAACTGCCGATGCCGGTCGCGCGCAATCGCCGCGCCAGACGACTGTAAACCATGTCCTGCTTGGAGGGGTTCAGCGAGATGCCGGCATGATCGTAGATCAGCTTGCGCACCCGCTCGAAATCCTTGCTCGTAAACACGAACTCGCGATCACGTCCGGCGCCGGATTGAAAATTGTTGCCCATGCTCCGCCTCACTTCAACTTGACGACCATGAAAATGGTCTTCGATGCCCGCAATACGCCATCCGGCAGAACATATCCCTTGTTCGTCGCAGACCAATTGCTACGCATGGTTACTCTTTCGTACAAAACATTTTCGGTATGAGCCGCTTCGGCACAGCCTGTCTTAAGCCAGTCGAAGTGCTCATACCGAACATGTTTCATGTAGAGGCGCGATTGTGTCAACTTCACACGCAGCTTGCCGCGTAGTGTATTGCCTGATTTTGTTGCATCACGCCCTTCTAAGGATAATGCACAGGGCGCGATGAATCGCACCCCTACTACAATTAAAACTCTTCCCACTCCTCGTCGTCCGCGGCCTTGGGCTTGGGCTTGGCGACCGCCTTGGCCGGAGCTTTCGCGGGTGCGGCCCTGCGCGCCGGAGCTGCAACCGGGGCGCGACGCGCCGCAACCGCCGTACTGCCGCTCTCGTCCACCTTGAACGTCGCCACAGCGACCGCGAGGTTCTGCGCCTGCTCTTCCAGCGATTCCGCTGCCGCTGCCGCTTCCTCGACCAGCGCCGCATTCTGCTGCGTCACTTCGTCCATCTGGGTGATCGCGGTGTTCACCTGTTCGATACCCTGGCTCTGCTCGGAGGATGCTGCGGTGATCTCGGACATGATGTCGGTCACGCGCTTGATCGAAGTCACAATCTCTTCCATCGTCTGGCCGGCTTGGGCGACC
>Ga0172379_10000931_pt1 | contig 64870 bp, 63 predicted proteins | sample GrowelOW334metaG_FD_119756 | JGI IMG/M metagenome (GOLD analysis project Ga0172379, IMG submission 119756) | Groundwater microbial communities from an aquifer near a municipal landfill in Southern Ontario, Canada - Groundwater well OW334 metaG | ecosystem: Environmental > Aquatic > Deep... | reverse complement strand
GCCGGAGTTTATCCCGATTATCATCGGGGCCGGTATGACAAAACACTATATAAATATATCTGCCAAGCTATGAAAATCAAGAGTATTGTTACCAAAGAGACGATTATCACTATCTGTAACCGCGTAATTGACTGGTCGGTTTGGTTAATCTTAATCCTGGTTCCAGGTTATTTCGCCTTCTTCCAAGAGAATTTCAACATCTTTGAATTGAACAAGGAACTAGTTTTGGTTACTTTATTATCCTTGGCTTGGTCGGCGGTGCTGGTGAGAATGGCACTACGCAAAACGATTAGGATTCAGGGTAATGCCAAATTATGGTGGATGCTGGGGACGCTCTTAGCATTAATAATCTTCAACGCCTTGATAGCGCTTGATCTAACTGCAAGCTTTTTCGGTTCCTACATGCGTTTACAGGGGTCATTAATCTTTATCTATTATTGGCTGTGGATGATTTTGTTATTGATTTATCTGCGAGACAAATCGCAGATCAAGGCTTCTCTAATAGCGGTTGCTCTTGGAGCGACTCCTGTTCTGCTCTACGCCTTGGCGCAGAGATTTGGTTACGATCCGCTGGTCTGGGGTGAGTCTGGCATGAGTCGCGCCTTCTCTAGTTTGGGTCAGCCAAATTTCTTGGGCGCTTATGTGGCTATGGGATTATTCTTGACTGGAGCACTGTTAATAACTATTAAACAACGAATTGTTCAAGCTCTGGTAGGGATATTGTTACTAATGCAATTAGCGGTTCTAGTCTTCACTTATAGCAGGAGCGCTTGGTTAGCTGTAATTAGTGGGCTAGTGCTGATTGGTTTTCTAATACTCTTGAAACGACGATTATTTAAGTTGACTATAAGTCTAATTTTGATTATTGTCGTCAGTATCTCTACCTTAGTTGTCTTTAACCAAGAATTATCTCGGCAAAATTTGTTTCAACAGAATAGAATCGCTCAATTATTTTTAAGCTCATTTAATGTTAGGACGGACGGTGGGTCGAGCAAAGCCCGGATGAATATTTGGCAAAGTGGCTGGTTGATTTATCGTGACAGCAGTGTTTATAGACAGCTGGTCGGCTATGGCAAGGAGAGTCAGGCGCAACTTTACGTACGCCACTATGCCATCAACTGGGCCTATTACGAGAGGATTAACAGCTTCGCTGATCGAGCACACAATATTATTCTGGACACCCTCTTGGAGTACGGCCTGCTGGGTCTGATTATTTTCGCCGGTCTGAACATCTTCATTTTCTGGAGCGCCGTAACCTTTTATTTCTACAGTCCGGACCTGACAGCGGGACGTCAAGCACTACTACTCTTGGCCGGAGCGATGGCCTATTTCGTAGCCAATCTATTTGGCTTCTCCATGACCACTCATTATGTCTATTATTATTTCTTATTGATGATATTGTATGTGATAAGTAATGTTGACCAAGTCAGGGAATTTAAAATAACTTTCAGTGCTATTTTACTCTGGCCATTGATAATGAGTCTAATTATTTTTAACGCTCTGATAGTTTGGCAAAATTACTATGCTTTTATCATCGCTGATCATTATCTGATCCAAGCCAAGCGGGCTGAGGCGAAGTTGGATTGTCAAAACAGTCTAAATAATATCAATCAAGTTTTTCGCTGGATGCCGACTGTGGGATTTTTTAAAGAGCAGTATTTAATGATGTATATTAATTGTTTACCGAGTAACAAGGGCCATGCAGATTTCTCCAAGTTGATTGAGAACATTCAGATTCAGTTGGAGAACATTAATCAGCCTGAGCGCGACTATGGTATTCTCAATGGAGTGGCGAATACTTATTCTCAGTTAGGTCAATATGTTGACAGCAAGTATTACAACCAGGCCGATTATTATTATCAGCAATTATTAGTAATGAGTCCTAATCTGTTAATAAGTCATTATAATTATGGTAGGATGAAGATCTGGGCGGGGGATAATGAATCCGCTATTAGGATTCTGAATGAGGCCTTAACTAAGGCACCAGACTATAGTAATGCCGAGGCGCTCGGCTATCGCACTGACGGCAGAAATTTCATTCTGACTATTCGGGCCAGTTTGGCTGATGCATATTTTAATGTTAAGGACTACAGGCTAGCACTGGAAAATTATCTAATTATCGCTGAGTATGTGGATAATGCCGATATCTCCATTAAGATTTCTGACACTTATTGTGCCTTGAAGAACGAAGTCAAGTGTCAAGAGTATTTCCAAATGGCTCTGACTAAGACTCCGGATAGCCCTGAGGCGAAAATAAGATTAGCTGAATATTTCTTGGCTAAGAAGAATTATGAACAAGCTTGGGTTAATGCCGATGCCGTCTTAAGAGTAGATAAAGCTAATATTAGAGCAAAAAAGGTGATGACAGAACTGGAGAAGATTAATCAATAAGACTTGCATAATTAAAGTAATAAGTTTATTATTAAGCTAGTTTATTAGCTTTTGCTTTGTTTATTTAAGTCTAGGAACTTCTTTTACTAACATTTGTTTGTCCCGCTCCGTTTTAATGTAACTGATGCGTGATCCTCCGATGGACATCAGGGTGATAATAATAGGCTACGTTACCTGTAAAAAAACGAGATCCCCGATTAGATCGGGGATAAAGTTAAGTTCTGAAATAAAATAGACGATTTATATGAATAGAAAAATAGCATTAATTACAGGTATAACTGGCCAGGATGGTTCATATTTAGCAGAATTATTGTTGTCAAAGGGCTATGAAGTCCATGGTTTGATAAGACGCTCATCATCATTTAATACTGGCAGAATAGAGCACCTCTACCAAGATTCACACCTAAGTGATGTGAAGTTACTGCTACATTATGGTGACTTGTCTGATAGTTCGAGTTTATCAAGATTATTGCATCAGATTGAGCCTGACGAAATATATAATCTAGGAGCACAGAGTCATGTTAAGGTTAGTTTTGATATGCCTGAGTATACCGCTGATGTAGTTGGTTTGGGAACTCTTAGATTATTAGATGCGATACGTGATGCAGGTATTAAAACAAAGTTTTATCAAGCATCAAGTTCTGAAATGTTTGGCCGTGTCCAAGAAACACCTCAGAAAGAAACCACGCCATTTTATCCTAGGTCACCTTACGGCATATCAAAAGTTTTCGCCTATTGGATGACTAAGAATTATCGTGAAAGTTATGGATTGTTTGCGGTTAATGGCATCCTGTTTAATCATGAATCACCTAGGCGTGGCGAAACTTTTGTCACCAGGAAGATTACCAGAGGGTTGTCAAGAATTAAATTAGGTTATCAAGAAACTCTTTATCTAGGAAATCTAGAATCTAAGCGTGATTGGGGCTATGCACCTGACTATGTCGAAGGTATGTGGCAAATGATGCAATTGGATAAACCTGATGATTATGTCTTGGCTACCGGCGAGACTCATACCATTCGTGAGTTTGTCGAAAAAACAGCTATAATATTAGAATTGGATTTAGTTTGGCGGGGTGAAGGAGTCTCAGAGCAAGCCGTAGATATTAAAACAGGTCGAGTTATAGTAGCCATTGATCCAAAATATTTTCGTCCCACAGAAGTGGATTTGTTATTAGGCGATGCTACTAAAGCCAGGCAAGATTTTGCTTGGGAGCCTAAAGTGAAATTTGAAGAATTGGTTAAGATTATGACTGAAGCTGATTATAAAACAGAAATGAAAAAATATGAACAAAGAGGCTAGGATTTATATAGCGGGACACAAAGGTTTGGTCGGTTCGGCTATTGTAAGAGAATTGGAAGCCACGGGTTATCATAATTTGCTTTTAAAAACTAGGCAGGAATTAGATTTGCTTGACCAAAGAGCTGTGACGGATTTTTTTGAGACAGAACGGCCTGAATATGTCTTCTTGGCGGCAGCTAAAGTTGGTGGCATTATGGCTAATAGTACTAACAAGGCAGAGTTTATTTATGAAAATTTGCAGATTCAAAATAATATCATACACAGTGCTTATCGAACAGGTGTTAAAAAGCTATTATTTCTTGGTTCAAGTTGTATATATCCACGTGATTGTGCTCAGCCAATCAAAGAAGAGTATTTGATGACTGGACCACTAGAGGATACTAATGATGCTTATGCTATTGCTAAAATTGCAGGAATAACAATGTGTCAGAGCTATCGTCAGCAATACGGCTTTGATGCTATAGCGGTGATGCCCACTAATTTATATGGTCCTGGTGATAATTTTGATTTAGAGACTAGTCATGTCTTGTCAGCTATGATAGCTAAATTTAGTGATGCTAAGCAAAATAAGCTACCAAATGTTACTCTTTGGGGTACGGGAACTGTTTATCGAGAGTTCTTGTATGTGGATGATTTGGCTGATGCCTGTGTTTTCTTAATGAATAATTATGAAGATCAAAGTATTGTTAATATAGGTACGGGTAAGGATTTGATTATCAAGGATCTGGCTGAGAAAATTAAATTAATTGTTGGCTTTGAGGGCCAGATAAATTGGGATGTCAGTAAACCGGACGGAACTCCGAGAAAGCTGTTGGATGTTTCAAAATTAGAACAATTGGGCTGGAGATATAGAACTGATTTGTCTGAGGGTATCCAGATGACTTACGAGTGGTATTTAAAAAATAGTGAGTTGTAATTTATCGGTGCTACGTGTTACGTGCTATGTGATAAAATATGTCAGAAATAATTAAAATAATTCAGCCAAAAGATAAGTTTAATTGGAATGATTTTAAAGAGTTGTGGAACTACCGTGAGTTGTTGTATTTTTTGACTTGGCGAGATTTGAAAGTACGTTATAAACAAACCATCGTAGGTGTGGCATGGGTTATTTTTCAACCATTCATGTCGATGATTGTCTTTACATTGATTTTTGGTAAGTTGGCTAATATACCTTCTGATGGAGTGCCTTATCCAATCTTTGTATTTATTGGTTTATTGTTTTGGCAGTTTTTTAGCTCCGCTTTGGGTGATATATCTAATTGTTTGGTAAATAATCAGGGTATAATAAGTAAAGTTTATTTTCCACGTGTCTTACTGCCTTTGTCTATGATTTTAACTCGCCTGGTGGATTTCGTAGTCGCCTCTGTTATTTTAGTGGCCTTGATGATTTATTATCGCTTTATGCCGAATATGTTAATTGGTATTGCTATTTTCCCTTTATTAATGTTAATGACTTTTTTGGCTTGTCTTGGCTTGGGATTGTTTTTTGCCTCTCTCAACGTTAAGTATCGCGATGTTAGGTATGTTTTGCCTTATTTTATTCAGATAATGATGTTTTTAACTCCAGTTTTTTATTCAACCACGATTATTGGACATAAGTATTCATGGATTTTTGCACTCAATCCTATGTCAAGTGTTATTAAGAATGCTCGCAGTGCTTTTTTAGGAGTTTGGCAGATAAATTGGCTAGAGTTAGTTCTATCTCTTTCAGTATGCGTAGTAACTTTGGTTATTGGTTGGTTGTATTTTAGAAAAATGGAAAGAGATAGTGTAGATTTAATTTAGATTTATTAAATTATATGAAAAAAGCCTTGGTTTGTGGTGCGGGTGGCTTCATTGGCAACCATTTAGTTAAAAGATTGAAAAATGAAGGATATTGGGTTAGAGGGGTGGATTTGAAATATCCAGAATTTAGTGTTTCAGAAGCAGATGATTTTGTTGTAGGAGATTTAAGGTCACAAAAGATAGTTGAAGAAATTTTAGACTGCCCTTTTGATGAAGTTTACCAGTTGGCTGCTGATATGGGTGGTGCTGGTTACATTTTTACCGGTGAACATGATGCGGATGTAATGCATAATAGCGCTACTATTAATTTGAACATGGCTTATTACGGCCAAAAGGTTGGCATTAAAAAAATATTCTATTCCTCGTCAGCTTGTATTTATCCTGCTTATAACCAGGAGGATCCTAATAACCCAAAGTGTAGCGAAGGTAGTGCGTATCCTGCTGCTCCTGATAGTGAATATGGGTGGGAAAAACTTTTTAGTGAAAGAATGTATCTGTCCTATGCTAGAAATTATGGATTAGATGTGAGGATTGCTCGTTTTCATAATATTTTCGGTCCAGAAGGTACTTGGGAAGGTGGTAAAGAAAAGGCGCCAGCTGCAATTTGCCGCAAAGTTTCAGAGATTGCTAATGGTGGAGAAATTGAAATATGGGGTGACGGTCATCAGACTAGAAGTTTTCTTTATATAGACGAATGTCTTGATGGGGTGAGAAGGTTAATGGAGTCTGATTTTAGTGGACCAGTTAATATTGGTTCAGAGGAAATGGTAACGATTAATCAATTGGCGGAAATAACAATGGCTATAGCAGGAAAAAATTTAACTCTTAGACACGTATCTGGCCCTCTTGGTGTTCGAGGGCGCAATAGCGATAATCATCTTATTAAAGAAAAATTAGGTTGGTCGCCATCGCTGCCACTAGTAAATGGTTTATCGGTTACTTATGTTTGGATTAATGAGCTAGTCAATAAAAGAAAACTAGAAAATACCAATGTCTAATTCAATTATAGAAGTAAATAATATCAGTAAAAGATTTAGAATAAGTCACGAAAGAGAGGCTTATTCTACTTTACGTGACAAAATAGCGCACCCTATTAAAGCTCTAAAACAAATACGTAATCCGGTGGAAGATTTTTGGGCATTAAATGATGTCTCCTTTGATGTTAAAAGAGGTGAAGTGATGGGTATTATCGGACCCAATGGGTCTGGAAAATCAACTCTGTTAAAAGTTTTGTCACAAATAACCCCTCCAACTAAGGGTCATGCTATTTTAAGAGGTAGATCAGCATCCTTGTTAGAAGTTGGAACTGGTTTTCACCCCGAGTTGACTGGCAAAGAAAATATTTATTTATCCGGCGTTATTTTAGGATTAACTAAATCGGAAATAAATAAAAAATTTGATGAAATTGTTGATTTTGCAGGTGTGGAAAAATTCTTAGACACCCCAGTAAAACGTTATTCGTCAGGTATGGGTGTACGTCTTGGCTTTGCAGTGGCAGCTAGTCTTGATAGCGATATATTGATTATTGACGAGGTATTAGCGGTCGGTGATGTGGAATTTCAAAAAAAATGTTTAGGTAAAATGAATGATATAACAAAAAATCAAGGCAGGACTATTTTATTTGTTAGTCATGACATGGCCACGATTACTTCATTATGTGAAAAATGTATTTTTTTACTTAATGGTTCTGCGAAGTTTATTGGTTCTACTAATGATGCAATTAACTACTATGTTAATTATTTTTCAAAGAATGAAATAGTGTTTAATTTGGTATCGAGACAAGATAGACAAGGTGGCGGTGAATTAAAATGCACTAAGGCCTGGATTGAAAATTCTCAAGGAGAAATTGTTAATAGGGTAAAGGTTGGTGATGACATAAAGCTCGTCATTCAATATCAAAAAATGTCTAATATTGATATTAATAATATTTCTATTGGCGTGGCGTTAACTAATGAAGTGGGCCAGCAATTAACAGATTTGTCTGATGGAACGATTTGGCATAAACCACCTGATTCGGGCAAAATTATTTGCCATTTAAGAAAATTACCATTAAATATAGGTAATTATTCCATAAATTCATCAATAAAAGTAAATGGTGTTTTGGCTGATGGAATAGTCGGTGTAGCCAACTTCTCAGTCGAAAAAGGAAGATTTTTTTCAAATGATTTTTTGCCTCATGTTACTCAAGCTTATTTTATTTTTGAACAGGATTGGGAATTAATAAATTAAATTATGATAAAAAAACATCTTATCAAATGTTTTCCCTGGCTTAGGAAATTAAAGATTTGTTATCTTGAGAATTTGTCAAATTACAGAATGTATCAGCCAAAAAAATCATATTCACAGACAGGTGAGGATATACTAATAAAAAATATCTTAGATAATCTTCAAATAAAAAAACCTAATTATTTAGATATAGGCGCTTATCATCCAGTGTTCATCTCTAATACTTACATGTTTTATAAAAATGGTAGTAGGGGTGTTTTGATTGAGCCTGACCAAAAAAGAGTAAAGTCTTTTTTGAAAAAAAGACCTCGTGATATATTTATTAATGCGGGAGTCGGAGATAGTGATGGCAAAGTAAATTATTATAGTTGTGACTCGATGAGTACTTTTTCCGAACCAGAAAAGAACTATTTAGAGAAAAAAGGGTACGTCTTTAATGGGCCATTGGAGTTGCCGATTCTTGGAATTAATAATTTATTGGACAAATATTTTCCTGACGGAAATATAGATTTTGTCAGTATTGATACGGAAGGTTTTGAAATGACAATTCTTGGGAGCTGGGATTTTAACAAATATCGTCCTAAGGTTCTATGTGTTGAGGCGGTAGAGCATTCACCAAATTTATTTTTGGTAAAAAAATGTGATGAAGTAGTTAATTTTTTAACAGAGCGTAACTATAAGATATTCGCCGATACCATGAATAATTTAATTCTGGTTGATGGTGAGGTTGTTGATAAAGAAAGTCTAAAATAAATTGTTATGATAGTTGTTAAAGTTAGAGGTGGTATGGCTAATCAAATGTTTCCTTATGCTTGTGCTAAGGCTTTATCGTGGCGATGTGGGACTGATTTAAAAATTGACGCTAGTAATTATTCTGATTTAATAGAGCCGGATACGGCTCATAAGCGAGCATATAGTCTAGGATGTTTTAATTTAAGTTCGCCTCAGGTTACCGATCAAGAGTTGATGTATTGGTTCGATGATAAGTTGTCAGATAAATTTAAAAGACGTTTTGATAGGCTGAAACCATATTATGCTAGGAGGCATATTAATGAACCCGTAGCCAATGTAGTCTATAGGGATCCTAATATTTTTTTATTAAAACCTAAGGGTCACGTTTATTTAGAAGGAGACTGGAATGCTCATAGATATTTTAGTGATTATCAATCTGAAATTAGGTCGGAGTTTGAATTTTCGATTGAGCCATCAATTGAAAACCAGGCGCTGATTGACGAAATATCTACTGTGAATTCGGTGGCAATACATTTTAGAAGGGGTATTCTTCTGGAGGGTAATAGTAATTATCTGGTATTACCAGAAGAATATTATTTTAATGCAATTAGGTATATTATTGAAAATGTTACTAATCCTAAATTTTATCTTTTTTCGGATGATCCGGAATGGGTTAAGACTAATATTAAGATCGAAGGTTTTCCTACTAAAGTTGTTGACCACAATGATCAGCGCCATAATTATGAAGATATGCGTCTGATGTCAACCTGTAAGCATGTCATTATGGCTAATAGTGGCTTTAGTTGGTGGTCGGCTTGGCTAGGTAAGCAACCAGGTCAGATTGTCGTGGCACCTCAGCATTATTGGAAACATGATGCTTATGATGTAATGTATAGCGATTACTATCCTGATCATTGGATTAAGATGTGGATCTAATAAATATTTATGTGTGGTATAAGCGGTATTTGGGTACAATCACAAGTTATAGAATTATCAGAAATCACCAGATTCAATAATTCTATGAAACATCGTGGCCCTGACGGAGAGGGTTATTTTATTGATCCAGAAAAAAAGATCGCTTTAGGGCATCGTCGTTTAGCCATCTTGGACCTTTCTGATAAGGGCAGGCAGCCAATGGAATATCTGGAACGATATCAAATAACTTTTAATGGTGAAATATACAATTTTATTGAAATCAGAGAGTTATTAGTGACCAGTGGTTATCATTTTAAATCTGATTCTGATACGGAAGTGATTATGGCCGCTTATGATGCTTGGGGTGCTGCATGCTTGAATAAGTTTAATGGCATGTGGTCATTTGCAATTTGGGATCAAAAACTGAAAAAACTATTCTTGGCCAGGGATCGTTTCGGAGTTAAACCTTTGTATTATATGCAAGAAAAAGGTTCGTTGTTTGCCTTTGCGTCTGAAACCATAGCTTTTAAATATTTAGATCGTTATCAACGTGAATTTGATGATAAAAAATTAAGTATAGCCATCAGAGATGCAATGGCTCTTGAAGGTTCGGGACATACTATTTACAGAAACATCTTTCAGATTTTACCTGGTCATTATTTAGAACTTGAAAATGTTAATCAGTCGATAAAGCAGAAGCGTTGGTGGCAAACTTTTGAAAATTTATCAGTCTCTGAATCTAGCTATGAACAACAGGTAATTGCATTTAAAGAGTTGTTGATAGATTCGACGCGTCTTCGGTTGAGAAGTGATGTGCCAGTGGCTACTGCGTTAAGTGGTGGAGTTGATTCTACGGCCATCTATTCAATTTTAAACCATTTAGAAGGTATTGGTAATAATACCGAGAGGTCTACAGATGATTGGCAAAGAGCTTATTCTGCTATTTTTCCAGGCTCTGCTAATGACGAACAAATATATGCTCAATCTGTAGTTGATCATTTTGGTAAGAAAATAAATTTTGCAACTTTTAATAGCGGAAATTTGGCAGATGAACTAGTCAGTTCGACTAAATTATTTGATGCTATTTATTTTACACCGTTGATGTCAGTGTCCGGTGTCTATATGAAAATGCGTCGCGATGGAGTTTCTGTGTCCTTGGATGGTCACGGAGCGGATGAGATGATGTATGGTTATCCATTCTTAATGATCAACTTATTCAAGTATTATTCTCGTTCGGATATAGAATACGCCAATGACATTAAATTCATTTATAATCAGATGTATTCTGAAGGTTTTAAGCAAGAGATAGAGACGTTATTACCAGCCAGTAGATTTGAAAGTTTGTCGTATACTTTGAAAAAGTATTATCAATATGTTCCGAAGCAATTAAAAGACTTGTATCGTATAATGGTAAGAGGCAAATATAATCAGATTCAGAGCTTGAGTGATAGTCCATATGATTTTTCAAACTTAACTTTGCCTGATAGGATGGTGGCTGAAATGTTTCATCTGGGTACCTTACCAACCATTTTAAGAAACTTTGATCGAGCTGCTATGCAGGCCGGAGTTGAGATTAGGATGCCTTTTATGGATTATCGCCTGGTGGATTACGTTTTTTCATTACCTGTTAAGAGTAAACTAGGCCACGGCTTTACTAAAAGGATATTAAGAGATGCTATGTATGGTATTATGCCAGAAGTAATTAGAACTAGAACAAGTAAAATTGGTTTAAATGCTCCTTTAGCTGATTGGTTCAATAATGAATTGTCGGAACTAGTTTTAGATACGGTTGGATCATCAAAATTTATTAACAGTCCTTTTTGGAATGGTTACCGCATCAAGGCTTTAGCTGAAGAGAATTATAGAAATAAAGGTTGGACCTGGTCTAACTCGTTTGAAGTTTGGCAAGCTCTTAATGCTTATATTTTATTATATTATTAAATTATGAAAATGATTAAATTCGCAGTTATTGGATTCGGAAAAATTGGCAGTCGTCATTGTGCCATAATAGATGCTAATGACAATACAATTTTAGTGGCTGTTTGCGATATAGATGAATCAAAAAAGAGTGTAGTGAATAAACTTTATCCAAATGTTAAATTTTTTACCAATTATATCGAAATGTTAGAAAATTGTGACTTGGATAATGTGAATATTTGTACTCCTCATGATTTGCATGCTCCAATGGCAATAGAAAGTGCAAAAAGAAAAATAAATATATTAGTTGAGAAGCCTATGGCCTTGACTGCGGTTGATTGCCAGAAAATGATAGATGAGGCTTCAAATAATAACGTAAAATTAGTTGTAGTTAAGCAAAATCGTTTTAATGTCCCAGTAGTGTATGTTCGCAAATTAATTGAAGATGGTGGTTTAGGAAAAATTTATCAGGTTCAATGCAACGTATTTTGGAACAGAAATCCGGAATATTATTCAGATTCTAATTGGCGTGGAAAGAAAGTGAGAGAGGGTGGATGTTTATACACTCAGGCCAGTCATTTTATTGATTTGTTATTGTGGTTGTGTGGCGATATTGAAAGCGCTTCAGCTACTGTCGCGCGTCTCAGACAAGATGTTGAAATTGATGATTGTGGCGTTGCGACATTAAAGTTTAAAAATGGCGCTGTTGGTAGTATTAGTTGGACTACCGATGTGTATAGTAAAAACTATGAAGGAAGCGTTACTATATTAGCAGAAAATGGTTCGATAAAAATTGGTGGATTATATTTAAACACGTTAGATATTTGTGATGTGAGCGGATTTGATATTCCAGACCAAAGCCTTTTTATTGATAAGCCTAATAGTTATGGTAAATACCAGGGCACTAGCTCAAACCATGATAAAGTCATAGAACAGCTTGTATTATTATTGTCAAATAATTATTCTGATCTAGTCTTCGGTGCAGAAGGTAAGAAGACAATCGAAGTGATAGAAATGATTTATCAGAATTCTAATTACAATGAATTGTAAAAACTATTTATTTTTTAGATTCAAAAAATGGTTATGATTGCTTTAAATGTCTACTGAGCCATAGGACGGAAATGTATATAGAGATTTTGGGTGTTTTTAGTAATAGCTGATGAGATTAATTTTGTAGTCGATAGTTTAAAAAATATGTCAAAAATTAAAATATTTAAGGCTAGCCCTTTTTATATTCATTATTTGAATCAATTTTATATTGATCATCTCGGGCTTAATTATAAAAGTTATCATGAACAGTATCAAACGATCATGGCTGATTTTTTTGGCTGGTATGATCTATGGAAAACCAGTCTGGAGGCCACCGGTAATTATGAAGTCGTTGAGGTTATTTCTAATGCTAAGCAATTGCAGGAAACTTGGGCTAAAGAGTCCGGATTGAAACTAAATGGTGATAACTGGCAACAAGATATTTTAGAGAGGCAAATATTAGAATTTCAACCAGATATTTTTTTTGCTCATGACTTCGGCGTTATTGATGCTAAATTCCGAGTGATGATTAAAAAGAAATGCCCCAGCATAAAATTAATAATCGGTTGGGACGGAGTTGCTGTTAACAATAAAGATATATTTAAGGGCTGTGATGTTATGTTATCTTGCGTTAGAGATACGGTAGACTACTACAATAGCAATGGCTTCAAATCAGATTTTTTTAGCTTTGGTTTTAATGAGAAGCTTTTGGAAAAAATTAAAAATGAGAATCATTGTTATGATTTGTTGTTTTGTGGATCAATTGGTTCTGATAAACATAGCAATCGTCTTGATTTTTTGTATGAAATTAATAAAAAGTGCAAACTAGATTTGCTAGCTAACCCACTTGACGTCACCCTGAAGAATTATTTAGGATCTATGGCCAGGCTTGATTTAAAAAGATTTCAATATTTAAATAAAATTAAAGCTTTAAGCAGGGTTAATCACGGCCAAGTTTTTGGTATTAAAATGTTTCAAGCTTTGGCAAATTCAAGGATAGTATTAAATAGTCACATAGACGTTGCTGGTGATAGAGCAAGTAATATGAGATTGTTTGAGGCGACAGGTGTTGGTGCTTGCTTGGTAACTGATTATAAGCCAGAACTAAAGGAATTATTTGATTTAGATCGAGAGGTGGTGGCCTACAAATCTACAAAAGAGGCCATTGACAAAATAGGATATTTATTGAACAATGAAGATGAAAGAAGAAAAATTGCTATTGCTGGGCAAAAAAAGATTATTGATAATTATCCTTCTGATCGACAAATAAAGCAGGTAATAAACGATATTACAAAATCATTGTAAGCGTTGTTTAATTTTATGATGTCTGTTGATCTACAAAAATATTATCTATTTTTTGGATTACTAAAATTATATTTATGACCCATTTATATAAACTGTATAAAGCATTAAAGAGTATTTGTCCTAGTTCAATTAAAGTAGGTATCTATAACTGTATCCTGGCGACAAAAAACTGTTTTTTGTATTTAAAATTACTTGCCTTGTATCGAAAATATTCTCGGTATACTATGATTCCAAAACATCTTTTTTTGGAGAATTTGAATATCATCGAGAGATTTCGTGAAATCGACGGCGCTGTTGTTGAATGTGGTGTTTGGCGTGGGGGAATGATTGCAGCAATAGCTGAAAGATTAGGTGGTAGAAGGAGTTATTACTTATTTGATAGTTTTGAAGGATTACCGGAGGTTAAAGAGATTGATGGCGATAATGCTAAGGTTTGGCAAGAAAATAAAAATTCGCCATTTTATTTTGATAACTGTAAAGCGGAAGAGTTGTATGCAACGAAGGCAATGTCAATGGCAGGCGCAACCGACTATCAAATTATCAAGGGCTGGTTTTCAGAGACCCTACCGCTGTTTGATAAGTCTGTAAAAATATTCATTTTAAGGCTTGATGGAGATTGGTATGAATCAACAATACAATGCTTGGAAGGTTTGTATGCCCAGGTGGTGCCTGGCGGTCTAATTATCATTGATGATTATCTAGTTTGGGATGGATGCTCGAAAGCGGTACATGAATTTTTGTCAAAAAATAAATCAGCTGAAAAAATATTTACAAGTAAGATGGGAGTTTGTTATATAATTAAGAAATAGCTTATGCAAGTTTTAAGTCCGATTACAAAAAGCAAGAACGTCAAAAAAATAACTGATTATTCTTGTAAAAAAATCATAACAACGTATCAGAAAGATTTCAATTTTGATGTTTCTGATTATTTTAAAAATCAGACCAGTATAGAAAGGTACCAATGCTTGGATACCGGTTATAATTTCTATTATCCATTGAACTTGTCTGGCGACGAATTATTTTATCAGAAATTGCAAAAATTTTCTTGGTATTATTCAGATTGGAAATGGGAATATGAGGATGCCTTATTAATGTTGTCTAAGGGTAAGAGATTGTTAGAAGTTGGCTGTGGTATGGGGTACTTTTTAAAAAGAGCTATGATGATTGGTACATCTGTTGATGGCTTGGAATTGAATAACTCAGCCGTCGAAGCTTGTAAAGGGAAGGGCTTGAAGGTGCATCAAGAATCAGTGGCTGATTATGCCTTGAAACATCGCGACTGTTATGATTATGTGTTTTCATTTCAAGTATTAGAACATATAGCGGAAGCTGGAGATTTCATTAAGTCAATGATTGATTTGTTGAAACCAGGTGGAGTTTTGTTAATAAGTGTGCCTAATAATGAATCAGCGCTTTTTAAAGAAAGCGATTATATAGCTCTTAATATGCCGCCACACCATATGGGTTTATGGGATGCTAATTCATTAATTTCATTGGGTAAATATTTTCCAATCAGAATAGAAAAACTCTGGCTTGAGAACTTGGGAACGAGGCACCAGGGTGTTGCCACTGCTGTGGCGGAGAAGTTTTTAAAGAAGACTTTGAATGACAAATTTGCTATATCTAATCCTTTGTTAGTCAAGCTTATAAAAAAAATAATTTTTAAATCAGTTGAATTGGGATCTAATTCTGTTACTAGCTATATGGCTGGGCACACTATAACGGCAGTTTATACTAAATATGAGTAACATTTCTTTTATCGTGCCTGCATATAATTGTGCTTCGTTGATTGAACAGACAATTTTGTCTGTTATTAACGGTAATTTTGACTCTGGAGATGAGATTATTATTGTCGAAGATTGCTCTACTGATAACACCTGGTCGGTAATTCAAGATCTAGCCTTAAAACATAACGTTATCAGAATCTTCAAGCATGATTATAATAAGGGTACGGCCGCCGCTGGTAGAAATACAGCTATTGGTAAAGCGAAACATGATATCATCTTCGCACTCGATGCCGATAATCTTTTGGTACCGGGGAGTGTTAAAAAATTAAAAGAATATATGCTTGACCAGTCGGCTGATGCTGCCGCCTTTGGCGAGATGTGGTATTTCGAAGATGATCAACAAAATATTCAGGACAGAATTCTTTACCCTAAGCTAATAGAGTTTGCCGATTTTTTTACTTATGTTTCCACGCCAGGTCCCAGTGGAAATTATATGTTTACTAAGCAAAGTTGGTTAAAGGCTGGAAAGTATTTTGAGCCGACAATTATCAATCAAACTTTAGACTCCTGGACTTTTGCAGTCTGGCAAGTCGGTACTGGTAGTAAGATGGTTACATTACCTAATACTTATTATCTGCACAGGAAGACTAGGGATTCGCATTTTATGAGAGAGAAAGATAGGTCTAACCGTTCTTTGGCCGCACTTGTGGCAGTGTTACCGTTTCTAGATCAATTGTATCCACATGACATAAATTACATCATGGGACGTGGACGATATAAATGGGTTGATAATCTATGGCGTCGTCAGTTGAGATTGAGAGACGGTTCTAAGAGCGTGAAGCGATGTATTGGTTACGATAAATACGGCAAACCCCTTCCAGTACCTCATGGTATTTGTGTCAGGCTAATAAAATATATTTTGAGAAAATTGAGGCTAATTAGATTATTTAAGGAATAGATTTGAGATATGAAACAGATAAAAGAAAATATAATTAGAGCAGCTTGTTATAATAACGAAGGTCATATACCTAGTGCTTTTTCAATTTTAGATTTATTAATGGTTTTGTATGAAGAAAATTTAGTTAACAATAAGGGAGAAAATCGTTTCGTATTGAGTAAGGGTCACGGATCTCTGGCTCTATATGCCGTATTGGTTAGATATGGTTTTTTTAATGCTGAAGAAATATTAACTTTCGGCCAATATGAAAGTGATTTAGGTGGCCATCCAGATAGAACTAAAATTAATGGCGTTGAAGCTTCAACTGGCTCATTGGGTCATGGCTTACCAATGGCAGTAGGTATGGCCTTAGCTGAAAAGATTAAACAAACTAACCATAAGATTTATGTTTTAATTGGTGACGGTGAGGCTAATGAAGGAACGATTTGGGAGTCGGCAATGTTAGCATCGCATCACAAACTTGATAATCTGGTATGTATAGTTGATTTCAATCATTCTACTGACAGGGCTTTAAATCTAGGTGATCTAAAAGCTAAATTTACCGCTTTTGGGTGGCACGCTATAGCTATCAATGGCCATGATCATGATGAAATTAAGTATGCTTATTTGCATAATGAACCTGGAAAACCCCTGGCTATTATAGCTGAGACTATTAAAGGTTGTGGTTGTAAAGTGATGGAAAATAATCCCGAGTGGCATCATAAATCTCCAACAGTTGAGCAATTAGAATCTTTAATAAATGAATTATATTAATATGCGTAAGCAGTTTCCTAAGACAGTTGAAACTTTGATGTCTCAGAACGAAAGGCTGGTAGTTTTATTAGGCGATATTGGTGTTTTTGGATTTAGAAATATCTTTTCTGATTATCCTGATAGAATCTATAATATTGGAATTTTAGAACAATCAACAATTGGTGTTGCTGCCGGCCTAGCTCTAGAAGGTATGATACCAGTGGTTCATACTATTGCTCCTTTTATTGTGGAAAGATCTCTGGAACAACTTAAATTAGATTTTGGTTATCAGCAGTTAGGTGGTAATTTTGTTAGTGTCGGAGCTTCATACGATTATGCGGCCTTAGGTTGCACTCATCATTGCCCAGCCGATGTCTCTATTTTAAAGAGTATACCTGAAATGGAAATAGTATTACCAGGTACCGCTGAAGAATTTGATTGTCTTTTTAATCAGGTTTATGATGATGGTCGGCCTACTTATTTTCGCTTAAGCGAGCAATCAAATAAAGAAAGTCATGTAGTTAAATTCGGTGAAGCTGAGGTCATTAAGAAGGGCGGTCGTGCTACCGTTTTAGCTATCGGAAATATGCTAAGTCGGGTAATAATAGCCTGCCAAGAGTTAGATGTGACAATATTATATTATACTACCTTAAGTCCATTTGATTCAAAAACATTAATAAGTAATTGTCAATCTAATAAAGTGATAGTTTGCGAACCTTGTTACAGTGGTGCTATTAGTCATGATATAATGTGCTCGTTTAGTGGTCAACCAATTAGTCTATTATCAATTGGAGTGCCTAGACATTTTTTAAGAAAATATGGTAATGTTATTGAACATGATACGGCGCTAGGCCTAGATATTAATGGCATTAGAGACAAAATTAACAAATTTATTAGTGATTAAGATATGGATAAATTAGCCAAATTTATATTAGATGATGTGGTTTCTATAAAGGATGTAGATTTGTCTTTTTTAAATGGTAAGACGGTATTAATTACTGGCTCCACTGGCTTGATTGGCAATTATTTAACCGCTTTTTTTAAGTCTTACAGAAATCAAACTGGTCTCAATTTTAAATTAGTGCTAACCGCTTTTAATGAGCCGGAAAAATACTACCTCGATTTATTTGATTCTACTAAAGACGTTTTTTTGGCTGGTGATTTGTCAGAAATAAATTTTAGTAGTTCTCTGCCATCTGCAGATTTAATAATCCATGCGGCAGGTTATGGTCAGCCTGGTAAGTTTATGGACGACCAATTGAAAACTTTAAAATTGAATACTGTGGTCACTTTGAATTTATTTGAAAAATTGCTTGCAGGTGGCAGATTTTTGTTTATCAGTTCAAGCGAAGTCTATAATGGTTCGCCGAATATACCCTACAAGGAAGACGATATTGGCCGTACTAATACCAATAATTTCAGATATTGTTATATTGAAGGTAAGCGTGGAGGAGAGGCTATTTGCTTCGCTCATAGTCAGAAGGGAATTGAAGCTAGAGTGGCTAGATTATCTTTGGCCTATGGTCCAGGTACTAAGAAAACCGATCAGAGAGTATTGAATAATTTTATAGCTAAGGGATTGGCTGGTAGTATTAGTTTATTAGATTATGGTTTAGCTAACAGAACTTATTGCTATGTTACAGATGCTGTTGAAATTATGCTTGATATCATCACTAAGGGTCAGGATTTAATTTATAATGTTGGCGGTGAATCAAAGACTACTATTGGTAATTTGGCAAAAAAGATTGGATCTATGATTAACGTTCCGGTGATATTTCCAGATCAAGCTAATCCCCTAGGTGGTGCTCCAGATGATGTTAGTCTTGATTTGGATAAAATTAAAGCCCATTTTAATAAAAATAGCTTTGTCGGCCTTGACGAAGGCTTGTCTAATACCATTGAATGGCAGAGGATATTATATAGTAATTAATAATTATGAAAAAATATTTTATTACAGGCGGACTGGGTTATATAGGTACTAAGTTTTCTCAAGAAGCATTGAGGAGAGGGGATAGTGTTATGGCTTTCGACAATCTTTTGTATGAACAGGATAGAATTAAAATAGTACAGGAAATAGTTGCTGGCTGTGATACTGCTGATTATTCATTGGTAGTTGGTGATGTGAGGAATATTGAATTATTAAAACATTTGTTGCTCGAATATCAGCCGGACTACGTGCTACATTTAAGTGAATTGAGCAGTGTCTATATGTGCGATCATAACCCTGCCTTTACCGAAGATATCAATTACCTAGCCTCAAAAGAAGTGTTACGGCTTTGTGAGGAGTTAAAGATTCCGGTCTTCTATAATTCTTCATCAAGTGTTTATGGTAATCAGAAAGAGATGCGTTTAATGACTGAAAAAGATGACTTGCCAGTAGCAACTGATAATTATTGCAAAAATAAATTAAAGATGGAGGTTTATATTAAATCCAGAGTTTCGGAAAATAAAGATTTTAAAATAATAGTATTTCGACCGGCAACGGTATTTGGTCTATCGCCTAGATTAAGAATAGAATTGTTGCCCAATCACTTTACCTACTGCGCTATGGCTAAGAAACTCTTAAGAGTTTCTGAGCTCAATGCTTTTAGAGCGGCTATCGATATTCAAGAATTAGTAGAGGGGTATTTTAAAGTTATCGATAAAGGATCTTGGAATCATTTGGTTTATAATATTGGTCATTATAATTTATCAAAAATGCAATTTGCGACTGGAATACAGTCGATCGTCCATTGTGAAATTGCCTCAGTATTTGATGTGGGTGATTTAAGAAATCTGCAGATAGACTGCTCTTTGTTCAATAAAGAGTTTGATTTTAATCCCAGTAAGTCATACGAGGAAACCATTAAAGAATTGGTCGTTTGGATGGAAAAAAATCTCTTAGAAATAGAAAAGACTAATTTCGCTGGTATATTGAATATGTCCCTAGAACGATGGAAGCAGTTAATTTAATAGGGTAATAATTATGATTATTGAAAAAAAGTATTTAAATGAAGCTGATTTCGCTAGGATGTTTAATGAAGATATGTCTAGTTTTGTACGAGATAAAATAAACCAAGCTAATTTAATTTACCAAGAAATATCCAGCGAAGAAAGAGACAGCTGCTTGATAAGAATAGTTGATACTTTATTAGATGAATATTTAGTTTATTCCGGTGAACACCGACACGAACATTGGGATAGTGGTTGGGGCGAAAATTTACAGGAATATTCAGAAAGTAAAAATACAGAAGGTGTAAAACCTAAATACTTTGGTAAATATCCAATTAATCGACTTGAACAAAGATTTGTTAAAGCGGTATCGAATGATTATGAAGTTAATATTTTGGCTATTTTACAGTATTGGTTATTTGAAAAATATTTAAAAAATTACACAAGCATTTATGAATTTGGTTGTGGTACCGGCCACAATCTTTTGAGATTGAGAGAGCTAAATAAGCAAGCTGAGTTGTGGGGATTGGATTGGGCTCAGTCATCTCAGAAGTTAATTGATAATCTAAGACTTGATGGCGTTGACCAAAAAATGTTTGGAAAAAATTTCGACTTTTTTAAACCGGATTATGATTTTAAGTTAAATAATAATTCGGCTGTATTCACGGTAGCAGCATTGGAGCAAGTCGGTGATAGATATCAAGATTTTGTTGCTTATTTGTTACAGAATAGGCCAGCACTCTGTTTACATATAGAACCTGTGGCTGAATTATTGGATGCAGAGAATAATCTGCTGGATTATTTGTCTGTAGCATATTTTAAAAAAAGACAGTACTTATCTGGATATTTTAATTACCTTAAAACCTTGGAGCAAGATGGTAAAATAGAGATTTTAGACGTAAGACGTAGTTATATTGGCAGTTTTTTTATCGACGGTTATTCTATTATTGCTTGGCGTGTTAAATGAGATGATGCTGTAGGATGAAATTATTAACTACTATATTCCCGCATGAAGAAAATATTATTACATTATATTGACAATGCTTTAGAAGTGAATGTTAGAGATCATTGCACTCAACCTTTTATATTCTTGAAGGAAGCTTTGAATAAAATTGGCTATAGTTTAGAACTAACAGCGCAACAATCGTTAAGTGATGTCGAGTGGGTTTTTTTTATTAATTTTGAAAATGTTTTCCCGTATCACGGTATCAGGGCAAAGTGGAGGCTACTAAAAGATTTGATATCAGATAATAAAAAACGTGAGTTATATAAAGAGTTGAAAAAAAGAGGTGAATTGAATAAGGCAATTATGTTTTTATGGGAAGGCCCAACAGTGTCAGCGCTAAGTTACAATGAAACGTTTTTGAGAAGATTTAAACAAGTTTTTTCATGGCACGACGGCTTGGTTAGTAAATATAATTTTTACAAATTCTATTTACCTGTTCCTAGTGATATTGGAGTGACAGGATTAATGGATTTTAACAATAGAAATTTATTAACCGCAATATCTTGGAATAAAAACTCTGGAGCTAAAAACGAAATGTACCAATTTAGAAAAATTGAGATGATGGCTCTGGCTGATCTTTTGGGGAAAATGTTTAAATTTTATGGCCAAGATTGGGACAAATTAGAAGGCGATGAGCGCCGCCTATTAGACAATTATGGCGGTCCTGTAGCTGATAAGGTGGAGGTTTTGCCAAAGTATAGATTTTGTTTGTGTTATGAAAATGTTTTTGGTTTACCTGGCTATATAACTGAAAAAATTTTTGACATCATGCGATGTGGAGTTGTACCTATTTACAAAGGGGCTTCTAATATTAAAGATTATATACCTAAAAATTGTTTTATAGATAGAGATAATTTTAAGTCATCGACGGATTTAACAGATTATTTAAAATCTATTAATGAATCTCAATTTAATGATTATTTGAACAATATTAATCAATATTTAAAGTCAGATGATTTTAAATATTTTTTACCAGAATCTTTTGCTACCAATATTATCGATAGGCTGCATAGCATCAGTAAAGAATCCTGTGATTAACCAATAATATGATAAATACGGTTAAAAAATTTATAAAAAGTTTAATCAATTTTTGGTATTTTTACAAAGATTATCTTAATTTTAAAAAAAATATAGATGAAAGGTTTGATGTAAAGATAACAAATTGGCATGTATGTTTAGGAGAAAAAAATATTAAGCAGTCTTTCGATGCTCATTATTTGTATCATCCTGCGTGGGCGGCGAGAATAATTGCCAAAACTAATCCGGCTAAGCACGTGGACATCGCCTCAATACTCAGCTTTGCAACTCTAGTATCAGCATTTGTGCCAGTTGAGTATTATGATTATCGTCCTGCTAATCTGAAATTATCTAATCTCTCATCAAGGCATTGTGATTTAGTACAATTGGACTTTGCTGATAATTCGATAAATTCGTTATCCTGTATGCATACAATAGAACATATTGGTCTTGGCAGGTATGGTGATCGGATAGATCCTCAAGGTGATTTGAAGGCCATGGCTGAATTGAAGAGGGTAGTAAGACCTGGTGGGGATTTATTATTTGTGACACCTGTTGGTCAGCCAAAGCTTAAATTTAACGCCAATCGTGTGTATTCATTTGAATTCATTAATCAGATTTTCTCTGATTTTGAATTAGTAGATTTTTCATTAGTGCTAGATGATGGTAGTTTTGTTCAAAATGCAGATCCTGTTTTGGTCGCAAAACAGCTTGATGGCTGCGGTTGTTTTTGGTTTAAAAAACTTAAATAAAATATGTCAGTAATTAGCGTTATCTTGCCGGTTTATAATGGAGAGCTCTATCTGCAGGCGGCTTTGGATAGCTTGTATACTCAGTCTTTTGGTGATTTTGAGATTATTGCTATTAATGATGGTTCGACTGATGCCAGTCTTGAGATTTTGAATCGGCAATCTGATCAGCGTTTGAGGATTTTGGACAATAACGGTAATAAAGGTTTGTCTTTTTCGCTCAACCGAGCTTTAGGTGAGGCTGACGGTGCGTATATTGCCAGAATGGATGCTGATGATTTATCTTTTTCTGACAGATTCCAAAAGCAAATAGATTTTTTAGAAAAGAATAAATCAGTAGATATTTGCGGATCTTTTGTGAAATTGATAGATGAACGAGGTTGGATTTATCGTCAAGTTGACTATCCTGTCGACGACGAAACTATTCGGGCTACAATGATTTTCAGTTCTCCCTTGGTTCATCCTAGTGTGATGTTTCATAAAAGCTTGTTGAGTAATAAGGATTTTTATTATCGTAATATAGCTGGAGAGGATTATGAATTGTGGTCGCGTCTCCCGTCTAATATAAAGTTTGCTAATATTCCTGAATACTTGCTTGGGTATAGAGCTGGATTTGGGCGCGGTAGTAACGAGGTTAAGATTGAAACGCAGGAAGAATCTAAAAAAGTTCAGATTAAGCTCGTGGCTAAATATTTTTTTGAACCGAGTGCTGATGAGGCGTATATACATCATGATTTGTTTAGATATCCTGAAAGTTATAATCAAGATAATATCGATAAATATTTTGACTGGTTGCTTAAATTACAAAAAAGTAATCAAGAAAAAAAAGTCTTCAATACTAAGGTGTTTCGGCAAGTTTTAGCTGAGCAATGGTTCTCATTGATTAGGCTATATGGTGACCGCAAACTTTTGTATAAGAGGCAGAATTTATTTTATAATTCATATTTTTTTATACGCTTGCCAGTAGTTAAACAGGCATTATTTATTAAGGCATTTTTTAAATAAAAATTATGATCAAGGATAAGCTGAGGTATTATTTCAACAACAAGAGCATTTCTAGACATAAGGCTTCGCTTAATTTTGAGGTTGATACCTGGAAGTTATCCTGGTTCGTTACTAAAAAGATCTTGCCCGTAGCTGGATATCATCCCTATCCTTTGGATGAGTTAATGCTGATGGCTGGTAGCGTGGCTTATTTTCAGCCGACCCACATCTTTGATTGGGGAACTTATGTTGGTAAGTCGGCTAGAATATTTTATGAGACGGTCAAATTTTATCAGCTAGATACGGAAATACATTCGATCGATTTGCCAGACAATGTGTCACATATTGAACATCCTGGCAAAACACGTGGCCGTATGGTTCGTGGTAAGAAGGGTGTTTTTCTACATCAGGGTGATGGAGTTACTTTGGCCGTTGGTCTGTTTGATTATCGTGCTAAATTTATCAAACCATTATTTTTTGTAGATGGAGATCACTCATATGAAACGGTCTCACGAGAATTAGCCACTATAAAAAAACATTTTCCACAAGCACCTATATTAATTCATGATACATTTTATCAGCTACCAGATGCTAATTATAATATTGGTCCGTATCAAGCTGTACAAGAATTAGTTAATGACGGTTATTCCGAGGTATCTACCAAATTAGGTTTGCCGGGCATGACTTTGTTGTATAAGGTAAATAAATGAAAATTTGTCATTTAGTTCAAAATTACTACCCCTCTGTCGGCGGAATGCAAACAGTTGTTCGACAATTGTCGGAGAGGTTGGTGAGCGCTGGGCACGAAGTAACTGTGCTGACCAGTAGAAATAACAACCGCACTAACCAAATTATTAATGGTGTTAAGATTGTTGATTTTGATATTGACGGAAATTTGGTGAATAACTTTAAGGGCTCTAGTGATGAGAAGGCTAGATTTATCGAAGAATTTGCCAAAGATTATGATATCGTAACAATTTTTGCTGCCCAACATTGGGCGAGTGATTTAGCCTTGATAAATTTGGATAAAATAAAAGCTAAGAAAGTATTCGTGCCGAATGGATTTTCTCGTCTTCATGACCCTAAGTATAAAAAACTTTATTTTTCTCAGATGGCTAAGTGGATGAAAGCGGTTAATATGAACGTTTTTCTGTATGACAAATATCAGGATTGCCAATTTGCAGTTAATAATGGCGTTTCAAATTATCAAATCATTTGTAACGGGGCTGATGAGCACGAATTTTTAAAACCTGGCTCGGTTGGTTGGAGAAAGAGATTGCAAATTGCCGAAGATGATTTATTGATTTTACATGTAGGTACTCATACTGGAGAAAAGGGACACTATGAGGCGATAGAAATATTTAAACAAGCTGAATTCAGTCAACCCGCTGTACTCCTGCTCGTGGCCAATGATTTTCGCGGTGGTTGTAAGGAAGAATGTCTAAAATTAGCTTCAGACTTTCAGTACCAAGAAAAGAAAATTTTAGTTACGGATTTACCTAGGGAACAGGTCGTTGAAGCGTTTAAATCAGCTGATATTTTTCTATTTCCTTCTAATTTAGAGTCACAAGGTATGGTAATTTTAGAGGCTATGGCTGCCAAAGTTCCATTTCTAGCCACAGACGTCGGTAATATTAAAGACTTAGTTGATAAATCAGGCGGCGGAATAATTATTCCCGGAACAAAAAGTCTGTGTGTGCGGGATTGCTTGGTCTCATTTATGAAAATAGCGATAAAAAAATTACTTTATAATGACTTGGGTCCTTGGTCTGGCAATTACAACTTTACCAAGGCTGAGATAAGCACCGGTGCTAATCTGTTAACAGAGTTGGCGAAAGACCAACGGAAATGCAAAGAAACGGGGAAGCGTGGTTATGACTATTGGTTTCGGCACGCTACTTGGGATATGGTTGCCAGACAATATGAATCATTATATAAAGACTTATTATGTTAGATTGGCAAAGTTACATTAATTTTCCGATAGTAAAGGAAAATTTTAATAGACAAAGTTATGGTAAATTACTAATTGTAACCGTAGCCTTTAATAATCTTCAAACCATTGATTTGCAAAATAAATTTTTGAAAAAATATTTAATTGATGATTATTTTTATTTGGTTGTCGATAATTCTAGCGATATTAAAACATCGCGTGCCATCAGGGAATATTGTCAAAATAACAAGTTGGCTTATATGAGACCTTTTTTCTGCATCTATCGTACAGGTAGTAAATCTCATGGCTCAGCTTTGAATTGGATATATCGATTTTTTATAAAAAATGGCAATTTTCGCTATTTTGGCTTTATTGACCATGATTTATATCCGGCAAAAAAGACAAGTATCTTGAGATATATAGAAAATCAACCAATATATGGATTGCTTCAGGAACGAGATGAAAAATGGTATTTATGGGCCGGTTTTTGCTTTTTTGATCGGGATTATTTAAGTGATAAACATGTTGATTTCTTCCCACAGCCAGGGGTTGTGGATACGGGCGGAATGAATTATTATAGTCTTTATAGAAACATGGATAAAAGTGGGCTCGAATTTCCAAGGCAAGCTTACTTAAGAATAACCGATAGTAAAATCGTTCAGGAGGGCAATGTTGAGTTTTTGGGTGATTGGCTACATACCTTTAATGCATCAGGTTGGTTGCAATTTGAAAATGCCAGCGAACGAGAAATAAAAGTAAAAAAAATACTAGATGATTTGCTAAAATAACTTTATGGAAAAAAACTATCTAGAAATAACTAGTGATCAAATAATTACTCCAGAACTAATGAAGGGGGCGTATGTTCGGCATGATTTTCCAGGCTTCAAAGAAGATTTTTCTGTTATCCATTGTTTGATCAGAAAATATAAACCTGCCAATATTTTAGAAGTTGGAACTAGTCATGGTTATGGCACTAGAGTTTTGTGCGTTGCCTTTAAAGTCATACCTTTTATTTCTTTGTCCAGTCCTGTTTATTCTATTGATGTTCCACCCGGTACAGATGCCAGTATTATTTATCCTGATCATGAAGATGGACATCCAAAATTGACTGGTAAACATTGTCGCTTTATCTATCGTTATCATCAATTATTCGGTGATTCACGAACTTTCGATTACTCACCTTACTATCCTCTGGAAGCTTGGTTCATAGACGGTAAGCATGATTATGAATTTTGTACCGCCGATACCTTACAAGCCCTTAAAGCAAAACCAAAGTTAATAATTTGGCATGATTTGCAAATAGAAGGTGTCCATAAAGCTGTGGTTGAAGTTATGGTTAGGGAAAAAGAAAATTATAATTTATACCGAGTCATGGACACTAGAATTGGCTTTGCTGTACGTAAAGATATTTTATGATTGTTGTAAAATTAAAGGGTGGATTAGGAAATCAGATGTTTCAGTATGCCTTGGCCAAGAGCTTGTTTCTGGGTACTGGGCAAGAGATTTTTTTTGATGCTAATTTTTCACATTATAACAATGAAACTAAACGTCATTATACTTTGGATTGTTTTAAGCTTGATCAGAGAATTAGACGGATAAAATCTTCCGCTATGCCCTGGGTCTTTCGTGACCCGGCTAATGATTTTTTTAAAAAAATCTGGATACGACTTCGTTTGCATAACTTATTTACTAAAGATTGGCAATATTTTTTAGAACAAGATCATGGATATCATACGGAAATAAAGAAATTTTTAGGGCTTGTTTATCTCGACGGCTATTGGCAGTCTGAAAAGTATTTTAGTAACTATTGTCAGGATATTTTGAAAGATTTTACTTTGGTTAAAACATCTGAAAAGTTTGATAAAGTAGCCAATGATATTAAAAATAATAAATCTGTTAGTATTCATGTGCGTCGTAGCGACTATCTCACTAATCCCTCAGCCGAAGCAGTCCATCCTGTTTGTTCTCTGGATTATTACGCTAAAGCCATCGAATTAATTAAATCTAAAATAAGTCATCCTAAATTTTTTGTTTTTTCTGATGATCCTGATTGGGTTCGAAACAACTTGCCATTAGAGAGAGGAGAATTTGTCATGGTTTCTGGTAATAATTTGAGGGATTGTGAAGAATTAATATTGATGTCAAAATGTCTGCATCAAATTATTGCTAATAGTAGCTTCAGTTGGTGGGGCGCTTGGCTGAATCAGCAGGCTGATAAAATTGTTATAGCACCTAATCAGTGGCTTAGATATGATCCGCAACCACTGGATTTGATCCCAGAAACCTGGCTTAAACTTTAATATGTCAGAATCAAAGAGACCACGATTTTCACTCTTGATGGCTAATTATAATAATGGTCCGTTTTTAGCTGAAGCGATAGAGTCGGTATTAAATCAAAGCTCGGCTGATTGGGAGCTTTTGATTGTTGATGATTGTAGTCGTGATAATTCTAGAGAGATTATTACTAAATATTTAGACGATAAGCGGATTCATTTTTTGCAAAATGAAATCAATCAAGGTTATACAAAAAATTTAATCAAGATGATCAGCGAGTCACACTCGGACCTGATTGGTATTATTGATAGTGATGACGTCCTTGATCATGAGGCGGTGGCCACGATGTTGAATGTTTATGATTTGCATCCGGAAATCGGTTTCGTTTATTCGCAATATCAGATTTGTGATGAAAATTTACAACCCGTGACCCTGGGCTTTTGCCAAGCGACACCACCAGATCAATCTAATCTGCATTTTCATCATATGAATCATTTTAAGACTTTTCGTAAATCTGTTTATTTGCAAACCACTGGTTATGATAGTAGAATATTTGCTGAAGATATTGATCTCTGGTTTAAGTTAGAAGAGATTAGTCGGGGCTATTTTGTTGACAGAGTGTTGTATTATTTTAGGACTTTACCTAATTCACAGTCTCACGCTCCTAAAAAAAGGTTACTATGCGGTATGACAACAAAATTCGCTAAATATTTAGCTTATGAGAGACGTCAAAATAATAGTCAAAGTTTAGCGTCGAATGTTAGTCCAGTTAAAATGTTTTGGGAGATGGGCAAGGGACTGTATTTAGCTATTAGACTGACTGACGGTAAATACAGTTGGTTTTTTGCTAAAAAATTGTTATATTTTGGTTTGATAATTTGGCCATGGTTGATAAAAACAGCCATTAAAAAAATATGAATATATTAGTAACCGGAGGTGCCGGCTATATTGGTAGTCATTTTGTGAATCAACTACGCAAAACAGAACATAAGATTTTGGTAGTCGATAATTTTCGAGAATCTCGTAATAATATTATTAATGATTCGAAGATCGAGTATTTAGAAATGGATTTGCGCGATAAGAATCAGTTGGCTACTGTTTTTGAAAAGCCGATTGATATAGTGGCTCATTTTGCTGCCTTAGCTAGCGTGCCTGACTCAGTGGTTTGTCCCAGTGAGTATTATGATGTTAATGTTAAGGGTGGTTTAAATCTTTTAGATTGCATGATTAAAGCTAAAGTAAAAAAAATAATCTTTTCATCTTCTGCTTCTGTTTATGGTGAACCACAGATGGAAGCTATTAGCGAAGATCATCCTAAAGTACCGACAAATCCATACGGGCGTACCAAATTAATATTCGAGCAAATACTAGGAGATTATTATAATGCTTATGGTTTAAACTCGATTTCATTTAGATATTTTTGTGCCGCTGGCGTTGACGTTGAGTCTGGGCTGGGAGAATACCATAATCCTGAAACCCATGTCATTCCAAGTATCATAGAAACATTAATAGGCAAACGTAGCGAGTTCAAGATTTTTGGCAATGACTATCCGACGCCAGATGGTACGGGTATTAGAGATTTTATCCACGTGAATGACGTGGCCAGCGCTCATTTAATGGTTATGGAAAAATTAGTGAGCTCTAATAGTGTTTATGATCAGTATAATCTTGGTAACAGTCGTGGCTATTCAGTTTTAGAGTTGATTGAAGCGTCTGAGAGATTGTCAGGTCTGAAACTTAATTACTCTGTATTTCAGAGACGGCCGGGAGACCCCTCTAGTCTGATAGCTGATAATTCTAAAGCGCGACAAGAATTAGACTGGCAACCAAAATGTTCTGATCTTGATAATCTGATCGGATCAGCCTTAACATTCTTTAAACAAAAATCATGAAAGCGATTATCATGGCCGCTGGTCTAGGCACTAGATTGCGTCCTCTGACTGAGAATTTGCCCAAGGTTCTAGTCGAAATAAACGACAAACCTCTTTTGTCTTACCATTTGGAAGCTTTGTCAAAAATCGGAATTAAAGAGCTGATTATTAATTCGCATTATTTAGCTGATCAAATAGAGTTATTCATTGCCAATAACGGCTTCGGCATGAAGGTTTTAGTGTCATTTGAACCGGAGTTATTGGGTAGTGCGGGTACACTGAAGCAACATCAGGATTTTTTGGCAGGAGATGATTTCTTGATAGTGTATGGAGATAATTTGACTAATATTGATTATCAGCGTCTTATTAGTTATCATAAGGTTAAGGGTGGGCTAGCAACCATGGCCTGCTATTTTGAACAAAATCCATCAGAAAAAGGTGTGGTTGAATTAGCGGAGGATAATAGGATTATTAAGATGGTTGAGAAGCCAGGCTGTGGCACTCCGGCTTCTTGGTCCAATGGCGGTATCTATGTTTTTAAGCCTGAAGTCTTGACTCTACTGTCTGAGACAATAGCTATTCCTTATGATTTAGCCAAGGATCTGATGAAGCAATCATTTTTTACCGAGCATAGTATATATGCTTATCTGATGGATGAGTATCTTCTGGATATTGGTAATCTAGATAGTTTAGCCAAGGCTCAAGCAGAAGTTAAAGATTTAAAATTTTAATTATGATTATAACTAAAACACCACTTCGTATTAGTTTTGCTGGTGGCGGTAGTGATATCTCTGAGTTTTATCAACAGCAGATTGGCGCTACTATTTCTATAGCTATTGATAAATATATTTATGTTTGTGTTAAAGCAAACTTCAATGAATGTATTAGGTTGAGTTATTCTAAGACGGAAATCGTGGATCATGTTGACCAGTTAGAGCATGATCTTGTTAAGGCTTGTTTGAAGATGCTTAATATTGATGGTGGTCTTGAAATTGTGACTATGGCCGATATACCTTCCAAGGGTACTGGTTTAGGATCGTCAAGTAGTTTTACTGTCGGTCTCTTGTTGGCGCTACACACCTTTAAAGGAGAGGTTATCTCTGCTCAAGAATTAGCTGATGAGGCTTGTCGAGTTGAGATAGAAATCTTAAAGAAGCCTATCGGGAAACAAGACCAATTTATTGCCAGTTATGGTGGTTTTAGATTTATGGAATATCAACCAACTGGACAAGTCAAAGTTAATTACGTCTTAGCTAAAGAAGCAGATTATAAAGTTATTGAAAATAATTTACTGCTATTTTATACTGGCATTACTCGTGATGCTGACAGTATCTTATTAGAGCAGGTGTCGGGCTATAAAGACAGTCAAATTTCAATTGATAATACGACTAGAATGGTCGATTTATCTTATCAACTTAGAGAGTCAATAGAGAGAGGTCAGTTGAATAATTTTGGAAATTTACTTAATCAAGGCTGGCAATTAAAAAAAACCTTGGCCAATAAAATTTCCAATAATCAAATAGATGAAATGTATCAATTAGCTATGGATGCAGGTGCTTCTGGTGGTAAATTGTTGGGGGCTGGTGGCGGCGGTTTCCTGTTAGTTTATGCTGAACCAGAAAAACAAGATCGTGTTATTAAGGTTTTAGCAGGCTATAAACATTTAAAAATTAAAATTGATTTCGAAGGAGCTAAAATATTATTTATTAATCATTGATTTTATGTCTCATGCAATGTATTTTCAAAAAATAATTGAAGTTTTAGGATTAGTTTCTAGTGAGCAAATTGAATTATTGTTTGATAGGATTAAAAATAGTTTAGATGCTGGTGGAACTGTTTTTGTTTGTGGTAATGGTGGCTCTGGCGCTAACGCTAGCCACTTCGTTCAAGATTTAATTAAGTGTCCTGTAAAAGACTTTTCATTAGCAAGTGGTCGGTATAAAGTAATTTGTCTTAATGACAGCATGCCGACTATGCTTGCTTATGGAAACGATCTCGGTTTTGATCAGATTTTTAAACAGCCGTTAATGAATTTTGCCAAACCAGGAGATTTAGTTGTTGGTATCAGCGGTTCAGGTAATAGTAAAAATGTAGTGGAAGCATTGCTTTATGCTAATGAAATTGGTGTCGACACTGGGGCGATTGTTGGTTTTAGTGGTGGTCGGGTCAAGGAAGTAGCTAAAACTATTATCCATATAGAAACATCAGATATGCAGGTTTATGAAGATGTCTCAGGCATCATTATGCATTCTATTATTAAACAATTACTATGATAGCTTTCACTCTTGAAATGTGAACATAGCTGGCTCCAAGCCTGGCTATTTTGAATTAGGCTTAAATCAATGGCTGATAGCTGATAAAAATTAGTTTATTAAAGATGATCGAAGTGAACAATAAATATTTTATGTTGGAAGAAATATTTAAACCGAGGTTTTACAATATCAATACCTTCATGCCGGATCTCTGGTCCACTTACAGCGTGACGGTCGTCTTGGGTCTATGCTTGATCACTGTTATCATGATTGTTTGGTTCGTGGTCAGTGAGAAATTCTGGACCGAACAGAGAATCGCTATTCTGTTGACAATAGTTTTGGCGCCCTTCCTATATTTCTTTGTCTATCAACACCTGCGACTGATCAATAATGATCTGAGTTTAATGTATGACAATTCAGCCGAGAAGGCTCGCAAACAGCTCTGTCGCATGGACGACACACAACAGATTGGTGGGATGTTTTGTAATGTGCCAATTATTGTCGCTAATCTACCTGAACTAGTTCCAGTCAATAGCAAAATTATTTTCTATAGCGTCGCTTCGTTTCCACCTTATTTGCATTATTTAGCCTATGATCAATATTATTTAGTTAGAGAATTGCGACAAGCCGATTATGCCATATTTTATCTCTATCAAGGTGAAGTCTGGCTGGATCAATCAGGGCAACTCAATATCGCTAACGCTAGCGGGTTAGTGACTGAGCCGGGCGTCTGGCAGAAGCTGATTGATCTCGATGGTAAATATTTAATTTTCAAAAGATTATGATAGCATTGCAACTCTTCATCTTCGTAGCGTTAATCTGGCTCTATGGTTGGCAATTATTATTGTTGTGGCCAGAGTCCGATAGGGCTCATCCTGCTGTCCTGGCTTGGGCGCTAGGTGGCAGTGCCATCACCCTGCAATTATTTATTATTAAATTTATCCTGGGTTGGCCCTTGGACTGGCGTTGTCTAGTCTACTTGCTAGTTGGCATGATTGCGCTTCATTGTTATCATCGTCTGCGCCATAAACAAGTCTGGCCGAAATTACAGTTAGTTCGTTTCAGTCGACTACAATGGGCGTTATTAATTATGATCAGTGCCATCGCCTCGATACAAGTGGTTCATGTCTGGGCGACGCCGATTATTAATTTCGATGCCGTGGCTGATTGGGCGCTAAGAATGAAGGGTCTGTGGTTTCATCAAGCGGATTTATTTAATCCTACGACTTGGTCTCATTGGCAGACTTTGGGCAAGGGGAACTACCCTTGGCATTTGTCGCTCTTGGGCTGGCTATTGAATTTCTGCACCGGCGCTTATCAGGCGAGCTGGCTCAATCTGATACCTTGGTTGTATTATGTCGGTCTCTTGGGCGCCTGTTATGGCTTGGCTCGTGAACGCTTGGATCGATCCTGGTCTCTAGGTATCGTCTTGATGGTGGCTATGATGCCTCTGATTGCTTATCACGGCAGTAATTACTATGCTGACTTACCATTGACCTTCTATGTCGCCGTAATCCTTTTGGTCTGGCGAACTTGGCTGAGTACCCAGACCGATTCCAGTCTCTGGCTAACGGTCATCATCGGCGCCTTGGCACTAAGCTTGAAGATTGAAGCCCTGATTATAGTCGGTTTGATTGGTGCCCTGACCATGTTTAAATTATGGCAAAGACGAGCTTGGAGTTTATTAATTAAAGTGGTGGTCGTCTTCGGACTATTGGCTAGTCCTTGGTATCTCTGGCTCTGGTCTCATGGCCTGAGCTTGAGGAATATCGCCCCCGGCCTCGCCTGGCATGGTAATGCACTGAAGCCCATTGCCAGCAGTCTCTTCGCTAGTCAGAATTGGCATCTGTGGTGGTACTTGGTGGCCCTGGCGCTAGCCTTTAGCTTCACTAAATTGTGGCGTCAAGTTGTCAGCCGTGACAGTGTAATATTATTTGCTTTATTATTTTTGGTAATAGTAATTATTTTCACCATGACTGAGGCTTACGTCTTCGCACTTGGTAATGAAACCCTGTCTCGAACCTTGATGTGGTTGGTGCCGGTTTCGGTGGCGGTGTTAAGTGATGCTCTAGCTATAATATTTAGCAGTAATAAAAATCGTTAAGCTACTCCGATGCCTAGTCTAGCGGATATCAATTGGATTCTCAGCCCCGATATTTTTGGCCTCCCGATTATTAGTATCTGGGGGCTTTTAACCATGGCGTTGATTATTTATTATCGCCAGCGCCCGCAATTGATTAGCCGTATCATTATTTGTTTGTGGTTACCTTGGTTGATTTGGCTCGCTACTTATCAGTGGCCAATGATAAATAATTTTCATGATGGCAAACAAATTCAGCGACGTTTCTGCAGTCTGAGCGCTGATGAGTTAAATAAAGCCAAGTTGTGCCAGCTGGCTCAAATTATTCAGAGTGTCAGAGCGAACTATCCAGCGCAGAGTAAATTATATCTAGCTATCAATCCGGCTTATAAGCCATTTCTGTATTATTATCTAATTGATCGCTTTCGACTGGTCGCTTCGACTGAGGAAGCTGATTATATCATTAATCAAGAGTCGGGGGATTAATTTATATTATGATTGAAGTTACCGCAGTGGCACTATTATTAATCAGTATCATGATACCTGGTTGGATTATCTCTGGCTGGCTGACTTTGACAGTCTTGAATCAACTGGTGTCTCGTCTGGCTTGGTCATTCTTGTTGGGTTCTAGTTTCATGACGGTGATGCTGATGCTGAGTCGCTGGACTGGTGTTCAAAATAAGTTAACATATGGCCTGGGCTGGCTGATAGCTGTGGCCTTGTTAGTGGTAATCAATGGCAGGATTAATAAAGAACTTAGAGTTTATCGACTTGGTCATCTGAGTCGCTATGCCTGGATCTGGTTATTAATCAGCTTGGCTCTAATCTGCTTCAGTTTACTACTAGCTTTGACTAATCCAGTCATAGCTTACGACAGCTTGTTCGTCTGGAGTTTTCGAGCCAAGCTGTGGTTCTATCAACAGAGCGTCGAACAACAGAGTATTCTGAACTTTGGTTCCTGGCACAATAATTATCCTTGGCAGATAAGTTTACTACAGTATTGTTTGAGTTTATGGCTGGGCTATTTCAGTGATACCTTGGTTAATTTGCTATCCTGGTTCTATTATCTGACCATTGCCGGTCTCTTGTATGGACAATTGAGAATTTGGTGTAGTGTTGAGCGCAGTTTATTCTGGGTTGCTTTCTATCTCTCTCTGCCCTTGGTATTCGTCCACAGTTATCAGAGCTATGCTGATCTGGCTTTGTCAGCCTATGTCTTGGGTGCCTTTATAGCCTTGGAAGCTTATTGGCACTCAGCCAAACTGCGTGACGCTCTCATTGGCTCGGCACTGCTAGGCTTGGGTTTTTTGGTCAAGTTGGACGCGCTGATTATTTCTCTGGCCAGCTTGGGTTTGATGGTATTGATTAGGCAGATGAACTGGGCTAAAGTAAAGTATAGTGATATTTTTAAAATGATTATAGTCTGGATTCTGACAGCCAGTCCTTGGTTGGCTTATCTGCTCTATCATAATTTAGGTATCAGTAATGTAGCTGGGTCATGGCAGTGGCAACCGGAAGCGGTGCTGGCCTTGGCTTGGAGTCTGGGAGTTAGTTTGAATTGGCATCTGCTGTGGTTCGTTTGTCTCGCTAGCTTGCTGGCTCATTGGAAACTAATCATCAAGGATAAAAATCTATGGCTGTCTTGGCTCTCCTTGGCGCTGGTCTTGGCGGTCTTAGTTCTGCTCTACGTCTTCACTAATGTCGGTTATTTCGCCATCAATCAAACGGCCACCAGTCGTAATTTGTTATTGATTGCACCCATAGCCGTTTTAGTCATTGCCAAGACTTGGGCCCGAGTTGAGCTTGACCAGCGGGGCTGAGTTTACTTTTGTTCTCATTTAGACTAAATTAATAATAGCTTAAGTTCTGTTTGCTAAGGGGATAAGATAACTATATAAATATGAAACTATTGAGCATAATTATACCAGTTTACAACGAGCAAGATACTATTCTGGAAATCCTACAACGGGTTCAGGCGGTGCCTTTGGACCTGGCTAAAGAGATTATTATTGTCGATGATAAATCGACTGATGCTACCAGGTCAGTCTTGGCTCGTTTGGATTATCATAATGTCAGAGTGATTCTGCAGGGGGTTAATCAGGGCAAGGGCGCGGCTGTCAGAGCTGGACTGGCCGAGGCTAGCGGTGATATTATAATCATCCAAGATGCCGATCTGGAATATGATCCGGCTGAATATCCGAAACTGCTAGCACCGATTCTGGCCGGACGCGCTGATGTGGTCTATGGCTCGCGTTTCATGGGTAGTGAAGCTAAGCGCGTGCTGTTTTTCTGGCATTATCTGGGCAATAAATTATTAACACTCTTGTCTAACATGATGACCAATCTAAATCTGACCGACATGGAGACTTGTTATAAGGTGATGACTCGTTCGGTGCTAGATAGTCTGCTAGGCAAATTAAGGTCTAATCGTTTTGGGATCGAACCGGAGCTGACTGCTCGTTTCTCTCAAGGTCATTGGCGTATCTATGAAGTCGGCATCGGTTATAATGGCAGGACTTATCTGGAAGGTAAGAAGATTAATTGGCGCGACGGTTTGGCCGCCTTGTGGTTTATTATTAAGTTTAACTGCCTTAGTCGCTAGCTAGTGGAATATTTCTGGCTATCTTGCTATAGTATAGTAGGGTCAAATCTCTATTTTTTTAAAAAATCCTTAGATTCATATAATCTTAACTATGTTAATATTTTTTCTTGTTTTCAGTTTTGTTTTCGGCCTGGTGATGGGCAGTTTCGCTAATTGTATGGCTTGGCGACTCTATCAGGGTGAAGGACTATGGAGCCGTTCGCATTGTCCTAAATGCTTGAAACGAATCGCTTGGTTTGATAATATTCCTTTACTCAGTTTTTTGCTTCTGAAAATGAAGTGTCGTCATTGCCGTCAGGGCATCGCTTGGCAATACCCCCTGGCTGAATTAGTAGTCGGTCTGCTCTTCGCCTTCGTTTTTTATTACCACTTTGGATCCATGACGGACTTAACCATAGCCCAGACGATTAGCAGTTTTAATATTATCAGTTTGTCTTGCCTGCGTGATTGGCTCGTTATCTCATTCCTGGCCATTATCTTCATTATGGATTTCAAATGGTATGTGGTGGCAGACGAGATTAGTTTGCTGGCCATCGCCGTTATCTTCTTGATTAATCTCAGCCTAGGTTTAGCTTGGCCCGAATTAGCTGGCGCATTCATTTGGTGGAAATTACTCTTGGCCATGGCACTGGGCGCCGGAGTCTTCGCTCTGCAACACCTGCTGTCAGGGGGCGCTTGGGTCGGATCCGGTGATATTCGCCTGGGCGCCTTGATGGGCGCGACGCTGGGTTGGACTGCTGTCTTGACCGGCTTAGTGCTAGCCTATTTTATCGGAGCCGTCTTTGCAATTATTTTAGTAATAACTGGTCGTAAGAAATTGAATTTCAGAAATTTGTTAAAGGCTCCGGCTGAACCGACTCAGGAGATGATTTTGCCCTTTGGTCCCTTTCTGGCCATCGGTACTGTAGTGGCTATGTTTTATGGCGAGGCCTTAGTAACTTGGTATCAGACTTTATTTTTTATATTTTAATATTATGGAAGAAAATTTCAAAGAGATAGAAGCCAAGACTAAATTCATCTTCGTAGTGGGTGGAGTCATGTCCGGTGTCGGCAAGGGGATTACCTCCGCCTCCATCGGTCGAATTTTAGCCAGCAAGGGTTTTCGAGTCAGTGCTATCAAGATTGACCCTTATATCAATGTGGATGCTGGTACTATGAATCCGATTGAACACGGTGAAGTCTTCGTGACTGAAGATGGCGATGAAACTGATCAGGATATCGGCAATTATGAGAGATTCCTAGGCCAGAATATTTATCGGGAGAATTATATGACTACCGGCCGAGTCTATCAAACAGTGATTCAGAAGGAACGCAATCTGGAGTATCGAGGTAAATGTGTTCAAGTCATTCCTCACATTCCTAACGAAGTACGGGAGCGTATTGCCAAGGCGGTGGAGAAGACTAATGCTGAAATCATGATGATTGAAATCGGTGGCACGGTTGGTGAATATGAAAATTTATTATTCCTGGAAGCGGCGCGTTATATGCATTTGGAGAATCCTGACAATGTTCTCTTTGTTATGGTGACTTATTTACCGATTCCTTCCAAGCTCGGAGAGATGAAGACCAAGCCGACTCAGCATGCCGTGCGGGCTCTGAATAGCGCTGGTATCCAACCTGATTTTATCATTGCTCGAGCCGAACGAGATATAGATGAGCCGAGACGCAAGAAGATTGCGGTTCATTGCAATGTGACCAGCGCCGATGTTATCAATGCGCCAGATATCGAGACGATTTATGATGTGCCACTCAACTTTGAGAAGGACGGTCTTGGTGATAGAATCCTGCACAAATTTCATTTGGAGCCTCGAGTCAGCGCTTTGGATGATTGGCGCGAGATGGTAGCTCATGTCAAGGATGGAGATAGGACGACTAAGATTGGTATCGTCGGAAAATATTTCGCCACTGGCGACTTCTCATTATCAGATTCTTATATCAGTGTCATCGAAGCTATCAAGCACGCCGCCGCCGCCAATCACGGACGGGTTAAATTGACTTGGCTCAGCGCCGAGGAATTAGAGACCAAAGGCATTGAACGCCTGAAAGAATTTGACGGCTTAATCATTCCTCAGGGTTGGGGCAGTCGTGGCAGTGAGGGCAAGATTAAGGCCATTCAGTATTGCCGAGAAAATAAAGTGCCATACTTCGGTCTGTGTTACGGCATGCAGATGGCGGTGATAGAATTTGCCCGTAATGTCTTGAAACTGGAGGGGGCTAATAGCGCCGAAGCTAATCCCGAGACGCCCTATCCAGTTATCCACATCATGCCGGGACAGGCCGAGCTGATTGCCAAGAAACAGTACGGAGGCACCATTCGTTTGGGGGGTTGGCCATGTCAGATAGTGCCAGGAACCCGTCTGGAAAGGGCCTACGAGGCCAAATTTGGCCCCCAGAAGGTCGTTTCCGAGCGCCATCGTCATAGATACGAGTATAATAACGATTTTAGGGAACAGCTGGAAACGGCTGGTTTGAAAGTGTCTGGTACCAGTCCGGACGGTTCTATCGTGGAAGCCATTGAGATTAGCGATCACCCATTCTTCATCGGTACTCAATTCCATCCGGAGTATATCTCTAGACCCTTGGATCCTCATCCCTTGTTCGTGGAATTTGTGAAGGTGTGTCTTGAAAATAACCACAAAGCCTGAGGGGTAATGCTCACCCTTTATAAGGGGAGCTGTCCGATAGGACTGAGGGGTATAATATATGACCAAGCTTTTTAATAAGACCGAAGCCAAGGGTAATCGTAAAGCTCTTCGAAATAACATGGTGAAGGCGGAGATTGTCTTATGGTCAAAATTAAAAGGTCATCAGTTATTAGGATTAAAATTTCGCCGTCAGTATAGTGTCGATAGATATATTCTAGATTTTTATTGTCCAGAGTTAAAGTTAGGCATTGAGCTCGATGGAGCTACTCATGAAAATTCTTCCGGTTACGACTATCAGAGACAATCATATATCGAGAATGCTGGTATTAAAATATTACGTTTTAATAATCAAGATATTTATCATCATTTGGATTTAGTACTTGAGGCTATTGCTAATTATAAAAACCACCCCGTCCCGTCCGCGGGACACCCCTCCTTGTTAAGGAGGGGATGAACGAAGAAAGAAGAGGTAAACAAAAAACGCTTCGATGTAAATCGAAGCGTTTTTTTGTGATATAGATTGTAGTTTTATTTCTTGATGACGTTGACTATTTTCTTACTCTTGAGCTTGCCGTCAAATTTCATCATCTTACGAGTGGTATATTTGACCAGGCCGTCAGCCATGGAATAAATGGTATCATCTTTGCCGACTTTGACATTGGTGCCAGGGAAGTAACGAGTACCTCGTTGGCGGATGATAATCATGCCTGTTTTAATAGCTTGTCCGTCATTCATCTTGACTCCCAGACGTTGGCCGGCACTATCGCGACCTAATCTAGTTGAACCACCGGCTTTCTTATGTGCCATACGTGTTAAGCAAAGACTAATACTGCAATACCAGCCCTTTTTATGCTTAGGTTAAATGTTTATATTTTACTTGAATAATATAACAAAGCAGTTTGATTTTGTCAACGCTAGGATTGATAGGGTGTAATGTTCATCGCTACGGCTTGACAAGCGACTGTAAAATTTATAGGGTAGTATTATTATATAGTATCTTAAAAATTTATGTACTAATCGGAGTTTTATCATGGGTGATGCAAAAGATGGTCGTAATGTAGCTAGACAGCCTTTTGGCAAAAAGTCTTATCAGATTGAGAAAGGAAAGGCGAAGGTAATTACTTTTAAGACTTCTCTTAATAAGAAGAGGAGCAAGAGCGAGATTCCAGTTAAGAATCAAGAAGTTAAAAAGGATATGTTTATTGATAGCGACGGTTGTTATTATAATGATCGCTTGAAAATAAATGCTATCATAGCTTCCTTTGATGTTTTGGTCCAAGACCCCTTGGCCATAGATCAGCTTAGGAAAGGTGGCAATATCTTGTATATTCCGCTAGCCGTCTTGAATCAGCTTAAGAGTCTATGCGATAAGCCGGAAATCGGAGCAGATGCCCAAGAGGCTCTGCAAAGAATTGAGGCTTTGAGAGGCGACGATAGCTTAATTATTTACAAAGACTATGATCACAAAGTGCTGGAGGGACTAGACAATAAAAATGAAGAATGTCTGGTCATTGCCGCGGCAGCAGATATTGTCCAAAGAAATAGAGAACGATATCGTCGAGTGAAATTATTGTCATTGAATCCTGGTATTCGTATTCTGGCTCGAGAAAAGGCGCCTCTACTAAAGGTGGAGGATTATATTGAAGCTCATGTATATTTGTCAGCTAAAAACATTGCCTTGAAGAGAGTTAATATTAGATATAAGGATGCTGATGGAGAAGTATTGATTAAACATGATATTGATAATCATATCTTCTACTTTGACTACGTCAAAACTCTTCACGCTAAAGAAATTTACGAAGACGAGTTTGTGGTTTGTCGCAGTGACTTTGATCCCACTTTTAAACCCGATAAGGCCACTAATAAAAAAAGCAAAGAAGTTTTGCATTTGAACGAAGCCTTTTTGGCCTATAGAGAGAATGACAGAATGATTATTGTTCTCAAAAACGACAAGATCGAGGATAAGAAATATACGCTTTTTGGTCTGACGCCCTATACTAAGGAAGGTGACAAACATTATAATTGGGAGCAATTAGTTGCGATCCATCGCCTCAAGAGTAAGAAGTATGACAACTATTTTATAGCAGGGGCTGCTGGATCTGGTAAGTCATTATTAGGTTGTGCTATGGCCTTAGAGCGTTATGATGATTTCAAAGAAATTATTATCTTGGTGACCATGGTACATGCCGGCGACCGAGATAATATCGGTTTTCTACCGGGAGACTTGGGCAAGAAATTAGCTGTCTGGGAACGGACCACTGATGATTCTCTAGCGGCCTTGGAGCAATATGCCCCTGGATATGGATTTTATCCTCCAGAGAAAGAGCGTGTTGTGTACAAGAACGGTAACGGTAATGGTAATGGTAATGGCTCCGCTAAGTATAGTCCTGCTAAGAATACTGAGGCTAAGTATAAAAAGAACAGTAAGGCTAATAAGCAACAAGCCAATAATCCCATTGATACCAATGGTCAGAATTATCGACCTGGTTGGCTGGCCAAGAAACTGAAGGATGACAAATTGGTCTTTTGGCCAATAGACTTTATTAGAGGTAGGACTTTTCAGAAAACTTTAATCATCGTGGAAGACGCTCAGAATCTGTCCCGCAGTGACACGAAATTGATTTTGACTAGAGCTGGTGAAGGCACTGTTATTATCTTTAATGGTGATGTCGGGCAGGTTGACAGGACGGTGCGTCAATATGGCGTTACTAGAATTTTGAATGGTTTCGCCAACGCTTGGGTTAAGCTTGATAGGCCAGGAACTGCCAAGATTAGTTTAATTAAGACAGTTCGCTCTAAATTAGCTGAAGATAGTGAGAAGATGCTTTAATGTTATGGGACTGCGGTAAAATACTGCAGTCTCTTTATTTTTGTCTATGAATTTTCTTTTAACATCATTTGTTTTACAGATTGGTGTTGTGTGTCTACAAAACGAGATCCTAGTAAGTTTATCCCGTGCCGCGACACGGGATCTCAAGTTGAGAACATGTAACACTATTTACGGTATAATTCACATTGATAACCAACTAGATCCCCGATCGAGTCGGGGATAAAGCAATCAACGAGATCCCCGATCGAGTCGGGGATAAATTTATTAGACTCTTGACACCCCTGGGGGGAGTGTGATATATTAAAAATGTCAAATTTCAAATTTCAAATTAAGGTGTCGCTTCGTTGAAACAGACTCATAACTCATAACTCATAACAGTTATAATTTGTGTATTTGTGAACAGATTAGTTGATTTGTGGGAGTATTCATTACACATAACTCGCCTTTGCTCCGCTTCGTCGAGGCAGGCAGGTAACGCATTATATATGAGCATCAACCAAAAAAGTCATGATCAGCTAGTCAATAATATTATTGGTCAGCTTAATGGCGTCAAGCGCATGCTGGATGGTAAGGCGGATTGCCTGGATGTACTAGTTCAGCTTAAGGCTGCTCGTAGCGCTTTGGACGCTCTCAACGCCAAGATTTTGGCCGGCAATGTCATGTCTTGCGCCCAACCCAAGACGGCCAAAGACCGCGTCCGCTTGGAACAATTAATCAAACAATTAACAAAATAAATAAATCTTATGTCTATGAATTTCACAGATGCGAATTTCGCCTCGGAGGCTATTGAAGCGTCCAAAACCAAACCAGTCTTAGTAGATTTCTTTGCCTCCTGGTGTGGCCCTTGCCAGATGCAAGGTCCAATCATCGATCAAGTCGCTGAGGCTATGGGTGACAAGGCGGTCATCGGTAAGGTAAATGTTGACGAAGCTGGCGCTATTGCCCAAAACTTCGGAGTGATGAGTATCCCAACTTTAATAATTTTCAAAGACGGCAAAGAACACAAGAAGTATGTTGGTGTTCAAATGAAGGATGATTTGGTAGCTGAATTAACCAAGTTGTTGTAAGGGTTGGGGGTGATATGTTACACAAGAAATATTGGATCGTACTCGGTCTGATTGCGCTAGCGATAATTTTTATTATCGCTAGTTTTAGTTTCTGGAATTATCAACTAGATAAATTGCAGGTAGCCTTCATGGATGTCGGACAGGGTGATGCTATTCTGGTGCGGACTCCGGAAGGACTCAAAGCCTTGATTGATGGTGGTCCTGACCAAAGTGTCTTGACCCAGTTGTCACGGATTTTGCCTTGGTGGGATCACCGGATTGATTTAATGATTTTATCACATGCCCATGCGGATCATTATGCCGGCTTGGAAGCCGTTATTAAACGTTATCAAGTCCGCCAGATTATAGTCAGCGGTCAAGCCTTGGCTCTACCAAAAGAATTTTGGGATTTGGCCGAGAGCCGTCAGATTGATATTAAATTAGTAATGTCTGGTCAGGATATTAATTTAGGCTCAGCGCATCTGGAAGTATTGTGGCCAGACGATCAGCCCAATCAAGATGTCAACGACACTTCCTTAGTGGTGAAACTGAATTACGGTCAGCGCCAGTTCTGGTTGGCAGGTGACAGTGGCCTCTTGGTTGAAGCGACTTTGATTAAGCAGAACCGAACGGATGATATTGATGTATTGAAAGTAAGCCATCATGGTAGCGATACTGCTAATAGCGAAGAATTTCTGAACTTACTGCAACCAGAATACGCTGTTATTAGTGTAGCCAAGGCTAATAGTCTGGGTCTGCCTAATCAACGCGTGCTCAGGCGCTTGCAGAGGCTTAAGGCCGAACTACTGCGAACCGATGAATTAGGAACTATTATTTTCGAAAGTGACGGCCAGTCCCTAAGCTACCACTTGAAAAAATAGTAATAATAGGTTAGGCTGTTATTTAAGTATCCAAGACAATCCCTCCAACAAATCTACTAATCTATTCACGAATACACAAATTCTAATTCAATATTAACTACAATAGTTAATAAGCTAATTTTTAATTTCCAATCAATTTCAATCTGCCGGTTAGCGGACAAATGTTTAATTTTTTTATTTTGACATTGGGATTTTGTTTGATATTGGAAATTGGTCCGCCAGCTGGCGGATTGGAATTTATTTATAAAATTTATCATTCCCGATAACTCTCGGGAGTATCCCGGCTCTATTAAATAAAATATAGTTCGGTAAAAATTAAAACCTATGACTTATCCAAGCGAAAAAACTTTGGTGATTATTAAACCGGATGGCGTGCAACGTTCATTGATTGGCGAAATTGTAAAACGTTATGAGCGGGTGGGCTTGAAATTGGTCGCTCTCAAATTAGTGATTCCAAGTCCGGAGATGGCTCGTAATCATTATATGGTTGGTGGCGAAGAGTGGTTGGAAAATGTTGGACAAAAGGCGCAAGCCGCTTATGAAAAAAAAGGTGAGAAATCTCCTTTCGCTACACCTCGTGATTGCGGTCTGGCTGTGCTGGAACGTACTGCTAAATATCTGAGCTCCGGCCCGGTGATTGCTATGATCTGGCAGGGTAATCAAGCTGTGCCATTGGTCCGTAAGATTACCGGCAGTACTGAGCCACTTGGCTCTGATGTTGGTACTATCAGAGGTGACTTTACCTTGGATTCCTACGGCTTAGCCGATTCCGGTAGTCGCAGTGTTCGTAACTTAATTCACGCTTCAGGTTTGGTTGAGGAAGCAGAAAAGGAAATTGCCATCTGGTTCAAACCCGAGGAAGTTCTGAATTATCGTTTGATTTCTGAAGAGATTCTTTATGATGTCAATCTGGATGGTATCTTGGAATAAGGATTTGACTTGTTTTGGCAAATTTGATAAACTGTCTATGTTGTAGTGTTTTGACTTTTCTAGGTTTAAACTCTACGGGGAAAACAGAGAAAGACCGCCCAACGGCGGTTTTTCTTTTGGCAAATCAATATTTGGCGTTTTTTGATTTGAGTGTTAAAATAGCTTTGAGTGATATAGGCTGAAACAGCTTCATCAATCTTTTCAAGATTTGAGCTAAATTGATTACATTGGCAGAAAACTTGTTGTAACCTTGGTTATAACAATCCGTGCTAGGGTTTGTTTGAATTTAAATTAATCGGAATCTGGTCGGCTACGGCTGACGTCTCCAATTAAGGCAATCCTTTCCGCTGAGGGCGGAAAAGAACCCACTTTTTTCTTGCCAAGTCTTGATTATTTTTGGTGAAGCTATTTGAGATATGTATCATAAACAGAATTCACAATGGTTCAAATCATTTTTTACCAGCCAATTACTATGGCTTGTTATTATTGTTTCAGTCATTGTATATTTAACTTGGCCTTTGTTAAATAATGTTCAGAAGAAATCGCAAATTGATCGTGAAATAGCCCAGCTACAGGCTGAAATGGCCAAGGAACAATCGCAACATAATGAATTTAAGAAGATTATCAATTATCTGGAATCGGATCAGTTTGCCGAAGAACAGGCCAGACTCAATCTCAATCTCAAACGACCGGGTGAAAATGTGGTGTCATTGAAGGACGACTCGGATCAGGCTAGCTCGGGACTAGAGTTGACACAATCCAATGACCAGCCTCAGATTGCTCCGCCCTTTAGTGTCAAAAACCGACTGGACAAATGGCTGGATTATTTTTTTGGACAAGAATAAAAAATCTCCCGAGGGAGATTTTTTTGAGCCACCTATCGGGTTCGAACCGATGGCCTACGGTTTACGATACCGTCGCTCTGCCAACTGAGCTAAGGTGGCTAAGGTTTGTAAAAAATTGCTCCCTGCCTGCCGGTCGCACGTCGCCATAGCTTTAGCGACGGCACGCAGGCAGGTACCAATTGCCTGTCCTGAGTTTATCTCAGGAAGCTAGGTCGGCCTTGGTAATATTTGTAAACAATGCTATAATTATAGAGTTGTAATTCATAATAAGTCAAATTTGATCTTAGACCTGAGAGGTTTATTTTTTGCTTGGATAAAATATGATAAATATTAATAAAATAGTCGTTTATTCATTGATAACTAATTTAATTCTACCTTTTGCTGTTCAGGCACAGAGCAGTGTCGGCACTTTCAGACCATTGGCTTCTGAAGTATCTTATTTAACTGCCAGCCCGACTTATAGCAGTGTCGGCACTTTCAGGCCCAACTCAATTCAAGGTCAAATCATGAGTTCTAAGACCCCACTTATCAGTAAAGAGGCGCAGGTAGATTTCGATATTCTTAGAAGTGGAGCTTCTTTGGCTCTCAATGATAAATTTTCCTTAGAGATTGCTGTCGGTGCTTTTACCAAGCCAAGTCAAATATTTTTGTCCGCTCCAGTGGATGATTTGGAATTACCTTGGAATCAAAAGAAAATCAGTGAAATCTATAGCTATCAAGTAGCAGATAACACAGCCTTGGATAAATCCAAACCGATGGTAGTGAAGATCGCCTATCAAGCCGGTAACAAACAATTTAAACAAGTTTATCTCTACAATAGTGTTAAGAAGACTTGGCAAGCTTTGCCGACCACTGATTATCCACAGGACAATTTAGTTAAAGCGATAGTTAAGGATTCTCAAGCGATTGTGGCTGTTTTTGCCAAGCCTGGGACTCTAACTGTTGGTAAAGCTAGTTGGTATAAATATAAAGGTGGTGACTTCGCCGCCTCACCTGATTTCCCTAAAGGTTCCAAGCTAAGAGTAACTAATAATGCCAATGGTAAATCGGTAGAAGTGATAGTAAATGATTGGGGTCCAGAGCGTGATAAACATCCTGATCGAGCCATTGATCTAGACAAGGTGGCCTTTGCGAAAATTGCCAGCACTGGTGATGGTATTATCAACGTAACGGTCAGTCCGATTCAAATAGCACCGGATACCAATGGTCGCACCCTGGGTGTTAAGGCTGATGGTCTGGGCAATCTGCCTATCTTGGTATCTAAATCAGTGATGGTTATAAATGATAATGACAACGAGGTCTGGCTGGACAAGAATAGTAATCAAACGCGACCGATAGCCAGTTTGACTAAGGTGGTGGCAATGAGTGTTTATTTATCACTGCAACCAGACCTAGATCGAGAATTAATTTACAAAACTGATGACGAGAAAATGAATTATCGTTATTGTCAGCCTTGGGAATCTGCCAAGGTTAATATCAAAGACAATACCAAGTTGTCAGCCAGGGACTTATTTAATTCCGCTCTGGTTGGTTCTGCTAATAATGCCGTTGAGAGCCTGGTGCGTCAGTCTGGGCTCAGCCGTGACAGTTTCATTGCTAAGATGAATGAAACGGCCAAGCAATGGGGTGCAGTCAATACTAATTTCGTAGAGCCTAGCGGACTGTCGAATAAGAATGTCAGCTCTGCTAAGGATTATGCCCTGATGATTAGAGAAGCGATGAAGAATGAAATTATCGCCAAGGCCAGCGTGCAAGCTTCTTACGTTTTTACCGCTGGCGGAGTTAAGCATAATTTGAAAAATACCAATAAATTAATAGTGCAACAGGCGCAGGCCAATCTCAAGGCTGAGAATTACCCCATCATTGCTTCTAAGACTGGTTTCTTAAATGAAGCCGGCTACTGTCTGATGACCAGGGTGCGTCAGGCTGATCAGAGTTTCACCATCGTCTCCTTAGGAGCGCCAACCAGAGAGGCTAGTTTCAATGAGATGGCCGATTTAATCAATTATTTGAAATTCAAAGTAACTAGTTTATGATCAAATTCGTCAATGTCAGTAAAATTTATCCACCCAATGTCACTGCTCTTGATAATGTCAGTTTTCATATCAAGCCGGGTGAATTCGTTTCCTTGGTGGGGCAGTCCGGCACCGGTAAGACCACTTTGGTGAAGTTGTTAATAGGCGAAGAGCGTGCCACCAAAGGTCAGATTATGGTCGGTGGTTGGGATATTACCAAACTCAGTCAGAGTCAAGCACCTTACTTGCGTCGTCAAGCAGCTGTCATCTTTCAGGATTTCAAATTATTATCCAAGAAAACTTTATTAGAAAATGTTGAATTCGCTCTTCAGGTTTGCGGTAAGCCGATGAAACGGATCAAGGCCATCGCCCCTCAAGTGATGAAAATCGTCGGGCTGGAGTCTAAGATGCATCGCTATCCCAACGAAGTGTCAGGTGGTGAGAATCAACGCACTGCCATTGCTCGGGCACTGGTCTATCAGCCTAAGATATTATTAGCTGATGAACCGACCGGTAATCTGGACAGTATTAATGCTAAAGAGATTATTGATCTGTTGTTAAAAATAAATAGTTTCGGCACCACCGTTTTATTGGTAACGCATAATAGAGAGATAGTGAACAAACTGAAACGTCGAGTCTTAACCTTGCATGATGGCCGTCTGGTCAGTGATCAAGCAATCGGAAAGTACCTCATTTAACACGTATCACATAACACATAACACATAACACATAACACATAACACATAACATTCCTCATTAGTAGTATTCGTTGTATTAGTAGTATTCGTAGCAACTTTCGTAGTATTCGTAGTTTATTCGCATTAATTACTTTATAACTTTATAAACTTTACAACTTTATAAACTTCGTTCTATGTTCTTAGTCGCTTTAGCTCGGGTCTTAAAATTTAGCATTCAAGATATTGGTCGCAATATTTGGTTATCTTTGGTGACCATCTTAATTTTAGTTTTGACCTTGTTTAGCGTTAATCTAGTCTTGGCAGTTCGAGCGATATCTGAGGCAGCGGTAGGCACCATCAAGGATAAGATTGATATGAGTCTATATCTCAAGCCAGATGCCAGTATGGAGCGAATTAATTTCTTGAAATCAAAATTATTATTAATACCTAAGGTCAAAGAAGTTCGTTTCGTTTCCAAGGAAGAGGCGATGGCCAGTTTCACCAAGAGTTATCAACGAGATTCCAAGATTAATGAAGCCTTGAGAGAGTTAGGTGGAGCTAATCCTTTGTCAACCAGTTTAGTGGTCAAGCCTGAGAGCGTGGATGATTTTAATAGTGTTATCACTGAATTACAGCAGGTTAGGGATCCAATTATTGAGTCGGGAGATTTCAATAATCACAAGGAAATGTTGGATAAGATAGATTTGATTACCAAGAAGGTCAGTGATGCCGGTCTCTTCGTCAGCTTGATATTCGTCTTTATCACTTTGTTAGTTATTTACAATACTGCTCGAGTAGCAATTTATACTCATCGTAACGAGATTGGTATCATGAGACTAGTGGGAGCATCTAACTGGTTTATTCGTGGTCCATTTCTGGTGGCTAGTATGATTTATACTATAGTCGGCATGTTAATCCTGGTCGCCACCTTCTATATTTTCTTAAATCTGCTTCAGCCTTATCTAGAAACTTTCTTCGCTAGTTACAATTTTAATATTATTAATTATTTTACCCAAAATTTTGGCATTATTTTCGGTCTGGAATTTATGGTAGCTTCATTCGTCAATCTCTTGGCGGCGTATCTGGCCGTGGGTAAATATTCACAGGTATAACGAAGTTCATCAAGTTCTTAAAGTTCATCAAGTTCTTAAAGTTCATCAAGTTCTTAAAGTTCATCAAGTTATAAAGTTATACCCATATCTGCCAGCCTCGCCTAGTGCGAGTCTAGGCGGGCCAGCCTCGCCGTACAGCTCAGCTAGGCGGGGGCAGACGAATACTACGAAGATATAAAAAAAGACCTTGGCCGGTCTTTTTTGATATCTAGAAATTTCTTTGACTACCTTTTTATTTCCCTCTCCTTTTCTTTTATTTTCCTCCCCCTTGGCAAGGGGGAGCTTGGCCCGCCTCGACTCGCCCGCCTAGCTGAGTTGTACGGCGAGGCTGGCAGAGCTTGTCGACGCGAGGCGGGGAGGGGGTCGGACGCTGCCCGAGGCTGTTGCCTTGCCAGTCTTGACCAGTAGTGAGCCTGCTGAACTAGTTTATCTATAGATGGGTGGTCAGGGAGCTTGTATTAGTATTTGTTTTGTGTTGACTGGACTGACTATAAAAAAAGATCCCCGATCTAGTCGGGGATAGACTTGCACTTATCTAGTATCCACAATTTTTCTAAGTGACCAGAGGTTGAGGCAGAGGATACCAGCCATGACCAAGAAGAGGCCAGGGATGCTCATACTAGTCAAGAGTGCTGAGGCTAATAGGGTACCTAAGAGCCAACCGCTGACACGAGTCTGCCGAAAGAGGTTGATGAGTCCGATATCGGCCACGTCAACTTGCTTGAAGAAATAAACCTCTTGCATTGATTCAGCTAGGGCTGCTCCGACTCGGCTGGCGAAGAGTAAGATAGCCCAGAACCAGACCGTAGTATTATTAGTCAAATAAATAACCACGCAACAACAGGCGATGATGGCGATACCGCTAATTAATAACTCTTTTTCTCCTAATAATTTGTCCGCAATTAATCCAGCAGGATATTGCAGGATGACAAAAGGTATTAGCATGGCGGTGAAGACCCAGCCTAGCTCGGACCAGGGCATGGCTAAATTCTGATGTAAATAAATCGGAATGTAGAGTACCGCCAGGGCGAAGAACATTTGCAGGACGAGAGAGCTCAGATAGACGGCTCGTAGATTCGTTCGTTTGAACATGATTAGTAATGACTTCAACCAATTGATTTCCTTGGGGTCAAAGGTCAGTTTCTGATTGAGAGCACGACGATTGAATAGTAATAAGAAGAATAACACTGTGGCTACAATCAGACCCAGGCCGTAACTGCGAGCGTAGTGGTTGCCATCAACGATATTGCTCATGATGAGTGGTGAAGCCAACCAGGCCAAATTGATGGCAGTGAGATATTCGGTGCGAATGCGACCAGTCTCTTGATTATTGGAAATAGATTCCAGGGCGACATCTAGGTTAAGGAATAAGAGTGTCAGACAGATATAACGCAGGATAAATGCGCTGATAATAATCCAGGGCTGATGACAGAAGCTCAGAGCGAAATGACTGACAATTAAGCCGGTTGAGGCGAAGATGGCACTATAGTAATTACCACGCCTGATGATGAGAGCAGGATGGATTGCCGTCATGACAATAGTTAGACTGGTGGCGACAGTGAAGATGAGAGCGACCTGACTGAGGCTAACTATAGACGATAAATAAGATGATTGAACGTAGCTGGAAATGGCTTCAACTAAAGCCAAGCTAAAAGCCAGGCTGATAATCAGTTTGACAGAAAGTTTATTTTTGGCGAAGAACATGTTTTTTGATCAAATAAAGAATGATAATGATAGAGAGAGCGATACCGGCATAATAAATTTGACGATAATAATTACTCAGTAAGGCTTGATTGGCGCCGAACCAGTAGCCAAGCAAAGTTAGAATGAGTACCCAGATGCCGGCGCCCAGGCCGGTGTAGAAACTGAAACTAGCTAGATTCATTTTTGCTAGACCGGCTGGCAAGGAGACTAATTGGCGGACAGCAGGAATAAAACGACCTAAGAAGGTGGACATCTTGCCGTGATCTTTGAAATATTGTTCGGCTGTCACTAATTTCTCTTCATTAAAGAGAATTAAACCAGCCCAACGAGACCGAGCGAAGTGGTGCATTACCTTGCGACCCAGAGTTAAAGCTAGAAAATAATTGAACCAGGCTCCCAATAAACTGCCGAGAGTGCCGGCTAATACTACCCAAATAATATTTAATTTACCGGTAGCTGCCAGATAGCCAGCCGGAGGCATAACAATCTCCGAAGGGAAGGGGATTAAGGAGCTTTCAATAGTCATGAGGACGACAATACCGGTATAATCCAGTTGTCCAAAAATATTTAAAGCCCAATTAGTAAAGTCAGCGAGCATAATTAAATAGTGTTATGTGTAATGTTTACAGTCTACTATTTTTGGAGTAATTCAGCAAGTCGGATTGACAAATATTGATTTGTGATTTATAAAAAAGGCAGTTCATTATATTGTAAAAGGTGATTCATGAAACAATTGAAAGATATTTGGTGGCGCGTAGTCCTCTGGTTGATGACTGTTGTGGTTCTAGAATGTTTCGGTTTGTGCTTTCTCGGCTGGGGTAGTTTAGCGATGTTTTGGTTGGCTGGATATTTATCAGTGTTGATTTGGCCCCAGCAAGGATTCGTTGGGTTACGGTGGTTAATATCGATTTGTTCATTAGTGGTGTCTTGCTGGCTGGTTTATCATTTTCAAGAGCATCTATTATTGTCACAGGTCTTACGAAGCTATAGCCTATTGGAATTGCTATTGAGTCATATCGCCATGTTTGATATTGGCTGGTTGGGAGCAGAAGAATGGTTTAAGACAAGTGTCAAAATACCACAATTAACAAAATCTATTTGATGAAATTATCACCGGATAATCCCGCTAAGTCAGCGGGGTTTTTTTCTGGCTGTATTTAATTTAATTTGCTATAATTCAAAAATGCTAACAATATATTTCAAATCACAATTAGAGCATGACTTAGCTGTTATTAACGAAGCCAGGAATGGTTCTTGGTTAAATGTTGATAACGCCACCGAAGTTGATTTGCAGGAGGTGGCTCGTCTGACTGGACTGCAACCGATTGACTTGGACGATATTTTGGACCCTCACGAATTGCCTCGTTTGGAACGAGTTGGTAACAATACTATTATTTTCGTCAGAACACCTCAGGAGAACAGTAGTTTGAAGGGTGGCGAGAAATATTTATACACTGATCCACTGGCCATTATTATTAATGATGAATATTTTATCACTTTGGCCATGAGCCAGAATATTAGTCTGAGTAGGTTGATTGAAAATCAGTCTGATATTATTACAACGCAAAGTGGTAAATTGTTGGTCTATATTCTTTTGGCTATTTCTGATGAATTTGTCAGTGAGATTCGCAATGTTCGTAAAGATGTCTTGGCCAAACAGCGACGTTTGAAAAAAGTAACTGATCAAACGATTCTGGATTTAGTTGAAGATGAGGAAGTATTGAATCAGTATTTGTCAGCTTTGGTGCCGATGAATAATGTCTTGGAGCAAATGATTAGTGGTCGTCGCCAATTTCTCTTCGCTGATGACAAAGAATTATTGGAAGATATGATTAATTCGACGCGTCAATCAATTGATTTGTGCCGAGTTAATATTAAGTCAATTCAAAGTTTGCGTGATTCCTATCAGATTATTTTTTCTAATCGTTTAAATAATACGATTAAGACACTAACCATCTTTACAATCTTGATGACTATTCCGATGGTGATTTCTAGTATCTTTGGCATGAATGTCCCACTGCCTTATAGTAATAATGTTTATTCCTTTGTGGTCATTTTGATAGCAGCGGTAATTGGTATGAGTGCTTTTATTCTTTATTATCGTAAAAAGTTTTAAAATTATGTTAGGACCTAGATTACAGGCGATTAGTTGGGATGAATGTTTTATGCAAATGGCGCAGATAATAAGTCAGCGTTCCAAGGATCCACACACTCAGGCAGGAGCCATTGTGGTCAGCTCGAACAATGTGGTGGTGGGCGCTGGTTACAACGGTTTCCCTAGAGGGATTGAGGCGACAGATTTGCCTTGGGATCGTGAGGGTGAACTCCAAGACACCAAATATGCCTACGTCTGTCACGCTGAGGAGAACGCCATTTATAACGCCAATGCCAGCACTGAGGGCACCAAGCTGTATTGCACCTTATTTCCTTGTAATGAATGTGCCAAGACCATTATCCAAACAGGTGTTAAGGAGCTGATTTATGCTAGTGATAAATATCACGATACTCCGGCCACAATTGCCTCTAGAAAATTATTAGACCTGGCAGGGGTCCAGTATCGTCATTATGAATTGGCTAAGATTGAACAAATTGACAAAAGCTGACTATTATTATAGTATAATCAAGCTTTCTCAAGCGTATTTTTTTGTTAAAAAACCAATTAATTTAAATTTTATTAGGTTTTTAAAATGCTAGCAGTTGCACTAACTACTCTATTTTGGTATAATGTATAAATTATGTCTAAAATAGAGATAGAAAAATTTCAAGAAGTTAATAAATATTATCAAAGTGGTTTAAGTGCTAAAGATATTTCTTTAAAACTTGGCGTATCACTTGATGCGGTTTATTATTTTTTTAGAAAACATAATATAGTTAGAAGAAGTCCAAAAGAGAATAGTGAGTTGTTGTTTAAGAATAAAAAGCCAAGTTTCAGTATAAAATCTGATTTATCTAATAAGGATAGGGAGCTTTTTGTGGCTGGTGTAATGCTTTATTGGGCTGAAGGATCAAAGTGGTCAGGCGAAAAGATTGTTGATTTTGCTAATAGTGATCCGTCGATGATAAAAATATTTCTTAAGTTTCTGAGAGACATTTGTGGAATATCAGAAAATAAATTAAGAATGTATATCTATTGTCATGACAGTCTTAGTAAAAAGCAATTAATTAAGTATTGGTCATCCTTGACTAATGTGCCTATGAATCAGTTCACAGAGCCTTATGTGAAAAAAGGTTTGAGTAAAGGGGGTGGTAATAAAATGAAGAATGGATTAGTGCATATACGCTATGGTGATAAGAAGTTACTGAATTTAATGAGGTTTTGGATAAAAGATTTAAGTACAAAATTATAAAACTGGGTCGGTACCAAAGCGGTCAACTGGGTTAGACTGTAAATCTAATGGCTTACGCCTTCGAAGGTTCGAATCCTTCCCGGCCCACCTTCGCCTCGCCGTAGCTCAGCTTCGGTGGGCGCTGCCCACTTCGTTTAGCGAAGGCGGGTAAAACAATTAACAATTAGTAATTAACAATTAACAATTAATCACTGGTCAATCAGCAACCTTAACTGAATTGATAACTGATAATTGAAGATTGAAAATTGATTTTTATGTCACAGGAAAACATGATCAAGATGCAGTGCACCGAATGCAAGACTATCAATTATTTTTCTCGTAAGAATAAGAAGCTCTTGAAAGAGCGCTTAGAGATGAATAAGCATTGCCCTGGTTGCAACAAGCATACTTTGCACAAGGAAACTAAATAAGCTATTAATCCAAAGTGTTTTAGCTTTGGATTTTTTGCGGGATTGGTGTAGTGGTAACATGCGACTCTCCAAAAGTTGTGACGTGGGTTCGATTCCTACATCCCGTGCCGATTTATAAAAAATAGCTATAATTAGCTATTTTTTGTTTATAATATTGACAATTTATGATATTTATGTAATAATTATGGAAATAATAATTGTTTTTTTAAATAAATTTTTGGAGCAACAAATGAAAAGAGCATTAGCAATCGTTTTCATTCTCTTGGCCGTGACTTTATTTGGACTGTGGTCTGCTCATATTTATCAATTAAATAGAGTCGATTATATTAGCGGTTTGAGTATTGATTCCGTTGAGGTGAACCCTAATTCAATGTACCTGAAAGTTAATGGACTTCCTTGGTATATTGGCAACAACGATTTTAATTTCAATCGCTATATTGGATTAATAGCTGACAGCGTCAGCAAGTCGCGAGGTATTAAAATTGATTATATTGACAAATGTTACCGACACCAATGTTTGGGCAACTGGTTTCAATATAGAAGAATTTGATCTTTAATGAGTGTAATTTGTATATGGGATATTTAAATATATCCCATTTTTTTAAACATTTATTGCAGTAAAATGAAATATACGTAATTCTTCAGTGACCATTTTCCAATTAATAGTTCTGAATGTGTTCAATAGTTGGTGCATCTGCTAAAAAATAACGTCAATTTAGCCGTTATTTTTGTTTTTATAGTAAATTGTTGCTGAATGTATATTAGTGGTATAATATAAATATATACGTAATGGATATGGAAAATAATAGATTTGGCAATAGAATAACGGATAACGCTCTAAAAGCTGACAATGGGCAAGTTTTAATTGAAAAAGCCTTAGCTTATGTCAATAAAGAATTTGGCTGGCAACCAGCCGATCAAGAACCACTGTTTAAGGGTGTCTATTATGATAGTCAAAAAGTCGGCAGTCATATTGTTAAAGTAATTAATAAAAACAATGAATCTGCTGTTTTGAAATTGCAGTTGAGACCATTACCATTTGATGAGGGTTTTATTATTAGACATATTGAAAAATATAATAGTAGTGAAAAAATTAAAACATTAAAAATAATAAATGATGTAGCTTGGAGTGAGGAGCTTGGTTTTGGTTTTCTGATATTTGAAGATGTTTCCCAGTTTAAAAATCTGTGGATTGAAAATATTACCACGAAGCAAGATCGTCATTTGCATAAAATATTTCTGCAAGAATTTTTAAACCATACTCTACCGATTGAACCTTGGTTAACGGCACCTGAAGATGATTTGAAAAGTAATTACAAAAAAACTTTTGAACACTTTCAAGAAATAGCCAGTGCCAGTTCCTACCAGCACCTAAATAATTCTATATTAGAAGAATTTAAAAATAGCTACTATCAGATTATTGATAATTTCAACTTTGAAAAATTTCATTTTACTCACGGACACATGTCTGGCAAAGATATAAAATACAATCAAGTTAACGATCAATTTGTGTTGATGGCAAATCTGTATTGGTCATTTCGCCCTAAATATTATGAGTTAACTTTTCCGATGTGGGTAGATATCATGCACATCAGAGATAAAAATTTAAAATTGAATGATGTCTTAGATAGACTAAGCGCTTGGGAGTCTGAATGGAGCGATGATTTATTTGACTATAATCCTGCTGATCGACCACAGTATTGGTTTAATTTATTAGAAAGAGCTGCGATGGTAATAATGCTTGACTTAGGGGCTAGTGAATGGACTGAAAACGAAAAAGAGGAAAAAGCTATTTTATTATCCGTTTGGCAAGAATTATTTGTTTGGATAATCGATAATAAGCTTAAGTAATATTTATGAAAAAGACGATTAAAAAACCAGATTATGCCACGTATCATGTTGGTTTGAAGATTCTCTTGAAAAAAGGTGATGACTTTTTGTTTTTGACTGAGGCCACTGGTCAACGTTTTGATTTGCCCGGTGGCCGTATAGACGACACTGAACACGCTGTGCCGTTAACAAAAATTGTGGCGCGAGAAGTTAGAGAAGAGCTTGGAGCTGGAGTGAAATATACTCTTGGTAATCCAGTCTTTCACTTTCGACGTCATTTGGCCAGTAAGGGTTGGCACGTATTCATTGTTGTTTACGAAGCAGAATATTTGTCTGGCCAGATTAAACTGTCTGATGAACATAGTAATTATCAATGGCTCAATCCTAAAAAATTTGATTTCAAGGAAAAACATTTTTATATCAAAGAGGAATTCTTAGCTTTTAGAAAGTATTTTAAAAGTTTACGTTAGAAACACTTTTTGTAATTTATATTTATTGACACATTTTAGTTCTAAGTTGATCCACTCTTCGACAAGCTCAGAACAGGCGATTCCGTGCATTTCAGGATTTTAACAAAAGACAGCTTGATTTTAGCTGTCTTTTGTGCTAAGTTGAGGTTGATAAAAATTTAAAAATATCGCCCGTTTACTGCGGGGACTTATTCAAAAGACAAGCCTCGTTGTGACTTGTCTTTTGAATTTATATATTAATAGGGAAAAGTCAAAATACAAGACCTGATTCCAATGACAAATTTTTAAGGGTTAAAAAATAATTAATTAATAATTTTAATTTTATGTTTAAATATATCATTAGCATAGCTATATTTTTGTTAGTAATAGCTGTGCCAGTCTTAGCTGACGATGCTACTAACATGGTAGACGCCAAAAATTTAATTGACCAGAAAATAGAGTGTTCTAAACTAAGTACTGATCAGCTGGATAAAATTGGTGATTATTATATGGAAGCCATGGCACCTGGCCAAGGGCATGAATCCATGGAGAGTATTATGGGTGGCGAAGGTTCTGATAGCTTGAAGCAGGCACATATCTTTATGGCTCGCCGTTGGTATTGTGGCGATGCTGTTGGTTTGGGCATGATGGGTATGATGACGGGTAGCTATGGTCCGGGAGTAATGAATTGGGAAGGCAACCAATCAGGAGTTTACAACGGACGAGGCAGTATGATGGGCTTTAATCCTAATCGGGGCTACAATATGATGTTTGGCTATGGCGGTGGTTGGATGTTTATTATTTATGTTTTAAGTGTAGTTTTTCTGATTGTCGGTATTACCGCTTCTGTTAAATATGTAATGAATAAAAAATAAGCGATAATCAGGCATTATAATTTATTAACTTTACAATTTTTTAAAGACTAGTTATAATGCCTTGAGTTATGAAATTATTTTTTATATTCAAATCTATTTTACTAATGGCCGTCATAATGCTTTGGTTTGCGCCATTGACTTGTTTGGATCACTCAGCCGATGAATCTCAGACAGTTGCGATTCATGCTCACGATAGCGTTAAAAGTGGAATATCAGTAGTTAATGATCAAGATTCAACCTTATCAGGGTTAAGGTGTTCTGAGGAATTTTTGCCTGCAGGGTTAGTGCCACCAAAATGTCAAAATTTACTACCAGACGCTTTTGTAGCGCAATCGTTTGTTTATAATAATCAATTACTACGCTCTGATTTCATTAATTTTAATTATTATAAAGTAGTAATTGGACAGCGATTTACACCATTAGTTTTGAGATGCTAATTTAATATTTTTTTATTAACACAGATATTATTTAATAATACTGTGTTTTTTGTAACCTTTTAATTAATTTAGACATGTTATATATGAAAAAATATTTTTTATTCGGTGGCTTCATTTTGGTATTATTAATAATCTTTGCTTATATTTATCAAGCTAAAACTGCTGATTTAAAGGCGCCTAAGACGCCTATGTCCGTAGATGAAACTAATAAAGGTAAGGAAGTCGCAACCAACACCGAAATCACTAATGAATTAGAAGATGACATTGAACATCTTGTCACTTTGGCTGGCTCACGTATAGCTTTTGATAAGATTGAGACTATTAAATTAGGTGAAAACAATCTATCTTTTAAGCTGTTTGGATTAGATGGCCATGAATTTAAAGATGAAGATTTGCGTTTGGTTAAGGAAAAAAAGATGCATTTGATGCTTATTCGTGAGGATATGCAGGGTTTCCAACATATTCATCCGGAGTATATTAACGGTAAGTGGCAGGTAAAAACAGCATTTGATTTACCAGGCAACTATGATATGTATTTTGATTTCGATGCCTTTGAGGAAAAACCGACAGTTTTACGTTTGCCATTTGTTATAGACACGGATCAATATACCAAGGCATTTCCGGAACTTACAACTAATCAGCAAACGGAAGTTGATGGTTATGCCGTCAGTTTAATAAGCAACTTGCCCATTAAAACCAAAGAGACGACAAAGCTTGTTTATGCCATTACCAAAAATGGTCAAGCAGTTAATGATATAAAACCTTATTTAGGAGCTATGGGACACGTAGTTATGTTTCGTCAGACTGATGTTGATGATTTTTTTCATGTCCATGCTATGGAAAATCAATCAGCTGGCCAAGGGAAAATTGAATTTGAGGCGGAATTTCCTTTAAAGGGTCGTTATACTATTTTTGCTCAGTTTAATCTTGGCGATAAAATTATTACCTTTCCTATTACGGTAGAAGTGGCTGAAGATGGCCAAGCTTCAACATCGAAAATGAATTAATTCTTGTTAATTATATGAAAAGACAAATTATAAAATATCGCAACATAATTATTATAGCTATTATCAGTTTATCGCTTGGCACCTTGGCCGCTTGGCGTTTAGTCTTGGCTCATGGTGATGAGCTAAATCCTGATGAAGGAGTGCCGACCACAACACAAACATTAACAGGGGTGGCAACTGTTGGTAATAATGATGAAAAATTGGGCGATTTGGAAAATTCCGGATGGTCAGGAGAGATTGTGTCAGCGGGAGATACAAGTGTGGTGCCGGCCCGAGAAGGTCAAATTGCCTCCTGGACTGTGTCTATAGGTGACAAAGTTCGCAGGGGCCAAGTTTTGGGTAAATTGGTAATATCTTCAGTCAACCCTGAATTGGCAAATTTATTGGCGGAGCGAACGGCTGCGATAGTGATAGCCGAAGCTGGCCGTCAACAAATTATTAACTCAAGTACTGCTGGTCGCAGTCGTTTGTTAAAACTGCAAGCCTTAATTGATACTTCAGGTCAATCGGCTGTTGCTAGTATTAATAAAGATGCTGAAAAAATTTATGTGACCAGTCAAGGCTTAGAAAAGGAAATTGCCGCTGTTAAGAATTCTCAAGTAGCGGCCATAGCCAGTGCTGATAGTGAGCTAGACAAGGCAGAAGCTAAGCAACAATTGTTTCGACAACAGTCTATGATTGACGCCGATCGTTTAATGCGTGAAGTCGCTACGGCGATTGGTATTTATGGTTTAGATGATAGTTCTGCTACTATTCAAACTAATGGACTTAGTTTCTTTTATGGAGTCGCTGACTCTAATGGGCGTAATCAATATTTAGACAAGTTAAATATTTTATTTCAAGCTTTAAAAAAGAAGTCTAATGGTATACCTGAAACAGCGACGATTGATTATGCTAAGGCCGCCCATCGTCTCTTGTCAACGACTATAGTGCATGTAGATTTGAACTCCGAAAAACTAGCGTCCTTGCAAACATTATTAAGTGAAGGGGAGGATCGTTTTCTAGCTAGCCTGCAAAATTATAAATTGGCTGTAAAAGATCTTGAGGTTAAAAAATCTGAGAAAGAAAAAGTTATTAATGATTTTGATAGTCAACTAGCTGTTTTACAGTCAAGGCTTAGTGGTGCACAAGTTGACATGGCGGCTATTGATATTCAAAAAAATAAACATTTTGCGGATATTTCGTTAGAAATAGGCAGGCAAAAAAATGACTTAGAATCCAAGATAGCTGATTTTGACAATGAAGTGGCTTCGACTAAGGCGGAAGTGGCAGCCGCTCAGTCAGCTTATCGGGTGGTTGCAAACATAGGTACGGGTGAACAAATTATCGCACTCAGCGATGGCATAATTTCAGCTATTCATAAAAATGTCGGCGATCACGTGTCGCCAGAAACAATCATTGCTGATATTTCATCGGTTAAGACTCAGCCAATTATTCGTTTTCATTTGCCGTATAATAGCGGTTTGCCACAAGTTGGTGATACGGCTAAAGTAGAATTGCTTGGTTTTCCTTTTGAACAACGAGACGTAATTATTACTGGTATCGGTTCAGCTTTGGATGATCAAGGATTTTTAACGGCTGAAGCAAAATTTAAAGAGACGGTCGCTTGGCCAACGCACTCTCAAGTAAAAATTTATTCCTTAAATAATTCTCTTAAATCATTTGTTCCGTTGTCGGCTGTTTGGTGGAATGAGCAAAAACAACCGGCCGTATGGTTGGTTATGGAAAATAATATTATTAGACAGCAAACAGTGACTGTTGGTCGAACATTAGGCAATCAAGTGGAAATTATTGACGGTTTAATCAAGGGGCAACGTTATATAATTAGCGCTAGTTCTGATTTAAAAACCGGACAAATTATTGCTAAATAATTTTATGATTAATAAAATTATTAAACAAGCCATTAAATATCCTTGGCAGATTCTATTTTTGGCGACGGTGATCATCGGTTTAGGAATTTGGAGTTTACTAACGATGCAGGTTGATGTTTTACCTAATGTTAATAAACCGACAGTGGCTATTTTTACTGAAGGTGAGGGTTTGGCTCCGGAAGAAATTGAAAGGTTGATCTTGACTCCTATTGAATCGGCTGTGGCTGGAGCCCCTGGTGTGGAGCGAGTACGTGGCACGGCTTCCTTTGGTTTAGCTATAATCCAAATAGAATTCAGCTGGAATTCTGACATTTATCGTAGTCGTCAAATCATTCAAGAGCGACTGGCTAATGTCGCATTACCTAATGGTGCCAAACCGGTATTTGGTCCTGTTTCTTCCGTAATGGGAGAAATTATGTGGGCGGGCGTGACTTCGAATAATAAACTTTCGCCTATGGAATTACGTTCTTTGGCGGAGTGGACTATTCGGCCAGTTTTAATGCGCACAGCGGGAGTGTCTGATGTTATAATAATGGGGGGAGATGTTAAAGAATGGCAGATTAATTTCAAACCGGAACGATTGCGACAAACTGGTTTAACATTTGAAGATTTAGCTAATCAAGTGCAAGGAGCTTTAAGGAATAAGGGTGGTGGTATTCTAAGCCAGGCTGGGCGGGAATATCCTATTCGTGTTTTGATAGCGCCAGAAACCATTACTGACCTTAATGATTTAGCTGTTGGCGAAAGTGATGGTAGAATAATTCGTTTAAACGAGGTGGCTGAATTACGGGAAGGGGCTAGCCCTATTCGCGGAACCGCTTCTATTGACGGACAGCCAGGTATAATTCTGCGAATTATTAAACAGCCGGAAGCCGAGACCTTGGCCGTGACTAAAGCGGTTGATGAAGCTGTCTGGTCATTAAAAAATAGTTTGCCAGCCGATACTTTTATCCATACTGATTTATTCCGTCAAGAATGGTTCATTCATTCAGGTTTAACTAATGTTATGGATGCTTTGCGCGACGGAACTATTCTGGTTATTATTATCTTGATGATTTTCCTGTTTAATTGGCGCACGACTACTATCACTATAGTGGCCATTCCTCTTAGCATCCTAGCTACTGCCATTATTTTTAGGTTATTCGGTTTTTCCGTCAATGTCATGACCTTGGGTGGTATTGCAGTGGCTGTTGGTGAGCTGGTGGACGATGCCATTGTTGATGTTGAAAATGTTTATCGTCGCATTCAAGAGTGGCGGGAGAGTGGCAAGTTAATTCCTTTGAGCGAAGTTGTGTTTAAGGGGTCAAGCGAGGTTAGAAATTCCATAATTTACGCCACTGCTATTGTGGCTATAGTGTTTTTACCTATTTTTTTTATTCCTGGTGTGGAAGGAAAATTATTAGCTCCTTTAGGCTTGGCTTATATTATATCTTTAATTGCTTCTCTTTTGGTTTCGCTGACAGTGACTCCGGCTTTGTGTATTTTGCTATTAGGTCGAGATACTACCAAGCATCGGGGTGATACTAAAGTGGTGAAATGGCTCAAGACAGCCTTAACTCCTGGTATTAATTGGAGTATTAACAACCCCAAGATTATTATTGGTGGACTCATTGTTTCATTAGTTATCGGTGGAATTTTGTACGCCACCAGTGCTAATGAGGGTATTCCGAATTTCAATGAAGATGCCATGACTATTAATGTCACCTTACCGGTCGGTACCGCTTTAGAGGCTTCCAATGAGTTCGCAGCTTCTATTGAACAAAAATTAATGACTTTGCCAGAGGTTCAACGCGTTAGTCATACTACCGGTCGTGCTGGAGCCGATCCTCATGATAGTGGCGCTAATACCAGTGAAATTCAACTTGCCTTTAAACCTGATAGTAAAAAATCAAGAAGTGAGGTTGCGACAGATGTACAAAAAGTTATTGATAGTTTTGGTCAAATGGCAGCTTTTACTATTGGTCAACCGATTACTCACAGGTTAGAGGAATTATTATCCGGTGTTCGAGCTCCAATCGTGATTAAAATTTTTGGAGATAATCCTGATACTTTACGCGTCACGGCTGAGTCCATTGAGCAGAAATTAATTGCAGAGCCTGGTGTAGTTAATCCTCAAATTCAAAAAGATGTGGTCATTCCAGAAATCCATCTGTATCCTGATCCGGTTAGGCTGTCTTATGAAGGACTATCCAGCGGGCAAGTTGCTGATTATTTAGAATCAGCCTTATTGGGTCAAAATCTCGGGCAAGTTCAGATTGGTTCTCAGCAAATAAATGTTATGCTAAGAGCGGATCGATTTTTGAGAGAAAATAGTAGTGGTCTTAAAGATGTGTTAAGAACGTCAACGGGTCGTTCTTTTGAGGAAGTGGGCACCATTAAGGTTGAGGATGGCAGAAACCGACTTAGTCACGAAGGTGGAAAACGGGTGTTAATTGTTAGCGCTGGTTTCAATGGCAAAGATATTATTGGCGCCGTTGACCATATTAAGCAACAAATAGAATCGTCTCCATTACCCATTGGTCTGACCATGTCTTTTGAAGGCACTTATCAAAGCCAAAAAGAAAACAGCCGTCGGCTAATGTATATGTTTATTATCGGTTTAGTGATGATTTTCTTGTTATTATTCAAGGCTTTTAGATCAATACCCTTGGTCTTGCAAATTATGGTTAATATTCCAACGGCCTTATTGGGCGGTATTATTGCTATTAGATTGACTGGCGGTACGATTAGCTTGGCTCATTTAATAGGCTTTATTTCTTTGGCTGGAATTGTTTCCAGAAATGGTATTATGTTAATCAGTCATTGTTTATCCTTGGTTCGTGAGGCCGATGGTAATATTACCAAAGAAATGGTTGTTAAGGGGACTCTTGATCGACTATCACCAGTATTAATGACGGCTTTAACCGCTGCCTTAGCTTTGGTACCGTTTTTGATCGGCGCAGGTGAGTCCGGTAAAGAAATTCTTCATCCTTTAGCGGTTGTTATTTTTGGTGGTTTGATTTCGTCAACCTTAATCTCCCTTTTTATGACGCCAAGTCTGTTCTATCGCTTTCGTAGTTCTGTCAAATAGCTTTGACAATTAAAATTATACCGCCAAGCTATTTAAGCTTGGCGGTACCGTAGTATGTTTTAGGCACACACTTTTGGCGGTTTTAATTATTTAATAATGCTTCGTTTGGTGTTCTGCCGTTTAGAGCACAGTGCTCTAAATTATTGTAATTAACATTCCATCGTTTAATAGCTCTT
>Ga0172379_10000930_pt1 | contig 64900 bp, 60 predicted proteins | sample GrowelOW334metaG_FD_119756 | JGI IMG/M metagenome (GOLD analysis project Ga0172379, IMG submission 119756) | Groundwater microbial communities from an aquifer near a municipal landfill in Southern Ontario, Canada - Groundwater well OW334 metaG | ecosystem: Environmental > Aquatic > Deep... | reverse complement strand
TGCCGCAGCAACTGCCGGTTGGTAGACGAAGCCGTTCCCAACCTTCTCGGGGACGACAGTGAACTGACCGCTTGCATACGCCAGGTGCGCTGGCTGCGCTGGGTCATCTTTGGCACCGAACTGCGTGCGCAAGCTTGCCTCGACAACGAGTTCATCGACGTCTATAGCCGGATCGATGTGCTTACGCAAAATCGTAGCGCGCCAGAACTGCAATGCATTCCGGATTGTCCCAAAGTCGTGGCCGTAAGCGAAGGCGGCCCGGACGCTGGCTTCGGGGTTAATGTCGACGAGCGGTGGGGTAATGTCGCTGGTCGTGACCGCTTGCTGAACCGGCACTGTGGTCGTCTTCCCATCGACCGTCACGCGGAGCCCTTGCTCCAGCACCTGGTCGACTGCGGCCCCGAAGGTGACGAGTGCTTGCTCTTGGGTCTGTCCGCCAATCGCCACGTCGCCAACCCACATGCCAGGCACGAGCTTCTTGGCGTATACCCGTGGCACTGCCAAGGCGACGCCAACGAGGATGGCGAGGAGAATGACGCCGAAGCTAACGTCAACGAGGAGCCGACGCCGGCCACGGGCAGTCTTCAGGAGGTTACGCGCCCGCCCGCTCATTCGTCTGGCGTGCTGGCGAGGATGTCGTTGAGCTGCCGCCTGGAGTCATCGGCGTGCTCTGCCCCTTCCGTCGTAGCTAAAGAGAGGAACACGTCAACGACGCTCGCCAGGTGAGCACCGACAGGGAGTTTCGTCGTCGGCCACACCAGCGATTCACCGTTCTCCAGACGGAGTGTCGCGTGCATGCCATCAATTTTTTCAATTACGCCGCGCATAGGGTGTGTAAGAAAGACGGTGGTGTGATGCGCCACCCGCCGGAGTCAATCTGCCCAAGACGCTTACTCGTCCTCGTGCTTCACCTTGAGGACTTGCGTCTTGGCGGTCTTGACCTTGGGGATGGTGATGGTGAGAATGCCGCTCTTCATCGTGGCATCGGCCTTGTCCGAGAGCACGTCCACCGGCAAGACGATGGAGCGGGAGAATCCACCCCAGTAGCACTCCTGCGTGAAGTAGTCATCGTCAGCCACCTCGTGGTCTCGGTGACGTGTCCCGCGAATGGTGACGAGGTCGTTGCTGATGGCGACGTCTAAATCTTCAGACTTCACGCCAGCGACGGTAGATTGAATGACGACGTGGTCAGGAGTTTGGTACACGTCAACTGCGAGCTGGCCGTCGTAGCGCTCCTCAAGCCAATCCTTGGCTTGGGACGGGGAAGCGACGGTTGTGACGTCAACATTTTTGGTTGCGATTTTCCGAGGCATGGTAGGTAAACTATACCAAAACTCACACGATACATCAAGGTGTGTGGATCAAAAATCCTGGTTGGTAGCCCTAATACGAAAGAATCCAAAACCTATCTTTGAGGAGGTACGGAAGTTAGCCCAATTCGGGCAAGAGCTTATAAACAAGCAATTTAACAAGCCCGAGACGCTTTCTATAAACCCCCTATGAATCTCGAAACCCTTGATTACTTGATAAATATATCATATGCCTAGGTGGGGTGGATATCGTCAAGGTGCAGGTAGACCTGTTGGGACCAAAGGGCCTTCAACAATTGCTGCAATGGAAATTCGAAGAGAGATAATCAGAGTGGCTCAAAAGGAATTACAACCCATCCTTCGTGCCCTTGTTGATTCAGCAAAGGGTCATCGCATTAAATCTGCTTCGGGGTCTATTTATAGAAAGAGCCCAGACATTAGGGCGATTATGTATTTGATGGACCAGGCCGTGGGTCGGCCCCAAACAGCCGTGGATATTGTTTTGGATGAACCGCCAAAAATGAACATTGATTTTAAAACAGCTACAAAAGAGCAACTAGATAAGGCAATAAATGAAATGCTGGGTTACGAAAAGTTTTAATAGGGTAGGGCCTGGTCGTATATTAAGTTTTTAATAGTCTGCATCGAAGTATAAGTGCTCAATCTCCTCGGAGTGCTCATTGCTAAGGTTGTCTCTATAAACAATATAGTATTTAACCTCCTTGTAGTTTGTAAGAATAATCGCTTCCCGTTCCGTATCTAACAAATTTTCCGTATCTAAATCATACTCCAATTCAACCCTACTAGATTCTCCCCCTTCTAAAAAAACCGTCGCACCTAAATCGTGCTCAATATCAGTAGAAATTTCCATATGTCCGTGAGATGTGTCAGGAATGTTATGTTCGATTTCCTTAGTGACGGGGTCAATTGGAAGGTTAATATTGTTGGGGAATCGGATAATTAGCGTTGGCTTATCAATGCTTCCACTGCCAGCCCCTGAATTGCGTGCGAAAAAAGTCAACTGAAAATCAAAATAGCTTGTCTTTAGAGAACTAGGGGAATCGGCGATTCTCTTCATTAAGTCCCGATTTAAAAATGAGCTGTGAAGTTTTACATCCGTTATATGAATATCTGCGGTAATTTGCTTTGCCATTACATCCGCCATGTTTTTAGTAGAGCGAGCGTAAAAGAAAGTAACAACAGCCAATACCACAGTTGCATATCCTCCCAAAATAATTCCGAATTCTTTTACTGAATTTATGTATTTATATATCAGTACAAAACTTATGGGTACCAGAATTGCAAGGATGAAACCTATGATGGTTACCGGAATTATGCGTCCATTAGTTTGCTTTTCCATAAGTTAATTATAACTAGCGATCCGAATGCTCTCCATTATGGATCGTGCTAGATGAGCCCTTTTTATTTTTGAGGCAAAGGGTCATCGCATTAAATCTGCTTCGGGGTCTATTTATAGAAAGAGCCCAGCAATTGAATGAAACAATTGAAAAAATGTTAAAGCGCTAAAGCTTCTGTGTATCAAGCTCCTTATGTATTGTTCCCACTAGATCTAGTATCTCTTGTATCCTTGACTGCTCAAGCTCTGGTTTTGTGGCTATATGAAATAAGGAATGTGTTTTATTGTTTGCATCTTTAGCGAACGCCTTAGATAGTGAATACAATCTATGGACTTGGCCTGTCGCCGTAAGGAATTGTGAGCGTTTGTCGTACAAATTTTTTAGTATCTCAGAAAAATCCTTAAAACGACCCGCATTCCTATCGTAGTATAAGTTAAGATTCTTTGGATTTTTTGGAGGGTACTTTCTTTTTAGAATCCCAATAATTAGATTCTCAATGACCTTACGGCAAAGGACATACGCAGCAGTGTAGCATCCAGCATTGTAAGCTAAGTTAATTTCTTCAATATGACGCTGTTCAAAACTATCAGTAGTGTAGTACGTAACTAATGTCTTAGGCGCCAATCGTCGGCTGACGCTTTTATTTTTTGTGGTTATAGACTTAACAATGACCACCTGTTGTGAGCTGCCTATACCCCCTAAACTTAATCGATCCTGCTCATCAAGCCATCGACTAACAGAAGTTCCCCGCTGTCTAGCAAAAATGGATGCTGCTGCGTTGAGCGTTAACGAAGGCTGTTTTGCCCTAATTTCAGAAATCCGGGTTTGTACCCCTCTTTTCTGTAGGTCAAGTCTGTCGACTAAATGGTCTAGTATCTTTGGATCAAGTCTCTGTGCCATTATCGAGTCTTATTACCTCGGCGATGCTCCGCCAGCCTTACTGAGATTGTTGCTGGGGTTGTATTTAGTATTTTCGCTATCTCCTTATAGTCAAACCCAGCAGCCGATAGGAAGCCAGCCTTTTCGGTTTGAGACTTCTTTTCAAATCCTTGATTCAGTGACTGACTGGCCAATAAGTAGGATATGCGATCGAGTTGTGCAAGAATTTTTTTAAGCGTATCTTCTGACATAAGTTATTTTTTACGTTTTACTTTTCTGCCAGGCAGCACACGCTCAACCGTTCTACTTGAAACTCCAAGCACAGCACCGATTTCGTTCGTTGTGGAACCAGCCTTATACAGCTGAAGAATAAGTAGGTTTTTAATATCTTCTAAAACTTTTTCACTAGCTGGTGTGGGTTTGGCCATATGATTATCGCTTTCTCTTAATTCTATATCGCATCATTCGAACACTATCTTTGGTTGTGTTCAAAACTAAAGCTATATCTTCATCTTCCAGCCCACATTCAAGTAGAAACCCAGCTAAGTCTTGGAGATGGGACCTTTGTACCCTTGTTTTACTAATTCCCGGCTTCTCTCGTAAGCCAAGGGCGAGAATTGCGGTTAATTTTGCATTGATTGACTTAAGCAACGATTCATTAGGGTTATTCATATTAATTCCTTTCTACAAAAATAATAGAAGAAAGCCATAAAAATGTCAAGTTTTTGAATAATTTGTAGGCACAAAAAATATAATTGGCTTATATTAGCCAAAACTTTCTAATATTTAAGCCTATTTTCTACTAGAACTAAATTAGAATCCCTTTTGCCTAATCGCCGCCACAATCCCCCAAACTAAAAATATACCGCCCGCTAAGCCCAGCCCCGTTGCTATGAAGCCCTCGCTCAAACTAGTCTGTAAAACCCCAAAGTAAGCAATGTAAATAACAACCATACCCAAAAAAATGTAGCGTGGCTTTACTGGCTGTTTGCTCTGTGGTTGATTTTCCATAAGTTTAATATAAAAATTAGCGAAAAAATTCCACAACAATTAACACTACCAATAAAATATTGGCAACTATTAATTTGTCGTTGATTTCATATATCTTCTTACCAATGTACTCACCCTCAAAGTGTTCTCCTGGTAACAAAACCATATTTAAACTTTCATTATCCGACAGGGGAAACAAAAAGCCCCCCGCCAGCGATAGCCTTGCGGCTACCTGCAACCCTTTCGGGTCACAACCAACCAAGGTGCTCTGACGAGGAGCTTATTACCTTGGTTGGTTTTATAACGCCATGCCCTGTTAAGGGTTTAGGCGATTAATAAATTGTTCAAAAAGCAGACTGACTAAGCAGAGATAATTATCCCCTAAACCTGCCTGTGGGGCAAGCCAGCGAACTTTCGCCTTGACAAAAAGTGATACATAGCGCATACTTATTCTACTTAATAATTCGATAAGCTTTGCGTCAGTCCAACCGTCAAACGAAGGACGCATTAAGTGGTCACCTTCTTCCAATTGGTCGGCAATGCCCCCCGGAGGGGCTGAGAGAATGATGAGCTAGAAGAGGTTACCAGGGTTAATGTCACAGAGCATTCGCTAGCCTGCCGAGGCTAGTAAATGCTATTGTGCGTTAGCCTGCCGAAAAATTTGATATTCAGCAGAGCTCCTCGCATAACAGCGAGGAGCTCTTAGTTTGTACGATCCTCGTGTCACACAACTCACCGAAACCATCAGACGTCTGCATCCACAATTGACAGACGAGGAGGTTTATTGTCTTGCCAAGGAACTTCTAGCGCTGGCCGACCTTATCGTTATTGAGTGGCGTAAGTCGAGCCATAACCGAGCGCCTCCCTAAAGGCCCAGGGTGTCCCTCAGACCATACCGAGGAGTACCAAAATTGGCTCGACAATGGTCAACGGCGTGGTCGAGCCCCCTTGTCTGGGGGAAAACACACCCGTTAGTAAACTCTTAATTAATTGCCTTTCTCCAAAGGAAGAGCGAAAGTTAAAGGAATATCTTATGCATAGAAGCAAATCCGCCAAGGCCGAGGCACCAAAAACGGCCATAATATATACCCGAGTTTCGTCAGCAGACCAAATGGAGGGGCACAGTCTCCAAAGTCAGGACGAGGCTTGCCGAAAGTTCGCAAGTCAAAAGGGGCTAGCCGTTCTGCGAGTGTTCCGAGAGGAAGCCGAGTCAGCAAAAACTGCTGACCGCCCAGAACTGCAAAAGCTGCTGAAGTATTGCTCGATGAACAAAAGAAAAATTGGGTCATTGATAATTTACAAAGTGGATCGCTTCGCCAGAAACCAAGCTGATTACTACGGGTTGAAAGTGGTTCTCCAAAATCTTGGCATCACCGTAGTTTCTGCCTCAGAGGGCATAGCCAATAGCCCCGAAGGGCAATTTATGGAGGGGATGCTTGCAGCGGTTGCCCAGTACGACAACAGTATACGGGCGCAGCGAACAGCAGGTGGGATGAGGACTGCCCTAATGAATGGGCAATGGGTATTTAAAGCCCCATTCGGCTATGCTCACGCAAAGGATATTGAGGGGAAGAAAATCATAGTACCCGACAAAGAAAGAGCGCCAATAGTAAAGTACCTCTTTGAGGAGTGCGCAAAAGGTATATACACATTCCAACAACTTGGCGAGAAAGCGATGGCCAAGTTTCGGATAGAGGCGCACGTCTCGGAGCAACTTGTAAACAAGGTCGTTTCAAACCCGTTCTACTACGGACGAATTGAAATACCGGACTGGAACATTTCCGTAGCCGGCAAGCACATTCCGATCGTCTCCAAAGAATTGTTTGATAAGGTGCAGTCTGTCCTGCACGGCGGGGGCCCCAAGCGGGGCCTCCGCAACCGAAACCACCCAGACTTTCCTCTCCGGGGTATTAAGTGCGCCGTTTGCGGTCATTCAATGACTGGCTGCTGGACTTCAGGCAAACAAAAAAAGAAGTATGCGTACTATGCGTGCGGTAACCGTCGATGCGAAAAGCGTAAGTCGATTTCGAAAGTTACATTTGAGAATTTATTCTCTGAATTTCTTACCCAGTTAGATCCTAACAATCACTATTTTGATGATCTTGCTGAGGCCATCAAAATTTCCTACAAAACAATTATGGGTGAAGAAGTGCGAGCGAAGGCAACAGCCGAAAAGCAGATCGCTAAACTGCGAGTCCAGCTATATGATCTTTTTCAGTTTAAGTCGAAAGGCGACAAGTATCTTAGCGATGAACAGTATGTCGAATATAAAAGTGATATGGAAAAGAAACTCGCAGATCTCCAGGCTGGACTACGCGAATCAAATCTATCTCCTACCGAACTTGATGATGCTATAAAATATGGACTCCACTTTATCCAAAATTTCCCTAACGACTGGAAGCGGTTGGAAGTACCCGATCTTCGGGCAGTGCGAAGCGTACTATTCCCCAAAAACCTCTTGTACGCTGATTCAGTTTTCCAAACCCCGGAATTATGCTTGATCTACGGGCTCAATCAACAGAAACCGATGGACAAGAATGTTTTGGTAGCCCCACGGGGAATCGAACCCCGATTACCGGCTTGAAAAGCCGATGTCCTAACCGTTAGACGATAGGGCCGTAGCAATCTTTTGTATCGTACTACGTTCTCTTCGTCAAGGCGAACACGGTCCGCTTCCTCGCTGCGAGTATAAGGTAGGGCAACTACCTCACCACCCGAGGCTGCAGGGGGAACACCTTCTTCAACGTCGGCTTCTTCACCATGCGAGCCTCGAGGGTAACTGAGTACCGCTTCAGCTGCGAGCCTCGTGGTGCGATGAGTCGCACTACGAACTTCTGCGACTGCCCAGAGGTGAGGATGGCAGTCTTCTTCTTCGCCCGGTCAATGGTTACTTTCCAGCCAGCTGGAATTTTTAGGGTGCGGAGTTCGAAGCTATTCTGCCCGCACAGCACGGAAGCATTCTTCACCGTCACATCGTACCGCAATTCTTGTCCTGCTCGACCAGTGTTCTTCACAACCTTTGCCGACACCGTGGGTACTTTCCGTTCGCAGAGCGACGCAGCACTGAACCGCACGCGGATGGTTGTGGCTTTTGCGTTCCGGGAGAGCATACCAAAACTTACGCCAGCCACTGGATCGCTATAGCCGGAGCCCAGCTGCAGAGCAGGTTTAAAAATATCCAGACCGCTGGGGGTTGAACCTGGGGTCATGTCCAGCAGGGTTGAAATGGCATTCTGGCTAGAGTCCGCCGAGCCGACGTGTACAAGGATGCCGTTCGGCACGCCAAGCTCCTGGATGGTTGGCGTGTTCACCACGTAGTCAAAGCCAATGGGCTGCCGGTACTCCAGGAAGTACCACTCAGTTATGTTACCGCTGGCATCGCGCGCCTTCGGAATTTTTAAGACCTTCGGAACTGGACCGTTGGTTTCGTAATTCTGGATTGTGTAGTCGCCGTCACTGGCAACGGTGACTACTTCACCGGGCGAGAACCATCCTAGGAATTCCTTCTGCGGGGCAGGCAAGGAGAGCATGCGCGAGCTGGCTCCCATGATGCCGAACCGGTCACCGTACTCGTACTCCTTACAGTTCGTGCCGGTGAGGATGCCGGGCGGATCGCACTCCCAGGAATTGGCGTGGCCCAGACGCATGAGGTGGCCGAGCTCGTGGTGCGGGTACGTGTTGAGGCTGCTATTCATAACCGTAACCCCGTACCACTGGTTGGCATCTGGCACCAAGCCGCTGGTTGCCGTGCCGCCGCTCGCGCACGTAATCATCGGGGTGAAAATCATGACGCTGTTGAACTGGCTGAAGTCCACATCCGCGTCGGCAGCCGTGAACACCTCGTTGAAGTACGGGCTCCAGTCGCATCTGCCGCTTCGCTCCACCGGCCGGCTGACCTGGTACCACTGCCCGGCGTTATCGAACACCTGTCCGGTCACGCTAACCCGTCCCGCAGATTCAGCAGCGAAGTACGCAGACATAGAATTGGCGTTGGTGAAGAGCACCTGGTCGAGGTAATCGCCAGTCCACACGCCAGCGTGATCATCCCGTGTTGGCTTCGTGGGATTGTCCGGGTAGGTAACCAGCAGCACGGCGACCTTGTAGTTCGGGTAGGCCACCACAGCCCCCGCACCAGCACTGCCAGAACTAGCAGCGGCCGGGACAGGGGAGAGCAGCGCGAAGCAACTGGCGACGGTAACCAGCACGCACAGCAGTACGAAAATTGGCAGCGATTTTCTGGTGCGTATATTCACGTACTAAAGTATACACCCGCTTTCCTGGTAATTCCGTGCTGATAGAAAATCGCCACGCTGGTATACCAGCGTGGCGACAAAGAACATCTTCTACCAACTAGCGGTTCCCTGGCGTCCAGCGTAGTACTGTCGCCGGCGGAATTCCTTTGCCACCAGCTTCGGTAGCACTGCCATGGTAGCAACACGAATGGCTGACACTGTACTTCGGCGTACCTCGGTGTGAAATTCATTCACCTCCGCCGCCGTGAAAAACTTGCAGGCGACGTGCTCGACATCTAGGACAATGCCAGACAATGAAACTACTTCGCCGATGTAATAGGTGGACCGATATCCCGTGAAGTACTTCTCCGCGTATTGCGCGCCGTCCGATTGCAAGGTGCGCTGGAATTCTTCCACAAACTGCACACCGGGCAGAAGCCGCAATCTGGTTTCTTTGTGTACTGCTCGGTTCAGCGTAGCTACCCGCGGTTCATGCCCCAGAACACACGTTCCTGGCGCTTCCCACAGCCCTGGTTTGTGCTTTGCGTCTAGGGATCGCTGGAGCAAAAGGAACCGCACCTCGTCTGTCGTACGTGGAGATTTAAACTCCCGAATTTGTGGGTCCACAATCAGCACCCGTCGCACCACCAAATCCACCATGGGTACCATGGCACCTCCTTGTATTTGCAATGTGTATTTTCTGCTGGGACAGTATGGATGAATATTCCCACTTTGTCAACCCTCTGGCTGTGCTAGGCTAAACCTATGCGCATCCTCGGCATCGAAACCTCCTGCGACGACACGTCTATTGCCGTGCTCGAAGCGACACGCGGGCACTACCACGTCCAGAGCATGGTAACCGCCTCCCAAGTACTCGCCCACCGAAAGACTGGCGGCGTGGTGCCAGAAGTCGCGGCGCGGGAGCATGCTGCCACGATCATGCCGACACTCGAAGCGGCACTCCAGAAAGCGCACGTCACGCTCAACGGAATTGATGCGATCGCAGTGACGAGCGGGCCAGGCCTTGCTACAGCGCTGCTCGTTGGTGTGGAGGCTGCCCGCACACTGGCGTTCGCTACCGGAAAACCGCTCATTGGCGTGAACCATATCAGCGGCCACCTTGCCAGCTGCTGGCTCAACGACGAACAGCCGAAATTCCCAACGCTCGCGCTGGTGGTTTCCGGCGGACATACCGAACTCCTGTGGATGGAGAAGAACCAAATTACGCTCGTCGGCAAGACGCGCGACGACGCCGCCGGTGAAGCGTTCGACAAAACTGCCAAGCTCATCGGGCTGCCCTACCCCGGCGGCCCCGAGCTGAGCAAGCTTGCACAAAAAGGGAAACCGAGGATTCCATTGCCGCGACCTATGATGAGAGAGGAGAACTTCGAATTTAGCTTTGCGGGATTGAAAACTGCGGTGGCGCGCTACCTGGAGCTCCACCCACGACTGACACCGCAGCACAGAGCCGACCTTGCGTCTTCCATTCAAACGGCGATTGTCGACGTGCTCGTGGATAAGACAATCCGCGCAGCAAAGCTGAGGAAGCCGAAGAGTATTCTCCTGGGCGGTGGTGTGGCGGCAAACAGCAGCCTGCGCGAACGTCTTGCACATGAAGCACGCGCTGCCGGCTTCACATTCCACGTCGCACCCATGCAGTACACCACCGACAACGGCGCTATGATTGCCGTGGCGGGAGCAATGAAACTTGCGCGCGGGCACCGAACACCCTGGCAGAAACTGGACGTGAACCCAGTGTGGGAGTTGGGGCGGTAACGGCGTAGACTTACCGTAATCGCACTTCGTTCATAACCATTGCGATATGGATCCACACCTCGGCACGAACACTTTCTTCCTGTACGTCCTGCTCCCAATATTCATCCTCGCGCTTGCGGGCGTTACGTGGGTGATTACAAGAATGCGCTTGAACGTCTGGAAAAAGCTCGGCTTTGCCATTGCTGGGCTCTTTGCGCTCCTGGGCTTTTACGGAGCCACCATTTGCATCTACTACAAAGCCAGCCCAACCTTCGCCAGCACATTACAGTTCTACGCCTACAGCGTGCTCGCGCCCGCAGGTGATGCCTTCCAGACGCCGAACAACAGTTACCAACAGGTCTTGGTGATGCGCGAGGTGAAGAACAAGGATGGCGTCATCAGCTTCCTCAAGCATCCAAATCCCGACTACCCGGCGTACGTGTACCTCTTCGCGCCAGGGAAATTTGTCTATACCGAGTTGCGGGGTGACACGCTCGCCGTGCCCACGGCGCCGCAACCCAGCACCACCAACACATCGCTGTGGTGGGCCCTGACAAAAGACATCAGTAAGTACGTGGCGACCGTAGAGTAACCTTACCCGCCCAGCAAGATAGTTGAGTGGACAGCGCATGCCACACGGTGCAACGCGTATTTGACGCTAGCCGTACGAACGATATACTTCACACGAAGCCTGCCGCGTTTTTGCATTGCGGGGCAGGAAGAAAACCTAAAGGCGGAGAAGAGTCTAAAAAGGAGTCTTCCGCAATGAAACGTTTTACCACCGGGCTGTCCAGTTACCCGAACCCGTAGGGCAAGTACGCTTTGGGGCGGTGTAATACCAGCCTGAAGGCTGGCTACATGCCAGCGCGTTCTTCCGGGCAGGTCCTCATGACCTGCCTAGTTTTTACACAAGGAAAACCCGCGCCAAGGTGACGCGGGTTAAATACTACAGACGCAGCTTAGCGAATGCTATCGAGCAATCTGTCGCGCTCGTCCTCAATGCTTGCTATGGTCTTTTCCTTCATGTGGAGAAGCCGACACATCCTCCGGTGCTGCCACACCAGGACACCACAGGCGGCTGCCGCGAAGAGCAATGGCCACAAGTAGCTGTCACCATTCTTTCTCGCCATGAGCAGAGTACCCCAGGCGAGCGCTCCTAACGCTGGGGCAATGACGCAGGTAAGCAGCGCATTCAGACGACATGCGCGTGAGTGCGCTTCCGACCGCCTTGCCTCCGGATCGATCACGGGAAACACACGTTCTGTTCGCGCCTTCAATTTCCAATGCTCTCTTTTCAAGGTAACCTCCTATGGGTGTAATTTTATTTTTCTGCATCTAGCCTAGGCCAACCAAGGTGACCTGACAAGAAGAACGCCCCGCTTGGTAACGGGGCGTATAGGAACTCTGTTTGAGATACGCGTAAGTGGCGGCAAGGTGCGTTCTGCGATTTGGTTAGGCTTTTCCTAAGATCTCTCCGGTCATATTGTGGATGGATTCCACCCGCTCGTTCATGAGCGTATTCCAGGTTACCAGCCCAGGCTGACGATCCTTGAGCAAGGCGACGAGCTTCTCGGCCTCGCTCTGGAGTTCATCCAGACTGACGCCAGGTTTCGCACCTGTTTCTGTTGACTTTCCAGTCATTGATGAATACCTTCCTTTGGGGTTGTACGATTAAAAAATACAATTTGCATTGTTTACCCAATAGAAAAAACTAACATAAAAATACTGGAAAAGTCAAGGCTACACTGGTAGGATGAGTGCACTATGGCCTCCGAAGCGTACAATCCCTTAGGCGTCGAGCACCCCATCTACAAGCGGTGGGAGGCTTCAGGCTACTTCAATCCTGATAACCTGCCCTCCGTAGCTCGAAGAGCGAAGGGGGGGCGGACAGGCAAGCGAACCAAGGCTTTTTCCATTTCCATGCCACCGCCGAACGTCACGGGCGAGCTGCACCTGGGCCATGCCGTGGGTGTGAGCGTGCAGGATATCCTGACGCGTTTCCACCGCATGCTCGGTGAGAAAGCCTTATGGCTACCCGGCACAGACCACGCTGGCATTGCCACGCAGATTATGGTGGAACGTTTGCTGCAGCAAGAGGGGATAAGCCGACACGAAATTGGCCGCGAGACGTTTTTGAAACACGTGTGGGCGTGGAAGAAGAAGTACGGCACGCGGATTACCGACCAAGTGCGCAGCCTCGGTGCTTCCTGCGATTGGAGCCGCGAGCACTTCACCATGGATCCTAATTTGACTGCGGCTGTGCAGAAGGCCTTCATCCAGCTCTTCAACGAAGGGCTCATCTACCGTGGCAAGCGCCTCATCCACTGGTGCCCGCGCTGCCAGACCGCGCTCTCGGATTTAGAAGTGAAACACGTAGAGGAAGCGGGCCACCTCTACTACATCACCTACGGTCCCTTCACCGTGGCCACCACGCGCCCCGAGACGAAAGTTGGCGACACTGCGTTGGCCGTCCACCCAGATGATGCTCGGTACAAAAAGTACGTCGGCAAAAAGTTGACGGTGAAGACAACCCTCGGTGATAGAGAGCTGCTCGTCATTGCTGACAAGCTCGTTGACCCGAAGTTTGGCACGGGCGTGGTAAAGGTAACGCCCGCACACGACCCGGCCGACTGGGACATGGGCCAACGTCACAAACTGCCGGTGCTGCAAATCATTGGCGAGGATGGCCGCATGACCAAAGCCGCTGGGAAGTACAGTGGCATGCTGGTGAGCGAAGCGCGCGACAAAATTGTGGCCGACCTGCAAGCCATGGGCTTGCTCCAGAAGATTGAACCGTACACCTCGAACACGCCACGCTGCGATCGCTGCAACACCGTGCTGCAACCGCTGCTCTCAAAGCAGTGGTTCATGACCATGAAGCCCTTGGCTAAACCGGCCATTGCCGCGGTGAAATCGGGAAAAATCGAAATCATTCCCAAGCGCTTCGACAAAGTCTACTTCCACTGGATGAACAACATTCGCGACTGGTGCATCTCGCGCCAGCTGTGGTGGGGCCACCAAATCCCGGTGTGGTACTGCCGCAACGAAGCCGAGAAAAAGTGTAAGCCCGTTGCCTCAGTTACCGAACCGAAGAGGTGCGCCACCTGCAAGGGCGTCCACTTCGTGCAGGACCAAGACACGCTCGACACCTGGTTCAGCTCAGGCTTGTGGACGTTCTCCACGCTCGGCTGGCCAAAGGCAACGAAAGATCTGCAGACCTACCACCCCACCAGCGTCATGGAGACGAGCTGGGACATCCTGTTCTTCTGGGTGGCGCGCATGATCATGTTCTCGCTGAAGTTCCGCAAAGAGGTGCCGTTCAAGACCGTGTACATCCACGGCCTGGTACTGGATAAACACGGCAAGAAGATGAGCAAGAGCAAAGGCACCGGCATAGACCCGCTCCCTATGGCTGAGAAGTACGGCACGGACGCCATACGCTTGTCGTTGATTCTGGGGACGACGCCGGGCCAGGACTTCCGCTTGAGTGAAGAGAAGATTGCCGGCTACCGCAACTTCATAAACAAGTTGTGGAACATTGGCAACTTTGTGGACCGGCAAGCTACGTTGCAAAAGTCTCCCCCTCCTTCACAAGGAGGGGGTGCGGGGGGTAGTCGCGCCACCTTGGCAGACAAGTGGATTATCGAGCGCACCAACTGGCTCATCGCTGACGTAACGAAGAACCTGAAGACCAACAAACTCTCCGAAGCCGGCCAAGCGCTCTACGACTTTGTTTGGCACGAGCTGGCTGATTGGTACGTGGAGATCCAGAAGATTCAGCCAAACACCACGCTACTCATCGAGACCTACGAAACCGTGCTGAAGTTGCTCCACCCCTTTGCGCCGTTTGTGACGGAAGCGTTGTGGGCGAAGCGACACGGGATAGAGAAGAAAGATATGTTGATGATCCAGGCCTGGCCAAAAACCACAGCACAGAAGACTGTGGCAACGAAAGAATTCACCAAACTTCAAAATCTGGTTGTGGCTGTGCGCAATGTTCGCGCCACGCACAAAGTAGCACCGCACGAGAAACTGACGCTCGCTATCGCCGGCGCTGGAACAAAAAACATCCTGGCACTCAAACCAATGGTTGATGTTCTGGCGCGAGTACATGCGAAAAGTGGGAAGACTCCAGGAAAGCCAGACGGACATGAAGCCAACGTAAACTTCTGGCTCGAACTCCCGAAAGCCTCGCAACAGCACGTAGAAAAAGAAGTCACTAGTCTCCAGCAATACATCCAATCGCTCGAACGCAAACTTGCCAACGAAAACTTCACCAAGAACGCTCCGGCTACGGTGGTAACAGGCGAGCGGAAGAAGCTCGCCGAGGCTAAAACGAAACTCCAGCAACTCACATCCTAGGTATGGAGAATTTCTACCGAGGTAACCCAGAGACGCAGCTCTTCCGAAGGCGCGAGACGAGCGGGAATGAAGACTTCGACACCCAGGTCGTGGCAAAGTACCGCAAACGTCGGCCAAATGAGACCTCATTCATCGGGAAAAATGGGTACACGCAGGCAGAAGTCGAGGCAGATCTGGAGGATATTCGTGGCAAGCAGGAGACAATATTTTCAAAGGAGGGTGAGGGGGCAACGCAAATGTTCTACGGAACAATGGAGGGTATTGCCCAACACGGTTGGCTCGGTGAGAGCACAGAGAACCGAACCATTGAAGTGGTGCAGACTTCTCGCTTCGACGATGTGAAGAATGGCGTTGACTTCACGGTGGTCATCCAGGAGAAGGGGCGACCGCCGATCGTCATTGGTATAGACGCCACGAGCATGGAAGATCCATACAAACTCGAGCAGAAGCTCATGCGCTCCATCAATGGCGTGAAGCATGGCCAACTCGCCCCACTGAAGTACTACCGGTACAAAGGAGCTGTGGCACCCAAAGGCTACACTGTGCCCCGAGGCGTTCTGGGTGCGAATGCAGAGAATGCCAAGCGGATCGCTAGTTCTATGGTAGACGCAACAGCCAAGGAGAACCCGGTGCAGCATGCGCTGCTCCAAGAACTCGAAGGGCAATTCCGGGCGCAACTCGCCGAAGCGATTGCGGCTTACCATCGGCACGGGGAGTCAACACTCGAAGAACCCAACGTGCTAGGCCAACTGGAAGCGTGGGAGGAGGCATTGCCAGAGAGCGTCGAGGATAGCGGGATCAACACGACAGAGGCAGCAACTTTCGGTGAGCTTCTTGAGAAAGTGCGATCGTCCTTCGGGGAAGGCACGAACGTGTACGGCAAAAATCTCAAGCGCCTTGCAGAAGTCGTCGGGTACATTGCCAGGGTGCGCATGGAAAAAAGCGCCTCGGTTTCCCAAGACGCTTTCAAAGATGACCGCACCGTACAGGCGCTCACACACCCTCGGCGGGTGGCGTAGTGTTCCGACGTTTCCGACGGAGCTTCTTCCGCAAGCGGGCAGTGCTATACAAGTGAGCAGTTGAATCATCCGGTAACGTTACCGGAATCGTGTTCGACTCCTCTTTCTTGGCGCCCGCATCCGTGCGAGTCTCTTTCTTCTTTGCCATCGGGCACCTCTTGGTTTGTATATTGAATGAGCTTGCGAAAGCTACCACGGCGCTGGCATGCTGTCAAGGTGTTGTGCTAGTCTGAAGACGTTCTTTGTTCTTTGATAGCATTCGGCGTTGCGGGGATGTACCGAATGCTGACCAATCCTGAGTGAGGTGTTGCAACGACCTGGGTTTCTTCGGAAATCCAGGTCAAATTTTTACCCACTTTCCCGCAAACGTACCATTTCGTCACCACCAGCGCTTGGGAGTGCGGGTCTTTTTTATGCTTGCTTGACGTGCACACTGCCCGGCCTTAGAGTGTTGACGCTAGACGGCTCGCCGACTAGCGGGTACAAACCAACAACGACCAGCAGGCTCGCCAGCTGGCAAACACAGGAGGGCTACATGCCCGTACTTTACTCAAAGAACCTTCCGCTGTTAGTGCAGAAACGAAAGCTGACGGATGAGGAGTGGCAAACGCTCGTTCGCAACCGAGCTGAACTCATTGCCGATCACCTCCGGGAGTATTCCACTGAACCACTCGGGAATATGACTTTTCCGGGGTTGGGTAAACGACTGTCGGAGATGCAACCACGGCTTGCAAATCCGAAGTTCGGGCTCGATACGCGTGGCATTTTTGTGGGGCTGCAGGAAAGGCCTCGTTCGCGCCACGGGAATCGCGTTACACTCTACGGCTGGGGCCTTGATCGGAATGGTAAGTGGCTGCTCATACGCTTGAAAGTGAGGTTCACCATACCGTTTGGTCATCACCACCCAACCTACCACAATCACCCCGAACTTGCGGTTGAACAAGTAGCACAAAGCAGAATTAACAGGCTGTATCCGAGGGAGGCCAAGGATGTCTGGTACGAGCTGGGACGAGCTGCAAATCATTTTATTGAAAGCCGAAGGAAGGCTTGGGCTGCTACTGAGAACCTCAACTACAACCTTGTAATGGAGGAAGAGGGCGTTCAGGCAACTTATCGACACTAAAGGAACATCCACACGCTCTATAGGAAAACTCCCCGCATCTTAGCGGGGAGTTTTTTCGAACTGCTAGGTCTTACTTCAAGGTCACTGTGGCGCCGGCTTCCTCGAGCTTCTTCTTCAGCTCGTCGGCCTCTTCCTTGGTCGCATTGGCCTTGATCACCTTTGGCGCGGCGTCGGCCAGGTCCTTGGCTTCCTTCAGGCCTTGGCCGGTTGCTTCGCGCAGCACCTTAATGACCGCAATCTTGCTGCCACCTGCGCTGGTAAGCTCCACGTTGAACGTGGACTTCTCTTCTGCGGCTCCGGCATCACCGGCACCGGCGGCGGGCATGGCGCCCATCATCATCGGGGCGGCGGCGGAAACGCCAAACTTGTCTTCCAGCACCTTCACGAGCTCGGAGAGGTCGAGCACGGAGAGCTTCTCGATCTGCTCCACGAGGGCCTTGAACTTCTCGGGCACCTCGACAGCGGTTTTCTCATCTGCCATACGTGTGTGGGTTAAGGGGAAAAGGAATGAGTGAGGTTAGGCTGCCTTCTCAGCTTTGGCTTTGAGCACCTGGACGAAGCCGCGCATCGGGCCGGCGAGGACGTTGGCGAAGCTGGTGAGCGGCGCCTTGATGGTCCAGACGACCTTGGCCACAAGATCCTGCTTGCTCGGGAGCTTAGCGAGCGCCAGCACTTCTGGGGCCGTCATCCACACGCCGTTCAGAATACCGCCGGTGAACTTCAGGTTCTTGTTGGTCTTGGCGAACGCGTGGATGAGCGACGCGGGCTGCACTTCGTCAGCGACGCCGAAGGCCACACCGACGTTGCCACGGAACGCCGCGAGGGGAGTCGCATCAAGGCCGTGCTTCTCCAACGCTTTCTTCAATAAGGTCTTCTTCACGCCCACGAATGCCACGTCTGCCGCACGGAGACTCTTGCGGAGGTTGGTCACGTCCTTCACGGTCAGGCCGTCGGTTGCGGCGAACACCGCAACTTTCATGCTGCCAATCTGGTCGGTGAACTGCTTGAGCGTCACTTCTTTCTGCTGTCGGGATTTTGCCATATGCGGTAGAGGATAAAAAAACCGGGAGAATATCCCGGAGACAATGACGTGCCTGCGCTCCAGCTGGAGCGCGAGGGGTTGTCCTGCGTCGGTTTTCCGCCCCTTTTCTCTGGGGCTACCGACGGTCTTGGGATACCGTATGGCGCACTGTACCAAGCCTATGCCCCCACGTCAAGCCCTTGTAGTTTCCCAGGGCTGGTGGTAGACCTAGGGCGAACAACGCCCATTCTTAAGGAGGTAGCCTGTGCATGACCTCATGAACTGGGACGACGATGACTACCCGAGACCGTCACAGCAGTCTGAGGAGCCTCTCGGACCGAAGCTGCCGAACAACGAGCGAATGCCCGCGCCAGAAAGGCAGACGGTAACGTTCCGAGATATTTTCGATGGGTGCGTTCGCACCGGCTACGTGCTCCGCACGATTGTGTCGAATGAGCACACGAACGCGCACCTCGGAAAGCTGCCGATTGTCACGCTCTACCTCGTCGCTTTTGAAAGTGCGAGACGAAAAGACGACCTGGCGGTCATCGACCCATCGCTCATTGTCCGTCCCCCGAAACCCCGCCCGTAAGCCAACTTACGCGCTGGGGTTTTTCTTTTCGGCAATGACTGTCCCTTTCGCGGGTGCGCCGTCGAGGTGCTTCGCCAGGTTCTTCAAGTCTGTGCCACGCGTGATGATGACCCGCATGCCCCAGCGCTTCGCCCAGGTGCTCGCCTTCGGATCGAAGGGGACGTTGGCACCGGGATCCCAGTGCGTGCCGAACATCTTCCGGAACTCCGCCCAAGTCAGTGCCGGAAGTCGCTTCGCGTTCGGGTGTACCCGTGGGTCTGCAGTGTAAACCCAGTCAATATTCGAGAGGTTTAGGATGGTGGTGGCGCCGTACGCCCGCGCGAGGAGTACAGCATCGTAGTCGGTGGATGAACCAGGCTTGAAACCTGCTGCGACGATCACTGGGGCGTGGATGTTTGCGTTTATCTTCCGACGGCTCGTGATGAGCTTCGGGTAGGCCCAGTGCCGGAAGATGGTGCGCAACAGGTGGGCGTTCAACCGGGTGGCGTGGATGCCGAGCCAGTCCAGGTCGTCTGGCGCCAGTCGCGCAATCTCCTTGGCGGCGTGCTGGTACCGCCGGGCGAGCTTCCCGCCGCCGACGATGAGGATGAACCGTTGCCCACGTTTGAGGTGACGGACGAGCAACGCATGGAACGCGCGGATGAAACGCACGTCAATCTCATCTGGCACGACGAGCGACCCGCCGAGCGAGATGACGATGGGTGGTTTAGATTTTGCCATAGTGCTACAGATATTTTTCTTTGTTCGCCACATGCTCTTCGAACGTCTTGCTGAACACCGTGGTGCCGTCCGGCTTGTGGAGGAAGTAGAGGTAAGGCGACGCTTGCGGGTTTGCCACGGCGCGGATGGCGGAGAGGCTAGGGTTGCCAATTGGGCCAGGCGGCAGCCCACGATTCTGGTAGGTGTTATACGGCGAGCTCGTGGAGAGATCGACATTCGTCGGCTGCAGGGCCTGCTTACCCGTCACGTAGTTCACTGTGGCATCAGACTGCAGGGCCATCCCAATTTCGATGCGCTTCCAGAATATGCCGGCAGCGATTGCCCGGTCGGTATCGGTCCGCACTTCTTTGTCGACAATACTCGCCATGGTGACTGCCTCGAAAACGGTGTGGCCGGACGTGCGTATGTCGTTGAGGACGGTTGCCGCAACCTTCGCCTCGAACGTGTCCAAGAACTTCTTCACCACATGTGCGGCCGTAGCGCGCTTGAAGAAACGGTACGTATCGGGGAAGAGGTAGCCTTCGAGCGTCGCGGTCGCAGGTTTGTCGCGCAGGAAGTCGTAGATGCTGTCTGGCGCCACGGTCCGCGAGTCTGTGGTAGCAACAGCCGCAAGGAATGCGGCAGCATCGATGACGCCGGCGGAGTCCAGCAGCGTAGCAATCTCCTTCGCGGTCGCGCTCTCCGGAATGCGCACGGTCACCTCATCGGCATCCGGTTTCGTCGTGAGAATTTCGATGACCTTGCTGACGCTGGCTCGTGCGGGAATGGTGAACGTGCCAGCTTGGAAGCTGCTGCGGACGCCGTCGAGTGCGGCTGTTGTCTCGAAGACCAACGGGTGGGCCACCACGCCGTCTCCTTGCAGCTGCTTGGCGATGAGCTTCACGCCCATGCCGCTGACAATCGTCACTTGCTTCGCTTCGGCGTGGGGGCCGGGCGCGCCAGCCATGCGGAAGAAGATGATGACCAGTGAAATGCCGGCAATGAGCAAGGTAGCAATCGTGCCAATGATGATGCGCTTGGCCATAGGGTTAGAGGAGCTTCTTGAGTTTCTTCGCCTTGAGTTCGTCAACGATTTTCTTCACATCCTGCGCGCGGTCGGCCGGGCAGACGAGCAGCGCGTCCTCCATGTCGACGATGATAAGGTTGCTCACCCCCGCCGTGGCAATCGTCCGCTTGGTGTAACTGTAGATGAGTGAGTTCTCGGCGGTGCCTAGGTGCTTGCCGCGGATGACGTTCGCACCGGGCGCTGCCTGCAGCACGTCCCGGACCGTCCGCCAGTGGCCGATGTCTGCCCAGCCGAGGTCCACGGGCAGCACGAACATCTGACGCACCTTCTCGATGATGCCGTAGTCAATAGAGATCGGGGCCATTTTGGGGAACTCCCGCGAAATTGTCGTAGCCTGCTTGGGCGTTCCCAGGTCTCGCTGGATACGCATGAGAATGGCGTAGTGCTTCGGCAAGTGCTTCTTGAAGAGGTCGAGGAGCGTCTGCGCCCGCCAAACGAACATCGCTGGATTCCACAGGTACTCCCAGCGTTTCAGGTACTCCTTCGCCTTCACCAGGTCTGGCTTCTCCACGAACCGATCCACGTGGAAGACTTCCTGCTCCTTGATGCGGAACGCCGGGGCGCCCATCTTAATGTAGCCGTAGCCGGTCTCGGGGTACGTTGGGTTCACGCCCAGGAGCGCGACGGCCTTGGGATGCTTCTTCACCACCTGCTCAGCCGCCTTGAGGGCTGCGTGGAAAGCCGCCTCTTTTTGAATGAAGTGGTCGACGTTCGCCGTCACGAAAATCGCTTCGGGATTGAGCTTCGCAAGCCACGCCGCGGCGAGGCCAATTGCCGGTGCGGTGTCGCGCTTGGCAGGCTCCACAATGAAGTGGCTGTCGGGAACACGCGGCAGCTGGCGGGCGATCATGCGCTGCTGCGTCGTATTCGTGGAGACGAAAATATTGTTCGGTAAGAAACCTTTCCGCACACGAAGGTACGTCTTCTGCAGTAAGGTGTTCTTACCGAGGAAGGGCTGGAACTGCTTCGGGTTCGCGGTGCGGGAGACGGGCCAGAGCCGCGTACCACCGCCGCCAGCAAGAATGAGGACGTACATACGCAGAGGACTTAGGTGGAGGGGAGATGCTTGCTCATGAGCGGGACGAACTGGAACCCTGGCTGGCTCTCTTTCCGAATGGCGCCATCCGCATCCTTCGTGAGCACCACGAGATCCTGCCGGTCGTCGCCGACAGGCATGACCAGGACGCCGCCGCGGGCGAGCTGTTCCAGCAGCGCGGGTGGGACGAGGTGCGCGGCTGCCGAGACGACGATGCGGTTGTACGGTGCGTGCTCAGGCACGCCGTGCCAACCGTCTGCACAGCGCACGTCGATATTCGCGAAGTGGTAGTGCCGCAAGTGCTCTTTCGTTAAATCAATCATCTCCGGCATGATGTCAATGGCGTACACGTAGCCGCTCGCGCCGACGAGTTCGGCGAGGAGACCGGTGAGCCACCCCGAACCGCAGCCAACTTCCAGCACGCGCTCGCCGGGCTGCACGCGCAAGTGCTCCAGCATGATTGCCACCGTGGATGGCTGCGAGATGGTCTGATTGTACCCGAGTGGCAACGGCGCGTCCGCGTAGGCTTGGTCGTACTGCTCCTCGTGGACGAAATCAATACGCCGCACCTTCTCGAAGGCGGCGATGATGGCATCGGTGTAGAGCACGCCTTTCCCAATGAGGTCCTGAACGAACGCATCGTGCATGGGGCAAGTATAGCATGCACCAAAAAACCGCTACGAAGCCAATGTGGCCGCGCTCCAGTGCTACTCCGCCACCTCGAACACCTCGTTCACCGTCGTCAGGCCATCGAGTGCCTTCAGCAAGCCATCCTGTACCATGGTCACCATGCCCGCACGCTGGGCAATAGCTCGAATGTCGTACTCGGAGACCTGCGTGGAGAGGATGATCTTCTCAATCTCACTGTTCATAGTGAGTGCTTCGTAGATGCCGACGCGACCTTTGTACCCAATCTTCTGGCACGCATCGCAGCCGGTGCCTCTGTAGAACGTCATGTGGTCGAAGTCGACCTTCTCACCGCTCGCTTCAGGAATTGCCTTCAGGGCTTTCTCCACGCGCGCTTTCGTTTCTGCATCGAGCTCCGTTGGCGTCTTGCAGTCCTGGCAGATGCGCCGGACGAGGCGCTGAGCGATGATGGCGTTGAGCGCGGGTGCCAGAAGGTACGGCTTCACGCCCAGGGCGAGGAGACGGGGGATAGCACCTGCCGCATCGTTCGTGTGCAGGGTAGAGAGGACGAGGTGGCCGGTGAGCGCGGCGTTCGTGGCAATCTCCGCCGTCTCGCCATCACGGATTTCACCGACCATAACCACGTCTGGGTCTTGGCGCAGGATGGACCGGAGGCCCTTGGCGAACGAGTAGTCGGCCGACTCGTCAATCTGGCTCTGGTTCACGCCCGCCAGGTGGTACTCAATGGGGTTCTCCAAGGTGATGATGTTCGTATCTGGCGTATTCAGCTGCGTCAGGAATGCGTACAGCGTCGTCGTCTTACCCGAGCCAGTTGGTCCGGTCGTCAGGATCATGCCGTTCGGCCGAAGCACCTGTTTCTTAATCACCTCAAGGGCTTTCCCTCGCAAGCCTAGGTCATCTAACTTAAGTCCAACCGAGGATGACATGAGCAGGCGCATGACGACGCTCTCGCCGTACGCCGTCGGCAACGTAGAGGTGCGGACGTCGATGGTTTCGTCGTCGAGGTAGATGGTGAACCGGCCATCCTGTGGCTTGCTAACGATGTTCAGCTTCAGGTGTGCCAGCAGCTTGATGCGCGAGATGACCTTCTTCCAGCTGCTCGCGGGGAGCCGGGCAACTTCGTGCAGCACGCCGTCGATACGGTAGCGAACCTTCACGTCCTTCTCCTCAGCCTCAACGTGGATGTCTGAGGACCGACCGATGATGGAACCAGCGATGAGGAGGGTGATGATCTGCGTGAGCGAGACGCTCTGCAGCTGACTGGCAATGTCGGTGATGGAGTGGATGTCCCGCTTGAAGCGGAGCAGGTCGTCGGCGCTCACCTGCACGCCAGCGGTGAACTTCTTAATCTTCGGTACGGCGGCGTAGTACTTGAATGCCAGCTCGAAGCTGTGCGGCGAGATGAGGTAGGGGACGACGCTCGCCTTCAGGTCGGCGGCGAGATTCTCCATGAGCGAGAGAACGTGCTCGTTGGTTGGGTCGACCGCCCCGACGCGGACTTGGTCATCCTGCTGGAAGAAGCAGATGGCCTTCAGGTCGGCGGCGACGTTCTCGGGGATGAGCGTGAGCACCTCTGGCCCAATGGGGAAGCCCTTGAGGTTAATGTAGCCAATGCCAAGTTCCTCCGCGTGACGCTGCACGGACTGCTCTTGCTCTTTCAGCTTGATCTCCGTCATCTTGTCCCGAAACTTCTCCTGCGATTCTTCGGACGCAACGTGGAGCCGTGAGGTATCTGCCATAGAGGCAGTATACCACCCTGGGGGTGGTGAACGTGAAAGTTGGCTTCGGCATGGAAGCTCGTTAGGTTAAAAGGTATAGAAGGATGTGCGGAGATAGCCGTAGCCGTCACTCCATACCATAACAAGCTTCTAAACCCTAGTCCTCTGCCTATGCCAATACCTCACGGTAGCTGCTCCACGCCCAGACGCAGCTGGAGCTCGGCGTCGGCAATAGCACCGTCGCTGAGGTGCCAGGAGAACATGTGTGCCGTGCCTTCGGGTTGCTGCATGGCGTAGAGCTTGAGACCGTTCACTGAGCGGTGCGTCTGCACCAGGACGTGCACGCCACCGAGCGGCGCTTCGTAGACAACGGCCATGACCAGCGCGCGGGGGGTATTCACCATGAGCTCGTCGAGCACGCCGGGCAGGGAGTCGGGCGTGGCCCCCGCCCGATCGAAATCGGCGCGGTTGAGCACGGTCCAGACCAGTTTGCCATCGTCGGTTGCCCGCAGACGCGCGAGCGCCCGGCCCCAGAGCTTGAGCACCGAGAGGGACTTAGTCTGGAAGAGGTTGCGGACAATATCTTCCCGTTTCGCCCCAGCCACGACGAGCTCCGATGCGGTCGTCAACGACTTCGGCGTCACGCTGGGCGTCTGGAAGCTCTTCGTCTTGGCAATCATGCCCGTGAGCAGCGCGGTGGCGATGTCGTTGCTCACTACCTTCGGGTCAATTGCGCGCAGGAGGTCGGTCACAATTTCTGCAACCGAGGTGGCGACGAGGTCAACGACATTCACCTGGCCGAAGTGCTCATTCGCTGCGCTGTGGTCAATGTTGATGATGGGCGTGGCGTAGAAGAGTTCCGCGTTCTGCTCGAACACGGTGCCGAGGTGATCCAGGTCTTGGCAGTCGAACGTCACGGCACAATCGAACGAGGGCTGTGACGTCCGCGTGGAGACGTTGCTCGGTTCGTACGCCCCAGTTTTCGGCGTCAGGAAGATGTTGAGTTCGCCGTCGGTGGTGTCGTACGATAACTCCGATACTGGCGCGCGGCGGGTATCGACAGAGATGACGAACTTCTTCAACGTATCGAGGTCGGCAGTGATGCCCGGCGTCTTCGGCAAGAAGGCATGCGACGTTGGAAGCTCCGTCGTTGCACTCACGAGCTTCGCCTGTTTGCCTTGCTGCGTGAGCGCCAGGTGCAGGGCAATGCCGCTCGCCACTGCATCGGTCGAGAGCGACTGCGGCAGGCAGAGGAGGATGGACTGCGACTTCTTCAGGAGGTCGGCAGCTTGCTGGAGTGGAGTTGTTTCCATAGAAATAATTGCTGTCCCTCCAGGGAGCCTGTCCTCCGACTTGCCCACCGAAGCATTTGCGGAGGCGGGAGTCCCGCACCTGCGGGACGAAGGAGGATAGTCATTCACCATACTGGCACAGATGCCATGCGTCAAGGCCGGGGCGCATGCTATGCTCGTCCTACGTATGCACAAAATGTTTACTGCCGTGACCCCCGCTGACCTCCAGGGTGTGGCCCAAAAAATCCTAGTGACCAAGCCAAACCTCCTTGCCCTGGTCGGCCCGCTCGGCGCTGGCAAAACCACTCTGACCCAAACCATTGCGAAGCAGCTCGGCGTCCGCCAACAGGTGACCTCCCCGACCTACGTACTCCAGCAGGTGTACCGAATCACCAGCCACGCCACGTACGACACGCTCGTGCACGTCGACTGCTACCGGATCAAGGCTGACCACGAGGTGCCTGCCTTAGACCTAATGTACTGGTGCGCACGGCCGAAGACGCTCGTCATCGTCGAGTGGGCCGACCGCATCAAACAATACCTCACTGACCTTCGGCCGGTGTGGGTGACGTTCACCGTGCACGGTGAACAACGCCGCTTGGCAGTTTCCTAGTCTTTCCGAACCGATGCCAGGCCCGTGAGCGTCGGCTCAGCGGCGGGCGCCTGCCGACTCTCTGCTTCCGCTTGGCTAGAGACATTGTCCTCAACAGTCATCTGCTCAGCAGTGATGCCAACGACTTGACTAGCTGCAACTAAGAGCACCTTCCGCGAGAGAGGGAGGCCATGGCGTACCTCGTACTGCACAATTGCGTGTGACTCGGGATCGAACACGAAACCAACAACGTGGCCGAGCGTGGTACCGCCCACGGTTACAACGAGCAGATTCTTCAGTTGATCCCACGCCATGCGCATCGCTCGGTATTCTTAAGCAGCCTTCGGCAGCACTTCGGGCTGACCCGGCTGCTGCTGCTTGGGCTTGTGCCACTTGAAGTAGTAGTACTGCTGCGCCACTTGGAACAACGTCGAAACGAGCCAGTAGAGAGCCAGGCCGGCTGGGAACTGGTAGCCGAAGATAATGGTCATGACCGGCAAGAGGTACATGGTGTTCCGGCTAACCATGGCGGTCATGTCCTCGTCCTTAGCACCAGGCACTTTCGGCGGTTTCTGTGCCAGCATCATGCGGGATTGCCAGAATTGTGCAGCGCCAGCGAGGACGGCCAAAATGACGTTGTGCTTGGCCGTAAGGTTCACGAAGTTGATGAACATGTTGTCGACCTGCAGCGTCTCGAATGCTGTTCGCAGCGAACCATACAAGTGGGTAACCTGGTCGGCGGCGAGGAGGTGGGTTGTGGGGTCAATGTTGATGCCAGCGAAGAACACACGGTACAGAGCGATGAGGATGGGTAGCTGGAGGAGGAGCGGCAAACACGATGAGAAGGGGTTTACCTTGTGCTGCTTGTAGAACGCCATGAGCTGCCGCGAGAGCTCCTCCCGATTATCCTTGTACTTCGCCTGCAGCTCCTTCATCTTCGGCTGGATTTCCTGCATCTTCTGCTGGCTGTGGATGGCAGAAAGTGATGGCCAGAACAGGAGGAATTTAATGAGGAGGGTGAGGAGGATGATTGCCACGCCCAAATCTTGCCCGGGGACGTTCTTGTACAAGAACATGAGGGTGTTGAAGAGCGGCTCGTAGAGGATGACGTTAAACCATTCCATAAAATTTACTGTAGTGGCGGATGGGTGGGGTGTGCGGGCTCGCCTGAGCGATGCTTATGCGTCGCGCTGGCGGGCAGGACAGGGATCGTAGCCACCAGCATGGAAGGGGTTGCAACGAGCAACGCGCTTCACCGCCAGCCACCCACCCTTGAGCATGCCGTGCGCGGCGATAGCGTCGGCGGCGTAGTCAGAGCACGTGGGCAAGTAGCGACACGTCCCGACCAGCCGGTAGTTCCGAACCCAACTATGGTCGGGGGAGAGGACGCGCTGGTACAGCCGAATGAGTGTGATGGCGCTGGTGCGGACGGCCAGCATCGCCACGCCTGGTGGACGTGCGGTTGGCGGGCGGGTTTGGGGGAGTGACACCATGGGTAGGCCAGAGGTTTGCAAGGGAGGTGCGGAGGTCTTTCGCTGGAGCAGACGCACTGGTAGGGGAGAGCCGAATGAGCACGTCTGTTGGTTGCGTCGTTGCCCCGATGAGCTTCGGCAGTGCGGCTTGGATCCGCCGCCTGAGCTTGTTCCGCACCGTTGCGCGCTTCGCCACCTGCTTGGAGACGACGACTGCGGCGCGGCTGACAATGCTCTGCCCGGGTGCGGCGACAAGCTGGAGGAGTGCATCGCGTTTCCGTGCGCCGTTCCGGAGCAAATGCATGATGTCGCGCTCGGTGTGGAGGCGTCGGCTGCGTGGGAGCATGGAAGCAGTGGCGCTACTGGACGCTCACACGCTTCCGGCCCTTACGGCGTCGGCGCGTCAGCACGGCACGTCCATTCGGCGTGGCAATGCGAGCGCGAAAACCATGCACACGGGCATGCCGTCGCTTCTTCGGTTGGTACGTTCGCTTTGGCATAGGGGGCAAGTCTTGGAAAAGTAGGCCAAGCATACCAGCGAGCTAGCTGACCGTCAACAATCCATACTCCATCCACACGTTATCCACCCTCCATCCACTTTTAGGGTATTTTTCCACACCTCGTTCTGTGGTACCATCAGAAAACCGCTCAGTTGAGCCAATTTTCGACCATGCCGAGACTAGAGAACGACAAGCTGTGGCAAGCAACCCTGGGGGAATTAGAGTTACACCTCAGCAAAGCGAACTTCACAACGTGGTTCAAGAACACGTTCATTAGCGCGATCGACGGCCACCAAGCCATCGTCGGTGTTCCGAATGCCTTCACCAAAGCGTGGCTCGAGGGAAAGTACCACCAGCACATCGTGAACGCACTCAAACACCTCACCGAGGACGAGGTGCGCGACGTTACGTACCAGGTCGCGGCAGTTAAGGCGATGCCGGTTGACCCCGTCGAGGCGCTCATGGTTGAGGTGCCACCCCAGAGCAATGGCCACGTTTCACCCAAGACTGGCTTGAACCCGCGCTACACCTTCGACACCTTCATTGTTGGCAAAGGGAACGAGCTGGCACAAGCAGCGGCGAAAGCGTGCGCCGAGAAACCAGGGGAAATCTACAACCCCCTCTTCATGTATGGCGGTGCCGGCCTCGGCAAGACCCACCTCATGCAGGCAATCGGCCACGAGATGCTAAAACAGAATCCGAGGACGCGCATCCTCTACGTGAGTAGTGAGAACTTCACGAATGAATTCATCCAGGCGATCTTCAAGGGCTCGATGTCGAACTTCCGTGACCGGTGGCGATCCATTGATGTGCTCCTCGTGGACGACGTGCAGTTCCTCGCCGGCAAAGAGGGAACCCAGGAAGAATTCTTCCACACCTTCAACGCCTTGCACCAGCAGAACAAGCAAATCATTCTCTCCTCGGACCGGCCGCCGAAGGCAATCGCCGCACTCGAGGCGCGCCTCCTCTCCCGATTCGAGTGGGGGATGATCGCAGACATCCAAGAACCAGACCTTGAGACCCGCATTGCTATCCTGCGGGCGAAGTGCAAAGAGCGGCGCTGCGCCTTGGACGACCAGACCCTCACCTACGTTGCGAACGTCTTCCAGCACAACGTCCGCGAGCTCGAAGGCGCCCTGAACCGCATCATTGCCGTCCACAACCTTAGCAAAACCCAGCCGAACCTTGAGTCTGTCAAAGAGCTGCTCTCAACCGTCGTCCAGGCTGCCCAGGTGAAACGGGAACACGCAGTCACCCCCAAGCAGATTATCGGCGCGGTGTGCCAGTACTACGACGTGAAGGTGACCGACGTCATGGGCCAGAGTCGCCGACAGGAGCTCGTCCGGCCACGGCAGCTCATTATGTACCTCATGCGCGAAGAAATAAGCGCCTCCTTCCCAACAATTGGCGAGGAGCTCGGTGGCCGAGACCACTCAACCGCTATGCACGCAGTTGAGAAGGTGACGAAGCAGCACAAAGAGGACCAGAAAATGCAACAAGATGTGAAGCTCATCCGGCAACGGTTGTACGCCTAGTGCGCACTGCGTGTGGGAAAGCTGTGATCACCACAAGGAACAACCTGTGCTCAAAAGTGTACCGTGGGTAGAAAATTCTCTTACAGAAAAGTTTTCCCATAACAACCCACAGTGGAACGCACAGTGTTTCCCCTCACGTAATTCAAAGATACCCAGTACAGAAGTTGTTTTTCCACCTCACTCCATTTATCCACACACCCTACTCCTACTTCTCTTTCAATCTATACATATATGAAATTCACTTGTACACAGGAGAATCTCATGCGCGGACTCAGCCAGGTGAGCCACGTTGCAGGGCGCAGTACGACGCTCCCCATCCTGAAGAACATTCTCATCACTGCCGCAACTGAGGGGGTAACCCTTGCAGCGACGAATTTAGAGATTGGCGTGACTACGCTCGTCCGTGGGAAGGTAGAAGTCCCAGGAACATTCACCGTTCAAGCGCGGGTGCTCATGGATTACGTCAGTCTCTTACCGAGTGGGAATATTACTATTTCCCTTGAGGGAGCCGAGCTCTCGGTGACGAGTACCGGCTCGAAGACGACACTCAAGGGGCTTTCCGCAGAGGACTTCCCGGTCATTCCAAAGGTCACTGATGGTATCCGGCTCAACCTACCCGCCACACACCTGAAGACCGCACTGAGTCAAACAGTGTTCGCCGTCGCTGCCGATGATGCCCGGCCAGAGATTAGCGGCGTCCTCTTCCACCTCCACGGCACCGAGCTCACCCTCGCGGCAACAGATAGTTACCGGCTCGCTGAGGTGAGAATTCCCATTGTCGTCGCGAAGGAAGAGCAGCGGGTCATCGTGCCGAGCCGGAGTTTGAGCGAGCTCCTGCGGCTCCTCCCTGATGTGGGTGAGGTTCAGCTCGTCATTGGCGAGAACCAGGTGAGCGTGCAGGTCGACGACCTCGAGCTCGTCACTCGACTCATCGAAGGCCAATTCCCAGACTACGCACAGATTATTCCCGCCAGCTTCACGAGCACGCTCACCGCGGAGGTCGCGAGCTTCGCCAAGGTCATCCGGCAGGTGAGCCTGTTCTGCCGTTCGGGTATTAACGATGTGACGGTGCAGTACGACGCTTCTGCCACCAAGCTCTCTGCGGCAAATACCCAGGTGGGCACCAGCGATGTGGAGCTGCCGGCAAGCCTTGATGGCAAAGGCGGAGGCATCGTCTTCAATTGGCGATTCCTCCTCGATGGCCTCACAATCATTGGCTCGGATGACGTTGCGCTCCAGCTGAATGATGAGAAAGGCCCCGGCCTCCTCGTGCCAGTGAAGCCCAAGAAGGATCAGCCGCCGTTCCGCTACCTCATCATGCCCATTCGGCAGTAACTTCTCTTAGGCAGAAATGAACCCGGACACGCAAGTGCCCGGGTCTTTAGCATTAATGAACGCGCAGCGCCCTGTTTAGTTCGGCCTCGAGGCGGCTCATGGGGATGATGGTGAAGCGTCGATCCCCCGCGGGCACAGAGATGTTCGCCGCGCCGGAGTTGAGGAAGATGATCTGTGCGTCCCCAGCGATGCTCACGAGTTCGTCGAACCAGTTGTGCAGGAGCATGCCCTGGGGCAGGTCGGTGATGATCGCGCAAACATCGGAACTCATAGCGCAGAGACTCGCAACCTCTGCTTTCGACTCGACGCACCGCGAGATAGAGCTGCCGTACGTTTCTGTGAGCCAGCGGCGGACTCGCTTGAGTACCGCAGGATTGCTTGAAATGCCAATGTACTGAACCACACGTGCCTCCTTTTTATTGTCTTCAGTAAAGCTGGGTTCAGGGAACCCTACGTCCGTGCCCCCGAATCGTCAAGGTCTACTGGACCAGGAGGTTGAAGGTGATGCTCGTCGTGCTGGCGTTCTCCACGTTGTCTACGACCGTGGCCGAGAGCGTATGGAAGCCATTCTCGAAGCCGGTGAGGTCGAGCGTCAGCGCGAAGTCTGGCCCAGTGGTAGATTCACCCATGGCTTTATCATCGACGGCGTAGACGACTTTCGTGATTGGTCGTGGCCCGGCGACCGTCGCGCTTACCGGCATGGCGAGCGCCCCCACTGTTTGGTTCAGCGTGGGGTTGGCAATAGCAACCGTCGGCATGGCGCCTGGATCGCGGAGGCTGCAGTCGCCAAGTGCTGGCGCGGTGGCGGTGTAGCCTTTGGCCTTCGCCCACTTCTGCACGGGCTCTTCCCAGCGGCTGAACTGTGGGTCATCAGCGGGGCTTGCTGGGGCATCACCCTGGGGGTTCTCCTTCTGGACGTACTGGAGAATATCGTGAACCTCTTTCACAATGACCGTGGTGACGAAGTCTTTGGGGTACGTTGCCAGGCAGGCATCCGGGATGCGCAGGCCGGTGATCCGGTCGATGGAGAGCGGCACGTCGCCCGTGAGTTTCCCCAGCAGGACGGGCTTCGTCGCCGTGTTCTTCGGCGGCTTGGGGTAGCCCTCTGCCTTCGTGCCCTTAAGCGCTTCCCGTAGGAACTGGTTCCACGCGGGTGCGGCGACGAGGACGCCGTCTGCGCCCTTTGCCATCTTCGAGTTGTCGTTATTGCCGGCCCAGAAGCCAGCGACGAGCGAGGGGGTGCCGCCCATAGTCCAGCCGTCCCGCCAGTCGTTCGTGGTGCCGGTCTTCGCGAAAAGCGTTCGGCCCGTAGTGACGAGCGGTGACCGTGAGCCGAACACGAAGCTCCGCGCGGTGTTGTCGGTGAGGACGCTCAAGAGGTTCGCAACTGCGTCCTTGTCGAGCACCTGCTTGGGCTCATCACGGAATTGCTCCAAGACCTTCCCGTTCTTGTCCTCGACCTTGAGGATGGTTGCAATGGCGTGGTGGACGCCTTGCTGGGAGAACGTGGCGAAGGCATTGGTGTGCTCCAGGAGTGTTACCCCGCCGGCGCCGAGCGCCAGGGCGAGACCGTACTTGTCTGGTTCGGTGAGCGTGGTGTAGCCCAACGCGCGAGCTGTTTCGATGACGTTCGGAATGCCAGCAAGGTACAGGGTTTTCACCGCGGGGATATTCAGCGAACCAGCGAGCGTCTGGCGCATGGTGAGCGGGCCGTGTTCTTTCCCGTCGTAGTTGTTCGGGATGTACGCGGGGGTGCCGCCGAAGTTCGTCCGCAGGTCGAACATCATCGTGTCTGGCGAGTAGCCTTTGGCGAACGCGGTGTAGTAGACGATGGGCTTGAAGGAGGAACCCGGGTTACGTTCACGAATCGCGACGTTCACGTTCCCGTCGCGGGCGATATTGAAGTAGTCGCGCGAGCCGACAAGCGCCACAACTTGGCCAGTCTTTGGGTCGATGGCAGACATGGCCATATTCTTTGCACCGTACCGTTTCTCATTCTTCGGGCCGGCATCGCTCACTGCCTTCTCGGCAATTTCCTGGAGTCGCCAGTCTAGCGTCGTCGTCACTTTCAAGCCGCCGCGCTCCAGCACCTGCTCGCCGTAGCGGTCTGCCAGCGCCTCCTTCACCATGAGCACGAAGTGCGGCGCGTTCATCTGCTCGCGCTTCGGCAAGATGAGCTTCGCGATATCTACCTGTAACGCCTCGTCACGCTGCGCCTCGGTGATGTAGTCCTGTGCCTGCATTTGCTCAATGGCGTAGCGCTGGCGGCCAATGAGGTCATCGACGTGGGTGCCGTAGGGTGAGAAGTAGGTTGGTCGTTGGGGGATGGCCGCGAGGAGGGCGCCCTCAGCAATGGAGAGTTTCGTCACTGGTTTGCCGAAGAAGCTCTGGCTGGCCGCCTCGATGCCGTAGATAGTGCCGCCGTACGGAATCTCATTGAAGTAGAGTTGGAGAATTTCATCCTTACTGAACTTGCGCTCGAGCTCGTAGGCCAAGATAATTTCCTTCAGCTTCCGAGAGATGCGACGCTCCGAGGTGAGGATGGCGTTCTTGATGAACTGCTGGGTAATTGTGGAGCCGCCTGTGGCGCGGCCGCGTAGGGAATCGAGAATGACGCCGCGGACGAGCCCCCGGATGCTCACACCGCTGTGCTTGTAGAATTCTTTGTCTTCTAGCGCAATGGTAGCCTGCCGCACGTGCTCCGGGACGTCACTGAGCTTCACCAACGATCGCTTCACATCGCCGTGGACGTCGTAGAGGAGAGTCTTCCCATCGCGGGCGTAGATTTTGGTGCTAATTGCAATAGACCGATCCTTGATGCGGTTCGGGTCTGGCAGGTCGCGGCTCACCCAGGCGAACGCGCCGACAACCACGATGATGCCCGCAAGCACGCAGAAGCCGATGATGATGCTCGTGAGCTTGAGCACGCGACGCCGGGTCCACGGCTTCTTGCCGCGGCGGGGTTCGTCGTCCGGCATCGGCACAGGTCGGCGCACGATACGGTGGAGGTGGGGTGCAGGCATGGAGTGGTCTATTCTACGGATTCTTTAGGAAAATACAACCTTAGGTCCGTTTTCGCAATTTGTAGTACTCGCGGAAGATGCGCCGGGCGCCGACGCCAGACCAGAGCTGTACCTTGCTCATGCGCTCGCCAACCGCCATTTGATCCGTGAACAAGTGGGGCGTGCCGTGGTCGTCGTAGTGGAGCTCTGGGATGGCGCCCAGCTTGGCGAAGGTATGCACCATAGTGTGACACAAATCGAGCGACGTCTTCCGGAGGAGCGCTTGGGTGGCAGCACTCCAGTGGTTGGCTTTCGCGTGCTCCAGGTGCCGCACTAAGCCCATGACCGTGAAGGCGACCTGCTTCGTCCAGATGACGAGGCCATGGTACTCCTGCGTGGTGTAGCCCATACCGTTGTTCGCGGCCACGAGCGTGGGGCCTGATGCAGTCCAGAAGTAGTGCGGGTCAGCGAGGCGTCTACAGAAGCTCACGAGCTCTGCCTCTTTCCCCTCGCCAAGCGCGTATCGGTAGCATTCGTCCAGGTGGTTTACCCTCAGCTGGTGGAGGTGGGTTTTCCTTCCGTTCCCATGCACGTCCTGAACGAAGTTGTATACGGCGAGCGCAAAGGCGGAACTCTTGTCTGGGTTCGTGAAAGCGAAGTCGTCTGCTTTCTTCATCCACCGGCTCACCAGCGCGGCGAGGCCCTTCGTCTTCAGTCCAAGTTTCTCTGCGAGCAGCTGGATTTCCCTCAGCGCTTCGGGGTAGAGCGCGGCACTCACGTCGAACGGCGCCAGGTGCGGGTGAATTTTCTTGAATGCCCACGTGCTGTCCCGCCAGTCGCCGACGATGTAGTATGGCTCTTCTTTGGTCTGGTGGCTCTTCGGTTTGCGCTTGAAGGCGATGAAGAGCTTGCGGTTGGCGCGGGTGACAATGTACGTGGCGACTTTGCGGAGCTTCGCCACCACGTCGTGGTTCGCCCACAGGTTTGGCGAGGCGTAGCGCAGGGCGAGCATGACGAGCGGCTCGATGTCGATCATCTTCCGGTCGAAGAGGTCGCGGCCCGAGAGCTGGTGGCGGTACTTGTACTCGCCGATGACATCCTCGTGCCACATGCGGCCGCGGCTGTCAACGTGCTCCAGGCTGCGGATGATCATGGCGTCTACAATCTCGGACGGGATGTCACCCGCGCCGAGCAGCACCGACTCCATCCAGTCGCGGGGGAACACCGTGCCGAAACGGTCACCGCTGGTCTTGCCCCAGGTAATGAGGTGGTCTACCTCAACCTTCGACCGGTCCCAGAATTTTCGAATAACCTTTGCATCTTTACCGAAAGCCTTCCACTCCATTGCTTCCGCTGGCACCACCGAGCAGCGGTAGGTGAGCTCGGTGCTGTCGTTGGTGTCCGCGGTGATGGTGAAGGGGATGGCGCGCTTGCCTTTCGCATCCAGCCGGAAGCCGCCGAACGGCCTACTTATTGCGGTCACGTTCACCCAGGACGGGAAGTGGAAGGTGGTGCCATACCAGTGGTCGCCGTAGGACCGACGGAAGACCAAAGCCTTCCCTTCCGTACCCTGGCTGCGGTGGATCCACATGGGGACCGATTCGCTGCTCTCGCGTTTCCGTAGCTCCAGGAAGGTTTGCATCCCCCCAGACTTTGCATCCATCACCAAACCGCGCATGGTGCGCATGTCGCCCATGACCGGGTAGTAGAGGTTGAAGGTGTTCTTCAGGAACCGGCCGGTGACCACCCCCTTGCCATCTGGCGTGGTCTCAACTTTGTCTATGGCGAGGCGGTGCCGCGGCGCGTCAATGAATGCACAGTAGAGGTGGTTGTTGGGGCCGATGATGCGGAACTGGTCCAGCTGGTCGAAGTCCACGTACCAGCCGCCTTCTATCCAGAGATTCTGATCTAGCTGGGGCATGGGTACATGATAGCACCCACGACGAAAACAGCTCGTTTAGTATCGAAGTCGCTACGCTACTTTCAGAAGAGCCTCGCCACTTTTCTATGAATAACAAAATGCGCCGCGTTATTTATAGAAGTACCTTGTAAGTGAGAAGTCTACTAGCTCCTTTGTTTTAGTGTTGTAGAAGTACTCCCGACTCATTTTTACTTTTGAAAGGGCGGCATCAATCGATTCCAATAGCTGCAGCGCCTGCTTAGAGGATAGCTCTTTTCGTATGTATACCTGAATTCTTTGTTTTTTCTTAGGAAGAGTTACTATGATTTTTATTGGTTCTTTCTTCCCCGATAGTATTTTGATAAGTTTAGATGCAACATTCTTTCCCAACTCTTTGCCCAATTCAGCTATAAAGTTTTTTGAAAAAATTGAGACAGATATAATTATGCCCCACTTTACTATTTCAAATAAATCATCAACTTGGAGCCCTATTCCACCACCAAGCGCGGGTGACGGGTGATCAACAATTGTTGTCCTATCTTTAGAACCAAGAACCCTCTTGAGTTTTAATGAAAGACCCACTCCACCATCATGGTGTATTTGTAGCTGAGTAGCCTTTGGTACTGATTGTTGTTTGTTATATTCAGCTTCCTCATCAAAGTCTCGTAGACGTACAATCTTTGGCATATCCACTTAGATATTTAAAGATTAGTTCTAGAAAAGCTAGTGGTTACTTCCTGTAGAATTTCGCCGCATCCTCTGGCGCAACGCTGTTAATGACTAGGCGTGAGCCGACCTCCACGCCGCCCCAGGTCTGCTGGCGCGGAGCAATGCGCAGGTAGAAGTGCTCGTCCTTCTCGGTGAGCGTCTGGTGCAGGTAGAAGTTGTACGGTAGGTTGGTGCGGTTCACCTTCTGGAGGATAGCCCGCAGCGCTTTGGCAAAGGCTAGCCGTTCGGTGCGGGTAAGACGGGTGAGGTTGTCCATGTGCCGGGTAGGAAAGAGCCACGCCTCGTACGGGTAGTGGGAGACGTAGGGTGCGAACGCCGTGACGTACTTGTTGGAGAGAATTCGCCGTGGCCCACGCTTCTCTCTGGCAATAGTATCGCAGTAGTAGCACGTGCCGTGTTCAATTTTGTAAGCACTCACGTTCACCAACTTCTGGGCGATGTGCGGCGGGACGAAACCGGTGGCGAAGATTTGCGAGTGGGCGTGGATGAGTGACGCGCCGGCCTTACCGCCATGGTTCTTGAAGATGAGGATGTACTCCATTTTCCGCATACGGGAAATGTCGCGTGTGCGGTGCTGGTACAAGCCGAGCAGCTGGTCTAGGTGTGCAACCGAGAGGTCGGCGAGTTCTACGTTGTGCGCCGGCGTCTCGACGATGACCTCCTGGTACCCGTAGGCCTTGGGGTTGTTCTGGCTCACGGCCGGGAAGTCGTTCTTCATGACGCGGATGTCATTCTCCCCGCCACCAGAGCGGACCACAATCTTCCGTTTCCGCATTGCTTCGGGGCAGAAGGGGCAGTTCTTGGGTGCGACGGTGATTTCTTCGGGGACGTCGTGCGGCCGGTTACCGCGCTTCGGCGCCACGATGACCGAGCGGTCGTGGATGGTATCGATGCGGAGTTCAGACTTCTTGGTCGGCATACTACTTCGAGAGTTTGGTGAGCAGTCGGGCGTAGTCGTCCACCATGCGGTCAACGGAGTAGTGACGTTCGGCTTCCCTGCGGCAGGTGAGGCGTTTAATCCTCATGATTTTACGGACGGCGGCAATCATCTGCGGCACAGTCTTCACAATGTAGCCGGTCTTCCCATCCCGCAGGAGCTCAGGCACCGACCCGCGTTTGAATGCGATGACCGGTGTCCCGCAGGCGAGTGATTCCGGAATGACCAGGCCGAAAGGTTCTTCCCAGCCGATGGGGAAGAGCGTGGCCATGGCTTGCCCGAGGAACGCAGACTTCTGGCTGTGCGTGATTTCGCCGACGTACTGGATTTGCTTGCTGAGCTTGGGCTTCACGAGCCTGGCGAAGTAGTCTGCATCACCAATAGGCCCCGCAATCTTCAAAGGCATGCGTAACGTCTGGGCGGTGGCGATTGCTTCGGCCACGCCTTTGTAGTCTCGGATGCGGCCGAGGAATGCTAAGTACGTACCAGCGTTCGGTTGGAAGCGGAGGCTGCGCGTATCGACGCCATGGTAGATGGTTGCTATGAACTTGGCGTCTTTGGCGAGCTTGCGCTGGTTGTTGGAAATCGATATGTACTTCTGCGCAGGCGCACTGGCCATGACCGCCGAGTCCGTAAACGTTGGGGGACTGTGGAGCAGGGCAACGGTGGGGAACTTGGCTCGCCCGCTAACGCCCTGAGCGTAAGCGAATGGCGAGCGGGCGAATGCGGCGAAGTGCGCGCTCACCATAGGGACGTGCGAGAGCATGACTTTGGCACCCCACTTAGCAGCATCACGGTAGGCATTGCTCGTCTGGATGTACTCGTAGGCCTTGTGGTTCTCCATGCCAATCTTCGGGTCGCGAATGGATGCGCGCTTCGTGACGCTCACTAGCCGTGCGCGCGTCTTAGCGTCGCCAGCGGTGTAGAGTGTCACCGGGAAACCGCGTTTCACGAGGCCCTCGGTAATCTGGGACACGATGAGTTCCGCAGCGGCAGTCGCGCGCGGCGGGATGGGGTAGAGGTTGGAGGCGAGAATGGCAATTTTCGGTTTGGCCACAAGGATGACGTCACGTGTGAGTACCTGTAGTGTACGCTAAAGTCGCGAAAAATCGTAGCGCTCGTGCTATTCCTGCAAAGCGACGTCGTGAGAAGTCGGTTCGTGATGAGTAGTCACGGATAATCCACCTTTTCTGCCGCCAGAAAAGGTGGCAAAAGAGCGTTGGGGGCTTCACATGCTCATTCTAGAGCAATGCCTCACTCGTATTTCCTGGTACGCGGTTACGCCCCCAAACCCCCGGACTTCTAATGTATCTTGCATTTTTCTCTAAGGGAAAAGTGACTATTCATTTAGCATTCGGGTGCAGGGGGAATCGCTGAGCTCGTCCAACACAAAGAAGGGCATACTTTCAGTGTGCGAATCGATTCCCCCTGCTGGCTTCTTTGGGCACACCCTTTCTTGCCACCAAGAAAGGGTGGTGCTCGTGGTACCCACAAGTAACCGTTTGTACACCAGGTCGTTGTACAGAAAAAACGTTAGGTCTACGACGTGCGCTTCCTCGCCAACTTCCTATACACTGCCTCGTAGCCTGTAGCCATTGCTTCCGTGGAGAAGTACTTGGCCACGCGTTCTCGGCACACTGTGCGACTGATGGAGGGGAGTGACTTAATGGCGCGCACCGCATCACTGACATCCCCAATGACGAAGCCTGTTGTACCGTCAGCGACAATTTCTGGTACGGAACCACGGTTCGTCGCAATGACCGGCGTACCGCACGCCATTGCTTCAGTCATGAACAAGCCGAACGGCTCTTCCCACTGGATGAGCGCCAGGAGGCCTACGGCGTTCTGGAGGAGTTTCACCTTGCCGGCGTGATCCACCTCGCCGAGGAATTTAATCTGCTTGCCGTCGATGTGCGGTTTCACCTTTTTGGCGAAGTACATTTCGTCGACGGTGTCTACTTTAGCCGCCATGATGAGCCGCATGCCGCTACGCTTCGCCGCCTGGATCGCCTGCACGGGGCCCTTCTCGGGGCTCATCCGGCCGAGGAATGCCAAGTAGTTGCCCTTCCCGCGACCAATTGGTTTGGTTTCTATGTTGATGCCATTGTAGACGGTACGAATGAAGTTGAGCTTCGGCAGCGGCGTACGCTGGTTGTTCGAAATTGAGACGAGTGGAATCTCTGGGTAGGCATTGTGTACTTTTGCCGCTTCTGTGGTGTTCAGCCTGCCGTGGAGCGTGAGCACGCACGGGGTTTTCACTAAACGAGTGAAGGGGAAGAAGGTGGAGCCGATGTGGAAGTGTATGACGTCGAACTGCTTGGCCCGCTCGAACACCCAGCCGAGCTCGAGGGTTTGCCAATAGTTCGGTACCATGTAGCCGCGGGAGGCGTAGCGTGAGCGCGCCCGCGGGTCAGGGTGGTAGAAGGACACCAGCTTTGCTTTCGTGCGCGAGTCAGACCGTGCGAGCAGCGTGACACGGTGTCCTCGCTCGACGAGGCCATTCGCAAGGTTGGCGATGACGAGTTCCGTGCCACCGTACTTCCGAGGCGGAACGCGCTCGGCGAGCGGGGCGACGAGGGCGATGCGGAGTTTCTTCATGTTAGGTCTTGAGGAGTGAGGAGAAACCGCGGAGGGAGGCGTGGTAGGTGCGCGCGTAGTAGGTGAGCAGACGTCGGATAATGGCCTTGCTCCGGCGGTGGTGCAGTCGGTGGAGGATGCGGTCGTGGAGGAGGATGTCCCGGAGGCAGAAGAGTAGCACTTCGATAGCGAAGAGGCTGGCGAATGCCGCTGGGTTTGGTTGAAGATCAGTGACGCGCTTGGCGAGTTTGTTCCGCCAGGGGGCACGACTGAACTCTTTTACCCAGAGCTCGGCTACGTCGTACGCCGGGGAGGCAACCTGCACGTGCTCCCAGTCGAGGACGGCAAACCTGTCACCTTCGACCAAGAGGTTGTTCGTGCTCAAGTCGCCGTGGCTGATGCCGAGCTGCCTGGGTGTGTGTTTCTCGGTCTGGTGGAAAGCAATAATGCGCGCAGCTGCTTCCAGCTCTGTGTCCGTGAGGTACTGCCGGATCACCTGGCCATTTTTCCCCCGAGAGTACAGTCGGAAGCGCGCAGTGAAGTCGCTGGCGCGGTGTGCCTGGAGGTGCAGCAGACGGCGCGTCGTCGCTGGGATCTGCAGCTGGCTGTACTGTGCGAGCATGCGTGCCAAGCCCGCGATGAGTTTGGGTGGGACGTGGTTCCGCCGTCGCCGCAGGTAGGTGGTGAAGAGGTCGCCGCTAATGTAGCTGTACAGTATCCACGGGTGTTCGCGGTTCCGGTCGCCAGCTACCCAGCGTGGAAACTGCGTCAGGTGTGCCTGGCGCGCAAAGTGGTAGAAGGCAATTTCGTGCTGGAAGTCGTGGCGGATCGTCGGCACGCGAAGCAAGTACACTTTGAAGGTGTACTTTCGCCCCTTCGCATCGACGCACCGCGTACGGAAGAATCGCCGCTGGTGGTTGAGAATCTCCTTGACGTCGGCGTCGGGCGTGAGCCCGCGCTTCGTGAGGATGCTGCGGACGTGTTTGAGGAGAGTCGTTCGCGTCATTGGTTACGAATGGTTTAAGGTATCGGCGTAGAGGCTCGTTAGGGTATAGAAGGAGGGTTTCGGCCGAATCCCGACGTCCCTCTATGCCGTCTGACGTAACGAGCCTCGAAACCTATGCCGATTTTCTGCAGCGCGGAGCTTCACTTCCAGGTACGGATGAGCTTCTGGTAGACTTTCAGGTACCCCGCGACCATCGCTTCAACGGAGAAGTGTGCTTGGGCACGGTTGCGGCAATCCTTCGGTTTAATAGCACCGAGTTTCGATACCGCGCGTGCCGCTTCCTCCGTGGAGTGCACCAGGTACCCAGTCTTCTTATGGGCAATGAGCTCTGGCGCTGCGCCGCGAGCCATGGCGATCACCGGTGTACCACACGCGTTCGCTTCGGCCATGAACAGGCCGAATGGCTCTTCCCACTGGATAAGCGCGAGTAATCCTGCGGCGTGCGAGAGGAGTTTGGACTTGCCCACGTGGTCCACCTCGCCGAGGAATTTGATCTGCTTGCCGTCAATGAGCGGCTTCACCTTCTCGTTGAAGTACTTCACATCTACTTGGTCTACCTTGGCTGCCATAATCAAGCGGCGCTTGGTCTTCTTCGCCACCTGGATGGCCTGCACCGGGCCTTTCTCTGGGCTCATGCGGCCGAGGAATGCCAGGTAGTCGTCTTTCTTTTCTAGGTATGCAAATTTGTCGACGCGGATGCCGTTGTATACCGTGGCGGCGTAGTTGAGCTTGAGGGGTTTTCGTTGGTTGTTGGAGATGGAGACGAAGTGGCAGTGGCTGTACGGCTTGTACACCATTTGCTGGTAGCCGATGTCTAGCGGGCCATGCAGCGTGGTGACGATTGGGTGAGGAATAATGTCGGTGAATGGCAATACGCGCCAGCCGATGTGGTTGTGCACGATGTCGAACTTACCCTTCACCACGGCCGTGAGCACCTTGCCGACGCCCATGAACTTCAGTGATTCTCGCTGCTTCACCTCGGCACCGGTATGCGCACGCAAGGGGCCGGGGAAGATTTTCACGAGCTTCGCTTTGGTCTTGCTCCCCCCCACGGAGAAGAGCGTGACGTCGTGACCCTGCTTCACCAAGCCATCCGAGAGGTTGGAGGCAACGAGCTCAGTGCCGCCGTACTTCGTCGGCGGAACAGTCTCCTCGAATGGGACCAACTGGGCAATGCGGAGCGTGCGCATAGGATCTGCATGAGGGATGAGTACTCGTAGTATACTGTAGTCTCTACCTCGCGCCTATGTCCGTTGAAGCCGGCATCATCGCTGCGTTCCTCGCTTTCCTTGCCTGGGGGTTTGGTGACTTTGCCATTCAACGCTCCGTGCGGCGGGTCGGTGCAGTACCCGCCTTGTTCTTCATAGGCATCTTCGGCTTGGTGGGACTCCTCCCGTTCGTCTGGCAGGATCTCCCGCTCTTCTTCCACCAGGAGAACCTCGCGGCACTCCTCTTCTTCACTGGTTTGGTGACTTTTGTGTACGCCGCATTCTTCTTCCAAGCCCTGGGGAAAGGCAAGATCTCTATTGTTGAACCGGTGATGAGCTTCGAACTGCCCCTGACTATACTCTTGGGCGTCCTCATCATTCACGAGCGGCTTACTGGTTTGCAGTACCTCCTCGCCGTCGTTATCTTCCTTGGGCTCATCGTCACGGTGGTGCAGCGAGAGCCTCGACACTGGTGGAACTTTTTTCGCAAACGTCAGCCGCGCATTGAGCAGGGCGTCATCCTTGCGGTAATTGCTGTAGTATTGTCTGCCGGAGCAAACGTGCTCACCGGCCGGTTGAGCCAGGAGTCGAAGCCTGTGCTTGCGATCTGGGGCGTGAACGCCATCTACACGGTTTGCTGCTTCATATGGATGCTCTGGCGCAGAGAAGTTCGGGGGTCATTCCAGCACGCTCGCAAGCACTGGCGACCGATCGTGCTGCAGGGAATTTTAGACAACATTGCGTGGGTGAGCTTCGCCGCCGCCGTCCTGGTACTCCCCATTTCCATAACCATCGCAATTTCCGAGAGCTACATTGCCCTCGGCATGCTGCTGGGCATCCTCATAAATAAGGAGCGCCTGCAGCGGCATCAGTACATCGGCATTGCCGTGACGCTCATTGCAGTTGTGGCGTTGGCTTTTGCCAGCGAACGGTAGGTCATGACTAATGCGCGCATGCTAGAGAGCATGCGCTTCGTTGTAATACATGAATTTCAAGTGCACCTTCTCCCCGCCTGCCATCGCTATACTTCGGCATTGGCGGGCAGGTAAGGTGCGCTTACTTCTTCCCAGCCTACGCCCTATGAGCTACGGCGGGCAGGCCCGCCCGATTTCTCCCCACCTTCGTCCCGCTATCGTGCGGGACTTCGGTGGGCGAGTATCGTCCGCTCGTAGGCGTGGGCGACCTGCTTGGCGATGATGTTCCAGCTGAAGGTAGTCTTCACGAGTTCGCGCCCGCCGCGGACGAGTTTCTGTGCGTGCTCGCGGTTTGTCAGTAAGTCTTCCAGCGCATTCGCAATTGCTCCCGGATTACGGACCGGCACGAGGAGGCCGCTCTTCTCATCCCGCACCGTGTAGGGCAAGCCGCCGGTGTCGCTGGCAATGACCGGGACCTTGCACGCCATGGCCTCCAGGGGCACCATGCCGAATGGTTCGTAGTAGCTGGGGATGACGCAGACGTTGGCGGCCGAGTAGTAGAAGTGCAGTTTCTCCTGCTGCACGGCGCCGGCGAAGACGGTGCGGTCGCGGATACCGTACTCTCGGCACACATTTTTTAAACGTTGGATTTCCTCGCGCACTTCGGGCTCGGCTTTGCGACCCAGGTTGCCACCGACGATGTAGAGCCATGTCTTCTTCCGCAGCTCGGGGTGGTGCTTGAAGAGCTTGCTTATGCCAATGATGAGCGTGCCAATGCCCTTGCGCCACTCTACGCGACCAGCGTAGAGTACGATTTTGTCGCCATCTGGTGCGCCAATTTTCTTCCGCGCGTCGTGACGGTCGACAGGCTTGAAGCGGATGAGGTCAACGCCGCAGGGGACGACACGGATGTGGTCGACGTTCGCGCTGTAGTGCTTCTCCAGGTACTCGCGCTCGTAGGTGCTGGTGCTCACAATGCACTCGGCCTTCTTCGTAATGTCCCGCTCGATAGCAATGCGGTGCTTGATCTCCGTTGTATCCAAGCTCTGCTCGCGGAAACCCTTGAGTGCGTTGTACCGCATAATGCCAAGTGAGTGGAAGGTGTGTGCCTGCGGGACTTTGAGAATGTACTTGAGCTGCATGGTCACCCAGCCCGCCTCCCAGTAGTGGGAGTGGAGTAGGTCGTACTTGGCGCCTTCCTTCTTCTGCCAGGCCAGGAAGTTGCTGATGAACTCCGGTAGCAGGGGACCGAGTTTATTCTTCGGGATGAATTGCCGGTGGCCGGCGATGAGGCGGATGAACTGGACGTGCTTCGTCAGGCGCACTCGCTCCTTCTTGGAGCGGTTGTTCCAGCGGCAGAAGACATCGACATGAAAACCAAGCTTACCCAGGGCTTTAGCTAGGTGATACACGTACACGTTCTGGCCACCCGCTTCGGCCGAGCCAAGCTGCTCGAGCGGGTCGCAGTGGACGTTGACGAGCGCGATGCGTTTCATACGGTTGTGGACGCAGTCACGGCAATTGCAAGCGCATCCGCGACGTCGTCGGGTTTTGGAATTTCTTTGAGATTGAGGAGGACTTTCACCATACGTTGCACTTGGGTTTTGTCTGCGCGGCCGTTACTGGAGAGCGCCTGCTTCACTGCCTGCGGCGTGCACTCGTGCACCGGGACGCCAGCTTGGGCGAAGGCGAGGAGGATGACGCCGCGGGCTTCGCTCACCTGCATGGCCGTCGTGGTGTTGCGAGAGAAGAACAAACGCTCTACCCCACCGAGTTCAGGACGGTACTGCTGGAGAAGATCCTGCACCTTACTGAAGATGAGCTGGAGTCGCTGGGTGAATGCAGTGCCAGCTGGTGTTTCAATGATGCCGTAGTCAATCGCCCGAAGCTTGCTATTCTGCTCGCGGATGACACCCCAGCCCACGCGGCCGAATCCTGGGTCAATCCCGAGGACCGTGCGGACCTTAGGCTGCGTTCGTCCAGACCGCGGTGACATCGTCGTGTTCTTCAAGCGCTTCGACCACCCGTTGGAGCTTTTCATCATCAGTGGGTGAGAGTGAGAGGGGAGCATTGGGAACGAGCTCGACGTCGGCTGAGGCAGGCTTGAGCCCTTGCTGCTCGATGAATGCTTGAAGTTTGTGCAAATCGGTTGGTGCGCAGGTAATCGTCAGTCCTTCTACGTCATCCTGCACGTCATCTGCGCCCGCTTCGATTGCTGCGAGTTCAAGCGTCTCTTTGTCTTTGCCGTTTAACTGATCGGCGGCAATGCGGATGACACCCTTGCTCGTGAATTGCCATGCGACGCTGTTCTCGCTGCCCAGATTGCCGCCGCGTTTGGTAAGTAACGTGCGGAGTTCGGTGACGGTTCGGTTTCGATTGTCGGTGATGGTCTGGATGACGAGCGCAACGCCGCCAGGACCGAAGCCTTCGTACGTCACTTCCTCAATCTGCTTGCCGTCCGTGCCCGCGCCCTTCGCTATTGCACGGTCAATATTGTCTTTCGGTAAGCTCGCGGCTTTCGCTTTCTCAATTGCTAAGCGTAAACGGAAGTTCATGGCCGGGTCTGGTCCGCCGAGGCGTGCGGCAACCGTTACTGCGTGTCCGAGTTTCGTGAAGACCTGGCTCCGTCGAGCATCGGTTACGCCTTTCGCCCGTTTGATGACTGACCACTTGGAATGTCCAGACATAGCAGCAAAAGCAAACGGAAAAATCACCTCCAGAGTATGAAGATTATACAAAGAGTGATGCTTTTCGTCAACGCAAATATGAAATGACAAAGTGGGAAGGTAGAAGGAATTGAAACTAGTTAAGTCTTTGGGTATAGGCATAGAGCTAAGTGGTGTGGGGAATATATCTAGCTTCTACACCCACAACCATTTGACGACTTTTCATTACAGCGTTAGGGTGGGAGCAGACAAAAAACTTTCCACATGCCCACACCTTTCCCCGCGCTCCTCAACCGTCTGGATCCTCAGGACGTGTTCGGGTCTGTCCAACGCTTCAGCCGCCAGGGCCGTCAGGCTGTGGCGGATTTGCGTACGCTGAAGTTCCCGAAACTCCGCGGGAAAGTTGATGCAATTGTGCTCGCCGGCATGGGCGGGAGCGCATTAGGCGCGCACATCATCCAAGCAGCATGCAGCCAAGAGCTACGGGTGCCGTTGGTTATCATCAACGATTACAATCTCCCTGCATGGGTAGGCCGGCGCACACTCGTCATCCTCGCGAGCTACTCGGGGACAACCGAAGAGACGCTCGCAGCTTGGCCGCACGCCAAGAAAGCCGGTGCCAAGATTGCAGTGATTGCCGCAGGTGGGAATCTGGGCCGGATTGCGCGCAGCAACAAACTCCCAGCGTACATCTTCACGCCAATTGAGAACCCATCGAAGCAACCACGCCTCGGATTGGGCTACGCCGTCTTCGGCTTGCTCGGCATGCTCCGGAAGATGGGCCTGCTCGACCTCACGCCGAATGCCATAGAGGAAGCGCTCGAAGCGGCAGCACGCACCGTCCGTCGCACAGACCTCCGCTCACCATCCAGCCCCGTCGCGAAGCTTGCGGCTAACCTCATGAACCGCTCGGTGTACGTCGTGGCAGCTGAACACCTCGTTGGCGCAGCGCACGCAATGTCGAACCAGCTCAACGAGACGGCCAAAACCGTGGCAACGTACTTTGCCATTCCCGAACTCAACCACCACCTCATGGAAGGGTTAGGCAACCCGAAGCAGAATGTGCGGCGTACGACGTTCCTCATGCTGCAGTCGTCATTGTACGGACCCCGCATCCAGAAGCGCTTCCGCCTCACCGCCGATGTCGTGCAGAAGAACGGTGCGAAGGTGCTGCCCATCCGTCTCACTAGCCGCACGCGCTTAGCCCAAGCAATTGAAGCGCTCGTACTGGGGGGCGCACTCACCCTCGGCCTCGGCTTGCGCTACCACGTGAATCCCGCGGAGATTCGGTGGGTAAATTACTTTAAGAAAAAGTTAGGAAAATAAATAGGAGGGGCAACCCTCGCAGAGCACCTCTGGATGCCCATGCTTGATCCGGAGGTGTTTTGGTTATCTGTCATCCCGGACACCGATCCAGAATCTTGCGGGTGTTCGGGTGAACGACCTTACGGTCGAATTGTTTTCGTGAGTAGTCACGGTCATCCACCTTTTCTGGCGTCAGAAAAGGTGGCCCAAAAGAACGTTGGGGGCTCCACATGCTCACTAAGATGGAGTCCCTATATCAGTGTTTTTGAGTACGCGGTTTCGCCCCCAAACCCCGGACTTCTGAAAGGGTTAGCACATCGCTACACCGTTAGTAGACTGGGGTCTGGGGGACTGCGCCGGAAGCAAGAGATAGAGCTGCCATTGTGCATCCAGTGTTCCGTCGCAGGCCCCCAGCAGTCTTTGTACCCTTTCTGCTGCCAGAAAGGGTAAACAACACGTGACGAACCATAAGCAAACTGAAAACCATTTGGTCGTACCTCGGAACAACCACAAGATGCCGGATGCCCGCCCGCCTTCGCCAAGCGCCAGGCATTGGCGGGCAGGTGCTCTCCGGCATGACAGCCGAAGAAGTTCATCTCCTGCGCTATACTACACCTATGATCACTTCCTGGCGCTCACACGCCACACTCCTCATGCTCTTCGGAACGTTCATTGTCTCGTTCGTGGCGTTCTTCCTGATGCAGCGGAGTCCCGTGTTTGCCGATCCAGACTCCTTCTACCACGCGCGCATGGGCGTGCTCACCAGTGAGCAGTTTGCGGTGCGGCAATTTCCCTGGCTGCCATTCACCACGCTTGGTCAGCACTACATTGACCAGCACTGGCTGTACCACGTGCTGCTCGTGCCGTTCGTCACGCTCATGGATCCGCTCGCCGGCATTAAACTGGCCACAGTGTTCTTCGCTGCGCTCCTCATTACCACCGTGGTGTGGTTCCTCATGCGACAAGGCGTTCGGCAGGCATGGCTATGGGGCGCGGTGCTCCTCGCTGCCACGCCATTCACCTTCCGGATGAGCTTGGCGAAGGCGCCGAGTCTGTCTCTGGCGACCCTCATTATTGGCATCTCCTTCCTCTTTGCCGGGAAACGGTGGGGGAGCTTCTTCTTGGCGTGGTTCTTCGTCCTCCTCTACGGCGGTTTTTTCGTGCTCATCGCGGCCGCAGGTATCTACCTTGCGGTGAGCATGGCGTACGATCTCATCCAGCATTGGACGTTGCGCGGCAGGATTCGTGATGCGCTGCATAAGCCGTGGTGGACGCTCCGCGGCATGCGGCACTACCGGCCGCTGCAGGTGTTCGGCTGCGCGCTCGGTGGTGCTGCGGTCGGCACCATCGCCAACCCGTTCTTCCCGAATACATTCAACTTCCTGTGGGAGCAGGCAATCCAGATTGGGGTGGTGAACTACCGCAATATCATTGGCGTGGGTGGCGAGTGGTACCCGTACGGCATTACCTCGTTCATCGGGAACAATGTCGTGGTAGTCATACCGTTCATCATCGCGCTCATCCTGGCGTTCGTGTTCTTCCGGCGAACGACCACACGAGGATGGACGCTGGTCCTGCTCGCATTTTTCTTTACCATTTTTACCCTGAAGTCTCGTCGTTACGTAGAGTACGCGGTGCCATTTCTCGCCCTCGCTGCCGCCGTGACGATTGGGGACGTTGTCCGCGCTGCTGATTGGCAGCGGCTGAAAGGCATGGTGGTGGAGAGTTGGCAGAAGCGACGAGTCATTACTATTCTCCTCGGCCTCTACTTGGCTGTGAGCATTCCGTACATCATTGCTCGGGACCAGCGTTCCAACTACCGGAACCTCACCTCGGGCGTAAACGCCACGCACTTCCAGGCTTCTGCAACCTGGATGGCCCAGCACTCACAGCCAGGTGACGTGGTCTTCCACAGCGACTGGGATGACTTCCCAGTGCTCTTCTACTACGATACAGTGAACGCGTACATCGCCGGCCTGGACCCGACGTTCCTCTACCGACAGGACCAGGAGCGCTACTGGGCGTGGGCCAAGACCACGCTCGGCGAGCGCCGGGATAACCTCGCTGAAGCATTCGATCTGTTCAACACGAAGTGGATTCTCATTGAGAAGGACCACACGGCAATGGACCAGAACGTCCGCGATGTGCCTGGCGTCGCGCTGGCGTACGAAGACAGCGAAGTTCGCATCTATTCGTGGCAATCACCAACGACCCCATGACCGCTGCTGCGCCGCACATCACCAAACCCGAAGAAGATTTCCTGGGCAAGTACGAGTCGAAGAACCCCATCATGCGCATGTTCCTGCGCCGATTCTTCGAGACCCTCCACCACCTCATCCCAACCGACGTGCGCCAGGCGCTGGAAGTAGGGAGCGGCGAAGGCTTCTCCACTCAGCACCTGCGGAACTTCATGCTGCAGGCCGACCTCGCAGCTTCGGACGTTACTCCTGCGCTGGTCGAGCTGACGAAGCAGCGCAACCCATCGGTGCGGTGCAGCATTGAATCTATTTATGATCTCCAGCATCCGGATGCGAGCGTTGATCTCGTTTTCGCCCTGGAAGTGCTGGAGCACTTGGACCGGCCAGCCGACGCGCTCAAAGAACTTGCTCGCGTGACGCGGAAGTGGGCTATCATCAGCGTTCCGAATGAGCCGCTGTGGCGGGTGATGAACTTCGCCCGCGGCAAGTACCTGAGCGGGTGGGGGAATACGCCCGGTCACATCAACCACTGGACGCCCTGGGGCTTCCGGAAGTTCATCAGCCAGCGTTTCACGGTCCGCGCTAGTCGGCAGCCAATCCCGTGGACCATGCTGCTCTTGGAGAAACGGTAGTAGTATGCGATTCGCCTTCCCCCTCACGCGCACGGGTTTGGGTCTTGCGTTCCTCGCCGCATGTTCGCTCGCGCTCGGCAGCAGCTTCAGCCCAGTAGTTTTCCAACTTCCAGATCCGCTCGTTTTCGTCCTCCGCATCGTCGGGTGGTCGCTGACGGCGCTTCTGTACTACACCCTCCTCCAACAGGTACGACGTGGCGCGAAGGTGCAGGCACGAACGCTCTACACGGTATTCTTCGTTCTCGCGGCGCCTTTCCTGCTCGCGTTCCCAGTTTTTGCTGGTGACATCTTCGCCTACGTCGCAACCGCGAAGGTGGCAATTTTGGGGAACCCGTACCTCATTACCCCGAGCGCCCTTGGTACCGATCCGATTCTGCACGGGGTGTTCGGCATGTGGCAAGGGTGGCCACTTACGTACGGGCCGCTCTGGGCTGGGCTGCTGAAGGTAGTCACCTGGTGCACGCACGACAACTTTACAATTTTCATGGCCCTCCGCACGCTCACCTTCGCCAGCGTACTCGGCATTGGCGCGGCGCTCGCGCGTGCTGCGTCGCCGACGAGAGCCGCGCTCTTCCTCTGGAGCCCTATCATTTTCGTCGATGCGATTGCAGATGCGCACAATGACATCATCGTCGGTGCCGCAGTCCTCCTCGCGGTTCTCACGTTCAGCAAGCAGGTGCGTTCAAGCCTGGCTTTCGCGTTGAGCGTGGCTTTGAAGTACATCACGCTCCCGCTGCTGCCCATCTTCATTGCCGCCGCACCGGCGGGCAAGCGCGTTCGTCGCGCGTTCGTCGCAACCGGCGTCCTCATCATCACGTTCGCCATCCTCTTCCTGCCGTGGTGGGTTGGGGGCGAGACGTTCCGAGGCGTTCGGTACCAGTCAACGCTCTTCGTTCCGCCACCCATTACGGCGCAGTACCCAATCTTCTTTACCGCGTTCATCCTCGACGTCCCCATCCACCCTGAAGTGTTCGCTCGAGCACTCGGCGCTACGCTCTTCGCCATTGCTCTAGCCTTCCTCACCTGGCGGGTTGCGAAGCGGCAGACCGCACTCGTGCCAGCTGTCGCCATGGCGATGGGCGCCTACCTCTTCTTCGCCGCCTCGTACGTGCAGGCGTGGTACCTCCTCTGGCTTCTGCCGCTCCTACCGCTCTTCGAACGTCGTCATGCCACGCGCTGGATGGGCGCGCTCGTCATTGTCTGGGCATTCCTGCAGGTGTACCCGTACTACTACTGGACGCTATGAATGCCCACGCTGGTACGTCCGTACTCGGGCTGTTCGTTCGCCGGTACTGGCCCATCCTCGCGTTGCTCGTCGTGCTCCTCCTTACTTCCGCCGTCCGCATACGCCTCCTCAACGTACCGCTGGAGCGGGATGAGGGTGAGTATGCGTACACCGCGCAGCTCCTGCTGGCCGGGCATGCGCCGTTTGATGGGGCGTATAGCTTGAAGCTCCCCGGTACCGCCATGATGTACGCGGGAAGCTTCCTCGCATTCGGCCAGTCAGTCGCTGCAATTCGATTCGGGTTGCTCCTCGTGAACGTCGCAACAGTGCTGCTCCTCGTTGGCATTGGGAAGAAGATCGGCGGGAGCACTGTAGCGTTCGCTACGGGCGCAACCTTCGCGTTCGCTTCGCTGAGCGTTTCGGTGTTCGGCTTCTCCGCGAATACCGAGCACTACGCTATACTCTTCGTCGTTGCTGGTACGTACCTCCTGCTCGCGTACCGCGAACGACCGACGTGGTTCCGCGCACTTCTCGTCGGGCTTGCTCTTGGTATCGCGCTGCTCATGAAGCAGCATGCAGCCCTCTTCGCTCTTTGGGCTTTCCTGTGGTTGTGGTGGTACGCGAGGAAGCAACTCACGGTGCGCCAAACCTTCTTCAATGTGAGCAGCTTCGCCGTTGCCACCTTGGCTCCGCTCGCGCTCCTCGTGCTGTACGTGTGGGCACGCGGTACGCTGCCGGCGATGACCTTCTGGACGTGGACGTACGCCCGTGCGTACGCGGCAATTGCCCCCGTTGGGGGCGCAGCACAGAATTTCATCATTGCTGGGGCAGGCATACTAATAACGCTGGGAGGGATTCTTGCCCTCGCTGCGCTTGGCTTAGGCAACGTGTTCCGTCCACCCCGGGGGAACGAGCGGTGGTTTGTAGCAACCTGGATTATAGCGTCGTCCATTGCCCTATCAATTGGTTTCTACTTTCGAGGGCACTACTTCATCCTCATCTTGCCAGCACTCTGCGTGTGCGCGGGGTTGGGGGTTCGGGCCATTGCACAGTTCCTCAACCGTCACCACGGGAAGCGCGTGGCTCTCGTTGGCGCAGCGGCCGTGCTCGGGCTCGTGCTCCTTTGGGTGGCCGCGCGTGAGGTGTCGTACTGGTTCCGCTACAGTGCCAACGAGTTCTCCATGCGGGCGTACCCGTTCGAGGACTTCACGACGTACCGGGAGATCGCGAATGACGTCGCCAAGCTCGTCCGTCCGGGTGATCGTATGGCCGTGGTCGGTTCCGAGCCCGAGCTGCTATTCTACAGCCACACCGTATCGGTCACAGGGTACCTGTATATGTACCCATTCCTCGAACAACAACCCTACCGCGAGCGCATGTTCGAAGAGTTCACTCGTGAGGTAGAGGGAGGCAGGCCGGACATCCTCGTCGTTGTCGCTGACCACTTCAGCTGGGGCGGTCAGCCGTGGGAGGTAGACCATCCAGTGTGGCAGTGGCTCACCGGGTACCAGAAATCGTACGATATCGTGCTGCAGCGTGAGTTACCCGTGCAATGGAAAATTTCATCAGCACGTCAGCAAGCTTTGCCGAAGCGAGAGTGGCTCGCGGTGTACCGTCGACGACTATGATCGGCACTACCTTCGATCGGACATGGGTAACCCGGAGCACCTTCGGTATTGCGTGCGTGCTCTTCCTCGTGAGCCTCTTCGCACGCCTCGGCACGCCGCTCATGTGGAATGACGAAGCGGAGACCGCGATGTACGCGACGCGTATCCTCCAGTACGGCTACCCCAAGGTGCATGACGGGAAGAACAACCTCTACATCTACGATGGCCCAACGCAAATGCGGGCGTACGATGCGCGTACCGACGCCTACGTGAACTCGGGTTGGGCGCAGTTCTACTTCGCCGCACCCGGGGTGTGGGTTGCCCAGCACTTTGCCGATCCAAACCTACGAACGGCAATTCTCCGTTTGCCCTTCGCCCTCGTCGGCGTGTTCGGCATCGCCCTGCTCGCGTTCGTGCTGGCACAGTTCTTCCGGCGTCGGTTACTCGTGGCGAGTGCGTTCATTACCCTCTCCGCGTTGTGCATCCCGCTCATCCTGCACTTGCGCGAGGTGCGCTACTACTCGATCGCGTTCGCCTGCATGGCGGGGATTATCTGGCTGTACACGTCGCGGTACATCCACCACCGGCTATCGTTCCGCGCGTACACGTGGGGGCTCGCTGCGCTGCTCGTCGGCACATTCCTCACCTTCCACCCACTCTTCCTCACGAGTGTTGCAACCCTTGGGCTCTTCGAGCTCATTCGAGCGCGGCGGCACTGGCGCGACGTGCTCCGCGGCATCCTCCCGCTCGTTACCTCTGCGGTGCTCGTGCTGCCGTTCGCCGTGTACTTCCGGACGTTCTCCCTCAGCCAAGAGCTCAATAACCGCTTCGGCTTCGTGTTCGCTGACTACATTCAGAATGTCGGGACGATTCTCATTGACCTCTCGAAGAGCAGCTTCCTCATCCCTACGATTATTGTCGCAACCCTCATCGCGCTGGCATACCGTGAAGCTCCCATCGCCACTCGTGAAGGTACGAAGCCATTCATGCATGGCGGGATGTTTCTCGTTACGTTCGTCGTGGTTACCGTAGCCACGATCAGTGGGAGCACCATCCTCCACCAGCGGTACTACTTCTTCCTCATGCCAGTGCTGGCGTGCGCGTTCATCTTGGCAGTAGCGACGTGCCGGGCACTCCTCTACATACCCGGGGAGCCTGCGCGTACACAGCAGTTCAAGCACTGGATCGTCGTTGGGCTTGCTATGACGGTCGCCACCCCCCTCGTACTCAATGGCAGCACCATCGTCGGTCATGTGCAGGAGCTCGCGACACCCTACCGCGGCACGGTTGACTACGTCGTGTCGTACGTACGCAGCCACTACTCGCACCCGGAGCAGCTCGTCATCGCAACGAACTACGAGGAGCATTCGTACATGTATTACTTAGGCAGCCGAGTCACCATCGGCCAGGTGCTGAATAACCTCCCCGAAGATCTTACCTACCAGCCAGACATCATCATTCCCCGGCAGCTGTGGAAATTCGCAGCATACCCGCACTTCGATGCGTTCCGCAAAGCAGAGACGTACCACACGGTCGAATTCCCTATTGCTGACTCCTATGTGAATAACATCCCAGAGCTCCGGCACCCACGCTTTTATCACCAGTTCACAGCACGGTCTCCTGGTGATCAGCCGCCAATGGTCATCTACGTTCGGGTAGACCGACCGGCACCCTAGGCGCACGGTAAAGAGTACGGTAAACTAGTGGTACCAGGTGGACCAGTCAGTCAACCCGTTGGAAGTCCTGCGCCGAGCAGGCAATCGCTACATCATTTTTTCTATGCGAACCGAGATTAGCAATAAGTTCATCATCGCATTCTTCTTTACTTCTGGTGTTGCCGGCCTCATTTATGAAATTGTCTGGATTCGCATGCTGGTGAAAATTTTTGGCAATACCACCCACTCCGTTACGGCAACCGTAGCGGCTTTCTTGCTTGGTCTGGCAATTGGGAGTTTGCTTGGTGGCCGAATAACCAGAAGTGCGGGCAGTAAAAACCTACTGCGGTACTACGGTATCGTCGAGCTGGGGGTAGCCATTACTGCCCTGCTCTCCCTCGTACTCCTACGTTTTGTGATGCCACTCTTTTCGTTCTTTAGCGATGGTACGGTTACCAGCGCCTCGCTGCTCGTAACCAAGTTTGGATTAACTATGGCCATACTGCTGCTACCGACCATCCTCATGGGTATGACCCTCCCGCTCCTCGTGCAATTTTTACAGCATAGGACTGCCGATCTAGAAAAGCATACTAGCTACCTCTACGCAGTGAATACCGCAGGCGCGGTTCTCGGTTCCTTACTCGCTGGGTTTTTCCTACTAGAATTATTTGGCCTGGTTGCAACGCTGGTCCTTGCCGCTCTAATGAATATTATCATCGGTACTTTAGCTATACGATTTTCTAAACCGCAAGCACCGCAGCCGAGTAGCGTGGCGCCAACTTTGAAACTCACCCCCTATTCCAAGAAAGATATTACTGTTTTGGTATTTTTTGCAATCTCGGGGTGTATATCGATTGCCTACCAAATCCTCTGGACACGGGTTTTAACCCCGACTGGTGGAACGTACATTTACGCCTTTACGATGATACTCATTCTGTACTTGCTGGGCATTGCCATTGGGAGTTTTGCCTACAAGCTTATTATCCCATACGTACAGAGGCGCAATTTACTCTTCTGTGCTAGCCAAGTCGGGATTGGTTGCTTTGCAATCATTTCGGTTTTTATCATAAGTAGTCAAGTCCAGGTTTCGTCAATGCTCCTGATGATGGGCGTCATACTACCAGCAACAATTTGCATGGGCAGCACGTTACCCGCGGTGGTGGCGATACTAAAAAAGCATCGTGATTCAGGCGAGACGGTTGGTGCCGCGTACTTTTCGAATACGCTCGGAAATATCGTAGGCGCATTTGTCGCCAGTTTTGTCCTCATACCTCTCGTCGGCAGCACGCAGAGCATCCTCCTGTTAGGAGTCGTAAACCTTTGTCTTGCTCTTGTGCTGTGCTTTCTGGAAATTGCAAGCTTACCGTCAAGCAAAAAAGTCATAGTGGTCACCGGCATTGCGGTGCTCATCACCTTGGGCGCAGCAGCATTCTACTTCAAAGGAGGGAGCCTCTACGAGCGAAGCATCCAGCAGAAAATTGTAACTGCGAATGCTAAAGGGCTTCACTACCGAGTACTCGAAGATGACATTGCAACCGTCTACGCAGAAGGTGATAGCAAATCTTCGAACTACAGGCTGTTCATCGACGGCGTGCAAACCACTGCGGTCTCTGCGGAGACGAAATTTATGGCGCACTTACCGGTTGCGCTCCACCCAGACCCCCATGGTATGCTCGTCATCGCTTTCGGCATGGGCAATACATTCCGCTCTGCTCTGCTCGAAGGAATGGAGACGGATGTCGTTGAGCTCTCTCCCTCGGTTCCAAAAATGTTTGCGATATTTGATCCAGATTCTAAAACGACGCTGGAGAATTCCCGGGGAAGAATTATCATTAATGACGGTCGGAATTACGTAAAATTAACGAAGAAAAGGTACGATATCGTCACCATCGATCCACCTCCGCCATTCAATTCAGCAGGGACGACAGTGCTGTACTCGACTGGTTTCTACGAAGATTTATCGAAAATACTTAAACCCGGGGGCATAGTTTCTCAGTGGGTGTACTTTTCAACTGAATCCGTGGCTCGCGAAGATGACATTGCCATGGCCGTTAAGAGCTACACGACGGTCTTCCCATTCGTTAGGGCATACATCCTACCCAATGGTGTGAGTGGGGTGTACTTACTCGGCTCCCACTCTCCCATACACGTTGATGAGCAGCGAGTTGAAAGAATTTTTACCTCCCCAGCAGTGGTTAGCGACTTTGCCAATACTCAGCGCATAACCGCTGCCGATGTAGCGAACGCGTACATTGGCGATAGATCGGACTTGGAAAAGTATGTTCATACATTTCCAGAAATTACCGATAACCACCCCAGGACCGAGTACTTCTTACTGCGAAACCTATTCTCAAATTACCCGGTCATGACTCCGAAGCTCTTTCGGCAACGAATACTTGAAGCACGTTCGGAGTAGGATTTTGCCACGGTAATGTTGGGTAGTGTACCCTACAGCTATGTGGAACCTTCAAGATGTTCGAAGAAAGCACCGTATTATTGCGGTTCTACCAGCCTATGAGGCCGAGCGGACGCTCGAACGTACGCTCAACGACATCCCGAGCGATTGGATTGATGAGATTGTTCTCGTCGATGACGCGAGTCCGGACGGAACTGTCGCTGAGGCACGCCGCCTTGGGCTCGACCCCATTGTCCACGGGCGCAACACGGGGTACGGGGGGAACCAGAAGACGTGCTACGTCGAAGCGCTCCGTCGCGGGGCAGATGTGGTGGTCATGATCCACCCCGATCACCAGTACGATCCGGTGCTGGTGCCAGAGATGGTGTTACCCATTCTTCGAGGCGAAGCTGACGTTGTTTTCGGTTCGCGCATGCTCTGGCGCGGCGGCGCGAAGCGCGGCGGCATGCCTTGGTGGAAGCGTATTGCCAATGTTGGTCTCACGGCCCTGGAGAACGCCGTTCTGGGTCTCCGTCTCAGTGAGTACCACTCTGGGTTCCGGGCGTACAGCAGGAAGGTGTTGGAGGCCATACCCTTTCAGGCGAATAGCAATAACTTTGTGTTCGATACGGAGTTCATCATCCAACTGAAGGTGCATGGGTTCCGCATCCGTGAAATTCCCATTCCCACGCGGTACTTCAAAGATGCGCATACGGTTGGCTTCCGGGCTGGTGTGCGGTACGGTTTCGGTATCCTCCGCGCGTTGCTCGAGTACATCCTGGCACGTACAAAAATTCGCACGAGTACGAAGTTCCGTCGGCTCCCGAACCCCAGCGACGTATGACGAAAGGCCAATGCTGGTTACTCACGGCAGTGATTGTGGTCGCCGCGCTGCTACGATTTGTTGCCTTGGAGCGCATTCCGTACGGCGTGAACCAGGATGAAGCGAGCCGCGCGTACGACGCGTACAGCTTGCTGCAGACCGGGCACGATCAGCACGGGAATCCTTGGCCGCTCACCCTCGAATCGTTCAGCCGCTTCCGTGACAACGCCTCAGCCATCGCGGTGTACGCGGCCATGCCGACGACAGCGCTCCTCGGTCCTAGCGTCCTCGCGGTTCGCATTCCATCCGCTATCGCCGGCGTCCTCGCTGTCGCTGCACTTGGCTACGTCGGGTACGCCTTGAGCCGCCGCTGGAGCATTGGCATCCTCGCCGCCTTCCTCCTTGCAGTTTCTCCCTGGCATCTCACCTTGAGCCGGACTGGGCACGAAGCTGTGTGGGCGACAACCCTTTTCCTCCTGGGGCTCGCCGCCTTCCTCCGTGCTCGGCAGAAGCCCCCCCTCTTCCTGCTCGCCGCTTGCGCCTGGGTGGCTGCACTCTACGGTTACCCAATTGCGAAGCTCTTCGTACCGCTCGCTGGCATCGGCTTCGCCATCGCGTACTGGCCGGATTTGCGCCGTCACCTCTGGTGGGTTCTCAGTGCAATTAGCCTGGGCGTCGTCCTCCTCATTCCCATGCTCGCACACCAAGCGTCGCTGCCTGATGCTGGTCGACTCAACGAAATTCTCATCTTCAGCACTGGGAAGCCAGCGTGGCTCCCAGCGCTCGTAATGAACACCCTTCAGTACATCGACCCCCTCGACTGGCTCGGCGCACAGCACTCCGCTGGTCCGCTGGACTGGCTCGCTGCGCTCATCGGCATCCCGTTCTTCTTCATCTACGTTCGTACTGCCCCTACCATGCATCGTATGCGCACCTTCGCAAGCGCTCTGCTCGTCCTCAGCATTGTTCCTGCTATTGTTACTGACTCGAACCCTAACCAGCTCCGTGCGAGCTACCTTATTATTTTCGTTGCCCTCTTCGGTGCCTGGGGGTTCACTGCGCTCGTGGATCGGATTCCGAAGCATGTTACCGCAAGCCCGAGGGTTCGTATCGCCGTGCTGATGAGCGCATGCGTTTTTGCCACTCTTGGTTACTGGTGGTTCGCCCAGCCAGCGTACGCACTCCGCCAGGGGCACGCGCGTTCGTACATGCCGTACACGCCAATGGCGAAGGATATCGTCCAACTCCTCGAAACGAAGTACGCTTCAGTACATCGCGTACTGATTGTGAACAATAATCTCAACCAACCACAAGTGTTCTTCCAGCTCTTCCGTCCTTGGCCACCAGCGGCGCTTGCCACGGACATCCACGTGACACTGAAGGAGGATTTCTGGTACTTCACCAAGCAGCTCGGGCGCTACACGTTCTGCCACATCGACGATTGTCCGAAAGCTGGGCCAGATGGTGTGTACGTCCAACTCGCTATCATTCCCGCGCTTGGGGCTACGGTACTGGACGCGCTACGGCTCCCCGCGCCAGTCTCGGATTACGCCTGGCACATTACCCATGACTGACCAACTCACACGTCCGCGTGCGTACCGCTGGATGCTCGGTGCGATCATCGGTGTAGCTGCGTTGCTCCGCTTCGCCATGGCGCCAAACCTTGCCCTGGAGTCGCGTGATGATTCGCTCCTCTTCCAGCTCTGGGGGTACAGCGTGGTGGAGCATGGGGTAACGAACGTGTACACGACCGAAGTTGGCCACCCCTGGTTCCGTAAAGTCCCGCTCCCGAACTACTTGCCGCCGTACCTTTACGTCGTCGGCGCCATTGAGAAGTTCCGACGTGTGGTTGATCCGAGCGGTAACGTCGGTACGCCCACCGCCTCCTTCATGCTGAAGTCAATTCCTATCCTCTTTGAACTGGGGACGATACTCTTCCTGGCGCACATTATCCGCCGGCGAGGCGGTGATCGCCTCGCGCTCTTCGGCGCACTGGCGTACGCGTTCCATCCCGCGCTTACCTTCATTACGGCTGGCTGGGGGCAGGTGGATGCGGTGTACACATTCGGCCTGGTCATGTGCCTGTGGCTGCTGGACAGGGGCCGGTACGTGAGCGCGGCGGCAGTAACTGCGGCCACGTTCCTGGTGAAGATGCAGACGATGCTGCTGGTACCCTTGCTCATCTACGAACTCGTACGGACGAAGCGCGTGCGGACGATGCTGGCCGCCGTGGGTGCTGCGCTTGGTACCGCCGCAGTCCTGGTCGCTCCTTTCCTTTTCGCCGGGAAAGGTTTGGAGGTGCTCAAGGTTATTACGAATGTGGCAGGATCGTTCCCGCACCCCTCCGCAAACGCGCATAACGTGTGGTGGCTTTTCTCCGGTGGTCACTGGCAGCTGCGTTTCGATACCGAGCACGTCTTGGGCCTGCCGATGTACGCTATAGGTGCCACCCTATACATTGCGGCTATTGGCTTCGCGCTGTGGTTCCGCCACCGCGTCCGCACTGCTGATGGGCTATGGCTTACCGCCGCGTTCCTCGCGCTCGCCTTCTTCATGCTCCCGACCGAGATGCACGAGCGGTACCTCTTCTCCTTCTTCGCGCTCCTCCTCCCAGCGTGCGCAATGCTTCGGAGCGCGCGCTGGCTGTACGTAGCCATGGTGGTTACCTTTACCTGGAATATCTTCGTGGCATTCCTCGTCATTTCCCATGACGCTGGCTTCACGAAGTATGAAGATTACTACGGGCACTTCTGGGGCGGCTCATTGGTCGTCGCAATCCTGAACGTCTTGCTATTCATTGGTACGGTGGTATGGTACGCGCGTATGGCTCGTCGAAAGCGAACACTATGATGAAGCTTGCCCTCCTTTTCCCCGTGTACAACGAAGCTACGGTGCTGCCCTGGAGCGTTCGGACGCTCACCGCGTACGCAAAGGAATCGCTGCGTGACTACGACTGGCGTATTGTCATCGTGGACAATGCCTCAACAGATAATACCCCAGCCGCGATTACAGCATTGCAGCAAGAGTTTCAGAACCTGGAGTACCTCCGCATTTCGACAAAGGGGCGCGGCATTGCCCTGCGCCGTGCGTGGACAGACCTCGACTACGACGTGAGCTTGTACATGGACGTTGACCTTGCGGTGTCTTTGGATGCTGCGCGCGCTGTCGTCGACGCGGTTGCAAAGGGCGAGGCCGATATTGCCGTCGGTTCGCGGTACGCGCCAGGGGCGAAGATTGAGCGCTCGCTCATGCGGAGCATTACGTCGGTCGGGTACAACGCGCTCACGAAGCTCATCATCGGCTTGCGTACCCGTGATGCTCAGTGTGGCTTCAAGGCTATACGGAAAGCAGTCGCTACGCAGCTCATCCCCTTGGTGAAGGATAATTTCTGGTTCTTCGACACCGAGCTCCTCGCCCACGCTGAACGTCGTGGCCTTCGGATCCGCGAAGTGCCCGTTACCTGGGTGGAGACGAGGCCGGCGTTGCGGAAGAGCAAGGTGAATGTTCTGAGAACGATCGTCAACTACATAATGGCGCTCTGCCGCTTGCGCTGGCAGATGGTGCGAGGGCGACTATGACGCTGCAGCCAGTGGAACGCCGGTTCTTGGCATGGCTTGCCGTCGCCGTCATTCTGGTGACGAGCGCGCCGTACGTCTTCGGCTGGTTAGCGACGCCCCAAGATCGAACGTACACTGGTATTCACCGGTTAACCCCAGGCGATATTGCCGTCTACTACTCGTTCATAGAGCAAGGTCGCCAAGGCAAGCCCGTGAGCGAGAACCTCTACTCGTCTGAACCGCAGCCCGTGCCCGCAGTGTTCACGCCACAGTGGTACGTCGTGGGTCAGTTTGCCAACCTCCTCCACCTTCCCACAGTCCTGGCGTACCAACTTACCCGCATTAGCTTCGCTGTGTTGTTCTTGATCCTCGCGTACCAATTCCTCGCGGGTATCATCACCAATCCGCGCACGCGCATGGTCGCTATGACTGTGGCCACCTTTGCTACTGGCTTCGGCGCGCTCGTACCAATCCGCGACATGGCCACCGCTGTCCAGCGTATTGCCATTCCCGTTGATCTCTGGGTACCGGAATCATTCCCGTTCATTTCGCTGTACCACAACCCGCTCTTCCTCATGGGCTTGTGTGCGATCCTCGGCGTCCTGCTCCTCACCGAACGGGCAATCGATCGTGGTGACCGTTCTGCTGCCTGGCTGGCGAGCGGCTTGGCCCTTGTCTTGGCCGTCATTCACCCGTACGATGTGTTCCTACTCGCGGGGCTGCTCGCAGCGACATGGATTGTGCGTGCCTCTGTTGATCGTTCCTGGCCACCGTCGGCCGCGGCTCTGTACCTGCGCACCGTGATGCTCGTCCTGGGACCCGCGATTGTGGCGTTAGGCCTTTCCCGCCTGGTCTTTGCGCTGCAGCCGGGCCTCATGGGCTGGGCGAGCCAGAACGTTACCCGTTCACCCGCAATTGTCTGGTACTTGCCCGCGTACCTCATCCCGCTCATCGTGGCCGCACTCGGCGTTCGCGCCGCGGTTCGGCTTCGCACCACGCGGAGCTTCCTCGTTCTGGGTTGGGCAATTATCGTCCCACTTTTGCTGTACTTGCCATACTTTCCGTACCAGCGTCGAATGATGGAGGGGTGGTTCCTCGCCCTCGTCATTCTCGGCACGCTCGGAGTCATGGCCGCATGGTCTCACCTACAACCTCACTTGTCAGCGTTTGCACAGACGGCAATTGTCAGCGCCGCGCTCACCTTGGGCATCCTGCTCACTGGCATTACCAGCCTCACGCACTTGGCCAAGGACGCCTTCTACGCATCGTACGGCAGCGAACCCGTATCGATTCCCAGCGGTCTCGCCGAGGCATTTACCTGGATTCGTGACCACACCGATGATCGGGCAGTTATCCTGGCGCGGCCGTACGACGGTAACTTGCTCCCCGGCTGGGCTGGCCGCACGGTGTACTACGGGCACAGCGACTTGAGCGCGGAGAGCGGCCGGAAAGAGCATGAGCTTGAGCAACTCTTCCGTAAACGCACCTTTGCAGCGCAAGATTTCTTTGCGCGTGAAGGCATCACCCACCTGCTGGTGCGGCAAGACGACGTGGAGGCACGTCACGCGCTGCGATCGTTCAGCATGCCTGTTACCCCGGTGTACGAGAATGTTGACGCAACGGTGTACCAGGTTGTAGGGCCTTAGCGCAGGAGCGTAAATTGAAGTGGCTCGCCAAAGATCTGACTGTCTTTGTCGAGTACCGGCACGGCAGAGCGCCAGCCGTTCAACGCGAGGTAGCCTTTGGGTATGAGTGCTTGCACGGTGCCATGCGTGGCTTTCGCTGGTACTGCGAGTGTGAAGTTCGTGGTCACGAGCTCATCATTTTTCCACGACGTGGTTGGCCACAGACCGTACCCGAGTGGCAGGAGTCGTGTCTCGAGCTGGCGGTTCTTCGCGTCGTACCAATTGAGCCGCGCTTGGACGTTCGCCAGTGACGGGTTACCAACTTGACCCTCGAGTGCTAGGGCAAGGTGTCCATCGGCTGTGACGGCAAGCGACGTGTTCGTGACCCCGAAGGCAAACTCAACGCCGCTGAGTGGTTGGCGTGGTTCTCGGGTAACGAAGAGTGGCCACAGGGAGTTCTCCATACGGCTGAAGATGAGCAACGTGTCCTCTACGCTCGCGAGGCGCAGGCCGCGGTCATCCAGGAGTTTACGGAATCGTTCGGCTCCAGAAGCATATTCATTTTTTCGAGTTGCTTTTTCCGCGTACTGGAGCTGGTAGAGCACGAAATCTTGGGCATCCACAACGACCGCAGCAACGTCGTTCGGCAGCGGGTAGTCCTGGTCGCTGAACTGGCGTTTGCCCAGGAAAGCGTAGTGTGCGGCGTAGACCCGAGCCCGGCCGCTGAAATCTACCAGATTGCCGTACCCAGCAATGACTGCTTGGTTTGGAGTGTCTTGAGCGATTTTTGCGCTAACCTTTGCCTTTTCCTGGGCAGCCGGGGAAACCGCTCGCCATGCGCGTACTGCAGAGACTGTTGGGCCAAAGGTGAGGAAGCTGTAGGCGCTTACCGCCACGAGCGTGAGCGTCAGGAGGGGGCGGCCGTGCTCTTTCAGTGCAAGCACCCAGAGCGGGGGTTTCTCCCAGAAGCGTTTCCAACCCAAAACCGTGCCGCAGAACAACCCAGGCAGGAAGAACGTGGCGTAGTGCGTTTGCAGCACGAGGTCGCCGGAGCCGAAACCAGCGAGGCCGATGCCGAGGAGTGGGAGCATGAGGAGCGTGAGCCAGCGCCACGCGAAGAGCGGCAGGCCGAGGACGGGGAGGAGGAGTGCGAGGAGGACAAGCAGGTTAGCGGGTTGGAAGGCAGCCAGTACGCCCGTACCGAGTGACCCGACGTTTCCGCCATTCGGTTGGAGGAAGCTCAAGAATTTATACCCTTCACCGTTTGTTGACCCGGCGAGAACACCAGCCCCAACGAACCACAGTACAGCGGCGAGCCCGGGCCATAGCCACCAATTGCGTGATCGTTTCTCGAGGAGTGCCAGCAGTGCAGAACCCGCAACGAGCAGCGCCAAGTCTTCCCGCGCCAGGAGCATGAATGCCGCCCACAGCCAGAAGCGGCCAAGGTTTTTGTCGTGGTACGCACTCGCGGCCAGGAAAGCGAACGGCAAGCCGAAGAGAACAGCGTGGAATTCAAATGTCAGGGCATTGAGGGTGAATGGGTTGAGGAGGAAGAGCGCGCTGAAGCCGAATGCCGCAGTCGTGGAGATCGACCGCCGTGCGAATGCAAAGAGAGCAAATGCAGCACCGACAACTGCAAGGCACTGCAGCGCGACGAGGGTGAGCGGGGAGGGGAGGAATCGGAACGGGATTGCGACGAGGGCGAATAGGAGCTCCACGTGGTCCCCAAGGTAGAGGTGCGGGTGGATGGTGAAGGCGAAGAAGTGGCCGTGTGCCGAATTCCACGCCACCTGCGTGTAGATGCCAAGGTCGAGCGCATTCGCTGCGCCTGCCTGGAGTTTCGCCGCTGCGATCACGAGTATCCAGGCTGTGGTAAGTGCCCCGAGGACAGCAAGGAGGATGTACGCGGTGCGTCGTTGCATAGCGCAAGTGTAGCATCTGGGTTGGGAGAACCTAAAACCCCTAGCCCGTGCGTACGGGTAGGGGTTTTTGAGATTACCAGTAGAATACCAACTACTTCGTCACGTTGATTGTGCTCTTGACTACGAAGTTGACGATGGCCCAGGAGAGGAGAATGACGATAAGGCCCACGATTGCAGCCGAGATAATCTTCTTCGCGGAGCCAATTTTGTCTTCGTTGCCACCAGCGGTGAGCCAGGTGAAGCCACCGTACAGGATCATGATGACGGCGATGAGGCCGAGGAGGCCGAGGACGAAGGTGATGATGTTCAGGACGGTCTGCTTGAGGTCAGCCGAGCCGAGGCCCAAAGAGCCGCCGATGTTCTCGATCGTGACCGCAGCAGAGGCGATTGCTGGAACGACGAGCGTCGCGATTGACGCTGCACCAGCGATGAGTTTGCGGTTGAGTTTCATGATATTCACCT